>Ga0326514_10003383_pt1 | contig 10152 bp, 19 predicted proteins | sample 3_2548_0518_D_FD_203653 | JGI IMG/M metagenome (GOLD analysis project Ga0326514, IMG submission 203653) | Bovine rumen microbial communities from UC Davis, California, United States - 3_2548_0518 | ecosystem: Host-associated > Mammals > Digestive system > Stomach > Rumen | place: USA... | reverse complement strand
GTTTGTGAATGTGCTAGTGTATGGTTTCTTTGGTTTAGTTTCATTGAACTCTCTTTCCTTATCACAATGCCCATGACAAAATGCGTGTCTTTCTTTACAGTCTTTGCATGGGTGTTGGCGTGGATCGTAGTTCATATACATATAGTTGTTATTCATTTGCCACCTCTCTAATAGTTTTCTTTGCTTTTAAGATTTCTATATAGGCATCAGTTATTTCACCTAAACCATAGTATGTATCTTGCGACTTTCCACCATTTAAAGCGATGGAAAATGATTTAGGAACGCACCTTAAATTAGAAATGTCACAATTTAAAGCGTTGCCATCTAAAAACACAATAAAATGGTCTTTTGGAACTTTGCCATAATGTTTTTCCCAAATAAGATAATGTTTCTTTTGCCAACATTTTTTATCATCTTTAAACTTATCGGTTATTTTGACATATATGTATTTTTCATTAGTTCCTTTTTTAGTTCTAATAACCTCATCACCAATTTTCCATTTCGCTGGGTGAATATAGACAAAATCATCGTTTCTATGTATCTTTGTTTGTAAACCTAAATCGTTGGCTCTTTTTCTTAATGCAGAAACTTTAATTGGTTTTCTTAAAATAGACTTAAATGTTTCATTGAATGACTTTGTTATTTTGCTCCATGTGTTGTTTGTTATTGTGACTTGTTCTTTTAAAAAGTCCATCATTTCTTTAGTATAGAAATTAGTTTTAACACCTCTGCATAAATGGTGAATAGCGTTTTTAGATTTGTTTCTTCCAAACTTTTTATTAAACGCTATCGTTGTTTCAGTTAATTTATGAGTTTTAAAAAACTTTCTTGCCCATTTCCTTTCTTCTTCGGTGTAACTTTCACCATATTGGTTTCTCATAATTCTCTACCCATTTTGTCATAAGCAAGTTCAACAACACACGCTTTTGTGGTTACTGTGGCAGCACTAATTATTGTGCCATAAATACCTAACATTGATTTCTTTTCTTCGGTTGTCAGTTTATCGTTGCCTAACTCTCTCATAATCTTACGCATTTGATTTCTCACATAAGATAAGTCTGCTTTTCTATCAACCAAATCTTCTCTTTCAACAATGGTTTCTTGAACACCTACTAATTGCATATCGTGACTAGTAAGTAATTGTCTAGCATTGGTTTCCACTTGTTCGGCATTTTCGCCAACAACCTCACCAACATAAATCTTTTCAGTATTTCTAATAGCAAATAATTCGTGTTTGCCTTGTTCGTTAATTTCAATTTTGTAATCGTTAATCTTCATAATTGTTCTCCTTTGTTATTTTTGTTTCACCCCAATAATCAATCAAGTTAGGTAATGTAAAATCAACCTCGTAAAAGTCTTTAATCTTCTTGCCTTGATGTATTCGGTTTTCACTAAACTTATTCATTTGCCATTCTTGTATGACAACGATATGCCTTATATCTTCTTTGTAATGGTCTTGGTTTGCATATTTCTCAATGCGCTTGCCATTAAGGTCAAAGCAGTGGCAATAAAGTGCTGGAAAACTTAACTTTTCTTTGCCTAATAAATAATCTTCAAGAGGAACACTAACAACATTTCCGTATGTATCGTGTTCAAGTTTCCAATTATTAGGTTCGGCAGCAAGATAATGTTTTTCGTTTTCAAAGATAAATCTGTAAATGTCCTCACAACATAGAGAAAAGATATATAAACCTTTTTCCATATTTCCGTAGTGATAACATTTTGTAGCAACTATCTTTTCCAACTTGTTTTTAATATCGTTGTTAATACCGTTTTCAATTTCAATAGCACTTATGAATAAATCAAAAGCAATTCTAATCAGTGGATCGCTGTGGTTTTCAACCCAATTCATAAGTTCTTGTGAGCTTATATCTTTGAGTTTCTTTTCTTCCTCAACTAAATTGACATACTCACCATTTTCATTAGTGCCAAAGTCAAATAAGTTAAGTTCATTATCACCCATTCGTAATCACCTCAATTTCTATTGCACAACTCAAAATGTCATCTTCGATAATGACTGTCATATTGTTGTTACTTTCTCCCACTATGGTTTCAGTATAAGCACCATTACTATATCTATCAGTTATCTCAATGCGCTTGCCATCGTTCTCTAAAGTTATAAATGCCCTTTCTAAAGAACTTTTACTACCATCAATAGGCAAAATACCATTATCTCTTAAAATCTCTCTTAAATAGGCTTCTATTGCCATTTCTAACACTTTTGTTTCACTATTGATAAATTGAGAAATTGCTTTTGCCTTTTGGTATTCGTTTAAACCTTTAATACTTTGACTTAAAACAAAAATCTTGCCACCACTTTCACTAGTGTAAGTCTTAATCTCTATGTTCTTTTTCATTATTAAGTCCCCTTTCTACTCTTGCAATAAAGAAACTCATAAAACAAATAACTATCATTTGTTCGTATTGAGTTAATGGTTCGTTATGTTCGATTTTGTAGTTAATCAAAGTAAAAACATTTCGTGTGTAATTATCTAACGGAACTTTAGTAGTCACTAATGTTTTCTTTGCCATAACTTTCAATGAAATCTCTTGCCATTGAGTTTTCGTCGATGGCATTTCCTTTTCTATCAATGAGTAACATTTGTCCGTTGCGTTTTGCTTTGTTGAAATATGTCCAATAACGAATAAGTCTAGGACATAAGTCTTGCCATAAGTCATTAATGAAATCAGTTGTTTCTTGCTCGTTGCCTATCCAATATTGGTAATTATCGGCAATAATGATTTTGTCAGTTTGATAACTCATATTAATGTCTTTAATGTCTTTCCAAATGGCAGAACAATGGTCATGGTTTGATCCACTCGTTTCTTTCCATTCGTAACCATATTCTTTTAAGGCATCGCATATCTCTCTTTGACTTGTCTTTCTTTTACCCACGAATGAGTTTTGTTTGATTAGGTTAAGCAAAGCCCACTGACGTGGAGTGAGCTTGCTTTCCTTGTGTTCCTTATCAAATTGTCTTTGTAAATCTTTTTCAGTTATTCTATTGCTTTCAACGAATAAATCACCTTGTTCGTATGTCATAACCATACCTCTTTATATTTGCTACAATAACCATTAGATTTAACTTTGCATTCTTCATATCTGCAATAATAAATTCTTGAACTTAAACCTTTTCTTATTTGGCAAAATCTACAATTTCTACAATGTTTATAAGTCACTTTATTCATTGTTTGTTATTCCTTTCTTCAAACAACACTCTTAATTCTTTGCATAAGCTAATAATGTAATCATCTTCTTGGTCTTTAAGTGGAATGAGTTTAACACCATCTCTTAAATGTAAACCAAATGTGTGTTTGTTAAGTTGTAAAACACCTTGTTGGTTAAAGGCAACTCTATAAATATGTGTTTGTAAACTTGTCTTTCTTTTATCAAAGACACTTGTGGTCTTGTAATCTAACATATAAGGTTGCCCATTTTCAAATGGTTCGATATCGGCATAAGCACCAACGATACAGTCATAATGACCATAACAAATAGGTTCTCCATTTTCATCTAATAAGAAAACCATTTCTTCGTATTTTAATGGTCTTAAATGGTAAGCATTCAAGATACTTGCGTAATCATAAACCTCTTGACTACCACTCTTGCAAGCATAGTCATTAGCACTAATGTTTCTAGCAACAATGCTTTCGTTAAGGTTTTCTAATAATGCGTGAATGTCAGTTCCCCTTTTGGCAGCGTTGGTTAGTCTATCTTCTGGAATGCTATCATCAAGTGGTAACAAGATATCTAATATTTGTGTCACACTTGGAATAAGTTTTCCATTGTAATAACCTAAATGGTTTTGTTCATCGTATTCAAATAATTCTCTATTCATTATTGTTTCTTCTCCCTAGTTGCTTTAACTAAACTTGAACTGACTTTACTATATGTTGGTTTTAAATAATCAAGGTATAAACTTGGGTGTTCTTGTTTAAATGTTTCTAAATCAAACTCAACACCATAGTAACCACCTTTAACAACATAGTTGTATTCACCAAATGGTGTGCTTTCAGTTGTTAGTGTTTCGATTTCTTTGATAATGCCACTAGACAAGGTTTTGATTTCCTTATCTAGTTTGTCTTTTTGTTCTCTTAAAGATTTTAGCTTGTCTAAATGTTCTTGCTTAATCTTTGTAATTCCTAATTCGTTTTCTTCTAAATATTCCATATTAATCTCCGTAATGTTCTGTGTGGTATTTAATTATAAAATTGTATTCTTCTTCGGTTGGTAACCATTGTTTCAACCAACTATCTAACGAGATGACATTAAGACCTTTAATTTTGCTATAGTAAAAATCAACAGTTCTTTGTTTAAAGTCATCGTAATCTTCACTTTCAAGTAAGTCATCAATGTCCACTCTCTTTTCAAAGAGAATGTCTAATACCTTTTCGTGTTCAGTTCTCATAACTATTTCTCCAATTTCGCATCGATATTTATATTCATTATCGGTTTGCGTTTTTCAAGTTCTAAATAGAAACTAACAAGTTGTAATTCTTCCATTGTCATTTCCACAATGTAAGTTGGTTTATTGGTTGGAATGACCTTATATTCACTTACCAGAAGCTTTGCCATTTCGGTTTTGCAATTTGCTAAATCTTCTTCGAGTTCTTTTTTTGTTTTCTTCACTCGTTTTTCAGTTATAACATTAATTACTTGCATACTATTTCTCCAACATTTTCACGATTTCTTTACCTTGCGATAATGATAATTCTTCAAGGAACTTTACATTGTATGTCTTTTCAACATACGCAAAGAACTTTGTGCGGCTTTCATCTCTTTGGTATAGAGAAATCATTTGTCTAATCTTTGCTAAATCTTCGGTAGCAATACTACCTTTTGGTTCTTCAACAGTTGGTGTTGGTTGTGTTTCGGTAGTTTTTGGTGTCAAATCGGCATTTTGCGACACTTTTCTTCCATTCTTATATGAAAACACTATTGTCTTGCCAAAGTCTGTGGAAATAACTAAATCAGTAATAGTTCCATCTTTATCATAACCAATTTGTTCTACATCAAAGAATTGTTTGCCTTTGAACTTATCATCTAGTTTAATTCTTGGTGCAGTATAAAGATTTCTACCAATACCCCATGCGAAACCAGCTCTTTTAAAACTATCACTAGCTTCGGCTTTGATTTTTTCCATTGTGTAGTCATCATCACCTGCATCATCTTTCCAAATGTAATATGGTTCTTTTGATGGTTCATTGTAATTCACATTGATACCGACACTACAAATCATAGTGTTTTTCACTTGGTAAAACTTTTTTTGCCAATTTAATTGACCTACTGTTTCATCGAGTAATTTTGCATCAGTTCTTGCTGTTTTGTAGAGTAGCAAATTGCCACCACCACCAATTCTTACCTCAATTTCATCTATGGTAAGGTTTCTAAACTTTAATTGTTCCATAATTTTCTCCTTAAATAATTTCATAACCTAATGCTTGGTAAACTTTGACTATTGTTTCAAAGTCTTTGTAGCCGATATCTCTACTAATACTTTTAAGAGTTTCAAACTCTTTATAGCTTCTTCTATCAGTTGGGAACGCTTTAACGCAAGCGTCTTTCCATTGTTTCCATTCATTATCAGTTTCACCACCATTATCTATTGCTTGGTAATACTTTTTGAATGCTTTAATAACACTTTTTAAATCTTCTCTTTTAATTGGTTTTATTCTTGGCATAACTAGTCCTCACTTTCTAATTCTTCGATATCGTTATCCAAATCGTTGAATGGTTGCTCTTGTTCTTCTACATAGAAAAAATGACACTCTTTCAAGTAGTCATATTCTTTCTTCACTAGTGTGTAAGTTTCACCATCAACTTTAATCTTTTTTCTTTCGGCATTTGCCATATCTAATTCTTCAAATGTCATTTAACTAAAGTCCTCAAATCTTTCTTTAATCTTTCTATTGCAGGAGTGGTTATTACCCACCTTGGTAGAGAACCATAACTATCATAATATTTAACAGTTCGGTCATCTATCATTTTGCAAACTTGCTTGTATTCTTCTTCGGTCATAGGTTGTAAATCGTATCTATGATTTCAAATGGAATGTCATAGTTTATGCGTTGTGTTTCACTATCGAACAAATGCACTTTTGCATCGTGTTTAAAAGTTTCATTCTTACCTTGAACATAACCATTGACTTTGCGTATTTCTAAATAAACAAAAAAGTCATAACTAAAGCAACTATAAACATTATCTCCACCATAGTTGTTTCTTAAATCTTCAACAATGTGTCTTGCTTGTTTCTTTTGCTCTGGTGTATTGCTTTGTAATGATAACGCAACCATATCAGTTTCTCCTATAATCAATTCTCTTTTTCATTCGGTGTCCATCTTCATCTTCGTAAACCTCGTAAATGAATGTGTCATCGTAAATGATGTCTACTAAATAATATATCTTGCCTTTAATTGTAATTGGCATAACTAATTCCTCTTTTCATTAAATAGGTTTGACCTCTAACCATTAAGGAATGTTCTACGATCCATACAAACGGAATAGGTTTTCTTCTTACACGCAAACCTTATTCAATAAATGCGTGCGACTTTCTATGATATTAAAAAAACTAGTTAGGTTCACCCCACTAGCTTTCGTTCATTTTGCTTTCGGCTTGTTTCATTTCCCTATCTTGCGATTTTCATTTTCCCCAATTCTTCTTTAGCATTGACTACTTATTCTTCGTTAATGGTTATCATTCCTTGGTAGGTTTCTTATCAACTTTAATGCCTTACTTACGAGTGGTCTACTTGTAATTCGTTTTCTAATATGTTTGTCAAAGAACAGATTTCGGTAGGTTTGGTTATCGTGGTCTACCACCGATTTTGAAATGCTTGAGTGTCTATAGTCTAAATCAATTAGTTTCATATTGCAATAGGAAAATAAAAAATAATTAAAATAATGTAAAAATAGTGGTTTTTAGGTGTAAAGCATTTTTACTTGACACCCATGATTTTTAGGACACGATTTTGAACATTGAAAATCGACTTTTTGGCAACCATATCAAGTCCCATATTTTTCAAAAAGAAAATAGCATGATTTCTCACACTATCTTCCTGCAATTATTTAAAAGAGGACTTTAGTCAATGCCATGCACTAACTAGGGGTATTATAACACATAAATAAAAAGTGGCAAGACCACACCGCCACTTTTCTTATGACATTTTTTTAAATGCGCAATTACTCAAATGTGTCATGTCATTTAGAGTAAGACTATTATACATTATTCCCTAACTAATGCAATATCGTTTTCAACTTTTGTTTCTTCATAAGGACTAACTAGATACATACCTTTTTCACAACCAGTTGTAAATCTTCTAATGTTCTCTTTTTTAGTTCTTAAAACTGAAACTCTATCTTGGACAACAAAGTTATAGTTTGTGTAGAGTTGAATGATACCAAATAATACCCATAAAGCAACTTGCATTGTCGCAGCGATAAAACTGCCCCAAGACCAAGAGTTTATCATTGGCATAAAGTAAACACCTATGATGGCAATTAAAGTGGCGGAAATCGTGTTTTTGGCTATGTTTCTACCCCTTTGCACTTTGTCAGTAATCTCTTGCTTTGTATCTTGGTCATTAGAAATAGAATATTGAGAGAATAAATTGAGTGGGTAAATCTTAACTTTGATACATTTGTTAAGAACTCGTTTTTGCTTTCTATCCAACTTGTTGTATTCTTCCACACTACCGATATAGTAACCCATGTTATCAAACCATTGGTCATATTTAAGTCGAATACCTTGGAGTTTTGCTCTACGATAGTTTCTCTTTTTTTCTATTTCTTCGCATTGATAGAAATTGTCAACTCGTTCCATATATGGGTTAGCGGTATTACAAGCAGAGTTATATTTTTCTTCTTCTTCGTTCCAAATGCGTGAATTATAACCCCTAGAGAAACCATTTTCACCTAATGCTTGTTTTATCACAACACCACATATAATGCCCATAATAGACTGCGCAATTAAAACTAAAGGGTTCAGTTCAGTTGGTTTAAGAGTAACCATTTGATAAAAGATATATGCGATAGCAACAATGACTACCACAAAGTCCATAGCTAAACTCTTAATATACCTACTTGCTAAACCTTGTAGTTCTTCTAGTTTTTCTTCGTAATTCATTTTGTTGTGTCCTTTCGTTGTGTCTTAATAATGGTTAGAACTTTACATCTTTGTTTTGTAAGTCTTTCTCTACCTCTTGTTGAATGACATTTTGTTTTGCCTTTTTGATTACATCTTTGTAGGCATCGGCTTTTGCTTTAAAGTCTTTACTAGCAATATCAAGACCAAATGCACCACATAGACCGATACCACCAAATAACATAATCATAGACATTTGTGACATGATATCGGCAAGTAACATAAAGATAAATGCGACTGCAAACCAACCAACGATTAATGAAATATAACCATTAGTGACTTTGTTATTTTCTTCTTTCTTCTTACTTACTAAAAAGACTGCGATACCCATTAATGCAAGTGCTAAAGAACCACCTAAACCAATTTTCCAACCATCTTCTTGGTAAAACCATTCTTCGTGGTTAACAATGCCCATAGCAATAAATGGAGTGATGATAGAAAGAAACTCACTACCGAATGTCACATATTGCAAAGCACGATATTTATTCTTCTTCTGTGTTGCTGTTAGTGGTTTCTTCTCCATAACCTAAAAGTTCCTTTCCGTAGTTTTTAATCTTAATATTTGTAGATAATTCGCAAATATTGGAAATATAACCCTTTAATTCGGCATTATTTTCTAATAACTCTTTGATTTTTTCATTAGCACCATTAACAAAATCTTCTTTTTCTTTTTTAATTCTTTCGATTTCTTGGTTACATTCATTAATCTTCTTTTTACCATATTGTGAGTGCGCAAAGAATTGCCACACAAATGTTAAGACAGCAACAGTTGTGATACCAACAATAGGTAAAGGTGTGTTTAGCATTTGCCAAAAATAAGACAAAGTATTTTTTGTATCTGTAGGAAAGATAATGTAAAGCACTACTAATGCGATACCCAACAAAGCTAATAAACTAATGCCAATAATATTTAATGCCTTTTTCATAGTGCCACCACCTTTGCTAAAATCATTTGGTATTCACTTGGTGCGCTTTCAAATGACAATTCTTTATCATTGAAATAAAAGTCATACCACATTTGTTGAAAACTCTCATCGTTCTCAATTAGTCCACGATCCACGAAATTATCATAAATCGTTTTTGCTAGAACACATTGTAAACTAGCATAATGGTTTAGTCTTTTTTCCACACTCTCGTGTAGTTCCTTGTGTTCTAAAGCAAGTTTCTCACCCTTTGCCAAGTGTTTCTCTTGGTCATTGATAAGTTTCTTATACTCTTGCTCATTTACACTTTTGACCAATGATACACCATTACTACCATTGGTGGAAATTGCAATTAATTTCTTATCCATATTAATTCTCCTATACTTAAAAAATATCACATTTATTTCGTAAAGAAAAGCACTCTAATCGAGCGCTAGTCTTTGTTCCTACTTTTTAGGTCTTGTAGGTTTCTTTTTGCCACATGGCATAATTATTTAATCTCCTCATATTCTCTCGGTTTATCTTTGAGTTCAGTAGCCTCGCTATAAACTCTATCATCGCCTTTTATTTTGAGTTTGCCACTATCGGCTTTTACTAGGTAGAAATCACCTTTGTCAATTTTGTGTATCATAAGTTATTCCTCCGCTTTTTCGTAAGCAAGTAAGACATTCTTCATAGCGTTTTTGAATGCTGTGGCATCGGTGTAAGATGTGTTTTTAACAAACAAATATGCTGCATTGCCAAAGTTCTCATTATTTGCAGAAACACTCATATTAGATAAAGCCGTGTATATTTCATTTGTTGTTTTATATAATGTTGAAATGATTTTGCCTTTTGGTTTCATTCCATAAGAAGAAAGTTGAACATAAAATACATTTGCTCCACCAGAGGTATAATAAGTCCAGTTCAACTCACCTAAATCAACAAACACAGTATTATCAAAGTCTAAACTTTCTTTAACGCATAAGCATTGTCTTAATGTGCCACCAATAGCATTTTGTAATTGTGTATCGGCAGTATCTCTTGCGAGGTTGTCGGCAGTTCTTTCACTTTGAATGACTAATTTACTAGCATCACCATCAGTTCTT
>Ga0326514_10003382_pt1 | contig 10154 bp, 9 predicted proteins | sample 3_2548_0518_D_FD_203653 | JGI IMG/M metagenome (GOLD analysis project Ga0326514, IMG submission 203653) | Bovine rumen microbial communities from UC Davis, California, United States - 3_2548_0518 | ecosystem: Host-associated > Mammals > Digestive system > Stomach > Rumen | place: USA: California... | reverse complement strand
TCAATTGTCTGTGATGGCGGGAATACCGGGATCAAATGAAGGCATTATGGAGAGCTTATAGAGATTCAGGCGGTGCATCCGGTCAATTTTCGCTTTGGTTTCCGGATCGTCGATTTCCCCGGTTCGGAGATAGCGATCCAGAACGGCATAGGTGAAACCGAGGTTGTCCTCGTCCGTTTTTCCGCAGAGTCCGTCGATCGGCACCTTCTCCACCAGCTGCTCCGGCAGCCCAAGGCACCTTCCAAGCTTCTTGACCTCCTGTACAGTCAGTCCGGAGAGTGGACTGAAGTCTCCGGCACCATCACCGTAGCGCGTGGCGTAGCCTACCCAATCCTCTGAGAGATTGCAGGTATTTGCTACGCGGCCGTTGTTGCTCTGTGCCACGGCATAGAGGGAAACCATACGCAGACGTGCGGGCAGACTCAGCTTTGTTGCGCTGTCGATCGGGAACTGCTCTCCGATCGCATTCAGGACACTTTGGTACGCCTTCTGGATATTCAATACATAATACCGAATCTCCAGAAATTCCGCCGCGAGATAGGCATAATCAATATCCTCCTGTACGCCGTTTGGTAGCAGCACGCCGATCACGCGGTCTTTTCCAAGCGCTTGAACACAGAGCGCCGCCGTGACGGAACTGTCCTTTCCGCCGGAGAGCCCTACGACGGCATTGCAGTCCGGGCCGTTCTCAGCAAAATAGCTGCGAATCCACTCCACACACTGATTCATTGTTTTTTCAGCATCAAACATGTTCATCACTCCACATCCTGTAATGCATCATAGCCCTCTTCCCCGGTGCGAATCTTTACGACGTTTTCTACGTCATAGACGAAAATCTTCCCGTCGCCAATGTGACCGGTATAGAGCACCTTTTTCGCCGTTTCGATCACGTCCCGAACCGGGATTGCGCTGACCACAATATCCATCTGCACCTTGGGGCGCAGGTCGGTATCCACTTCGACGCCGCGATAGTATTCCGGCTGACCCTTCTGGATGCCGTATCCCATCACATGCGCGACGGTCATGCCGGTGATGCCGAGATTTCCCATGGCGGCTTTCAGCGCATAGAGCCGCTCCTCCTTGAAGACGATTTCCACCTTCGTGAACTTATGCCCGTCCGCGCGGAAGGTCGGCTGCGGTACGACTGGGATCGCCTCGGCAGGCGGCGTCGTGCCAGTCACGGCAGGGACGGTCTCGCCGGTATCCGGCAGGGTGTAGGGATGACCGGAGGAGACAAAATCGGCGTAGGCGCTGGGCAGTCCGTGCTCGCTGCGGTCAAGCCCCGCGAGCTCGTCGGCGGCGTCCGCGCGCAGGAAGCCGATCTTTTTGAGGAACGCGAAAAACGCCAGCATCGTCACAGCGCTCCACGCAGCAACAGAGGCAAAGCCAAGCAGCTGCACACCGAGCTGCAACCATTCACCTGTGTACAGAAGGCCATGCAGACCCGCGGGCGCGTCGGGATTGGCGAGCAGTCCTACCGCTATCGTGCCCCAGACGCCGTTGGCATAATGGACGCCCACCGCGCCGACCGGGTCATCTACGTGCAGCTTCAGATCCAGTCCCTCGACGACCACGACCACCAGCAGGCCGGAGACGACGCCCACGATCGCGGCGCCGACGGCGTCAAGCGCGTCGCATCCCGCAGTGATGCCGACCAGCCCGGCAAGCGAAGCGTTCAGACACATGGAGACGTCCGGTTTGCCGTTTTTGACCCAGGTGAACACCATTGTGGTGCAGGTCGCAACAGCGGGTGCAATCGTCGTCGTGAGGAAGATGGACGAGAGTTCCGACGGCGTCGTGGCCGCGGCGCCGTTGAAGCCGTACCAGCCGAGCCAGAGAATGAACACGCCCAGCGCGCCGAGCGGGATTGAGTGTCCGGGGATGGCGCGAACCTTGGTTACCTTGCCGGTTTCGTCTGTGTCATACTTTCCGATGCGCGGGCCGAGGATGACCGCGCCGATCAGTGCTGCAACGCCGCCGACCATGTGGATCGCGCAAGAGCCCGCGTAATCGTGAAAGCCGAGCTGACTCAGCCAGCCGCCGCCCCAGATCCAGTGCGCCTCGATCGGGTAGATCAGAAGCGATATCACGGCAGAATACACGCAGTAGGCGGAAAACTTCGTCCGCTCCGCCATCGCGCCGGAGACGATCGTCGCCGTCGTGGCGCAAAAGACGAGATTAAAGACGAAACAGCTCGCGTCCGTAAAGCCCTCCGCTGGGGAGCGGATGAAATCGGCGAAATGCGTGAACAGATCCAGATTGGGCTTGCCAATGAAGCCGAAGAGCGCATCCTCGCCCATCATGAGCGAGTAGCCCAAAAGGGAAAAGACCACCGTGCCGATGCAGAAGTCCATCAGGTTTTTCATGATGATGTTGCCCGCGTTTTTCGCCCGGGTGAAGCCGGTCTCCACCATGGCAAATCCGGCCTGCATCCAGAACACCAGCGCCGCGCCGATCAAGAACCAAAATTCAACAGTCATCATGATTGTGCCTCCTTCTCGCATTCGGTTTTCCATGAAAAAAGAGAGAGACAACGGCGTCTTTGAAAGACGTCGTTGTCTCTGATGTGCGTCATTTTACGATAGAATTGCCGGACAGTCAATGGTCAAACTGCAAAAAATTTCCAATGAAAGCATTCTGAAAATTCTACACAGTGTTGTTTGATGTCTCCGTATTTCGCCGGATAATCTCCTCCGCGGCCTGCCGCTTGCTGATGCGGCGCTCCATGGCGGTTTTCAGGATTCGCTGGTGCGCCTCCTGCTCCGTGAGCCCCTCGCGTTCGATGAGCAGCCACTTGGCCTGATTCATGCGGCGGATCTCCTCCATCTTTTCCTCCACAGTGGTCTGCCGCTCGCGCATGGCGCGCAGGCGCTCGCGCATCGCGCAGAGGCCTCTGATCACCTGCAGGAGCAGCTGGGAGTTCATCGGCTTCGAGACGACCACGACACCCGCAGGGAGCGCTTTCGCGTTTGCTTCTTCATAGAGATCGTGGCGGATCAGCAGCGCGATTGCCGCGTCGGTCTCGCCGCAGAGCTTCATGGCAAAGTCCGTGCCCATACCGTCCGGCAGCGGGGCGTTCACGATCACAATGTCGTAGCTCTGCTGCACCAGCAGCCGCTTGGCGCGGCTCAGAGAGCTCACTGCCGTTACCGGCCAGAAGTCCGACCCGGGCAGCAGAGGGAGCACCGCGGTATTCAGTTTTTCCGATGCGGAAACCAGCAGTACGCTGTAGGGGTCGCTCTGAAAGACCACGCCGTTCCCTCCCTTCCGATGGTGAGTTATTTACAGATAGCGCTCCAGAATCCGCGCGGGCACGTGAGAAGCGATGAACGGGCTCTCCCGCGCCGTGACCCTCGCGTCCGCGAGCGTCGACGGCAGCAGCGGCAGCCTCTGCGTCTGCGTGTGCGAGGCGCTGAAGGTGTTGAAGTTTGCCGGCTCCGGCAGGGGGAGCTGCTGCTCGATTCCCTCCATGCCGGCATGGATCATCAGGTAAAACGCGAGATACGGATTCGTCATCGAGTCCGGCGAGCGAAGCTCCACACGCCGATATTCGCCGCCCGCCGCGGGAAGGCGCACCAGCTGCGACCGGTTTTCCTCCGACCAGGAGACGAATCGCGGCGCCTTGTCGCGCCCGAGCCGCAGATAGGACTTCTCGTCCGGGTTTAAGAACAGCGTCATGTCCCGCGCGCGGCTTAACAGCCCCGGGATCAGCGCCTGCGGCGGCAGAGGCTCGCCGTTCCGGCTTGCGGAGAGGTTGATGTGCATGCCGTTTCCGTCGTGATCCGGCAAAGGCCGGGGCGAGAAATCAGCGCAGAGGCCGTTCTGCGCGGCGACCGCCCTGACCACGCTGCGGAAGAGAATCGCGTTGTCCGCCGCGGCGACGGGGTCCGCATAGCGAAAATCGATCTCGTTCTGACCCGGGCCGCTCTCGTGGTGCGAGCTCTCCGGGTAGATGCCCATCTGCTCGAGCGTCAGGCAGATCTCCCGGCGCACGTTTTCACCCTTGTCCTCGGGCGCCACGTCCATATAGCCTGCGCGGTCGAACGGTGTGAGCGTGGGGTTTCCCTGATCGTCCAGCAGGAAGAGATAAAATTCCATCTCCGTGCCGAACTGGAAGGCATAGCCCTGCGCCGCCGCCTGCCGCACCGCCGTGCGCAGAAGCGTGCGCGTGTCGGCCTCAAAGGGCGTGCCGTCCGGGTGGACGATGTCGCAGAACATGTGCGCGACCCGGCCGATCTGCGGCCGCCACGGCAGCGCGCGGAGCGTGTCCGCGTTCGGGCGGAGAAAGAGATCCGAGCGCACATCCATGTCAAAGCCCTTCACCGCCGAGGCGTCGAAGGCAATGCCGTGCTCAAAGGCGCGCGGCAGCTCGCTCGCCATGATGGCAACGTTGCGCTGCCTGCCGTAGATATCACAAAACGCCATGCGGACGAACTTCACGTCTTCTTCCGCGATATATTGCAGGACTTCATCCGGCGTATAGTTCACGTCGCGTTGCTCCTTTCCATTTTTTAGCTTTTTCCATTTTAATGCAGTTTTCGCCGCCGCGCAAGCGGAAGTTCACTCCACGGTGACGGACTTGGCAAGATTCTTCGGCTTGTCAATGTCGCAGCCGTTCTCCTTCGCCACGTGGTAGGCCAGCAGCTGCATGGGAATCACCGCGAGGATCGGGGAAAAAAGCGTATTGACATTGGGGATGAAAATAGTATCGTTTGCCTGCGAGACGATCTTGTGGTTTCCGCGAAGCGCCACCGCCAGCACCCGCGCCCCGCGCGCCTTGACCTCCACGATGTTGCTGATGGTCTTGTCTACGAGCGCCTCGTTGCAGCAGACCGCGATGACGGGCGTGCCCTCCTCGATGAGAGCAATCGTGCCGTGCTTGAGCTCGCCCGCGGCGTAGCTCTCGGCGTGGATATAGGAGATCTCCTTCATCTTGAGCGCGCCCTCGAGCGCCACAGCCCAGTCCGTGTTGCGCCCGATGAAGAAGAGGGACGGGGATTTGTGGTATTTTTTCGCGAGCGCCGGGATGCCGTGGTTTAAGTCAATCGCGTTCTGGATCAGCTTCGGCAGCCGCAGCACGTCATAGAGAAGCGCGGGATAGCGGTCGTCGTCGAGCGTGCCGAGCTTCCGGCCCATGAACATGGCAAGGAGAAACAGCACGGCAAGCTGCGTGGTATAGCCCTTCGTGGTAGCGACGGCAATCTCCGGCCCGGCCCAGGTATAGAGCGTCCAGTCCGCGAGCTTGGCAATGGTGCTCTCCACCACATTCACAATGGCGAGCGCCTTTGCGCCTCTGGCGCGGCACTCCTTCATGGCGGCGATCGTGTCCGCCGTCTCGCCTGACTGGCTGATGACGATCAGGAGCGTGTGCCCGTCAATCAGCGGCTCGCCGTAGCGCAGCTCGCTTGCGAGCACAACCTCCACGGGAATCCGGCATAGTGATTCCAGCGCGTATTTCGCTGCGCATCCGGCATAGTATGCGCTGCCGCAGGCGGTGATTACAATCTTGTTGAATTGCCTGAGCTCCTCCGCACTCAGATTAAATTCGTCCAGAATCACCTCGCCGTCCTTCAGGCGCGGGGCGATGGCGGCGCGCACCGCCGCAGGCTGCTCCATGATCTCCTTGAGCATGAAGTGATCATACCCGCCCTTCTCGGCCGCCTCGACCGTCCAGGTGATGCGGCTTACGGGCTTTTCAATCTTCCGTCCCGTGCTGTCAAAGACCGTGATGCCCTCCGGCGTGAGCTCGGCAAAGTCGCCGTCGTCGAGATAGATGGCGTTTTTCGTGTAGCTCACAAGCGCGGTCACGTCGGACGCAAAGTAGTTCTCCCCGATGCCGACGCCGAGAATCAGCGGACTCGCCTCCTTGACGGCATAGAGCGTGTCGGGCCTGTCGGAGCAGAGCACGCCGAGCGCGTAGGAGCCCTCGAGTCTGGCGACCGTGCGCATGACCGTGGTTTTAAGGTCTCCGCTGTCAAAGCTCTCGAGCAGATGGACGATGACCTCCGTGTCCGTCTCGCTCTGGAAGGTGTAGCCCGCGGCGATGAGCTCCTCGCGCAGCTCCGCGAAGTTTTCGATGATGCCGTTGTGCACCACGGCATAGCGCCCGTCATTCGACAGATGCGGGTGCGCGTTCAAGTCCGTGGGCGCGCCGTGCGTCGCCCAGCGGGTGTGCCCGATGCCGGTGCAGCCGGGTACGGCCGCGCCGCCGTCGGTCTTGTCCGCGAGCTTCTGCACCTTGCCGCTGACCTTCTCCACCTGAATGACCTGATCGCCCATAACGGCGATGCCCGCGGAGTCATAGCCGCGGTACTCCAGCCGCCGGAGTCCCTCCAGCAACAACGGCGCGGTCTCTCTCGCGCCGGTAAATCCAACGATTCCACACATGACGGAACCCTCCTTTTTGAGCTGAAAAAAGGGCAAAGACACCCCTTGTCGGAGCGCCTTTGCTCTGTATTTTATTTTAGTCCTGCCCAAAGCGGTTTGTCAATGCGGTGCATGTAAAAAACAGGAGACCATATGAAAGGGGTTTTTTGGCAGATTGACCATTGACTGTCTGCCGATTACAGGGTAAAATAGCGCACATCAGAGACAACGACGTCTATCTTGACGCCGTTGTCTCTTTTTTTGTTTGCAGCCCCACAAGAAAAGGAGAGATCATCATGTCAACCGTACCTGAAATGTTCGCCAGCAAGGTTTTTGACGACAAGGTCATGCGCGCGAGACTGCCGGAGAAGGTCTATCAGTCGCTGCACCGAACCATCGCAAGCGGCGCGAAACTGAATCCCGATCTGGCCAACGCTGTTGCGGACGCCATGGTCGACTGGGCCGTGGAGAACGGCGCGACGCATTTCACACACTGGTTCCAACCGTTGACCGGCATCACCGCCGAAAAGCACGACAGCTTTATCGCGCCGGCGCCGGACGGCCGGGTGATCATGGAGTTTTCCGGCAAGGAGCTTGTCCGGGGCGAGCCGGACGCGTCCAGCTTCCCCTCCGGCGGCTTGCGCGCCACGTTTGAGGCCAGAGGCTACACGGCTTGGGATCCGTCGAGCTATGCCTTTATAAAGGACAACGCCCTCTGCATCCCAACGGCCTTCTGCTCCTACGGCGGCGAGGCACTCGATAAGAAAACGCCTCTGCTGCGCAGCATGGAGGCCCTCAGCCGCGAGGCCATGCGCATCCTGCGCCTCTTCGGCTGCAAGGGCGTGCGACGTGTCATCACAAACGTCGGTCCCGAGCAGGAGTACTTCCTCGTCGACCGGGAACTGTTTCTCAGGCGAAAGGATCTGATCTACTCCGGCCGGACGCTCTTCGGCGCAAAGCCCCCGAAGGGGCAGGAGCTGGAGGATCACTATTTCGGCGCGATCAAGCCGCGCGTGCAGGCCTATATGGAGGACCTCAACGAGGAGCTCTGGAAGCTTGGCATCTTAGCCAAGACCGAACACAACGAGGTCGCGCCCGCCCAGCATGAGCTGGCGCCGATCTTCACGACGACGAACGTCGCCACCGACCACAACCAGCTCACCATGGAGATCATGAAGAAGGTCGCGCGCCGCCACGGTCTCGAGTGCCTCCTGCACGAAAAGCCCTTCGCGGGCGTGAACGGGAGCGGCAAGCATAACAACTGGTCCATGTCCACCGACACGGGCGAGAACCTGCTCAGCCCCGGAGAGACGCCGTATGAGAACGCGCGGTTTCTGCTGTTCCTTGTGGCGGTCATCAAGGCCGTGGACGAGTATCAGGACCTGCTGCGCGTCTCCGTCGCGACGGCGGGAAACGACCACCGCCTCGGCGCGAACGAGGCGCCGCCGGCCGTAATCTCCATGTTCCTCGGCGATGAGCTGACGGCTGTGCTGGAAGCGATCGAGACGGACAGCCCCTACATCGGCTCCGAGCGGATGCGGATGAAGCTGGGCGTCGATATCCTCCCGCGCTTCGTGCGGGACACCACCGACCGCAACCGCACGAGCCCCTTTGCCTTCACGGGCAACAAGTTTGAGTTCCGCATGGTCGGCTCGAGCGATTCGATTGCCTGTGCGAACGTGATGATCAACGCCGCCGTCGCGGAGTCGCTGCGCCAGTTCGCGGACGTGCTGGAGGGCGCCGAGAGCTTCGACGACAGTCTCCACGCGCTCATCCGCGAGCAGATCATCGCCCACAAGCGAATTCTCTTCAACGGCAACGGCTACGACGACGCCTGGATCGAGGAGGCGACGAAGGAGCGCGGGCTATCCAACCTCCGAACCACGCCGGACGCGCTCGCGCGGCTGCTCGATGAGAAGAATCTGGAGATGCTCACGCGACACGGCATCTATTCCGAGAGCGAGCTTCGCTCCCGATATGAGATCCAGCTGGAAAACTACGTCCGCACCGTGCACATTGAGGCGCTGACCATGCTGGACATGGCAAAGCGCGAGATTCTGCCGGCGGTTTCGGCCTTCTCCGCGGCTGTCGCGGACGGCATTGCGAAAAAGAAAGCGGCTGTTCCCTCGCTCAAGTGCAGCAGCGAGTCACAGCTCGTGGAGCGCCTTACCGCGCTGATCGACGAGGCGGAGACAGCGCTCGAAGCGCTCGCCGAAGTCGTCGAAGCGCTCGACGCCATGCATGACATGACGGCGGCGGCGTTCCACGTGCGCGACAATGTGATCAGCGCGATGGCGCAGCTGCGCCGCGCCTGCGACGAGGCCGAAACGCTGACGGCCGCTGAATACTGGCCGTTCCCGACCTACGGCGAGCTGCTCTTCGGCGTGTGATTTGAAGCGTATTCCATGCCGGACTCCCTTTCAGGAAAGTCTGAAATGAGCATCCCGATGAATGCTTTCATTCCGGATCAATCCAGTGATTTCCCGTTGTGTGTGGTGCGCCAGATGCAATCAGCGCACGGACGAAATCAGGGACAAACCGCAGAAACGCAGTCTTTTCGCCTGAGAAAAAGGAAATGGTGCAGCCCCCAAAAGGGCTGCACCATTTCTTTGTCTCTAAAGAGCCTATCAAAAGCACGGAAGATCGGCGCAGTCGATCTTTCGTGCTTTTCGCCTGTTCTGATCATAAGGCAGTTACAAAAAGGTGCGTACTATACAAGTATGCCTACATCAACCTTTTGCCTGACCAGTTGCGGCAGTTGATCCGGCTGCGGAAGGCACAGAACGAGGAAAAGGCAAAAACGCAGACGGTTCTGTACCATTATGCCTCCGCGATCCCCATCGGCACCGCACTGGCGCAGGCATGGAATCCGGAGGTGCCGGAGATATGCGGCGATATCGTGGGCGAGGAAATGGAGCTTTTCGGCGTAAACGTTTGGCTGGCCACCGCGCTGAACATCATTATCGCATCCATCATTTTGCTCGTCGTGCTGTTTTTTGTGTATGTTGCCCTGAAACCCGCCGTACCGGGCAATTATGAAACAACGGTTCAGACCGGCGGGGATATCGAGGCAAAATACCTGGCTCATGGCAGCTATGAGGTGAAATACACAGAGCAAACTGCCATGCAAAACTACAAAAAGTGCTTCTTCGTTTAGTTTTCAATCAAATCTTTTCGTACGATCTCCTCGGCACGATGACGGATGCTGTTCATGCGCCGAATCCACTCCAGCTGATTTTCCGCTTTTAGATGCTCGGTGGCTCCCTCATACTCGGCTATTTGAGACATGTGGCGATCCAGCATTTCCTCGGCACTCCGATCTACTTCCTCCAGATGGGCCTTGAGTGTTCCGCTCATCAGCATTGTGTCATAGATTGGCCTGTGATGTGTGCGGAGAAACCGCCGTCTGCGCTCACCCCAGATGCCGGTCTGCGGCGATTCCGGTGCAACCAGATCCGGGATCAGATAGTCGCCTTCCCAATGGTAAGTCAAGTTGTTATTCATTCCAGAACCCTCCAGAAGCTCGCATCCGGTGTGTCAATGATCTTCAGAATCAGCTGCTCCAGATCGGGACGGAGCAGACTGTCGGTGGGCAGCTCATTGCGCCAGTCATACAGCGCCTTGACGATCAACTGCCGCTCATCGTCGTTGATTTTGATTTTATATCGCATGAAAAAAGCCCTCCTTCGTTTGATGGTTTCATCATAGTGAAGGAGGGGGCTGTTGTCGAATGTGCGAATAAAAAGAAAACACTCAGAACGGTATTAAAACCATTCTGAGTGCTTTCA
>Ga0326514_10003378_pt1 | contig 10170 bp, 8 predicted proteins | sample 3_2548_0518_D_FD_203653 | JGI IMG/M metagenome (GOLD analysis project Ga0326514, IMG submission 203653) | Bovine rumen microbial communities from UC Davis, California, United States - 3_2548_0518 | ecosystem: Host-associated > Mammals > Digestive system > Stomach > Rumen | place: USA: California... | reverse complement strand
GGTTTATCAGGACTTTCTGGCACTTGCCGACAAGAAGAAGGAGGTTACTGACGACGATATCCTTGTTCTGGCAGGTGCTGACAGAAGTGCCTCGCACAGCGTGAAGCTTGATTACCTGCAGGTTACCACCGGTAAGGGTGTGAAGAGTGTAGCCAGCATCGGGCTGCTTGTCGCCAATGAGAAGTTCGAGGCCGCCGCATCGGGTAACGGTCCGGTGGATGCTGCCATCAATGCGCTGAAGTGTATCATCAAGCGTAAGATGACGCTGAAGGAGTTTACCATCCAGGCTATCAGCAAGGGTTCTGATGATATGGGTAAGGTGCACATGCAGGTGGAGTACAACGGACACCTCTATTATGGTTTCGGAGCCAATACGGATATTGTAACCGCCAGTGTGGAGGCTTATATTGACTGTATCAACAAGTTTAGATAGTATGGGAAAGACTTTATTTGACAAGATATGGGACGCACACGTTATTCAGAACGTGGAGGACGGTCCTACACAACTTTATATTGACCGCCTGTATGCCCATGAGGTAACCAGTCCGCAGGCATTTGACACATTGAGGGACAAGAACATTAAGGTGTTCCGCCCCGACCATGTGTATGCTATGCCCGACCACAATACGCCCAGCGACCAGCAGGAGCGTATTGATGATCCCGTAGGCCGTAACCAGGTGGAGACGCTGGCCAGGAACTGTGCCGAGTTCGGTATTACCCACTTTGCTATGGGAACCAAGGACAATGGTATCATTCATGTTGTCGGTCCTGAGAAAGCGCTTTCTTTGCCTGGCATGACCATTGTATGCGGTGACTCCCATACCAGCACGCACGGAGCTGTCGGTGCCATTGCCATGGGTATCGGTACCAGCGAGGTGGCTCAGGTGCTGGCCTCGCAGTGTATCCTGCAGAGCAAGCCCAAGACGATGCGTATTAATATTGAAGGTACGTTGCAGCCTGGTGTCACTGCCAAGGATGTGGCCTTGTACATTATGGCTCAGATGACTACCAGCGGCGCTACGGGTTATGCTGTGGAGTATGCCGGAAGTGTCATCCGTAATATGAGTATGGAGGGACGTCTGACGCTCTCCAACCTTTCCATCGAGATGGGATCACGTGCGGGCCTTATTGCTCCGGACGAGACGACTTTCGCTTACCTGAAGGGGCGTGAGTATGCTCCCAAGGGTGAGGCTTGGGATCAGGCTGTTGAGGAGTGGAAGAAGTTGTGCAGCGATGATGATGCCGCCTTTGACAAGGAGGTGACTTTCAAGGCCGAGGATATCAAGCCGCGTATCACATACGGAACCAATCCGGGTGCCGGCATTGCGATAGATGAGTGTATTCCTACACTTGAGGACATACCTGCCAGTGACCGCGGTCAGTTCCAGGCTATGCTGGATTATATGCAGTTCCGGCCCGGTCAGAAACTGGAGGGTACACCTGTTGACTATTGTTTCCTGGGTGCCTGCACCAATGGCCGTATCGAGGACTTCCGTGCCTTTGCCTCTGTGGTAAAGGGTAAGAGGAAGGCTCCTGGTGTGGTGGCTTGGCTGGTTCCCGGCAGTTGGCTGGTACGTCAGCAGATTATAGACGAGGGTATTGACAAGGTGCTGGAAGAGGCCGGCTTTGAGCTTCGTCTTCCCAGTTGTTCGGCCTGTCTGGCCATGAACCCCGATAAGGTTCCTGCCGGCAAGCTCAGCATCAGCACCAGTAACCGTAACTTTGTGGGCCGTCAGGGGCCTGGCGCCCGTACTGTTCTGGCCAGCCCGCTCGTTGTGGCTGCCAGTGCTATTACCGGTGTTATTACTGACCCAAGAACTCTTTAAGTGAAAGAATAAAAAAATGAAAGAAAAATTCGACGTTATACAGTCAACTTGTATTCCCATCGAGATTGACAACAATAATACAGATAACATTATTCCCGCACGTTATCTGGCTTTCACTACCCGTGATCCTAAGTTCTATGGCGATGCGTTCATGCATGATCTGCGCTATGATGCTGACAACCAGCCCGTAGCTGACTTTGTAATGAACAGACCCGAGTTCTCTGAGGCTCCCCGTAAGGGTGTCCACGAGATTATCGTAGGCGGTCAGAACTGGGGTTCCGGTTCCAGTCGTGAGCATGCCGCATGGGCTATTGCCGGTTATGGCGTGAGGGTGGTCATCAGCAACAGCTTTGCAGATATCCATCGTAATAATCTGCTGAACTGCTTTGTTCTGCCTGTGATTGTCAGCCGTGAGTTTCAGCTGGAACTTTTCAGAAGTATTGCAGAGGACTGCAATACGATGGTTACCGTGGACCTTCCCAACCAGACGGTAAAGAACGAGAAGACGGGCAGTGTGGAGCATTTCGAGATCAATGCCTACAAGAAGTACTGCCTCATGAATGCCTACGATGATATAGACTTCCTTCTGGCTAATAAGGATAAGATAGAGGCATGGGAGCATCGTGCATAGAGATCATGGACACCACGCTGCGCGATGGTGAGCAGACCAGCGGGGTCAGTTTTGTGCCCCACGAGAAACTGCTTATCGTTCGTATGCTGCTTCAGGAACTCTGTGTGGACAGGGTGGAGGTAGCCAGTGCCCGTGTTAGCGAGGGTGAGAAGGAGGCGGTAACCATGATTTGCCGCTGGGCCCGTCAGGCAGGAAAACTGGAGAAGATAGAGGTTCTGGGATTCATAGACGGCCAAACCTCCGTTGACTGGGTGAAGGCGGTGGGCTGCAAGAATATCAATCTTCTTTGCAAAGGATCCGAACGCCATTGCAAGTACCAGTTGCAGAAGACCCTGGAGGAGCATGTGACGGATATCAGACAGAGTATCCGGTATGCTCAAGAGCAGGGCATTGATGTTAATCTGTACCTGGAGGACTGGTCTAACGGCATGAAGGATAATCCCCAATATGTCTTTGATTTCGTTGATGCGCTCCGTACTGCCGGCGTGAAGCGTTTTATGCTGCCTGATACGCTGGGTATCCTTAATCCTATGCTGACAGCTCAGTATATTCAGCAGATGGTGGAGCGTTATCCCGAGCTGCACTTTGATTTTCATGCACATAATGACTATGATATGGCTGTGGGTAATGTCCTGGCTGCCGTTACCAACGGCTGCAAGGGTGTTCATACCTCAGTCAACGGCTTGGGCGAGCGTGCCGGAAATGCACCGCTCAGCAGCGTGCAGGCTATCCTCAAAGACCATTTCCACGGCAGAACCGGTCTGGTTGAGGAGAACCTGAACAAGGCCAGTCGTATGGTGGAGAGCATCAGCGGTATTGCCGTTCCGCCCAACAAGCCTATCATCGGTGAGAGTGTGTTTACGCAGGTGGCCGGTGTGCATGCCGATGGTGACAAGAAGCACAGCCTCTATTGCAACGATTTGATTCCCGAGCGTTTCGGCCGTAAGCGTGAGTATGCCCTCGGTAAGAACTCCGGTAAGGCCAATATTCTGAAGAACCTGGAGGAACTGGGCCTGGAACTTACACCGGAGCAGACACGCCGTGTTACGGACCGTATCATAGAGTTGGGCGACAAGAAGCAACTTGTCACACAAGAGGATCTTCCTTATATTGTAAGTGATGTGCTGAAGCATTCGGCTCCCGTTGACAAAGTCAAGCTTCGGAGCTACATGGTCTCTACCGCCTATGGCCTGAAGCCTATGGCCAGTGTGAAACTGGAGGTTTGCGGCGAGGTATATGAGGAATCAGCTATGGGTGATGGTATGTACGATGCCTTTGTACGTGCCTGCCGTCATATCTACCGTGACCGCCTGAACCGCGAGTTCCCCTGGTTGGACAACTATCAGGTGAGTATTCCTCCTGGCGGACGTACCGATGCCTTGGTACAGACCACTATCTCGTGGGTGTGGGGTGACAAGACTTTCCGGACCCGTGCCCTTGATCCCGACCAGACAGAGGCCGCCATCAAGGCAACCATTAAGATGTTAAACATAATAGAACAAGAATATGAAGCTTAAGATTGCAGTTTTGGCCGGTGACGGTATCGGTCCAGAGATTATGGAGCAGGGCGTAGCTGTTATGAGTGCTGTTGCCCGGAAGTTCGGACACGAGGTTTCCTATAAGGAGGCTCTTTGCGGTGCCCATGCTATCGATGAGGTGGGTGATCCCTTCCCTGAGGAAACCTTCAAGACCTGTATGGATGCTGATGCTGTGCTTTTTGCCAGTGTCGGTGATCCCAAGTTCGATAATAACCCTACAGCTAAGGTGCGGCCTGAGCAGGGATTGCTGGCTATGCGTAAGAAACTGGGGCTCTTTGCCAATATACGTCCCGTTGAGACGTTCGACTGCCTGGTGCACAAGTCTCCCCTGAAGGATGAACTGGTACGCGGAGCTGACTTTATCTGTATCCGTGAGCTTACCGGCGGTATGTATTTCGGTGAGAAGAAGGAGGGTACGGATGAGGCTTATGATACCAACTTCTACAGCCGTCCTGAGGTGGAGCGCATTCTGCGTGTCGCCTACCAGTATGCACGCCAGCGCCGTAAGCACCTGACTGTTGTGGATAAGGCTAACGTGTTGGCCAGCAGCCGTCTCTGGCGCAAGGTTGCCCAGGAGATGATGGGCGAGTATCCTGATGTTGAGACCGACTTCATGTACGTTGACAATGCCGCTATGCGTATGATTCAGGATCCCAAGTTCTTCGATGTCATGGTAACGGAGAATACCTTTGGTGATATCCTTACTGACGAGGGTTCTTGCATTACTGGTTCCATGGGTCTGCTACCCAGTGCCTCAACAGGTGAGCACACTCCTGTATTTGAGCCTATCCACGGCTCATGGCCTCAGGGAAAGGGTCTGAATATTGCCAACCCTCTGGCTCAGATCCTGAGCGTGGCTATGCTGTATGAGTATTTCAATCTGAAGGCTGAAGGCGCTCTTATCCGTGAGGCTGTGAATGCTTCATTGGATCAGAACGTGCGTACCCCCGAGATTCAAGTCGAGGGAGGTGCGAAGTACGGTACCCGGGAAGTCGGTCAGTGGATTGTTGACTATATTAATAACAAGTGAAAAGAATCCTCTCTTTTACGCTCATCCTCTGTTGGTGTTTCTGTGTGAATGCACAGAAGTACCAGCAGTTGGTAAAGCGGGGTATGGAGCAGTTGCAGGCTGACAGTCTGCTGCAGGCTGAGGCAACCTTCCGCCAGGCCTTGGAGGCAGATCCTCTGATGAAGTCCAATGCCCTGCTTTATCAGTATATCGGTAATATCCAGGAGCGGAGGGGAGAATACCAGCGTGCCCTTGACTCTTATAATCAGGGTCTGATGATTTCCGGTACAACTGTCAGCCTTCTCTTGTGCCGTGCCACGCTCTATATGAATATGGATAACCGTGAGCGTGCTATGGCAGACTATACGGAGGTGCTGAACCTGGAGCCCAACCAGACCGAGGCACTCTTCTTCCGTGCCTATCTCTATAGCCAGCAGCGTGACTACAAACGTTCACGTGCTGATTATGAGCGCCTGGTTAAGCTTGAGCCCATGAACGAAAAGGCCCGTTTGGGGCTGGCAATCCTGAATGAGAAGGACCGCCGGCCGCGTGAGGCTATGGAGCAGATGGATGCCCTTGTGCAGCTCTTCCCCAAGCATGCTTCACTCTATCTGGTTCGAGGGGGTATGTATCAGGGCCGCAAACAGTATGACATGGCCCTTCTGGATTTCAACCATGCCATAGACCTGGAGCCTAAGAATCCTGAATGCTATGTGTCACGTTCCCTCTTATATAAGGTGATGAAAAAGAAAAAGCTGTCCAGGCAGGATGCCCAGGCAGCTCTTCGTCTTGGTGCAGACGCATCATTCCTTTCTGAATAGGGGGGGGGATGTGCCTACCTGTTTATCTTTTCTGTTATTACTTACGCTCGATGGTCTGAGCACGGTCGGGACCTACGCTGACAATGGTGATGGGAGTGGCGGTTGCCTTCTCTATATAAGTAATGTAGTCCTTGAGCTGCTGGGGGAACTGAGCCTCAGAGGTCATCTGTGTGAGGTCGGTCTTCCATCCGGGCAGATCCTCATAGACAGCCTGCCAGCCCTCTGTGTCGTATGGCATGTCGGTGGTGACAACACCATCCTTCTCATAGGCCGTGCATACACGGATGGTATCGAAGGTATCCAGCACGTCGCTCTTCATCATAATAAGCTGTGTTACACCATTAATCATGATGGCGTACTTGAGTGCTACCAGATCAAGCCAACCGCAACGGCGGTTACGGCCGGTAACTGCTCCGTATTCATGACCGATCTCACGGATCTTATCGCCCGTCTCGTCAAAGAGCTCTACGGGGAAGGGACCTGAGCCTACGCGGGTGCTGTAAGCCTTGAAGATACCGAACACCTCGCCAATGCTGTTGGGTGCTACGCCTAATCCTGTGCAGACACCGCCACTGACAGTGTTGCTGCTCGAAACGAACGGGTAGGTGCCGTGGTCTATGTCCAGCATGGTTCCCTGAGCACCTTCTGCCAATACGCTCTTACCCTCGGCCAATGCCTTGCCCAGCTCAATCTCCGTGTCAGTCAGTTGGAACTGGCGCATGTACTCAATACCTTCCATCCAAACCTTTTCCTCGTCTGTGATGTCGAAGTCGGTATAGTGAAGGTCCTGCAGAATCTGCATGTGACGGGCTTTCAGGGCTGCGTACTTCTGGGGGAAGTCGCCCAGGATGTCACCTACACGCAGACCGGTTCTGCTGGCCTTCTCGCTGTATGTGGGGCCGATTCCCTTACCTGTGGTACCTACCTTGTTCTTTCCCTTGGCTGCCTCATAGGCACGGTCCAGTACGCGGTGGGTAGGCAGGATGAGGTGTGCACGCTTGCTGATGTGCAGACGGCTCTTCAGGTCGTAGCCGGCAGCTTCCAGTTCCTTGGCCTCCTGCATAAAGAGGTCGGGAGCAATGACGCAACCGTTACCTATGATATTCAGTTTGCCTTCGTCAAAGATTCCTGAAGGAATGCTTCTGAGGACAAACTTCTTACCCTCGAATATTATGGTATGTCCGGCATTGGGACCACCGGCAAAGCGGGCCACGACATCATATCGGGGAGTGAAACAGTCCACAACCTTACCTTTTCCCTCATCGCCGAAAACGATACCCAGCAGGGCATCTACTTTTCCTTTTTTCATTTCTTCTGTATTTTTGTTTTTGTTTTAGTTTTCCTGTTCTTGATGCTGTTCTTTACCATGCAGCTGCGGCACAGACCATGAAAGTACAGCACGGGTTGCGTAATGACAAATTGCTTGCATTTCTGCTCGCTGAGCCAGTTCTCTATCTTGCTGCTCTCCAACTTTCGTATCTTTCCGCATTGTTCACATACCAGGCATATCATGGGATGTGGTGTGACGCAGCATTCATAAAGTGCGGCACGCGAGAGGCAGTGTTTGATAACCAGTTTAGCCTCTTCTAACAGCTTTAGTGTGTTAAAGAGTGTGACCCTGCTTACCTTGAACGTGGCTTTCTTTTCCATCTCCTCCTGCAACTCGTCTATACTGAAGATGCCTGATATCTGACAGACAACACGCAAAATCTCGAACCTCTCGGGGGTCTTGCGTGTAATCTTGCCCTTCATGAATTCCGTGAGTTGCTGGGCAGCAAGGGTATATAGTTCTTTCTTCTCACTCATTAGCGTCTGCAAAGATACAAATTAAAATGAGAACAGAGAAAAAACTATATTAAAAAGTGTAAGAAGAAGTCTTATTTTTCCGACAGAAAAGAGGTCGTCGCCATGATGGCTTTGCGTAGGGAGAGGCCGGCATTGGGGAGCAGTGATTGGGCCTGGTCCTTAAGTTCCTCGGCAGAACGTTCCTGCAATTGTGCTCCCTGCTGAAGCAGACGTGCCAGACAGAGAAAACCGCACAGCTGCCTCATTGCAGACGGGGATGCTATCCACTCGAAGGCCGCAGTAGCGCACCAGGGTTCCTTGCTGATAAGCTGCATGCACAGAATCTGTGCCACCTCGTCTGTAGGAATCTCATCTATCCATATATCAGCCATCTCGGGCAGGAACTCCTGCGGCGGCATCAGCATAGCTGCCAGCAGTTTACATTCGCGTATATTCTCGTTCCACAACTCTTGGGCCAGTGCGCGTGAGGGCTGGAACTCAGCTGCAATACTTTGCAGTCGGGGCAGTTCCACGCCAAAGACCAGTTTGTAAGGTGCGCCAGCCTCGCGCATTTTGGCGCTGAGGATGCCGTTCATGGCAGCACGCAGTTCTTTCTTTATATCTTGGATTTCAGAGTTTCCCATATCTGAGCATTTGCTGATCATAATCCTCGTCATAATATATCTCTACATCAGTCACCTTGCCACTCTCATCACGGACCAGTTCGTATCTGGGGTTAATGAATCCCTTGTAGGGCGAGATGTTCAGTTTCCTGTATCGCCTCAGCACCTCCTGATGTAAGTCGTTTTCCACCTGAACGCCGAATTCCTCCGTCAACTGGCGGGCTGCTGCCAGATCACCCTCGCTCTTGATACGCTGGATCTCTGCCAGTAAGGTGGCGAAGGCGGTGCGCAGCATAGGGTAGGAGTGAACCTGAATGTAATGTTTGCCATCCTTCTCTGTGAGCTCGGCAGCCTGGGGGAAGTTCTTCAGTGTCCAGCGGGCAATGAGGGCTCGGTTGCGCATGTGGGCTTCCTCTATCCGGTCTCCCTCCTCTATGCGTACCAGCTGGGTAAGGGCTCCGTTCATCAGGTAGCTGTAATACTGCGCTTTATAAGCCTCGGCATTAGGGGTGAGCCCCAGTTCTACCAGCTTCTCATCAGCCAGATAGTAGAGCCCGAAAAGGTCGGCACGCGCTTCCTCGATGGTACTGCCGTAGGCTTTCAGCGCATCAGGGTCAACGCCCGGCAGAAGCTGTCCGCTCCCGTGTCCTAAGCATTCGTGAAGGTCGGTATGTAAGTCATCACAGATGTTCCCGTATTTGTCCAGCAATTCTATTGTAGGCTGGTCAATGACAAATTCCTGGCGCAGTCCGCTTCCCTTGGCTGCCTCGTTATAAGCATGTGTGAGATTGCCTATGGTCACGCTCTTGCTGCCGTGTACGGCTCTGACCCAATTGCTGTTGGGCAGATTGATGCCTATGGCACTGCTGGGGTACAAGTCGCCTCCCAGGATGGCTGCATTAATAACCTTGGCCGATACACCCCTGCATTCTTTCTTGCGGAAACAGGGGGCTATGGGCGAGTGGTCCTCGAACCACTGGGCATTGTCACTTAACGCCTTGGACCTGCGGGTGGCTATGGGATCCACAAAGTTCACATACCCTTCCCAGCTGGCCTTCAATCCCAAAGGGTCACCATAGACTTCGGTAAAACCGTTGGTGAAGTCCACCTGACTCTCTGTGTCCTGTACCCATAGAATAGTGTATTCGTCAAAGGTCTTGAGGTCGCCTGTCCGGTAGAATTCCACCAGTTTCTCTATGACAGCCTGCTGCTTCTTGTTCTCGGCATATGGTATGGCATCCCGCAGGGCGGCTATGATGCGGTCAATCTGCCGGCCGTACATTCCTCCGCTGCGCCATACGTTCTCATATAATGTCCCATCCGGTTTTTTTTCCAGACGGCTGTTCATGCCGTACATTACGGGATGTTCCTGATCTCCCTGTTCTTTCTGGCGGGCATAGAAGTCCTCAGCCTCAGCCTGAGTGATGCCGTCCTGATAGTAATTGCTGGCAGAGGTGAGAAGCAGGTCTTCACCATGTGCCTGGTTCACTCGTTTGCTCAGAATTGACGGGTCGAAGATTATGGGTATCAGGTCAGTTGCGTCAAGGCCTGATTCCCTGGCGGCATTTATGAGGAACTGCTCAGAAAAACCGGGTATGAACTTCTGGTATCCGTAATGATGATGAATTCCATTGCTGAACCAGACGCGTTTCAGGTAGGTGGTGAATTGCTGAAAATCCTTGCTGCTCCTGTCTCCCTGATAATGCATGTAAATGGTTTCCAGTACCTTGCGCAAACGAAGATTGCAGGCACCGTTCTGGTCCCATAGGATATCACGCCCCAGCAGTGCCGCCCTGCTCAGGTGGTATATGAGGAGTTTCTGACGTAGGGTCAGTTCTCTGAATCCGGGAACTTGATAGCGAAGAAGTTGAATGTCGGCAAAGCGTTCAACCTGGAATGTAAAATCACTTTGTGCCAGCATCCTTCTTTTCTTTCTT
>Ga0326514_10003376_pt1 | contig 10175 bp, 10 predicted proteins | sample 3_2548_0518_D_FD_203653 | JGI IMG/M metagenome (GOLD analysis project Ga0326514, IMG submission 203653) | Bovine rumen microbial communities from UC Davis, California, United States - 3_2548_0518 | ecosystem: Host-associated > Mammals > Digestive system > Stomach > Rumen | place: USA... | reverse complement strand
AAGGAGAATGACCTCTCCATCGAGGACAGCGTGAAGTCCAAACAGACGAAATACCCGGACGACCTCTCCTCCAGGATAGCGATAGTGCTCGGGAGCGCCGACCAGCAGGCCAGCATCGAGGGCCACCACAAGTACTTCACGGCGGTGGTCAGGGCGTGGTGCGACGACGGCTCGAGCTACCTCCTGGAGAGCAGGACGTGCAACACCCTCGACGAGCTCGGCAGCATGATGGAGGACAACTACTACGGCCACAGGGTGGCGATGTGCCTGGTGGACAGCGGCGGCTTCGAGATCGAGAGCGACCTCCTGCCGTACGTGCGGTCGAAGAGCTACATGTTCCTCTACAAGGGCACGAGTTCCGCGAAGATCGACGGAAAGGACTGGATCAAGTCCACCGCGTATGGCGGGAAGCTCTTCCTGGTCTCTGCGCTGGTCTACCAGATACGGCTCCTGACGGAGATGTACGCCACCACCCCGAACCGCTGGTGGATGACGCAGAATCCCGACCCGACCTACCTCCAGCAGGTGATGGCGATGCGTCCCAACACCCGCCAGACCAAGGACATGAACGGCATGAGCTTCGAGAACTGGTGCTCCAATTCGGAGAGGAAGGACTTCTGGGACGCCGAGAAGATGAATTTGGCGTGCTTCGACATCGCGTGCTCGGTGTTCCCGGCGTCGGCGTTCCCGCTTGGCCACAAGCCGAAGTGCTGGGTCCGCGACCAGGTGATCAGGCTGGCCAGGATGCGGAAGATAGGCCGTGCCCCTGCCGCAAAGACATAATTCAGTGCCTGCCGTGCCATTCCCGGAGTATATACCGGTCGAACGTGCGATACTGCACGCAGACCGGTTTTTTGTGTTCAGGAAGGGCGACATGGACGAGATCAGGAAAAAGGCTATCGACAGGCTGATGGCGCGCAGGGAGGCCATCCAGCGGGAATATGACCGTCTGGTCGCCGAACCGGCGTCCTATGGCATCACGGGGAGCGTGAACGCCACCAACCGCGGCCTCAAGGAACTCCGCGAGGAGCTGGTCGCCATCGACGACAAGATCGGGGCGCTGCTCTCGAAGAATGGCGTGGCCGGAATGACAGTGAAGTGGCCGGACTACCGCTACAGCCCGTTTGGAGGTTATCAGCAGTGAGCCGCAAGCGCATGACCAAGAAGGAGAAGGCGCTCGCCACCGTCGTCGGCCATCTGGTGAACCGGGTGATGGTGGCGAGATACGACTCGCTGAACCGCCAGCCGACACGGAAGGTTACGGAGATTAGAACCGACCTCTCCGAGACAGAGCAGCTGTTCTACGCCGAAAAGAGGGTGCTCGCCTACGCAAAGTGCGACAACCTCTACGACAACACCTCCTTGGCCTCCATTGTCGACACCGCTATCCGCTTGACTATCGGAAAACGGGGCGGCACCCCGCTCTTCACCGGTTCCGACCGGGACACGATGCAGGCGTGGTTCCGGAGGTGGAAGCGCCATGCCGGATACGCGGAGGGCGAGAGCTACTACGAGATGCTGGCGCTGATACTGCGCCTTGTCAAGCTGCACGGTGATTGCATCGTGTGGGTGGATCCAGTGCTTACCGAGGGACGCATTCGCGTCTTCGACGCGGACCAGATCTGCAACGTGGCCGTCCCCGATTTCGAGAAATGGAAGGCCGAGAGGGGTCTTCCCGAATCCTGCCGCCAGGTCGAGGGCGTGGTGGTCTCAGGCACCGGAAAAGTGGAAGGCTACTTCGTCACGATGCTCCGGAACCGTTATTCCGTCGGCATCGACGACGCGATGTTTCTGCCGATTTCCACCTGCCGCCGGGTGGCCTACCACCGCAAGCACACGCAGTTCAGGGGCGAGCCGTCGGCATTCCTCGCGAACGAGGAGCTCACCGAGGACACCAAGTCGTTGCTGAAGAGCGAGATAGCCGCAGCGAAGCTGGCTTCTGAACTACCTCTGGTGGTGGAACAGCCCGACGGGATGGACGCGGATTCGATTTCCAATCTCATCGAGGGATACGGCTCCCTCGAGGAACTCGCCGAGGGCACCGGCCTGGATCCACAGGAACTCGGGATGCTCGGCCAGACCAAGGAGGAAAAAACTTTCGAGGCCTACGAGGGAAAGGCGGCGATCGCCTCCGTGGCGCACGGCACCAACGTCACCAACCTAAATAACGCGAATCGTCCCTCCCCGCAGATACAGAATTTCATCGACCTCCTGAACGACACCAACGGAAGGGCGCTCGGCGTGATGTCCTGCCTGTCCAGGGGACGGGCGGATAACTCGTACTCCAGCGGGCAGATTGAGCTCGAGATTTCGTGGAAGGCGTTCGAGGAGGACCAGAAGCTCCTGGAGCGCGACGTGGTCGACTACGTCATGGAGGTCATGTTCCCGAACGCAGAATACGAGGTGTATTGGGAAAAGTCCATCCAGATCGACCCGGAGAAGTATGAAAAGACCTGCGACATGGCCCTGAAGGGCGGCCGCACCACCTACCGCGAAATCCTCGGCACCGACTGGAAGAACACCTTCGACCAGCTCGCCGAGGAGAAGGCGTATGCAAAGAGCCTTGGGCTGGACAATCTTACGCTGTTCACCACCCCGAATGGCAACGAGACCACCGAGGTCATCCAGGAGCATCTGCCGGATGAGGCCGGCAAGGAGGAACCAGAATCATGAGCAGAGTGAACGTGGTCGGCGTCCTGATGCCGGACGGATTCTATCTGGACGATGACGAGGCGTTCGCCACCCTCGAGCGCTTCAAGCGGGAACTGTCGGCGTCCGGGGACGACCTCGAGCTGTATGTGGACTCCCCCGGCGGTGATGTCCTGACCTCGAACGCGATGAGCAACCTCCTCGCGGAGTGGTGCATCGACCATCCGCAGGCCCATCCGACGTGCAGGCTCGGCGGTCTCTGCGCCTCTGCGGCGGCGAACCTCGTTACGAAGCTCCCGAAGAGCTTCGTGGTCGAGGTTTTCGAGGACACCCTCGTGATGTGGCACTCCGCCTCGGCGATGGTCGAGGGCGGCCCCGAGAGGCTCCGCGACAACGCCATGCTGATGGACCTCATCAACAGCGTCGTCATGGACAAGCTCCTCGCCAAGACCACCATCGACCCGGATCGCGTCAGGAATGCTTTCCGGGAAGGCCGCGAGCTGTGGCTGGACGGCAGGGAGCTCGTCGCGTGCGGGCTGGCCGACAGGATTGTCGGCTCGGAGGCCGACAAGACCATCAAGGACAGTGTTTTTGAAGATGCAGATGCAGACACCAACAAGACCGAGGCCTACCGCTATGCCGCGTGCGTAAGCGGCGCCACGCGGAAAGGCCTCAGGGCAACCCTGGAGAAAAGAACGATGGAAGATGAGAAAAAGATGACCGCGGAAGCGACCGCAGCCGAGAAGCCGACCGAGGAAGTCACCGCAGAGGCCGAAGTCACCGCCGAAGTCACCGCCGAGACCGAAGTCGAGAAGGACGAGATCGAGAAGGCGGTCGAGAAGGAGGAGGACGAGAAGCCCGAAGTGGACTGGGAGGCCCAGTGCGGCGAGCTCCGCCAGGAGTGCGACGAACTCAAGAAGGAAGTCGAGTCCCTGAAGGCGCTGGTCGCCAAGTACCAGCCGACCGCCAGGCCAGAGCAGACCGTCGCCCCGAAGGCCGGCTGGCTGGAGATGGTCAGGGAACTCAACGCCAAGCACCTCTCCGAGCATGACTACGCGAATGCCTATGTCGCCCTGAAAAAGTCGCACCCGGAGGAGTTCAAGGCGTTCATGTCCGCCCACAGCGTCCGATAGCCACAATTTGTTTTTTTCAACGTAAATCCCACATCAAAAGGAGATAATACCATGGCTGGAGAAATCATCCGTCGCCCTGACCTCGAAGCTCAGGAGGTCTCTTTCCCCGACTACATCGGCACCAAGATCTATCCCTGGTTCGGCCGCGCCCAGATTGCGGGCAAGCTCTACTACCAGAAATACAAGGCCGACATCACCGCCCAGAAGGGCCGTGACACCGCCGCCCTCGGCGCAATCAGCGAGAACGTCATCGCCGCCAACGACGAGAATTTTAGCTGCTCCGAAGTCCGCGCCCGCGTGAAGATGGGGTACACCCAGCGCATCGGCTACTACGACGACGAGCACGCCGACCTCGCGGCCGGACGCCTGGCGAAGCGAGCGTTCTTCAACGAAGTCGAGAAGCTTATCGCCGGAAATCTCTTCGATTCCGACAGCGCCATCGACGGCATCGCCGACCCCGTGACCACCATCGATACCAACGTCGCGCTGCTCCGCGACTGCGGCATCGGCCGCGTGGCGCTGGTCACCAGCAACCACAACAAGGTCGCCCTGAAGCGCAACGAGGTCATCATCGAGCGCATGAAGTCCACTGGTCTCGGCGCCTACGACCTGCGTGAAATCCGCAACGTCGGCGACATGAACCTCGCCGCCGCCCTGGGCGTGGATGAGGTCCTGACCATGAAGGACGCCATCGGCTACGCCGGTGTCTCCGGCTTCGACAAGGGCTGCGTCGCCCTGGCCGTCCTGCCCGACGAGTATGACGACCCCGCCGAGACCATCCAGCTCGGACGCCTGGTGTATTTCATGTACACCGACAGCTCCGACGACCGCTTCATCATGGAAAGTTGGGTGGATCCGTTCGTGGACGCCAACGTCGTGGACTGCAAGGGCCTGATGCAGCTCAAGGAGTTCAATCCCGAACTGCGCAAGACCATCCAGGTCTTCGAGGACGGCGGAGACGACAGCTCCAGCAACTAAGAGACGCGGATGGACTGGGAGAGGATAGGCCATAGCGCACAGCGCCTGCTGGCGAACCAGAAAGGTCTTGCCGTCGACTTCACGTGGAACGGCAAGACCTACTGGGGCTGCCGGAGCGTCCTCCGCAGGGAGGACTACAACTCCGACGCGGGCCTCGTGGGCGACTACGTCTTCTCCCTGCTCTGTCCGGCGGACGAGTTCACTGCTGGCCGTCCACAGCCACGCTCCGACAAGGTGGTCGTGGACGGCGTGACGATGAGGGTGCTCGGAGTGGAGGCCGACGCCGTGAACGCCACGGTCAAGCTGCATCTCGGAGGGGAACTGGCATGATCGACATCGGCGTGAAAATCGACGCGGCCGGCTTGGTGGCGGCCCTTGCCGCCCTGAAGAACGTACCGGTGGCGAAGGTTGTCCGGAATGCGTCCAGGGACTTCGCCCAGGCGGCCCACAAGGCCACGCCGGTGGCGAAAATCGGCAGGTCGGAGTACTACAAGTATTTCGACAAGAGCGGCCAGCCGCACTTCTTGCATGAGAGCATGGTGGTCGGCCGGAAAAGCAGGAAGGGACTCCGGAAAGTCCGTGTGCACAAGGGATGGAGCCGAGCCTCTTGGCTCGGCATCTTCCGCGCCCTGGGCGTCTCGATGAGAATCCCATTCCAGCGACTGCCAAACAAGGTCGAGCACATCTCCAACGCCATCACCAGGGGCAGCCAGACCGACAGCACCGTCACGATGACCGACTACATCCACTTCGACCAGTTCGGGCGAGCCCATGACACCCGCACCGACGCGGTGGCAAAGGCCGGTTTCGAGCTGGCCGCCAAGCGCATCACCAAGGCGGTGAACGCGGAGCTCTTGAGACAATGGGGAGGACGGAAATGACGGCGCCGGCCACGCAGATAAAGGAGGCGATAGTCGCCCATCTCAGGGGGATGATAGCGTCCTACACGATGCCCATCCCGGAAACGCAGATCCGCGGTCTCCTCGACCTCTCGGGGACCCCGAAGGACGCATACGGCATCACCGTCGGCGCCGAGGACCTCGGCGACCACGCCGGGAACACCGGCCGCATCCTCGTGGACATCCGCCCGAACATCGTGGTCTTCAGCCATCTCGACGAAGACCCGGACGGCTCGCTCTGCGACGCGCTCGCCGCCGACACCCTCGCCATCATGCAGTCCATCCAGTACTGCCTCGACGGGTGGGTCGTGGCATGGAACGGCAACTGGCAGCTCACGGACACCCAGATGGACAACTCGTTTCGTCAAATCACGCTCAACGCAACCCTACCAATAGTCAGACAACCCAAAATCGGAGGATAAACCCACATGGCTACCTACACGTTTGGATGCGCCGCGGTCAGCGGCAAGCCGGACTGGCTCGTCCAGTCCTCCAGCAAGAACAACCAGGCCCAGGAAGCACTGGCGCTCCGCAACGATGGTGAACCAGTTGTGGCTCACTACTACCAAAAAGTGTCGGAGCTCAGCTTCTCCGTCATCATTCCCGATGGAGAGTCCAGCATCCCGGAAATTGGTGACGTCTTCAGCTACGAGGGCATGAAGTACTACGTTGCCTCGGCCCAGATCGCCGAGACCAACACGGACTTCCGGCGTTATGATCTTTCTTGCAAGAGGTTCATTGCGACGAATCTGCCCTCCTGACTTGAGTTTCCATAAAGCCATATTAGAGTAGTGACCTGCATTCCGCAGGCCTACTCTAATATGGAGGCTTTATGGTCAAACTGACAAAGGAACAGCAGAGCATCAGCTGGAAGAACAGGAGACTGGCAAGAGAGCATTTCTTCGGTTCAAAAGAAGGAAGAACCGGCTGGTGTCTTCACCACAAGGATGAAACCTTGAGGGAAAGAGACCTCGACCGATACATACAATGGCGAATCGAAGACCTGGTTCCAATGACGAATGTAGAGCACACCGCTTTGCATAAGAAAGGGAACCAATATCGTCTTGGCACTTGCCTGTCAGATAAAACGAAGAGAAAAATCAGCATCTCGAAGTTCGGCAAACATCTTTCAATCGAGACTAGAAAGAGGATCAGCGAAGCCACAAAGGGCGAGCACAATCCCATGTTCGGCAGAACTCATTCTGAAGAGTCAAAGCGAAAGATGAGCGAGTTGAAGATGGGAGAGAACAATCCCAACTTCGGCAAAGTTCATTCTGAAGAGTCAAAGCGAAAGATGAGGGAACAGAAGCTCGGGATGAAATTTTGGAACAACGGCATCATCAACGTGCGTTCAAGAGAGTGTCCGGCGGGTTTTGTGGCCGGAAGACTGAAGCACTGAAATGACGCTCAATGACGGCTTGGCCGTACGGCCCTTGCAACGGCTCTGCTGCAAGGGCTTTTCTATATGATTGACGGAAGCGAAAAAATCACGGTTCAGAAGACGCACACGGACGAGATGATCCGTGACGAGCTGCTGGCGATGATCGGCGTCGGCCGGGTGCATCTCACCATCGGGTCGCTGGCAGCGCTGGCATCCCTGGATTCGCCGTATATACTGGGCGGGAGCGTATCGGAAGACCAGCTTGACAAGGCGTATTCCGTGGTCTCCCACGGGGAACTCGACAGGATGGCGTTCCACGAGGAGCTGCAGCGGGAGCTCGACACCGCGTTCAGGGTGTTCGAGACAATTCTGCCGGATCCCAAGCGGTCGTCGGAGAAGGGCTCCGAAATCGCGACATTCTCCCCGGAGTGGTTCGCGGACATGATTTCTCAGGCCTGCCAGTCGATGCCGTCATTGACCTACAGGCAGCTGATGGACGAAATCCCGCTGGCGATGGTGTTTCACCTGGCGGTCAGTTCGTTCCGGCGAAACGGCGCGACGACCGGGCGTCCAAACGACGTCGGCGAGGCTCTTAGACAGTTCAAGACAATGAGGGAGGGCGGCAAATGAACCAGACCACGAATGTCAAATTGACGGCGGAGATCAGCGCGACCTCGAAGGGCCTCGTCGACGCCCTGAACAAGGCCTCCGAGGCGGTGAACGGCGTTTCCAGCGACTGGAAGTCCAAGTTCGCCGGGCTGAAGGACTCGACGGCGCTTGTCGGGCAGTCCATCAGGAACCTCTCCGAACTCGTTTCGCAGGTCGGCAAGGTGGACATGGACGTCGATGGGATGGAGCGTATCAACACCCACATCGCCGAAATCACGTCCGAGTTCGACCGCGTGAAGGGCGAGGTGGACGGCTTTGTCGCGAAGCTGGTCGAGATGAAGAACGCCGCATCCGACCTGGGGATGCCGGTGGAGGAGTACCAGCGCTTCTCCGACGCGGTGAAGGCGGCCGGATTGTCGATGGAGGAAGGCGCCGGGATGCTCCAGGCGATGCGCCAGAACATCCAGGACTTCGCCAACGGCGTGCCGGGCGCGGAGGAGATGTTCAGGAACCTCGGAATCACCATCGAGCAGCTCTCCAGCAACACCATGGCGGCGAATTTCGATGCCATCGTTCAGGCGCTGCAGTCGGTGGTGCAGCCCTCCGAGCAGGCGAAGGCCGCGATGGAGCAGTTCAAGACCTCCATGGAGCGTGCGGTGAAGGTCTCCCAGGAGTACAACAAGCTCCTCGTCGACCAGACCAACAACGCCTACGCCACGGACAAGGACGTTCAGAATGCGATCGGTCTCTCCAACGCCATCGGGAGGCTCGCCGACCAGCTCGCCGGATACGCCCAGACTGCTTCCGGGGCTTCAACGGCGTCCGCCACCGCATCAAGGTCGTTCGAGGACTTGTTCAACATCGTCAAGGGAAACAAGGATGAGCTGAATGCCTTGGCGGCGGAGTACTCCGACTACGTCGACTCCCTGAAGCGCGGGGCGGTCTCCACGCTTGACGCCTCGAAAGCCCTTGACGTCTTCGAGACCAAGGTTCTCAAGACGGAGGAAGCGCTGCTTTTCGGCGAGGTGGGCGTGGGGGATGAACCACGCGCAGACATCGAGAAGAACCTGGAGTCCCTGCTGGAGTTCGTCATGTCCTCCAAGGAGCGCATCAAGGACGAGATGGACGCGGTGCGGACGATAATGGAACAGCGCATCAACGCCGGTCCGCTCGTGGAAACGAAGGAGCTCGAGACCGCCCTTTCGCATATCGGGACGCTCTCCAACGCCCTGGCCGAACTCAAGAAGTCGTTCCAAATAGCGGGAATGGTCATTCCCCCCGAAACGCTGTCCAGTCTCCGTGATCTCGGCGACTACCTCGACGCCGCGCAGCGGAAATTCCAGCGTCTCTCCGAAGGGGCTCAGAATACGAACTCCACCTTGTTCTTCGACGATGCGAAGAACGCCGTGGAGGAGTTCACTCGGAAGCTCGACAAGGCCAGGGAGGACGCCAAGCGCGGAATCCTGGTGCATGTGGACCCCACGGAGCTCGACCAGGCGGCCGAGAAGCTCGCGAAGGTTGTCCCGAACGAGTATGCGGGACACAGCCAGTCCGCCATCGACGACCTCCTGTCCAAAATCGACCAGCTCAGGGGCAAGGTGGTGGCCCACAACAATCAGGTGGCGAAGGGCCTCACGTTCTGGCAGGACGTCAAGAGATCCGTCCAGGAGTACTGGGGCATGCTCCGAGGCGCGAACGCCGAGACCGACAAGACCGACGGGACGCTCATGCGAATCGGCGGGCAGCTGCTGGGAATGGGGTCGAAGGTCGCCGTCATCGTCAAAGGCTTCAGGGAACTTGGGAATATCCTCAAGGTATATGTGCTCGACCACATCACCAGGGCGGCGGAGGAGGCGAGGAAGCTCCAGTCCATAGTGTCTTCGGCATGGACGAAGATTGCCGAGGGCAACCTGCGCCGCTTCGAGGTGATGGAGCAGGAAATCGACAAGTACATGGAGCTCCTGCGGAAATGGCGCGAGAGCGGCTCCGCCGTGGACGAGAACAACCTCCGTATGCAGGGCAGGGACATCTCCGTCAAGTACGGCATTGACCTGACCCCCGAGACCGCCGAGCAGCAGCTCGCGGGTCTCTTCAACTGGACGCGGAACAGCCGCGCCGATGCCATCGACAGCCAGATCCGCGCCCTGGAGGAGATGAACAAGTCCCTGGACGAGGAATACGCCGAGCGGGACTCGTATCTGAAGAACGACCTGGGGAAGTCCATCGACGAGAAAATGCGCGGCAAGCAGCGCATGGTGGAGATCCAGAAGGAGAAGGACATCAATAACGCCAGGATAATGGAGCTTAGGGCGCAGCTCCGTCTTGTCCGTCAGGAGACGAAGCTGGAAGACGCGCGGCTCGCGGAGCGCGCCAGGGAGCAAGACCGCATTGCCGAGGAGGAACGTGCCGCCGAGGAGGATGCGCGGACGGAGCAGGAGGCCCGGGCGAAGGTCCTTGAGGACGCCAACCGCCGTCTTGAGGAATGGGGGAACTCCTTCTCCGACAACGACCGGCAGAAGAACCTCC
>Ga0326514_10003375_pt1 | contig 10176 bp, 11 predicted proteins | sample 3_2548_0518_D_FD_203653 | JGI IMG/M metagenome (GOLD analysis project Ga0326514, IMG submission 203653) | Bovine rumen microbial communities from UC Davis, California, United States - 3_2548_0518 | ecosystem: Host-associated > Mammals > Digestive system > Stomach > Rumen | place: USA... | reverse complement strand
TACAAGCATGTATGCTTCGGTAGTTATAAAAAATGCAATGACCGGTCATGAGGAAGAGATAGAGCGGCCTAAAATGACAATATCATCTGTCACATTATCTGAAGATGAAAAAGCACTTCTTTTTGTAGGCAGGTGCGATAGTATTATGTATGTCTCTGTGTACAATATGAATGATAAAAGCTGGAAGAATGTTTACGAGGGCAGCAGGGTCAGAGAAGCTTTCGGAACGTACTCAATGGATTTTATTTTCATAAAAGAAACCGGTGTTTATAAAGAACCGGATAAGTGGATGATATATCGCGTTTCCGACTGTGAATGTGTCTATTCTGCAAGTTCAGATGTTATCGATTTTAACTTAATTGGATCGATAAGTTCAGATGGTTGTTACCTTCTGAAATTGAAGAACGGTCCGAAGAGCTATGCTATAGAGTGGGAGTACATGGATATAAATACTGACAACTTCGCAAAAAATATTCCTTGAACCCACCGGATGGCATGACCAGGCAGGACATCCTGCACATGAGCGACAGCGACCTGCTGAACATGGATTACTTTCTAAATTAAGTACGACGGGATTGTCACAAGAAACAAGAAAGACTTTCCGGGTTTCGGAATCACCCTGTACTCACCGGAAAAATTACTGCTCCTGTTTGATAATAAAAAAACCCCCTGAGTGCCAGCATCCCGGCGGCAATCCCCCATGTCACCGCCAGAATGATGGCGAACGCTGCAGGAATAAATTTGACACCGCCGACGGCGAATCCGTACCAGTCGTTTGTGTTCTCTCCCTCGCCAATCCCGTTCTTCAGGATATTGCCGGCATAACCGATACCGTATAGCAGGGTCGGGATGACGGCGATAATGGAGGCGGAAGATTTCATCTCCGGGATAAAAGGGCTGCTCAGGAAAGAGAACACAGCCAGCAGCGGCCCCACCGCATGAAGACAGAGCTGCTCATGGGCAAAGAGCGGCTTGTATCCCATCCGCGGACCGAGGAAGACCATAACTACACAGAAGGTGAGGCAGACGGATACCGCAGCGGAATACTTAAGAAGAACAAGCCACATGGGGAGCAAGGCCCGCGTGCCTGTCACGAGCAGACAAAAAACCGTCATACCGGAAACCAGACCGGCAAAAATGTTGGACAGGCACGTGTAATATTTAAGAGACGCGAGGCCTCGCTGTGAGAGCACGCGGTCGCCGCCCCTTCTGAACATGCGGACCCAGCTTCCAATAGTGGTGAAAATGATCAAAATTTCCAGAATGAGATGGACCATGTAAATCCCCCTTTCTTTCCAGTCTCCTCGCCATCATAGCACAGAATTATTACTAAAGTATGGCATCTTATGATACTCTTCCTTATACGCGAATATTCATAATAGTGGATGAAAGAGAGTTATGACTTAATTAATAATCTATCCTTCGTGAAAATAGTGAAAGGTTCCCCATTCTTCCGCATGTCCTGTGAATCTTTTCTCATGAGTCCAAACTCATAACACTCCACACAAAAATTATGGACACCCATTCACAGGAATGCCCACAACGTTACCACTCATACTTATTCAATTACCGCATCATCAGCGGTATATGCTTCAAGTGAACCGGCTCTCACCTGGATGCATGCATAGCTGATCTCTGAATCAGCTGCCGCAAAGAACTGTCTCTTCCCATCCGGTGCAATTCGCACAATATCACCGGCAGCCAGCTCTATATCCTCACCGTCAACTACAGCCTTTCCCTTTCCTGAGAGAATGATGTAAATCTCTTCGTTCGTCTTATGATAATGAACAAAAGGAACGCTTACGCCTGCCGGAAGATGATTAATACTGATCTCTGCCCCTGTGAGTCCTAAACTGTCATGAAGTTCTGTTCTTGGATCGTTTGCAACACTTACCTTGCTATAATTTGCCATCTCTGATACCTCCGTTTGTTGTGATATTGATCGTTACAACGAGAGGATATCATTATTCAGTTGTGATGTCAAGTGTTACAACAAACTTTTTTAATTTTCCATCAGCTTGTTCGCATCTGCCATTACATCTGCTATCGTAATGCGTCTCATCTTGTCTTCCATCGCATTCTGGATCTCTTCCAGCCTATGATCCATGATCTTGTGAATATTCCGCCCCACAGGGCAGAGCTCATTCGGGTCTTCATGGAAATGAAACAGCTGACCATTTTCCACAGGCTCTACAGCATTATAAACGTCAAGAAGCGTTATTTCTGTCAAAGGCCGTTCTATATCGGCACCACCGCTTCCTCGCTTTACAGTTACAATACCTGCTTTCTTCAGTTGCTGCAGAAGCCTTCTGATCACCGTCGGATTCACATTCGCACTGGATGCAAGGAACTCACTGGTGATTTTATGATCCTTCTTAAATGTTTCTATTGCTATCAGCACATGAACTGCTATTGTAAATCTGCTTGAAATCTGCATTATAAATACCTCCGCAGGTCTACTATATACTATTTCCGTTGTGATTTCAATGGTCACAACAGAATCTTAATCTAATCAGAATCTATCGAAGTCATCCTGACTTACCGGCTGATTATGAGGCTCATTATCCCGCTGAAGTTCCGTGTACATATCCGGCACATCTTCAGTGCCGTAGGATTTGGCTTTCTCCCATCCATCTGAATCTCTCCTTATGCAGTTTCCTATGACATAATAAAAGGACCATGCTCCTCACATGATCCCCTTAGTCTCAATTTCTCTTTCCTGAAAGATTTACGTCACCGAGAAGAAATTGTACATTTTCATAACTCGTATATCATCTTTGGAGATCTTCAGCATCTCCTCCAGTTCCACGTCTTCCTTCAGCGGCTTCTGGGCGAACAGCATCTTACAGGCCACCGGCATCAGCGGGCGGGAGGAGATGCCGTTCCACAGGCCCCACTTCACTTCGGAATCCATAAAAGAAGCCAGGATCTGCACACTGCCGTGCTCCATAGGATTTGTCTGATGCACGACTTCGATGATCGAGAGGGCATCAAAATGCTTGATATACCCGATGTAGGTATTCTCACACTGCTGATAGCGGTCTAAATTTTTATAATTCATGTACATGATCAGCTTGTACTGATTCACATCCGTCTTCGACAGGATATCGCATACCGTCCGATTGATCTTACGAATTCTGCCGTCATAAAAATAGGCATACAACCGATTCCGCCCCCGGAAAAAGACGGGATCAATTTCTCTCTCATCGGTTGTCCTTTTATCCTGATTCACGAGCAGCTGGTCGATGTGGATCTGGAGGGCGTTCGCGATCTCATACATGGTCTCAATATCGATCACGATATCTCCTTTTTCATACTTGGACAGCGTCGCTTTGCTCTTGCAGACGGCGGTCGCCAGCTCCTCAAGAGTCATATTTTTTCCCGTTCTGAAATAGCGGATCCTCTTTCCGATTTCCATACTTAATTCTGACATACGAAGCCTCCGTGGCAGGTTCCTGAAAATAGATTTTTTCATGAATTTTTGTTAACAAAATCAATTATACTTCCAAAAGTGTGAAAAATCACCCGTTATTCTCGTCTAACGAAACTTTTTCTTCCCGTCTGTTTCTTTTCAGGAAACTAATCCAACTTTGACCCTCCCTGAGATTTTCCCTATAATGCAATCATAAGATATGTGCTGCGCAGCCTGATCTGAATCCCACAATCCAATCAAAGCAACTACAACGGAGGAATCCATGAATAACGAAAACATCAAAAAAATCGGGCTGTGGAATATTGTCGGCCTGGGCGTTGGCGGCGCTGTCGGCTCCGGTATCTTTGTCACACTTGGCTCGGCGATCGAGAAGACGGGGCGTTCCATCCTTCCGATCACTATCATCTGCGTCTTCTACATGCTGCTGGCTTACTGGTACAATCTCGGCATGTCCGGCATATTCGTCATCAACGGCGGCGATTACAGCATGAAGGGCATGCTGCTCCCGCCCCTGCTCACCGGTTACGGCGGGTGGACAAATGTAATCTGGGCATTCGGCTTTACCGGCTATGCTCTTGCTCTTACCAGCTATCTGGGCAACCTCTTCCCGGTGGTCAATGATCACAGCAAGCTGATCAGCGCAATGGTTCTCACCCTGTTCTTCCTGCTTTCAATCCGGGGGAACCGAATCGTAACGCTCTTTCAGAATGTGGCGACCGGCCTTCTGGTCGTAGCACTCATCCTGTTTGTCATCATGGGTATTCCCAGTGTAAATACGGCGAATTTCTTCAACGCGACCTTCGACGGCGGCTTCTTCCACGGCGGATTCGGCGGCATGATCAGCGCAATCGCCATCATGGGATGGGCCTGCCAGGGAACCACCATGGGACCGGTCGGCGTAGTGCCGATCACAAAGAACCCCAAGCGCACGATTCCGATGGGCATTCTGGTCACCTGCGTTGTGGTGTCGGTGGTTTACGGTCTGATGTCCTATGTCGCTTCAGGCGTTCTCCCCTATGAGCAGATCGCGGGAGAAAACCTGAGTGTTACCGCACAGGCCATCATGCCCCACGGGCTGTTCGCCTTCTTCGTGATCGGCGGCGGCATCTGCGCCATCATCTCCTCGTTCCTGGCGGTTCTGGCGATGATCCGCGAGCCGCTCTCCCACATGGCGGATGACGGATGGTTCCCCTCCGCTTTCCGCAAAAAGAGTAGTGACGGATACCCCTATTTCTGCTTCCTGCTCACCTATATCGTAGCGCTTGTTCCGATTCTGACGGGCATGAGCGTCGGCAATGCCATCAGCATGCTGATGATCCCGACAATGCTGATCAACTGCTATCTGAATGTAGCCTGCATGACGATTCCGAAGAAGTATCCGGAGCAATTCGCGAAGCGCTCCATCAAGATCCCGATGTGGCTGTTCAATGTCTGCAGCGTTCTCGGCGGATTCTGCGCCGCTGTTGTGGCCATCACGCTGTTCAAGGATCTCACCGTGAAGGATGCAATCGTTGCTGCAGCCGTCATCATCATTCCGCTGATCTTCTCCGGCATCGCACTGAAGACCGGTTCCGTGAGCAAAGAGGAACTTGACGCCAAGCGTCAGGAGATCGTAGAGGCTGCCCTGAAGGCAGAAGACTAATCGAGAAAGAAGAAAATAGCCGCTGGATCCAAAGTCACGGCTGGCGGCAGCACATAAAGGAGGTTCCACATGTATAATTTTGATGAGATCATCGACCGTACCCATACAAATGCACTGAACACAGACGGATTCCGCGGATACATCTTCCACGCCGGTCCCGAGAAAAAATTCCCCTATGCGGATGATGAATTCGTCCGTATGTGGGTGGCGGATATGGAGTTCGCTGTCGCACCCGAGATCTGCGACGCGCTGAAGGCCAGGATCGATCGGAGAATCTTCGGATACACCGGTGTATATGACGATGATTACTATCAATCCTTCGCGAAATGGTGCCGCGATCACTATGGCTGGGATGTCCCGAAGGATGAGCTTACCTTCTCCCCCGGCATCATCCCCGCGCTCTTCCAGCTGGTCGAGACGCTCTGCCAAAAGGACGAGAAGGTCATCATCAACACCCCTTCCTACGGGTATTTCGCCCATGCCTGTGAGTATAACAATGTGGAGTTCCTCTCTTCTCCGCTGAAGAGAGATGATTCCGGCCATTTCACCATGGATCTGGAGAATTTTGAGAAATGCTGTGCCGATTCCAAGGCGAAGCTGGTCATCTTCTGCAACCCGCACAACCCCACCGGACGCATGTGGACAACAGAGGAGCTCTCGGCAGTAGCAGAGATCGTTGAAAAATACAATCTCTGGATCATTTCCGATGAGATTCACTGCGACCTGATCCGCGCCGGAAAGAAGCATATCCCGATGGCCAAGGTGATGACGGAGTATAAAAAGCTGATCACCTGCATGTCAGCAAGCAAGACCTTCAACATGGCGGGGCTGCAGTTCTCCAATATCATCATCCGTGATGAGACGACTCGCAATGAGTTCAAGAATGCGGACAAGATCGGCGGCTTTGTCAATCCCCTCTCCCTGGTCGGCCAAAAAGCGGCTTACGATGTCGGCGGGAAATGGCACGAAGAGATGAAGACCTATCTGGATGGGAACTTCCATTATCTCAAGAGTTTCCTGGAGGAGAATCTCCCGGAAGCAGTCATGGAAATCCCCGAAGCGACTTATCTGGCATGGGTAGACATGTCCGCCTACTTTGATAAAGAGGATGATCTTCCTTCATTCTTCGCCTACAAAGCCGGCGTTCTTCTCGAAGGCGGCGACGCCCTGTTTGTCGGAAACGCGAACCGGTTCATCCGCCTGAATCTGGCAATGCCCCGTTCCATCATTGAGACCGGACTGAAGCGTATGCGCGACGCTATTCTCTCGAAAAATGCATAATCGTAACCGTTCAGAATTACGTTCTTCACAAAGAAAGGAGTTGAACAGATATGAAAGTCATCGAAACAAAAAATGCACCCGGTGCTATCGGCCCTTACTCACAGGCGTTTGAAGTATTCGGCCTGATCATCACCTCCGGCCAGATCCCGGTGAATCCGGCAGACGGTTCCGTTCCAGACGGAATCGCCGCACAGGCTGAGCAGAGCTGCAAAAACGTCCGTGCAATCCTGGAAGCTGCCGGCAGCTCCATGGATCATGTCGTAAAAACGACCTGTTTCCTGGCGGACATGGGAGATTTTGCGGCCTTCAACGAAGTCTATGCAAAATACTTCACCTCAAAACCGGCTCGCAGCTGCGTCGCAGTAAAGGCACTTCCCAAAGGAGTGCTCTGTGAGATCGAGGCAATTGCTGAAAAATAACGGCAGAAAGGGCTACTGTACCGGTTCAAACCGGACAGCAGCCCTTTTTTTTCGTGCTTTGACGCTGCAGAATTTTCTCTCCTGTTATTCCATCTCGTATGAAGGGCGCCATGCAGCAAAACCAGACAACTGTTCGTCCGTCCGGTGATAATAGCGCTCTCCCTGATCCAGTTTTGCGATCTCCGCCATTTCTTCTTCTGTCAGTCGGAAATCCAGGATGTCCAGATTGTCCTTAATGTGATCGACATTCTTGCTGCCCGGGATCACAACAAAGCCCATCTGGGTATGCCAGCGCAGAATTACCTGGGCGGAAGTTTTTCCGTATTTCTTTCCGAGCTCTGCAAACACGGGCTCATTCAGAAGGGATTTATCGCCGTGTCCCAGCGGGTACCAGCTCATGAGTTTGATGCCATACTTGTCAAGCGTCTTGCGAAGTTCCTTCTGTGTAAAATAGGGATGTGCCTCCACCTGAATGAACTGTGGAACGATCTCCCATTTGGGCTCAAGTTCCTCAATATATTTTCCCTCAAAGTTTGAAATGCCAATGCTCTTTGCTTTTCCTTCTTTATAGGCCTTTTCCAGCTGACGGTATCCTGCCAGCCAGTTTCCGGCAGGCTGATGAATATACAGGAGATCCACATACTCAACGCCAAGACGTTCCAGTGTCTCGTCCACTGCATTCTCATTTTCATACTCACTCGGCCAGAGCTTCGTGGAAAGGAAAATTTCCTCCCTTGAAACGCCGCTATCTTTCATACCGCGACCGACAGCCCGCTCGTTGACGTAGGCGTTTGCAGTATCGATCAGGTGATATCCCATTTTCAAAGCTTCCCTGACGCTGTTCTCCGCTTCTGCAGGAGAAAGCATAAAAGTTCCGATACCTATTACCGGGCATTCTAATTTGTTATTTAAGATTATTTGTTCCATCTTGCGTTATCTCCTTAATATGTTGATGCTTTGGATCTTGTCAATTTCCAGTTGCCGTTTATTCTTCTGAGAATAAAATCGCCCTGCAGGCGCCAGTTGTATTTTGATCCGCCGTAAACCGCTGCAAGGACCCGGCTTTTACCGATCATAACAGCTTTATCACCGTCAATACGGACCTCAATGCTGTCATGATCTGCCGAATAATAGTTAAATGTGCCGCCTATAAGTTCCCTCAGGAAGGTTTCTTTTGATTGGCGGACGCCCGTCATATGCTCCAGATAATAATCTTCTGACATCAAAGACCGCAAAAGATCTATATCTTTTCGGATCATTCCGTCCCAGTATTTTCGATAAACATCGCTGATCTTTTGAGCCTCTGTCATTCTTTCTGCTCCTCCTTAAATCAGTCCGTTCGCCGCAAGCCACTTCTTTACTCGTCTGCCTGCATTGGCCGCTTCACTTCCGGTGACAGCCAGACCGCTCTTTACATCCGCACCCGGGCAGGTCTTTTTGATGTCCCGTTCGCTGCCGCCCATGCCACTGCCTTCGTTTGTGCAGAGCGGAAGAATCGTTTTGCCTGAGAAATCGAAGTTCTCAAGGAAGGTGAACACTGCCATCGGCATGGTCCCCCAATAGTTCGGATACGCGAGAATTACAGTGTTATATTCGTCGATGGAATCCGGCATGGAGACCAGTTTAGGACGTGCCTTTGCCCGAAGGTCTTTTTTGGCCTCGTCGATGCAGTTCATATAGACCGGTGAATACGGATTCTTCATCTCGATCTTGAAGGTATCAGCCTCAATCAGCTCCTTCATGTCATTTACAATGATCTCGGTATTCCCAATTTTCACATATCTCATAGCTCCGCCAAAGTAGTTTTCATCTGCTCTTGAAAAGAAAGCGATCAGTGTCTTAGCCATGGTATAATCCTCCGTTATACTCGCCGTCCAGGCGGCTGATTTCTTTTTCTGATGCTATTGTCACATATATCTATTGCAAAATCCAATCCAAATATTATATACTTGATTTAATATTTAAATAGCACTGTGTTACGCAACACACGCATATCGCACGAAAATGGTGATTTCCATGACAACCAAACAAATCGACTACTGTATTGAACTTGCACGTACATTGAACTTCAGCCGTGCCGCGGAAAACATGTTTGTAAGCCAGCCGACATTTTCCTATCAGATAAAGCTTCTGGAGGAAGAGATCGGTTTTGCTCTTTTTGACCGGAACGGAAAGGGCGCATCTCTTACCCCGGCCGGCGCACAGTTCGTGACGTACCTGGCCGGTATGCGCCAGGAAATGAAACGGGCTATTGAACAGGGACAGAACTTCAGCGCGAAATATCGGGACAATATCACGATCAGTCTGATGGTCCGTCAGGCAGTGTATTTTCTGCCGGAAGCCATGCGGCTGTTTGAGGAGCAGGAACCAGGAGTCCAGATCACGCCTGTCTTTCAGTATGAAGGGGGTATGGAAGCTTTCCTGAAAGAAGAATCTGATATCCTGTTCGCCCTGAAGGAACAGACCCGGCAGGTCGCCGGCATCACGGTTCATGATCTTTTCGAGAGCAGGATTTATCTGATCGCGGAAAGAGATGATCCACTCGCCCGGAAAAATATACTCACGGAAAGCGACCTCTATGGTCGGACACTGATGGTCGGCGGAGGCTCCCCGCCGGCATTAAGAACCGTTCAACAGAGGTTGGTCACAAGCGGTAAGATCGATTACTTCAACAGTCCGGATCATGATACAACGCTGACAAACATTGCTGCGAAAAAGGGTGTCTGTCTGGCTCCGGGGTTTCTGAATGATCACAGCGGTCAGTTCGCATGGATCCCATTTGACTGTAAAGAAAGCTTTTCCTGTCAGCTGCTGACTCACAAAACGGATGCCAGAGAAAGTGTCAAAAGGTTTATCGGGATACTAAAGAAACTCTACGCTGACGCTGTAGCATTCCCTCTGTAAGATATGTACTCACGATGAAGCCGGATTTCACTTTGTGCGCGTATCTCATGACTCAAGTCACTAGTATTGCGCGATGAAGAATAAAAAACGGAAGAAGAGCACTCCCGGATGCAGGTAATGCTCTTCTCCTTTTTTACTTTCTATTTATGGGACGACTTGTCTATATTCGAAATCATCGTCTTCCTTTTCCAGGCACTTCAGTGCGGATAAAGACATATTCACTGTCAGAAGAGCGGTCTTCATCGTAATGATAGCCGCTCCAGTTAAAGCTCTTCATCTGCTCCGGGTTCTCTGCATGGATTCCTGCCATGTAACGTACCATTTCTCCCCTGGCCATCTTGGCGTAGACCCCCTTCTGAACAATCTTGTCACCTTCCGGTTCACCAAACACGCAGGTGATATATCGGTCATCCGGCTGCAGATATTTCTCAATGCATTTTGAGTACTCTTTCGAGGCAAGATTGATAATCGTCCTGCTGCGATGCGCAACTATACCC
>Ga0326514_10003373_pt1 | contig 10177 bp, 13 predicted proteins | sample 3_2548_0518_D_FD_203653 | JGI IMG/M metagenome (GOLD analysis project Ga0326514, IMG submission 203653) | Bovine rumen microbial communities from UC Davis, California, United States - 3_2548_0518 | ecosystem: Host-associated > Mammals > Digestive system > Stomach > Rumen | place: USA... | reverse complement strand
CTGCCCTACAACCCGCAGACCGGCGTGACGGAGTTCTTCCTCTTCGCCCGTGGCGCGGTTGCCGAGGCGTCCGCCGAGCCCGCCGAGAACAACCGCCGGTTCGAGAACTACCGCGAGCCGCTCAAGTCCACCTCCGGCATCATCGCCCGCGACTCCTACGTGATGCACGTCCGCGGCATCAAGTACGTCGGCTCCACCGACGCCGACACGCCCGCGAACGACACCATCGAGTCCGCCGCCTCGTGGACCCGCGTCTACGAGAAGAAGCACATCCGCGTGCTGAAGGTCGTCGCCAAGGTCGGCACCTCCGCCTCCGGCGGCGGCGATTCCTCCGGCACCTCCGGCGCGTCCAGCGGCGCGTCCAGCGGCGCGTCCGCCTAGCGGGGCCCTGCCCTCCCACCGTCGCTCATCCGCAAGTCCGGCGACGCAGCCCGCCTCTGCCCGCGCAGGGGCGGGCTTCTTTTTACCCGGCGGTGATTGTAGGAGATTCACGCCATGCCAACAGAAACCTCGCCCGCCCGTGTCGTTCTCAACCGCAAGCACCCCTTCCTCGTCAAGCGCGAGCGCCAGTTGAAGTTGAACCGCCTCGCCGTGGACGGAGGGGCCGAATACGTCCGCGCGCGCCTTTCCCGCGCCCCGAACGAGAGCGACCTTTCGTGGCTCGGGCGCTACCTCGTGCGCGGCGGCGTCGAAGGCGGCCCCGCCGTCGCCTCCGTCGACTTCGGCGTCACCGGGCGGCGCGACCGCACCGCCTACGTCAACGACGCCGGGCGCGTCTGCGGCAAAATCCAGCAGTACCTCTTCAAGGAGCCCGTCAAGCGCGACGGCGCGGACGATGACTTCCTCGCAAACATGGGCGGGCGTGACTACGACCAAGTCCGTTTCTGGATGGACGTCTCCGAAGCGCTCACCTGCCAGCAATGGGTCTGGATTCAGGCGTCCCGCGACGGCGTCGCCGCATCCCTCGGCGAGCGCACGGAGGCCGACCGCGTCCGCTGGACGGCCTACCCGTCCGTCTCCGTGCCGGACTTCTTCATCGACGAGCGCGGCGACCTCAAATGGATTATCGTGGAGTCCGTGGAGCAGGTGCGCGACAACCCGTTCGTCGAGGACAGGTTCCGTACCGTCCGCTCCCTCTGGATGAAAGACCCGCAGACCGGCGCGGTCAGCCTCTGGCGCTTCTCCGACAAGACGCCGGACGGCCTCACCGCCGACTGGCAGGACGGCCCGGTCGCGCTCGACGGCCTCGACGAACTCCCGTTCGCGCTCGTTGGCCGCCCGTCACCATCGCCGTGGTGGTTCGATGACGCCGAGAACATCCAGTCCGTCCTGCTCAACCTTGACTCGATCCACGTCGACAACCTCGGGCGCTCCGTCTACCCGCAACTCGTCATTTCCGAAAGCACCCTCAACAGTCTTGAAACGAAACTCGTTCAGGACGTCGGCGCGGATCGCGGGCAACTCATCACGCGCATCGTCCGGGAGATCGTCCGGGGCGCGGACACGCCCATCGTGGAATCCGCCGAGGAGTCCGGCACCACGCGCTACATCGCGCCGTCCGCCGCAGACCTCAAGGCAATCCCGGACGAAATCGAGCGTAAGCGCGCCCTCCTGTTCGACATCACCGGCCTCTCCCTCTTCAATAAGGAGACGCGCCAGACGCAGACCGCCGAAAGCAAGCAGTTCGACCAACTCGACACCGAGTCCACCTTGAAGAACCGGGCGCTCCTGATGCAGGAGGCCGAAAAGCGCCTCGTTGCGATCTCAAGGGCGCTCGACCCGAACTTCAAGGAGTACGAGCCGGTCTGGCCGTCCTCGTTCGACGTCGTGGACGCCGCCTCCGATATGCAGGTCGTGACGATGGTGGCGCAACTCCCGGACGCGGTTCCCGCGATGCGCAAGATGGCGCTCAAGGCCGCCGTGCGCGTCATTTCCACGATATCCGGCCACGACAAGGAACTCGAAGAGCAGGCCGCGAAGGAAATCGACGAACTGGAATTCAAGGATGACGCCGAGGCGTTCCCGGCCTTCGGCGAGCCGGGCGCGGAGGAGGGCGAAGAAGGCGGCGAGTCGGGCGGAAACAAGCCCGGTCAGACCGCGCCGGGCAACACGCCCGGAAGCGGCGCTCCGGCCTAGGCCTCGCCCTTGTAGCGGTAGACGATGTTCCCGTCGGCGTCGCGCCCGTCCGGGACAAGCACGCCCTCGAACAACTTGTAGGGAGACTGCCCGGCCTGCGGGTTGTTCCACAGCCACCGGATGTAGTCCGCCATCGTCATTCCGTAGAACTTGGCGCGTTTCTCGCTGCTGTTGCAGTTGTAGCCGTTCGCCTTGCCCCACTCGAAGCCGCCGAGCAGCCGGTCGACGTCCGGCTTGATGTCCGAGAACCGCACCGCGCCGTTCTTCTTGGCGATCTGGAGCGCTTCGCAGAACTGCCCGCGCGAGTAGTTCCAGTCCTGCGGAAGGCCGCAGCACGACCCGTTGCAGCAGAACTCCTTGAAGTGCGCGTCCGAGACGTAGAACCGCATTCCGGCCTTGTCGCAGGCCTCCTTCATCTTGAGGATGAACGGGCGCTTGATGTTGCGATTGAGGCGCATATACCCCTGCGTGCAGGAGTACCGCTTGTAGAACGCGAACAGGTCGAAGCCGCACAGCTCGTTGAACACGGGCATCTGCGCGCGCAGGGTGTTGCTCCGCTGCTCCATGCAGAGGAACTCCGTGGAGAGCGCCGTCGCGCCGCGCCGTCCGGCCTCCGCAATCAGGTCAAGGTAGGTCGGAGTGGAAATGCCGATGATGAACGGGCGCAGCCGCAGGGTCGCGCCTCCGGCACCGGCCTCCGCGATGCGCTGGATCGCGTCCAGCCGCTCCTGCGGCGACGGTACGCCCTGCTCGACGATGCGCGCCTTCTCCGCGTCGCCCGTGATGATGGAGAACTTGAAGTTCCAGTTCTTCTGTCCGCGCACCAGCTCCATGTAGCGCTCGTCCTTCGTCCACCAGGTCGCCTTCGTGCTGAAGCAGAGCGGGTAGTCGATCTCCTTGAAGAACCGGAGCAGTTCCAGAGTCTTGCCGTACTTGCGCTCGTACCCGTCGAACTCGTCGCTCATCCCGCCCCACTGCATCACCTTCCGGGCCTTGATGTACGGGCCGAACTGCGTGGAGTCAGGTTCAAGGAACATCTGCTTGATTTTGCGGATGTCCACCCATTTGACCTCCTTCGACAGGTAGGCCTCCTTCGCCCCGCCGAGCGCCCGCTGGAACTGCGCGAAGCAGTAGCGGCACCCGAAGGAGCAGTTGCTGTATGTGTCGAAGGTCATCGGCATCGAGCAGACCGCGACCTCGTTCGTCCAACGCGGAGATTGGTAGTATTCCATTGTCGTTTCCTCAAACTTGAAGGATCATCTCATAGTCAGAACCTTTCACGTCCAAGACTCGCGCCCCGACGTGCTGCCAAAACCCGATTGCTTTCTCCGCAATCGGAGTACGGAACGTGATTGCATGGATTCCTGCGGCTCGCGACCGGTCGGAAAGGTCTGCGAGTATCAATCTGCCAAGTCCGCTTCCCTGCCGTTCGGAGCGCACTGCGATCTCAATCAGCCGAACGTGTTTCGTGCAGCGGGCCGCGTAGTAGAAACCGACTGGCTCGCCGTTGTCGATGTAGACGCGGCACCAGACCTTGTCCGCAGATTCGTAGTTCATCCTGCGGAAATAGTTGTAAGACCGTTTCGCAACAGGAGAACCGCAGTCGTAGCAGACGGCGCGCACCGCTCCGTCGTTGTAGTCCGTCACGGTCACGAATGAACCCCCGCAAAATCGAGAATCTTGTTCAGAATCGTGTCTGTTTGCGTTTTCGAGGTATCGAACCCCATCACAGGCACGCCGATTGAACGGAACTTTTCTGCGGCGCGTGCGGCCTGCCGCTGTTTCGCGGCAATCGTTCGCCACGCGCGCTCCTTTACACCGGACCTCTCGACCAAGCGGTTGTAGATGACGTCTAGCGGAGCGCACAGGAAAACGACGAGCTGCCTTTTCGCTTTGAAGATGGCGTTCGTCAGGTTCAGGCCGAACGTGTCGAGTCGCGAGCCCTCGCACAGAATGAGATTCGTCTGATTGAGCGCCGCTTCAACCACACTCGCGAGCGGACTTGTCGCAGAGTTCCCGTCCGCGTCCTTGATTCTGTCCACGCCTCCAGAAGAACAACCATACGGACCGGCGAGCGCAGGGCCGCCATTCGTGAACGTGGTCTGATTCTCGATGCGAGAGATGCCGCCAAAGCGGTCAATGAACGCCTTGGCGAGTGTTGTCTTTCCGACCGCGTTCGTCCCCGTGACGATCACGCAGCACGTGGTCGCGTCTGGACTTGGAATGTTCTTCATACAGGGTCGCGCCTGGACTTGGAAGGTTCCACGGACAGGATTATGATGCGCATTCGTAGACGAGCTGCTGCCACTTCGTCCCGGCGGCGTCCTGCAGCATCCGCTCGGTGTAGAACCCGTCCCAGCGAGTCCCCTTCTCGAACTTGGCGACCGCGCACAGGCTCGTTTCGATGGCGAAGGCGTTGTCCTGCGTGTCGACTCTGGCGCAGTCAAGGAAATCGTCAAGTGCCTGCCGCGCGCTGCTCCCGACAATCGAGACGGCCCCCTTCGTGTAGTTCTCGTCCGGCTCCCAGCCGAAGTGGATATCGTCCTTCCAGTCCGGCCTTGCGACGTTCGCCCAGCATTCTAGGAAGAGGAACGCGGCGTAGCGGCCGAAGAAGAACCACGACCGCACCTCGTCGTACGCGCTGCTCGTGGAACGGGTTGCGTCCAGGCGCGCGTGCCTCTCCGGGACGAGCCCTTCGAGGAGTTTCGGGAACGCGCCGTTGCACCGCACATACCTGCGATCCGTGCGGAACTTGAGGTTGGGCACGGCACGTTCCCCGTCCAGAAGCATCGAAAGGGCGCTCGGGATGTGGTAGGTCATCGAGTAGAAGTACACGAGCCGGAACGCATCCCAGCGCGAGAGCCTGAGGCGGCGGCAGAGCGCGGCGATGGTGCGTTCCTCGACGCCCGCGTCGCCGCGCCTGTGGTACGCGATGTACTCCGCGTAGGTCATCAGGACGCCGGGGCCTCTTCCTTCGCGGGCTCGGAAGCCGGAGCGGGCGGGATTTCGTCGATGGTGTAAACCACCTTCGTGATTTCCTTGAGGCGAAGCAGGGTCGCGATCTCGGCCTCGCGGGCCTTCGGGTAGACGATGATGACGCGCTCCATCGCGGTCTGGTCGTCGCCGGTGAACTCCTGCATCGGCGGCGGCGTGAGGGTCGCGCCCTGGAGCTCCGGCGGGAGCGCGGAGGGGTCGACGGCGGGCTGCGTCTGGGCTCCGTCAGCCGGAGCGCCCGGCTGCGCACCTTCGCCCTGCTCCTGCGGCGCGCCGTCATCGGTGAAGTAGTCCGGGAACCCGAACTCGCCGAGGTCGAAGTCGCCCGTGAGTTCGCCCATTTCCTCCTGCAGGAGGTCGAAGTCCCACGTCGCCAGTTCCGCGACCTTGTTGTCCGCGAGCCGGAACGCCTTGATTTGCGCCGGGGTGAGGTCCGAGGCGACGATGACCGGGACGGTCTTGAGGCCGAGCCTCTGCGCGGCCTTGTAGCGCGTGTGACCGGCGGCGATGGTGCCGTCCTTGTCCACGACGATCGGCACGCGGAAGCCGAACTGCTTGATTGATGCGGCGACGGCATCGACGGCGTTGTCGTTCCGGCGCGGGTTCTTCTCGTAGGGGTGGATGGATGCGAGCGGGCGTTGCTCGACTTTGAGGGTGGTGTTGGTGCTCATGCCAGTTCCCGGTTGGTAAAATCAACTGCGCTCGTAGACGCACGGCGTTCCGAACTCCGCGTCCATGTAGGCGCGGAACTTCGGATCGTCAAAAGCGCCGTCGCCGATGCTGAACTGCCCGGATGCCACCGCGTCCGCGTCGAACCGCTCGCACTTCCAGTCCTTCGCGTCCGCGAACCGGATCGCCTCGCGCTTGGCGCGGACGTTGACGAACACCGCCTCAAGGTCCAGTCCGAGCCAATGGTGCGGGCTGTCCTGAAAGCGCTCGTCCAGCGCGCGCGCCGCCGCAGCGTCTGCGGCATGGAGCCGCGTGTTTCGGTGGCACGCGCAGTCGTTTATCGGGTATCCGCCCGCGAGGAGGCAGCGGCGCGTCTCCGCGATGCTTCGCCGGTAGTTGTCGCCGCCGGACCTCTGCTCCTTGAACGTGAGCAGTTCGGGGCGTCTGCGCCAGAACGGAGTAGCATCAACGTCGACCGGAGCGGTGTAGAAGTTATCGTCGAACGAGACAAGGAACTCCCCCTTGAGCAGCCCGGCGTCAATCACGGCGAACGCGCAGCGCCAGATGCGTCGGAACTTGAACTCTCCGGGCCGGTCAAGCACCTCGTGCTTCACAACGGCGTCGGAGAGCCACGGCGGCGGGTAGCCAGCCACAATCACGCGCCCTACGTTCCGGGCGTACTTCGCGACCGAGCGGAGCGACCAGCGCAGCTCCTGGTTGCCGTGCTTGGAAAGTCCGGGCGGGCCGACGATGTAGAGGATGTCCAAGCACTAGTCCTCGACGAGGTTGGAACGCCACTTGCCGTCCGCGCTCACGACGCAGAACGCGCGCCGCTTCGCCTTGTCCCACCCTTCGGACTTCCAGCCGTTGTAGCCGCCGTAGATATGGCCTGTCGCACGGCTCGTCCTGGCCTCGTCGCACCAGTCCATTTTGCCGCCGACCCACCTCTTGGACGAATCGTCCCAGTAGAACGCGGCGGAAATCACCATCGGCCCCTTGCTCGTTGAACCGCGTTTCCAGTCCGACGGAATCTTCGTCTCCCACTTCCACGAAATCTTGTCCTTCGTGATTTTCGGAGAGCCGATGCGGCAGCGCGAGTCCTCCTTCGCGCTTCCGCCCTTGAACCCGCCGTACCGGAAGTCAAGTTGGAGCGCCACGGCTTCCGGTTCTTGGCGGGGTTGACTAGTCGCCGCTTCTCCCTCCGCCGTGGCGGGAGGCCCGGATTCCGCAGCGCCCGAAGAGTCCGCTTGCGCGGAGCCTTTCGCCGCCTCTTCCAGTCCTTCCAGATACTCACGCACGGCGTTCGTGGCGAAGTCCACGGCGGCTGCCGGGACGCGGATCGTCACGTCCCCCGTTGCGGGGTCGGTCGCGCAGCCCGCGCAAGCCGCGACGAGACCGATCAAGATGATGCAAAGCGCGAATGCGGCGAAGAAGCCGAGCGCGGAACGCAGTTTTGCCATTTTCATTCCTCCTAGCCCTCCTTTGGAGGGTCGATCGCGTCGAAGAACGCGAAGAGTTTGTCGATGTCCGTCTGGTGGAAGTGAAGGCCGAGCAGTTTGACGTGCAGGTCGTCCTCCGCCTTCCGCATCGCGAAGGTCAGCGCGGATCGGATCGCCTCCGTGTCCACGTTCCCTTCCGCGTCCATGAAGCCGAGCGCCGTCGGCAACTTGTCGCCGAACATTTCGATGGAAATCTTGTTGGTGCCGAGCGCGGCGTCGAGGAAGAACCGCTTGACCTCGCTCTGGATGGACGGAATGAATCGCTGACCGATGTATTCGTTCAGCTTCTCGTCGAAAAGTTTCTTGGGGAGTTTCATCGTTGAATCTCTCTGTCTTTTGCCTGTTTGTAAAATCGGCGGGACGGCGTTTCGCCTTGCGGGGCCTCTGCGCCGTCCCGCCTTGCGACCGGTCGCTCTACGCCGCCGACTTGGCCGAGGCCGCCTGCGCGTCGAGGACCGCCGTGACGATGGCCGCGATGGTGGCCGCGTCGGGCGTGCCGGACACGACCGGAACCGGAGCCGGGGTTACGACGGCGGGGCCGTAGCCGGGGCTGAGGTTCGCGTTCGGGACGGTCAGGCGCGTCAGCCCGAAGAGCTGGTCGATCTGCCTCTGCTGGCAGTCGATGCGCCCCTGCTGGACCGCGTTCACGACCATCTGGTCGGCGTTCATCTTGTCCGCGTGCGCGTTCGCCTTGAGGGTGGCGTTCTCGACCAGCAGGTCGACCACCTCGCGGGACACGGGCGCGCCGGGACCGCCGGGGGGCGGCACGGGAGCGCCGAACAGTCCGGCGAGGCCGCCGGGACCGAACGCGTTCTTGGCGGCGGCGAGCGTCTGGATGCCCGCCAGCCAGTAGAGCGGGCCGCGCAGGCCCTTGCCCTCGTATTCTTTGTCTTCCGTCATTTGGATTTCTCCTGTTCGTTTGTGTTGTGTTCTGCCCTTGCGCGGCGGAAGTGCCGCGCGAGGGAAGTTGGTTCCGCTGTCGCGAAGGAGCCCTGCTCTACTTCGCGGCGGCGATACGGGCCGGTTGTTCGTCGTGCGCGGACTCGGCGTCGGCGGCGATCAGCGCCTCCGCGTCTTCGAGGCGCTTGATGGTGAACTCCTCGCAGAACCCGTGCATCCACTTCATCGCGGCGAGGTAGACGGCGGCGAACTCTTCCGGCGAGCCCTTCCGCTTCACTTCGCCTAGGGCGCGCATGATGCCCTCCCACGAATCCTCGACCTGCGTGCCGATGGTCGCCGTCATGCATTGGACGGCAGACCGCCTCATGTCGCAGAAGGCCGACTTCTCGACCCTCCGCATCGTTTCGTGCGTCATTTGTTTTCTCTCCGTTTGTTTGGTTTGTTTGATGGAGCGGCGCGTTTGGATCGCGCAACGGCTCCATCTATTCCCGGCGAGTAAAATCGGGCGCAAAAAGAAGGGCCGCCCTTTCGGACGGCCCCGCGCCATTAGGCCCGCCTCTTCCTCGCTCCCGTTCGCCGGGTTGAATCGCAAGGCGGGCAAGGAGCGAATTCTACCCAGCGACGGACGCGGATAGAATCCGCTCCACGTCCTCGTCCGTCACGCCGAGCGCGTTCTTTGCTGCCTTCACGGCGGCCTTGAACCCGTCGTTCGCCTCAGATAGATTCACCGCGTCCGCGAATGCGTCGGACGCCATGTAGCCGGAGCCCTCGATGAGTTCTACGCCTTGAAGGACGGCAAGGAACTGCTGAAGGAGACCAGCCTGCGCCAGCGCCATCTTCAGTTTGAGTTTGGAGAACACGCGCGGCGGCGTGGGCGGGTCCTGCACGACCTCCCACGACTGGACGATGCGCGTCGGAGTCTCGTCGTTGTCGTAGGCGTAGCGCGGCTCGGCGTGGTAGCCGTCCTGCGTCTCTGGCGCGGGCGTGGTTTCGAGCCGATACCAGCCCTGCGAGTTGAGGTAGGGTTCGGGGAGTTCGCCCGTGACGTAGCGCCCGTCGATGACGGCGGAGCGCGGCGCGTTGCGGTCGATTTGAGTCGTGCTGATGAGTTTCGCGTACATGGGTGCCTCCTACTTGTCGGGGCCGAGTGTGAATGAGCCAGGTCCCGCGTTGCCGAAGAGCTGGCCGCTTGCGCGGTCGTAGAGGTAGCCGACGGCGTTTTTGCGCACTGGTTGATAGTCGCGAATGAGAACATCGTTCGCGTCGCGGATCGTTGCGGCGTAGAGCCGCATTGGGCAAGGGTTTGGATTTCCGTTTCGGTTGAAGAGCCACAGCGTCACGCCTGACTGCGCCGCGAGGTCTGAGCCGAAGTCCTTCGTTCCGATGGCCCCGCCATCGACTTGAAACGTGAACGCACCTGCTTGGTGGACTTTGATTGTGTGGCGCGTCCCCGCGACGAGGTCGCCGCATTGGAAGCTGTTCCCGCTTGCGCCGTGTGTCAGTTGCAGTCTCTTTTTCCCGTTGGAAAGTGCGGTTACATAAATCATGCGGCGGCTCGACGATGCGAACGAGCCGAAAAGCGAGTCGTTCGTTGCGGCACTCGCGTCGATGGAAAAATCAAGAAACACCGTGAACGGTTCGCCGTTGGGGACACCCGTGTCCACATACTGCGTCCCGGTTGACTCCAGATACTCCGCTTCCGCGTCATACGGAAGTGGTGGCGCGGACTTTCTCCACGCGCCCATCGGCATCATTCTGGTGGGGATGACGCCCATTACGCCACCCTCCAGACGCTCGCGAGGAACGTGCGCACCGTGCAGTCCAACCGCACCGAGACGTAGATCGTCTCGCCGCCCGAGAGGTCAGCCGGGTCGGGCAGCCCGTGGCCGTCGAGGAAGACCCACGCCTGCTTGAAATGCGAGGCGTCCCACGGGCCCGAGTGCGCCGTGGCGCAGGCATACTCCACGTTGTCGTAGACC
>Ga0326514_10003370_pt1 | contig 10178 bp, 13 predicted proteins | sample 3_2548_0518_D_FD_203653 | JGI IMG/M metagenome (GOLD analysis project Ga0326514, IMG submission 203653) | Bovine rumen microbial communities from UC Davis, California, United States - 3_2548_0518 | ecosystem: Host-associated > Mammals > Digestive system > Stomach > Rumen | place: USA... | reverse complement strand
AGGCTCCGGGCCAGGGAGGCCCCGTCCACCGTCCATCGCTTACTGGCCAGGATGGGCAGATACTCCGCCAGCAGGGCCACAACAGGCCCCAGGTCCGCCCCGCCGCCGGCGGCAGCCGCCCCCTGGGCGGCAATCCGGGGCGTCTCCCCCGCCGCCATGATCACCGGCGCCACATCAAAGCTCTCCCCGATCTGGTCGGTGATCAGGTGTGCGTTCTCCCGGATGCCCTGGGCATACAGGGCCATCATGTCCGGGGCGTAGGTGTGGAAGTCGCTCAGGGGCCCCAGCTTGGGCTCGGAGAACCCCAGAAAGTCCTTCACGCCCCCGGCGATCCCCTTGATGGTGTCCCACAGCTCCGCCGCCTTGTCCTTGATGCCCTGGATAAAGTTCCCGATGAGGTCCTTGCCCCACTGCCAGGCCTCCCGGAGCTTGTTCTTGATCCCCTGGCCGATCTGGGATACCACATCCGCCCCGGCCTGAAGGAGCTGGGCAAACCCGTCCACCAGGCCCATCAGGATCGTCCCGATGAGCTCCGCGGCTGCGTTCAGGAGCACCGGCGCGGTCTCGATGATGGCTTTCCCCAGCTCCTTGACGATGGTGGGCCCCTCGTCGATGAGCACCTGCACGATCTCCGGCAGGGCCCGGATAAGCCCCGTCACCAGGGCGGTGGCGGCGTGGATCAGGGCGGGGAGCACGTCGGAGATAAACTGGGGGAGCTTCTCGGCGATGATGGGGGCCAGTTTTTCCACCACCCCCGCCATCCCGGTCAGGGCGTGCTCGATGGCGGGCATGAGGTTCTCCGCCGCCGTCCCGGCGCTCTCCACCAGGTTGTCGATCAGGGTGTCGATGTCCGCCGCGGGGTCCGCCATCCCCACTAGCAGGTTCTGCCAGGCCCCCTTGAGGGTGGCCAGGCTCCCGGAGATGGTCTCCGAGGCCTCCTTGGCGGTGGTCCCGGTGATCCCCATCTCCGTCTGGATTACGTGGATGGCCTCCACCACGTCGGCGTAGCTCTCAATATCGTAATGGATGCCCGAAATGGCCTCGGCATCGGCCAGCAGCCGGGCCATCTCCTCCTTGGTGCCGCCATACCCCAGCTTCAGGTTGTCCAGCATGGTGTAGTTCTGCTTGGCAAAGCCCTGGTAGGCGTTCTGGATGGAGGCCATGTCACTGCCCATCTTGTTGGCGTTGTCCGCCATGTCGGTGATGGCCATGTCCGCCATCTCCGCCGCCGCCTTGGTGTCCCCTCCCAGGCTCTGGAGCAGGGAGGCGGAAAAGCCGGTGACGGTCTCCATATACTCGTTGGCGCTCATGCCGGCGGTCTTGTAGGCGTCGGCGGCATATTGCTTCACCTGGTCGGCGGAATCCTTGAAGAGGGTCTCCACGCCCCCCACCAGCTGCTCATAGTCGGCATAGCTCCGCACCGCCTGGGCGGTCATGGCGATGACCCCTCCGGAGGCCGCGGCGATGGCCGCGCCCCCCACCTTGGCGGCGGTGACCAGCCCGCCCTTCAAAGCGGAGCCCAGAGAGGCCCCGCAGGACTTCCCCACCTGGCCCATGGGTCCCTTCAGGGCGCTGGTGAGCTGCCCGGTGATCCCGTCGGTAGTGGGCAGGATCTGCACATACGCCGTCCCGATGTTCGTCTTCACTCTGTCTCACCTCTTTCGTCAGTTGACCGCCGCCTGATAAACGGCCAGAAATTCCTCTTTGCTTCCAAAGACCCGAATGGCCGGCCCCTTCTCCTTCCGGTCTCGGTCCTCCACCAGCTTGGGGGCCACGGGTGCCGGGGGCCGCCGTCCGGCCTTTCCGTCCAGGGTGTGCCACCAGAGCCACACCGCCAGCCGGTCGGCGATCTGGGCCAGCAGCAGGGTCTCCAGCGGGGCCTTCAGGCCCAAAAGCCGCTGCTTAGACCGGGACCCCTCCGGCAGCCCCGCCGCCAGGGTGGCGGCCAGGGCCAGCGGAAGGGCCCGCCAGTCTAGAATGTGATAGGTCTGGGCAAAGTCGCAGACCAGTGCGTCCTCGTCTCCGGCGGCCATGGCGACGAGGGTCAGGACTTTTTTGGCAGGGCCTCCCGGAGGATCTCTCCGAAGACCCGGCCGAAGTCCTTGGGGGGCACCCGGCCGCGCTCGTCCCGCAGCAGGTCGTAGAGCGCCTGCTTCCTGTCCCCCAGGGTGGCGGCCACCAGCTCGGGCAGGCCGGAGTAGTCCCCCCGGTCAAAGGCCACCAGCCGGTCCACCATCTCCATGTCGTCAAACACAGTCTCGTCCACGTCCAGCTCAAAACCGACGGAGGTCTTCACGTGTACCATGTCCGCCTCCCCTCTCAGGTCCCGCTGGAGGCCGCCGGCGTGACGGTCTTCAGATACTCGTAGGCCGTCACGTTGTCTTCGTCGGCGATAGCGGTGATGGTCAGCTCATAGCCGATCACCGCGTTGTCCACGTACTGCACGTCCCCCACCCCGGTGACGATCCCGTTGGGGATGACGATCCGCTGGTGGATGTTGTTGGCCAGGATGGTGGAGAGCACGAAGACGTGGGGCTCCCGCTGGGCGGCGGTGCTCTTCACGGTGATGCCGTCCGCCAGGGTGCCGGAGGCCTCCCCGAAGGTCAGGCCCAGCACGTCCAGGTTGTCCGGCTCGATGAGCTTCACCCGGAAGGTCTCTGTCTTCCCGCTGGAGAGCACGGCCACCGTGTCCCCGCCCCAGGCCTTCACCGGGTTGGTGTCCATCTCCGTGGCCCGGGTCACGCCGTTCTCGTCGGCATAGCCCAGGCTCTTGTAGGCCGAGGCCAGGGCGGTGGAGGCGTCGGTGGGCAGGGTGGTGCCGAAGGGCGCCATCCAGATGCCGCCGCCCACACCGGGCTTCGCCGCAGATACATTTGCCATAGTCTCACTCCTTGTATACGATCTGGAACACGGCCTGATACCGCCGTGTCTTGGTCCTGGTGTCCGTAAAGTTATAGTCGCTGTCGCAGGCGCACCGGAAGACGTTGGTCAGGGCGGTCAGGCCCGCCATGGCGGCCTTCACCGTCTGGTTGTCCTCGGCCGCCTGGTAGAGGGTGGGGGCGCAGCTCTGCACCGCCAGGGTGGCGTACAGCAGCCCGTTCTCCCCGCCCCCGCCGGTCTTCTCAATGCGGGCGTACCGGGCCGGGGGTGTCTCCGGGGTCTCCATGACCACCGGCCAGCTCAGCGCCCCGGCCAGATAGTCCAGCACGGTCTTCTCGATCATTGGGAGCCTCCCTTCCCGCCGATGGCCTTCAGCAGGGTGTTGTTCTCCAGGTTGTCCCGGTAGGCTTCCGCGGTCTCGGTGACGATCCGGACGTTCCGCCGGTTCCGCCCCGCCTGGGGGTCCGTGCGGCACCCCGGCGGCAGGCGGCCCTGGGCGGTGTCCTCCAGCAAATCCGCCACCCCCTGGGACAGGAGGAGTTCCCGCACCCCCGCCCGGTTGAGTTCAAAGCGAAAGTCAGCCATACCGCTCCACCTTCACCCGCCGGTTCCACCTCCCCGGCACGTTGGCCTCGATGTACTGGTCCACCGGCCCGAAGGTCCGGAAGGTCTGGCCGAAAAAGGCCACCTGCCGGTCCTCCCAGACGTGGCTGTCCCCCTTGGGCAGGTGGAGGGTGTAGGCCAGCCGCTTGCCTGAGAGCTGGAGCTCCTGGACCACCGCCTCGGCGGCGGCGGGGGCTGCCAGCACGTCCTGCACCACCACGGGGGTCTCCTCCCAGACCGGTGCCCCGAAGGGGTCCGTCCCGGCCTGGGTCTTGTCGTAGAGGGTCACGGGGATGCCACGGATCATAACACCGCCTCCTCCGGGACCAGGGTCTCCAGGGGGCTGGCCGCCCCCATTCGGTCCCCGGCCCCCAGCAGGGCCCGGTCTCCCTTGCCCAGGTAGAGCTCCCCGGCGGAGCCGGCCCCCACGGTCCAGGTCTGGGAGTAAGGGCCGGCGGTCACGGTCCCCTGGGTGGCTCCGATGGGGATCCCGGTCTCCCCGCCGTCTCCCATGGCCCGAAGGACCATCCGGCAGGAGACCACCTTCTTGGCCTCGGCGGAGGCCCCGGGCCGGGCGGCGTCGATCATCACCGCCGCGTCCTCCAGCAGGGCCTCCAGCATGGTCAGCTCGTCCTCGGCAAAGGTCCGGGTGGTCCGGGCCTCCACGTCGGCCGCCGTCGCGTAGGCCATGGTCTCACCTCACTTAGGTGCCGGAGGGCACCGTGCCGGTCAGCAGGTTGAAGCAGGAGGTGTCCGCCCGGAAGCCCAGCTCGATCTCGGCCCGGATGGCCACCATGTTCTGCTGCCAGAGGTTCACGGTGGTGGCGTCCTGGCCGCTGCCAACGGTGACCACGCCCTTGGTGTTCAGGTCGATCTTGATCCCTTCCACGGTGCCGTACATAGCCTGGGTCCAGTCGCCGGCCACGCCCACGATGTCGGGGACCCCCGCCACGGCGGAGGAGCCGGAGCCGGAGGCTGCGGTGCCCGCCTTGTACAGGCCCTTGTTCTGGTAGGCGGGCACCCCCAGGATCATGGGGATGGCGCCCTGGGCGGCGGAGTTGACAAAGAGGGGCCGGCCGGTGGAGTCCTTGGCCGCCAGCAGGAGCCCGCGGCCCTGGGCGCCCAGGGCGAAGCCGGACAGCACGCCGCCGTGGACGCCGATGTCGGTGTCCGCCGCCACCAGGCCGTCATAGGCGGTGTGGCCCGCGCCGGTCACCAGGCTCTGGGCGGTGCAGCCGGCAAAGGTGTCAAAGTTCTCGCCGGGTGCGTTCACGGCGCCCAGCACGGTCTTGTCGAAGATGGCGGCCAGGGCCAGGGGCAGCCGGGCGATGAGGCTGTCGTACAGGGCCTTGGCGTCCCGGACGAACTCCTCGGAGAAGGTCTCGATGACGGCCAGCTTATAGGCCTGCATGACCTTCTTGCTCACACTGGGGTTGCTCACGGGCTTCACCCCGGTCTCGGCCACCCACTCGGCGGTGGGGTCCCCCAGAATCACGGGGATGGTGAGGCCGCGGCCGGGCAGGGCGATCTGCCTGGCCAGCCGCATGACGGCGCTCTCGTCCTGGGTCTTCTGAAGGATCTCCTGGCTTACGTCGGTGGGCAGGGCGATCGCGGTTCTGTTGATATCTGCCATGGTTCAGTCTCCTTTCTGTGCGGCAGAAAACCATTGGGCAAACTGGTCCCGGGTCGTCCCGCCGGGATTTCCCCGGACCTCGCCCCCGTCCCCGGTGTCCGGGTACTTGGGTTTGGTTCCCCGCCATTTGAGCATGTTCTCCGCCTGCTGCTTGCAGCTCTCCTCGTCCTCGCCGGTGAGGAGGTCCGCGGGCACGCCAGTCTCGGCGGAGACCTTGTCCCTGGCGTCCCGGATGTCGATGGTCTTCTGGAGGGCGTCTGCCTTGGCCCGGAGGTCCGCCGTATCCGCGTCATACCTGGCCTTCCAGTCCTGCGCGCCCTCCGCCTGGGTCTTCCAGGTGTCCCGCTCCCGGGTCAGAGTGTCCACAGCGTCCCGCAGAGGCTTCACCGCCTTGCCGTGCTCCGCCATGATGGCCTCCACCGCCGCGTCCGGCAGCTTGGCGCCCTCGCCTAGGTCCAGGCCCTTGAGAAAGTCCCGATTCATGCTTGCTCCTTTCCCCCGCTTACGCCGTCTTGTTCCGGGGCCGGCGGTCCCCCGCTGCGGGTGCGCCCGTTCCGCCCGGCGCCCGGCGATATGGTATAACCAGACCCGGCATGCCGGGCCGTGCTATCAGTTCCCGTGCCCGATTCGGGCACCGTCGTCGGTCTGTTTTTCTGCCCTCGCCCGGGCGCCGGAGCAGTGAAAAGAAGGGAAGAAAACCGGCTCCGGACCCGGGGATACAGGAGGAAATTCATGCGGGCGGTCTGTACGCGCCGCCCGGGCGAAGGCAGAAACCAAATCGGTTACTCCGCCGCCTCCCGGTCCCTCCTGGCCCGGTAGGCGAGGCGCTTCTGCTGGTTGATCCTGTCGGCGTCCGCCTTGTACTGCTCCCGCCGCAGGGCGTTCACCCGGTCCTCCCAGGACCCCTCCGGGTCTGCGTCGCGCAGCCTGTCATAGATGGCCTGGGGGTCATACCCCTCCACCGAGCTCGCGCCGTCGTGCCGGACGCAGTATTCACAGTCGCAGTTGGCGTGGATGTGCTCAGCGTGTCCGTTTTTCAGGGCCTTGGCGCTCATCCGCCGCCACCCGTTGGAAGCCAGCATCAGGCAGAAGGGGCAGCTGTCCGACATGGGGATCCAGGCGAACTCCGCCCCGTCCCGCCGGGCGTTTTGGAGCATCGTGTCCGCCCCGGCCTGCTTCACCAGCCGGGAAACCGTGGCCGGGACCGTGGAGTGCCCGTTCTTCAGGGTCCCCCGCACCGCCTTGACGGTCTCCTCATAGGTGGCTGTAGGCGCCGGCTCCGCCGGGGGCAGGGTCACCCCCTGAGCCTCGCCGATGGCGTCGTACATCAGGCAGGCGACCGCCGCCACAGATTCGCCGTATCGGGTGGCTATGGCGAAGGCTGCCGCCTCGATCTCCTGCTGCGCGGCCGTGGGATTTGCCGCCAGCCAGGCCTCCATCGCCGCCCCCGCTGCCTGATTGAGCTGCGCCAGCCGCCGTGTAAACGTCTGCCAATCATGCCTCGACACTCTCATCGTTCAGGACCTCCGTCAGCATGGCCAGCCCCCGGCTCCTTGCCTCCTGGGCCCGGATGCGCCGGATATCCGCCTGGTCAAAGCCCACCATCTCCAAAAACACGTCGGTCTGGCCAAAGCCCTCCCGGGCGGCGGCCAGTTTCACGGCGGCGTCGGCGGTGACGGCCACCGACGGCATGGCGGGGTTCTTAAAGTGGGCTACCACGTCCCGCTCCTCCTCGGAGAGCTCCTCCGGGGCCACGTCCCGGGCGATGGCCTGGGCCATCCTGGCGATGGCGTTGAGGCTGGCCCCGTTGGCGGCGTTAAGCTCCTCGGCCAGGAGGATGAGGGTCTGGCTCTGGGCCAGGATCGCGTCGGAGGAGGTGGGGTTGGCGTCGTTGACCACCCCCACGTCAGTGACGGTGAGGCCCGTGGCGGCGGAAAACTGGGTGGAGAGCATCCGCAGCATGTCCACATGGGGCTTCAGGTTCCCTTGGGGCAGCTGTCCGTAGCTGGGGTTCTCCCCGGTGTCCGGGTTGGTGGTCCCCACCAGCATGGACCCCACATAGGTCTGGAATTTCCTGTCGATGACAGCGTCATACTGGGCGTCGGTTACCCCCAGCAGATACTTCTGGGGGGCGGTGGAAAACTCCAGGCCGATGGTGGCGTTTGCCACGGTGCGCACATACCCCCGGATGAGCTCCCGGACGGGCTTCTTCAGACGGGACCGCCCAAAGGGCTTTCCGCTGGTGGCGTTCCACACCAGGGGCTCCATCAGGGGCCGCCCCATGGCGTGGGAGTGCTCCTCGGCAGTCCACTGCTGATACCGGCTCCGCCGGAGGACCCACACCGCCTCGTCGGTGTGGAGGTGAATCACCGAGGGCTCCGGCTGCCGGTCCAGGTCCATCTGGGCCAGGGCGACGATGCAGAAGCCCGCGCCGATCCGGCCGGCCTGACCGTCCCACTCCGCCGCGGCGGTCTCCGGGCTGTGGAACCGGATGCGGCACCCCGCCGTCCGGTCCGCCGACAGGGCCGCGAAGGTGCAGCCGTACTTGAGCTCGTCCCGGCAGGCCTTGCGATACTCCGCCAGCAGCCGGTTATCCTCTACGATTCGCGCCATGGTCCCGGCGCTCTGGCCGTCCTTGCCCACAAAGCCGTCGAACATGGACCGCGCCGCCAGCACGTCCACGCACTTCTCTCCCCAGGCGCAGCCGATCTCCAGCCCGTCCATGCCCTTTGGCAGGGCCAGGCCCAGATTGACCTCCCCCAGGGTGACGTGTCCCTCGTAATACCGCCGCTTCCGGGCGTTGGCCGCCTGGTGGCGGGCAAAGACCTCCAGCAGTCTGGACAGGGTCTCCCGCTCCCTGGCCGGCAGCCCCACCGCCGCCGCGACATTCCCCATGAGCTGCATCACCGCTCACTCCTTTCTAACCGATCCGCATGGTCCTGCCCGGGTCCCGTTTGGAGGTTCTGCACCCCCACAGGGCCAGGGCCGCCGCCTCGATGGGCGCGGCGTCTTCCCCGCCGAAGGCCCAGCCGCCCCCCAGGGGGCGCTTGACGCTGGACAGGGCGGAGTCCTTCAGGGCCTCCTGGGGCCCGTACCAGGTGAGGGTCCCTTCCCCCACCTCGGTCACCAGCAGGCTCACCGCGGCCAGCACGTCCCGCACTCCGGGGCGCACCACGCTCTGCTTGTTCTTCCAGGTCTCCCGGATGCGCTCGATGAGCACATCCACGCCGTTGCGCCCGTCGATGACCACGCAGCTGGCCTTGTCATACCGGGCGTTGAGCCACTCCGCCAGCCATCGAACTCCCTGGCCCGTGGGCCGTCGCTCGATGACGGAAATCCGGGCGGGGCCCTCCCGGGGGCACACCGCCCCGCACAGGCAGACCTCCGACCCGTCGGGGGCAAACTTCACGCCGTAGGCGGTCTTCCCCTCGGGCTTGGGCGCGTCGGACCGGCAGGCCTCCCATGCCGCCGGGTCGATGGCCCGGTCGGTCTCCTCCGTGAGCACTGGGGACCACCAGCCCAGCCGCTCCCGGCAAAAGCCGTCGGCGGTCATGGTCCGGCACTCTTCAGCGGTAAACTCCTCCGTGAGGTGGACCCCCAAAGAGGGGTTCACGGCGTACCACAGGGCCCGGTCCTCCCGCTGGATGGCCTCCACGCTCTCCCCCTCGGCGCTCCACTCATGCCAGCTGTCGTGTGCTCCCGGCTCCGAGAGACACACGGTCCGCCGCCGGCGGAAAACGGTGCCGGGGCAGCCGGGATAGGGGGGCGTACCGGTGTAGAGGAGCTGCCGGGTTCCGGTGGCGGAAGCGGCCAGGGTGGCCATGGTGGCCTCGATCTGGTCGTCGGTGAGCTCCTGGGCCTCGTCGTAGACGATAAGGCTCACCCCGGCAAAGCCTCGGGCGGCCTGCCGGGACCGGGCGGAAAACTCGATGGAGCCGCCGTTGTCCAGCTCGATGGCCTCCTCTCCGTTGGTGTATCGCACGGTCTTGACGATGCCCATGAGCTCCGGGTGGCGTTTGTCCTCGAACATGGCCACCAGACGCCGGAAGGACTTCTTGGTGGTCCGCACCTGATGGGCAGTGTGGAGGATGCGTTCCCCCATGACCACCAGGCCGAAGAGCTCCCTGGCCTCCAGGCAGACGTTCTTGCCGTTCTGCCGGGGCACCGCCAGCCCGCCGGAGGTGACAGTATAGGCCCCGTCCTCGTCCACTCCCAGCCAGCAGTCCACCACGTCCCGCTGCCAGGGGTCCAGGGGGGAGCCGTAGGCTGCCATGAGCATGGCCGCGTCCCCGCCGAAGGACCCGACCCGTCCCGGCTCCACCCGCACCCGGGGCGCCTGCCGCCCGGTCATCCCGATCTCATTCCGTTTCCCCCTTTTCCGGTGGTTCTCTTCCTCGCTTCGGGCCTCTCCCGGGCGCCGGAGATGCTGTCCCGAAATCTCCGGCGCCGGGGAATTGAGAGAGAATTGTTCCGTCAGCTCTCATTCCGTCCCGCACCGGGCGCTCGCCCGGGACAGGCCCGAATCCAAAAGCTACCCCGCCCCCCGGTGCTTCTCCCGCACCAGCGTGAGGACATTGTCCGCCAGCTCCGGAGGCTCCTCCGCCTTGGCGTTGTTCTGGGTCGAGATGGCCCAGATCCGGCGCAGCCCCTTTGGCGTCAGCCCCAGGGCGTCCCGCAGGGCCATGATGTCCCGGCTCTGCTGCCGGATGAGCGTATAGTGCGGATCGAGGGGAGAGGGAGCCTTGCCGTCCTCGGCGGTCTCTTTCCAGGCCTTCCTGGCTCTGGACTGTTCCCGCTCCAGCACAGCCAGCTCGTGGACAGCCCCCTCAAAGGCCGGCTGCCAGATCCCCAGCGCCTTGAGCTGCTCGATGTACTTCTCCTCCTTCGTCACGCCCTCACCTCCGTCTGCCGTGCTTTTGGTTTCGGTCCCGGGTCCGGGCCCGTTCCCTGGGGGTCATCCCCGCCCGCGCCCCGCGTCCGCATCCCGCCTCCGCGTCCCGCGCAGGGTATTATCTAACCGCCCCCGCCCCCGCCATTTTTCTCTCGGGGGTAAATCGGCGCT
>Ga0326514_10003367_pt1 | contig 10181 bp, 6 predicted proteins | sample 3_2548_0518_D_FD_203653 | JGI IMG/M metagenome (GOLD analysis project Ga0326514, IMG submission 203653) | Bovine rumen microbial communities from UC Davis, California, United States - 3_2548_0518 | ecosystem: Host-associated > Mammals > Digestive system > Stomach > Rumen | place: USA: California... | reverse complement strand
TGTAAATCAGCAAAATAATCGATGAAGAATCTTTTACTCGTCAAGAACGAAAGTGAATGAATATGCATTTTAATCGAGCTTATTCATAAAATACCGTTAAAACAATTTAAAAAGAAGGGCGGGTAGGACAATTATTCGAATAAATTATTATCTTTGCAGTAACTAAAAATCTATCCTATTTTTTTCAAACAACTAACAATTCATTACTGCTATGACAAACGAGAATTACAGCAATTTGCAGCATTGTCTTGATGACTACATGGAGCAAAGTGGCAAGCAAGTCATCAATGAGATGGAGGCCAACTCTGAATTGGCACGGTGTGGTCTGATGGAAGACGACCAGGCAGAGCCCGGACGGCCTTTGCGCGAACTATTGGCCAGACTGCGCGATTCTAATTTACTTCCGCGTAACATCAAGCAGAGCTTCGGTGCCTGGGTCATCAAGAACTCAAGATCACTTCAGGTAAGACAGCAGATTTTCCTATTCTGAAACTATGCGCGAGGCTTAGTCCTGCGCATGAGTCTTCAGCAACCCAAACACGGATTTGCCAAGAAGGAGGCACCACACAAAGTGCTTTTCCCGTGAGTGGCAAATCCGTGTTTCTTGTTTATTTCGTTTGCCTGCAAACAAGGTTGCTGAATGTTTTTATTCTATAATTAGCCGCTTTTGAGGTTAAAATAATATAATTCAGGGAAACTTTCATCGCGTTTGTGCGTCATATCAGTAAATTTGCAGACGAAAGATTATTTTCAAATAACAAAACTCGAACATGAAAAAGAACATCCTATTTGTAGCTCTTGCAGCGGGATTGCTGCTGAGCAGCTGTGCGAGCAAGAAAGACTTGCTTGCCTGTCAGACAGAGAATAAGTCGCTCACCAGTTCATTGCAGAGCGCACGTGAAGACCTTGCTGCCAAGAATGCTCGCCTGCAGAGTCTGGAGGAGCAGTTGGCACTGCAGAAGAATCAAATGACCAATCTGCAAGGTTCGCTCGACAAGAGCCTGAGCAATGCCTCGCAAAACAACGTTTCGATTGAGAAGCTCGTAGACCAGATTAATGAGTCGAACCAATACATCCGTCACTTGGTAGAGGTGAAGTCGAAGAGCGACTCGCTGAACATGGTGCTGACCAACAACCTGACGCGCTCGCTCTCGAAGGAAGAGCTGAAAGAGGTCGACGTGCAGGTGCTGAAAGGTGTGGTCTATATCTCGCTGGCCGACAACATGCTCTACAAGAGTGGCAGCTACGAAATCAACGACCGCGCCGCCGAAACACTGTCGAAGATTGCAAAGATCATCACCGACTACAAGGACTACGACGTGCTGATTGAAGGCAACACCGACGACGTTCCCATCTCGAAGACCAACATCCGTAACAACTGGGACCTGAGCTGTCTGCGTGCATCGAGCGTGGTGCAGGCTTTGCAGAACCAGTATGGTGTCGACCCGAAGCGCCTGACTGCCGGCGGACGTGGTGAGTATAATCCCTTGCAGCCCAACGACACAGAGTTGGGCAAGCAGCGCAACCGTCGCACGCAGATCATCATCACACCGAAACTCGACGAGTTTATGGAACTCATCGGCGAGGCTCCTGAGACAAAGTAGTCCCTCAAACTGCTGAGCCGCAACATAAAAGCCCGAATCGTACTGCATCGTTCGATTCGGGTTTTCTGTTTTTTTCAATTCTCCGGCGGTTTGTTTCGCGGAGCAAAATTTCTGTTACACGCTCTCTTCCTGGAAATCAAGATCTGCCTGCACCACGAAAAACACTTCCTGAGGGTCGAAGGGGCCTTCGCCTTCTTCTTTTGCCTCATTGCAGACGTAATTGGATACCACTTCGAGGTCGATGTCAACTTCCTCATCATTGGTCTCCAAGACGCCACTGGTATAGAAATATGTACCGATGGCATCGATGATGAACAGCAGTTCGTCGTCTGTGTATTTCTCCTTCAGGTCGTTGGGCAACTGCTTGCGAATGAAGGCAATCTCGCGCTGGTTCTCCTCTTCATCCATCAACAGCTCCTGGTCGAAGCTCATCGGCTTCTCCGGCTGCGATGGCTCATGTCCTTCTTTTTTCTTTTTGTTCTGTCCCATAATCTTACATCTATAAAAAATTCAACTTGTTAAAGTGTCGATGTATTTACGGTTTAACAAATTACGATTTACTATTTATTCTCGATTATATTATCTTACGATTCCTAACAGTTCCAAACCGTCAGGCAGTCATTAAACAATCAGGTCGAAAATAAATTGTAAATCGTAATCAGTCAAATGCCGATGAACATGCGAGTGTCCTTTACAGGAGAGCTTCGAACTTCTCTTCGAACTTAGCCTTGGCCACAGCACCTACGAGCTTGTCGACCACCTCGCCGTTCTTGAAGAACAGGATAGTGGGGATGTTGCGAATGCCGAACTCAGCAGCCAGATCGTCGCACTCCTCTACGTCGCACTTGCCTACAACGATCTTGCCGTCGTATTTCTCGGCCAGTTCAGAGATGATGGGAGCCACCATGCGGCAAGGTCCGCACCATGTTGCCCAGAAATCAACTACCAACGGCAGGTTGCCGTTCTTCAAACTTGCGAAATTGTCGTTTGTGATTTGTACTTCCATTGTTGTTGTCCTTTTAAAAAATTAATAATAATGATATTATACTCTCAAAACATGCGTAACTGACCGAAAATCAGTTGATTTTATAGTCGAGCGCATCTGTACGCTCAATGTAGTCGATGAGCGAATGACGCACGTCGACCGTGGTCGAGGCACTGCGCAGCAGCACATGGAACTTGCCCGTACTGTCTCTTAGCTGGAAGAAAAGCTTGGTGGGACCCGGATGCTCCTTGATAAGCTCGTGCAGTTCGGTGACGATCTGGTCGTCGAGCCTGTCGCTCACCATCGAGATGGTCAGCCGGTCGATGGCCTTTTCCTTCACGGTCTGCAGATACTCCACGTTGCCCACCTTCAGTTCCTTCTGCGCATTGTTGAAGAAGCGCGGCTTCATTTTTCCTGTGATGTAGACAGCCGCTCCTTCGGTGAACCATCCGTTCCAGCGAGCCCAGTCGTCGCCGAAGAGTGCCAGTTCGCCCGAACCGTTGAAGTCTTCGAGCGTGACGAAGCCGCATGGCTTTCCGTTTTTCGAAAACTTAGAGCGCACAGCCGTCACAATGCCTCCAAGAATCACGTCCTCGCGGTCGCAGAGAGCTGCGCCATTGTCGGCCAGTTCGTCGCACCGCGCATTGCAGAGATTGTCGAGCACAATCCTATACTCGTCGAGCGGATGAGCTGAAAGATAGATGCCCACCAAGTCGCGCTCCTTGTTCAGTCGCTCAATATCGCTCCAGTGCACGTCGGTCTTGGGGATGGGCGGTGTGGCAATCTCTATATCGTCGAAGCCGCCAAACAACGAGTTCTGTGCCTGCTGCTTGGCCGTCATGTAGTTTTGTCCGTAGCGTACCAGAAGGTCGAGGAACGTCTCGCTCTTGGCATTCTCAGCAAAGTAAGCCTCGCGACGGATGCCGAACGAGTCGAAGCCGCCGCTAAGTGCGAGCGATTCGAAGGCCTTCTTGTTGACACTGAAGCTGACACGCTCGGCAAAGTTGAAGATGCTCGTGAAAGGGCCGTTGGTCTCACGCTCACGGATGATGCTCTCAGCCACTGCATCGCCCATGCCCTTGATGGCCGCCAGACCGAAGCGAATCTCGCCTTTGTGGTTTACACCGAACTTCAGGTACGACTCGTTGACATCGGGTCCCAGCGTGGCAATGCCCATCTGCTTGCACTCATCCATCAGCTTCGTGATTTCCGTGATCTGGTCACGGCGGCGCGTCATGATGGCAGCCATGAACTCAGCGGGGAAGTTGGCCTTGAGATAAGCCGTCTGGTAGGCCACCCAGGAGTAGCAGGCGGCATGCGACTTGTTGAACGCATAGCTGGCGAACTTCTCCCAGTCGGCCCAGATCTTCTCCAGAATCTTTGGGTCGTGGCCGTTCTTCTTGCCGCCATCAATAAACTTCGGCTTCATCGCGTCAACGATGTCTTTCTTCTTCTTACCCATAGCCTTACGCAGCGCGTCGCTCTCACCACGGGTGAAGTCGGCCAGCTGGCGCGATAGCAACATCACCTGCTCCTGATAGACGGTGATGCCGTAGGTGTCCTTCAGATACTTCTCCATGCACGGAATGTCGTACTTGATTTCTTCACGACCATTCTTTCGCGCAATGAAAGAAGGTATATAGTCCATAGGTCCCGGACGATAGAGGGCGTTCATGGCGATGAGGTCTTCGAACACCGTTGGGTGCAGCTCACGCAGATACTTCTGCATGCCGCTCGACTCAAACTGGAATGTGCCGATGGTGCGCCCCTGTTGATAGAGTTCGTAGGTCTTAGGATCGTCGATGGGGATATGATCGAGGTCGACATCAATGCCGCGTGTCTGCTTGATATTGGCGCAAGCCTCCTTCAGCTCCGAGAGGGTCTTCAGTCCGAGAAAGTCCATCTTGATGAGTCCCGTCGACTCAATGACGTGTCCGTCGTATTGCGTGCAGTTGGTCTTTGTGTCCTTGAAGTCAGGGTCGTCGGCTGTCGAAACAGGCACCCAGTCGCTGATCGGGTCACGGCAGATGATGAATCCGCAGGCATGGATGCCCGTGCCGCGCACCGTTCCCTCCAGCATCTTGGCATACTTGATGGTGTTGGCCAGCACACGGTCGGTCGATGCTTCGGCATCGCGCAACTCAGGTGTACACTTGATGGCATTCGTCAGGTTCATCTTCATGCCGTCGGGCAGACGGTCGGGTATGGCCTTGCAGAGCGCATTCGACGTAGCCAGCGGCAGTTTCTCCACGCGTGCCACGTCTTTGATGGAGTTCTTTGTGGCCATCGAAGCGTAAGTGATGATGTGTGCGCAGTTCTCATGTCCGTACTTGTCCATCACCCACTTCAGCACTTTGCCGCGCCCGTCGTCGTCGAAGTCGGTATCAATATCAGGCAGAGAGATACGGTCGGGGTTCAAGAAACGCTCGAACAGCAAGTCGTACTTCAGCGGGTCTATTTTGGTGATGCCCAGACAGTAGGCCACCACACTACCGGCAGCCGAGCCACGGCCAGGCCCCACCCACACGTCGAGCTCGTCGCGAGCCGAGTTGATGAAGTCCTGCACAATGAGGAAATAGCCCGGGAAGCCCATCGTCTTCATGATGTGCAGCTCGAAGCGGATGCGGTCGTCGACCTCCTTGGGCAGCGAGGAGTGCAGGATGGTGTACGAAGCATTCTCGTCGTCCGTCTTCACGTCCACCTTGTTCAGCAGCAGCTCCTCGTTGGGCGAATAGCGTAGTTTGGCCCCTTTGTAGGCCAGTTCGGCCAGATAGTCAGCCTCAAACTTGATGCGATACAGTTTGTCGTAGCCGCCCAGCTTCTTTATTTTCTTCTCGCCCTCTTCCTTCGACAAGGGGTTGTTGCCATTCTCGTCACGCGTAAACTCCTCGTAGAGCTGTTCTTTCGATATTCTTTCGCGCCATGCCTCTTCCGTACCGAACGACTCAGGTATGGGGAAGAAGGGCATGATAGGGTCATGGTCGATGGAATAGATCTCGCATTTTTCCAGGATCTCCAGCGTGTTCGACAGTGCCTCAGGCACGTCGGCAAAGATGTCGTTCATCTCGGCCTTCGTCTTGAACCACTCCTGTTTGGAGTAGAGCATGCGTGAGGGGTCGTCCAAGTCCTTGCCCGTGGAGAGACAGAGCAGATGGTCATGTGCCTCGGCATTCTCCTGTTCAACGAAATGCACGTCGTTCGAGCAGATGAGCTTGATGCCGTACTCATGAGCCAGTTCAATGAGCACCTTGTTGGCTTGCTGCTGCAAGGGGAAGGTCTCGCGGTTGGCCCGGATGGTCGGGTCTTTCACCTCGTGTCGCTGCAACTCCAGATAGTAGTCGTCGCCAAACAGGTTGTGATACCATTCGATGGCTTCGCGGGCGCCCTTGATGTCGCCATTCAGAATCTTGCGTGGCACCTCGCCTGCGATGCAAGCCGAACAGACAATCAGGTCCTCGTGATAGCGTTCCAGGTCGGCGCGGTCGGTACGTGGGCGCATGTAATAGCCGTCCACCCACGAGTTCGACACCAGTTTGATCAGGTTCTTATAGCCATTGTAGTTCTTGGCCAGCACAATGAGGTGATAGCCGCTCTGGTCTTCGCGTCCGTTCTTCTGCTCCTTGGGGCCGTTCTTGGCCACATACATCTCGCAGCCAAAGATGGGGATGAAAGGCTCCAGTCCTTCTTTCTTCCGGCCTTTGTTCACGCCGTTTACGATGTCGTGAAACTCCTTGATGCCGAACATGTCGCCGTGGTCGGTGATGGCCATGCCTCGCATGCCGTCGCCGATGGCCTTGTTCACCAGGTCCTTTATCTTCGACTGTCCGTCAAGAATAGAATAATAGGTATGTACGTGTAGATGAATAAAGTCTTCCATAATTCGTTGCAAAATTACTGATTTCCTTAAACACTACCAAACAATCGCGATTATATTTCAAACAAAATTCTCACCGCTGAGGGGGATGTAGCGCCCGTCATGCCTACAGGCTCCCATTTCCGATCTTCGCGATGGTTAACCAGGAGTGAATCTAACTTTTATTGACAAGTCTGTCAATTATCTCGTTCATCCTCTGTCTGTTGATTTGTCGCTCAAAACTGATTGGCAAGGATGGGTTATCCTTTGACACCTGCTCAAAGAATATCTTTGCGCAGTCAATCTTTGCACTCTCCTTGGGGCGTAAGTCAGTTTCCTGGCTGACATCTTTCGTTTCAATGACAACATTCATCTGCATAGTGCCATCTTTCTTTTTGACAACATACATGAAGTCTGGAGAATAGGTTTCGTCCGTTATTGTTGGAATGCGAATACTGTTATTGGGAATCTTGCCATATACTATAAGTTCTGCTACATCTATTTGCTCCAATATGTTTGTCCTTTCAAGCGGAGAGTCAAAAGCAATTGGTTCATACAGATATTCCGGAGGAGTTTGGGAGTTGTCTGTCTTTTTGCCAATTCGCCCCATAACAACCTCGTCTCTTACACTTCCGTCGGCATTTGTCAGTGCTGTGGTCTTGGTCGTGTAATTTGCCTGTTTGTATGAGATGCATCCCCCAAGGTGCTTGATTTTCCAGTCGCGGAATCTTGCAATGAATTGAGACAATGTCAAATCGTTGATAAGGTTATCGTTGAAACCTTCATGTCTTTTCGCGTATTCGCAAATAGACTTATGTATCACTTCAATAGAAATCGCTGTGCTCTTGCTTGCTCTTTTCAAGAATTCGTTATAAGGCAGGTCTCTGCCATATATCATATAGGTTACATTAGCCTCACTAACGACGGTGGCTCCATTTTGGTCAACTTGAATTTCTGAACGTTCCGATGATGCAGACATTCTTGAGAACACCCCCTCTTCCAATATGGCAGGCAATGCTTTCTCAATATCATTGTCTATACCCTTTTGATAGAACATCAGATACTTCTTGTTGATTTCCTTCCACAGCGATTCGATTTTCTGATAGTTGGGCTTGCGAATCTTAACCATCAGACGATTGTTCTTTGCATTGCGGTCAACGATGCGGTTCAGGTCCAGACTGTCAGTCTTAAATTCAGGATATTCGTTTTTGAACTCCATGATTCTGTCATCGTGTATCATCAAGCCCTGATTGGTCATATCGGCAAAGCCTTTGTTGTATAGTTCCATCATCAGCACCATATAGTTGGCCATGCCGCGAAGGTTGGCTACCCGCTGTAGTTCTTCGATGGTGAAGAACAGATGTTCTGGGGTCGTTTGGTGTTTGTCACCATTTATTTCACGAACAAGTTTGTCTGCGAAGTCCTTTTCAGTGAAGTCCACGATATAGTTCAGCATAAAGTCCGTGCTACTCGTTCTGTTTCCATATTCGTCAACAGGCAGGCGAAGGCCACGCCCAACTTCCTGCAATTTGCTGATTTCACTGCCACTTGAGCGCAACTTGGCTATAGTGAACACATTGGGGTTGTCCCAGCCTTCTTTCAATGTCCATTTCGAGAAGAGAAAACGGCGTACATTCCAATTCCCTTTTTCGTCTTTGAACGAGAGGAGTTTTTTCTTGTTTCTTAATATGTCATCTACTTCCTCTGCAATAGCCTCGTCACTGTCATTGTTGTCTTTTGCAAAATAGCCAGCTCGGCATCCTGCAATATTCTGTAGACTGGCTTTCAAATAGTCTATATATTCCTCCGAATTATCATTATTATTTATTTCTTCTTTTAAATAATGTTCCAGCCACTTGTCGAAAACATCGCGAAGCCATGCACCTTTGCCATGCTCGTCACCTCTGAACGAAACAATGTTGTCAATAAAGAATAGTGCCAGTGTCTTGATTTTGCTCTCACGATGAAACAACTGGCGCTCTGTTTCAAAATGACGTTGTATAGCCATCCTAATCATGTTTTCCTGATAGGATGTTGAGTAGGTGTCTGCCGTAAACTCATCACCCACATGTTTAGCCTGTCCATTTGACAACTCTATTTCTGAGTTGCTAATTCCCGTGATGGTAAGCCCTGAAAGGTGCTCGCTCATAATGCCAAGCGATTCATCTTTGTGCAAGACGAAGCGTTGGCTATGATCTTTCTTCGTAAAATGAAAGGTAACACTTTCCTTTCCATCTATGCTGACTACCTTAACCTTCTCGTTTTCTGATGTTGCGGGATTGAAGTGTTCTTTGGCCACACCCTTAATCAAGTTCTGGTTGAACGCATCACATGCAGTCAGGTTATACAGCAGATTCAAATAGTCCTTTTGCATCTCTTTCTGCCTGACCATTTTTCCTTGCTTATTGGGCTTTAGCACCGGTACGGGGACTTCGGGGAATGTGGCACCAAAGCGGATGATACACTGGGGAGCCATTTCGCTCAAAATACGCTTGTAGGTCGTATTACTCCGCTCAAAGCGGTGAGGTTCGTCTATAATCACAATAGGGCGCGTAGCCTTAATCGCATCGAAGGGCCGTACAAAACCTTGTACGGCGATGTCGTAGTCCTTCTTGTCCAGCAGTTTTCCTTTTTGTAGCAGTTGCTGGTTAACCACTATCACATAGATACGGTTCTTGTTCTGACATGAGCCATTTACAAAGTCACGTACAGACGACGGAAAATAGTTATGCCCTTTTTTCTTTTTCTTCAGGGCAGCCACTTCGCACAATTCTATTTCAGCACCATAGCCTAATGTGTCGCGAAAATGTCTTTGCACGTATGGATCACCTATAAACTGAACAGCCCCAGACTTGACAGGCAAGGAATGGACAACAACAACGAATTTGTTGAACCCATATCTTTTGTGAAGTTCATAGATGGAATGCGTATAGACGTATGTCTTGCCCGTACCCGTTTCCATCTTGATGTCGAGATTCAGCACACCATTCTCTGCCGTCATCACCTTGCGGTTATAGGGCTTCAGTTCCTCCGTGTTTTCTATACGACGGAGAGCCCATTCGGTAGATATGTCTTGATGATCAATAAGCGGGTTCTCGTATGGCTTCAAAGGAGTAGTTAAGCGTGTCTTTTCAAAAACACTACCCAGCCTGTCAACGGGTATTTGCTGATGTGACAATCCTGCTTCAAGTATGATGTCCATGCGCTTTAATATCTGATGTCAATGTTTATTTTTATTTGTTTCTCGCCCTCATTCAGCAGCGGCAGATTCTTCTTCAGTGCGTCCGTAGCTCCGAAGTTGAAACTATAGCCGAAGAGCACCACGTAATGAGGTCCCCAGGCCGACTGGTCACCATACTTTTCTACCAACGTTGTGATGGCTTCGTCGCTCATGCCCTCGTCGGTCAGATAGAGATGGTCGCCACATTGGTAGGCGGTATAGTCTGCCAACTGTACTTCCTCCATCTTAGTATTCATGCCATAGCCATCGCGCACCTTCCATGTTTCAAGCACGGTTTCCCGTCCGAACTCTTCCAACATGTTGTTGGCAAAGCCAGATTGCTTTGGGTCGAATTTCTTTAACTTGTCGAGCACGTTGTCCGACACGTCTCGCAACGTGTAGTGCTTGAAGCCTATATCTCCATGAAACAGGGGATTCTCAGCCTTTATCTTTGCAGCAGCACGCTTGATACGTTCCTGGCCGATTTCATCGATGGTGCGATAGCCGGCTTTGTAAGCG
>Ga0326514_10003364_pt1 | contig 10183 bp, 15 predicted proteins | sample 3_2548_0518_D_FD_203653 | JGI IMG/M metagenome (GOLD analysis project Ga0326514, IMG submission 203653) | Bovine rumen microbial communities from UC Davis, California, United States - 3_2548_0518 | ecosystem: Host-associated > Mammals > Digestive system > Stomach > Rumen | place: USA... | reverse complement strand
TGGCTGATCTGCGGGTATACGCGGACCCACTACTTCGAGGTGTGGGACGGCGCGGAGATCGTGAAGTGGGAGCCGCATACGCTGCGGGACATTCCGATTTTCGAGTACCGGCTGAACATGAACATGCTGGGGAGTTTTGAACCGGCGATTCCCGTGCTCAATGCCATCAACACGATCCAGAGCAACCGCGTGGACGGCCTGGAGCAGTTCGTACAGAGCTTTTTGAAGTTCGTAAACTGCGACATTGAAGAGGACACGGTGGAGCAGTTGCGCAAGATGGGCGCGATTGTTCTGAAATCCGTGAACGGGCTGAACAGCGACGTGGACATCGTGTCGCAGGAGCTGAATCAGCAGCAGACGCAGACGTTGGTGGATTACCTGTACGACCAGGTGCTGTATATCTGCGGGTTGCCGACGACCACCAAGGGCGGTGGCAGCACATCGGACACGGGAGCCGCGGTCCTTTTGCGCGACGGCTGGCAGCAGTGCGAGGCGAGGGCCCAACAGACTGAAAAGCTGTACCGCAAAAGCGAGCGGGAGTTCCTGCGGCTGGTGCTGCGGATCATGGGCGATACGCGCCCTGACATCGACCTGAAGCTGTCCGGGATTGAGTGCAAATTCACGAGGAGGCAGCACGACAACCTTCAGAGCAAGTGCCAGGCATTGAGTTCCCTGCTCCAGGCGGGCATTCATCCTGAGATTGCCATTGCGACCAGCGGGCTGTTCAACGACCCGATGGACGTGTACAAGCAGAGCGAGGAATATCTGGAGAAGTGGAAGCCGATTCCGATGAACGCCAATCCCGCGCTGGGTGAAGGTGGCGGGAATCCGGAGGAGTTGCCGCCAGAGGAAGAGGACACGGAGATCACCGAGGATGAAGAAAAGGTGGCCGAGGGCGGCGAGAAGGGCGACGGCGGAAGGAATCTGCGCTGCGCCCTGTGCGGAAAGCCGCTGCCGGAGGGCAGGAAGAAGTATTGTTCGGACGACTGCCTGAACATGGCGCGGTATCTGAACAACAACGGGGCGAACGTGAAGGCGTATCGGCCCACCGGTCGGAACGGGCTGCCGAATAGTTTGCCGACCTCGCAGAGGAATGGTAACGCATGAGTGTGGACATCTTTCGCCACGCGGACCGGGCGCTGATGGTGATGCTGAACGCCATGTCACGGGAGTTTCAGAATTTGAGCACCGATATCGGGTTCGATGAGATGAACGTGATGGAGACACGGCGGCGGGTGAACGCCATGTATGAGCGGATGGACAAGGTGATCCGCCGGGAATACCGGAGCGTGGCCCGGAAATCGTACATGGACGCCATCGCGGAAGCCGGGGTGGACGGCGGCGCGTTTGACGCGGAAAAGTTCGTGAGCATGATGTTGAAGGCTTACGACCCGGTGAGCGACTTCATCTACGACAGGGAATGGATTCGCAAGCGCGACCGGCTGTTTGAGAGCATCATTGCCACAGAGCGCGGCAACCAGGAGATGCGCAAGAACCTGAAGCGCGGGCTGGACGTGCTGGCGAACCAGGTGCGGCAGTACGCGGACAACATCACGGCACAGGCGCGGGTGACGGCCTTTAAGCGGGCCGGGGCGGACGTGCTGGTGTGGATTACGGAGGACGACGAGAAGGTCTGCAAGGTTTGCAGACCGAGGCATGAGCAGTTCTATCCGATAGAGATGCTGCCTGAGTGGCCGGCGCATTGGCATTGTCGTTGCAGGTTGGATTGGGTGGACATGGAAGAGCGGAAGAGGCGGAAGCAAATGGGAACGACCTCATCCGTCAGCCGCGAAGCGGCTGCCACCTTCCCCTAAAGGGGAAGGCTTTTGGGGGACGATGATGTTTTGTCGCGGTGGCGGAATAGACGCGGAATGCGCTTTCCCATCGGCGCAGGACGCGGCGCGGTGCTTCCCTTCCGCCGCGCAGTAGACGCACTAATTGGGGCCTGAAGATAAATCCAGGCATGGTAGGTGGAAATCCTACCCCGCGACTTGTTTGGTTTTAAGCGGATTGCAAACGCTTGAAATATTTGGGAGATAGTGATTGCAACACGAAAAGCGGAGTGCCTTGCCGCCTTCTCCCAAATCACTACATAAGGCAATTAGACTACGAAAGGCGGTAGTTTATGTATGTATAGTCTTGATTTGACGGGAGAACGATTCGGAAAACTCGTTGCACTGTACGACACAGGGAGAACTAAGAAATCTGGAAACCACTATTGGAAATGTGTATGTGATTGCGGAAACTATACCGAAGTAGATACAGGCCGATTACGGACTGGACGCACAAGAAGTTGTGGTTGTTTAAACAAGCAGCACATGGCAAAAGTGAATTTCATACATGGTAATTGGAACGAAAGGTTACATAATGTATGGAAAAGCATGGTAGACAGATGTACAAACCCTAAAAACCGTTCGTTCTGTTATTACGGTGAGAGGGGAATAAAAGTATGTGAAGAGTTTATGTGCTACGACAAATTTAAAGCGTGGGCATTATCAAGCGGATATGATGAAAACGCTAAATTTGGAGTATGCACGATAGACCGAATCAATGTAGATGGTGATTACGAGCCAAACAACTGTCGATGGGTTGATCTAAAAACTCAGGCGAATAACAAACGCAATTCTAAAAGCGTTTGACACTAAAACTGAATAGACTATTGGATTTACGAGATGCGAGTTGGACTTACGAAGTGGTGTAGGTCTGGCTCGCATTTTTGTGGTTTTGAAATGGCTTATGCCATTCAAATCAGAGGGTAACTCCTGGCGGGGTACACTCCCGCCACCCTCTCTTAAACAGAGAGGAGTGACCCGTAGTGAATGAGGTTTGGAAGGACATTGAGGGGTATGAGGGACGGTATCAGGTCAGCAATCTTGGAAATGTCAAGAGCTTAAACTATGGCGGACATGGGTATGCAAAGAATTTAGTCCCAAAGTGTAATAACTCTGGACGTTTGTGGGTTGAGTTGTTCGCAGATGGCAAAAAGAAATGCGCATTAATTCATCGGTTGGTTGGAGTGGCTTTTATTCCTAACCCAAACAACTATCCGCAGATTAACCATATTGACGAAAACCCGAAAAACAACCAGGCAAACAACCTTGAATGGTGTACTGGCGATTACAACATCGCGTACTATCTCGAACGCCATCCGATATGTTCAAAGAAAAGAAAGCCAATTAGAAGTAGGTCTACAGGAAAGTACAAAAGGAGATTGGGATTAAAGATTCACCAAATGGATATTAATGGGAATCTGATAAAAGAATGGCCCAATTCAAGAGCCATTGCAACAGAAACAGGAATGAGCGATTGGAGCATTTCAGAATGTTGCCGTGGTAAACGCAAAACTGCTTACGGATATATTTGGCGTTATGCCAATTAGTATATCGGCGGAGAGAACCGCCTTGCTAAACGCGAGCCGCTAAAGAAAGCGGGGTAAAAATATTGCACGATATGAGGGAGGTAACTGAGATGGCTTTTGACTGGACTTCGATTGAGGGATACCGGGAGGACATGAGCGCCGACGAGAAGCTGGAGCTGCTGAACAACTACGACCCGCCCGCACCGGCACAGGCCGAGCCTGAACCCGCGCCCGCGGAGCCGAAGAACGCTGATCCTGCCCCCGCGCCTGCGGCAAAGAGTGCCGCGAAGCCGACCAATCCGCTGATGACGGAGGTGGCATGGAAGCGCGAGAGGGACAAGCTGACCAGCGAAAACGGCAACCTGCGCAAGGAGCTTCGCAAGTACATGACGGAGCAGCAGGCGAAAGAGGCTGAACGCCAGGCGGAGCTGGACGCGAGGGAAGCGGAACTGGAGATGCTGCGGCGTGACAAGACGCTTGCCGACCTGACGGCCAACTTCCTGGGACGCAGCTACGACGAGGTGAGCGCGAGACAGGCCGCCGAAGCCCTGGCTGACGGCGACACCAACGCCCTGTTCGACATCATGGCCCGGCGAGACATGGCCTATGAAAAGGCCCTTCGAGCGAAGATTCTGGCCGAAACCCCGAAGCCTCCGGCCAGCGACCCCAACAGCGAGGAAGCCAAGCGCAAGGACAAGGAGAACCTGCGCAGACTGTTCGGGCTTCCTTCCAACAGCAAATAACAGAGGGAGGTAAAAGTTATGCCTGATTACGCGAACACCATTGCCCTTGCCCAGCGGTATCTGCCGCTGCTCGACGAGGTATACAAGTACAGTTCCCGCTCCGCCATCCTGGACAACCAGAATGTGCAGTTTGTCGGCGGCAACGCCGTGAAGGTCTACAAGACCAGCATGGACGGCCTGGCCGACTACAGCCGCAACGGTGGCTACGTCAACGGCGCGGTGAACGGCAGTTGGGAGACCATGACCCTGAGCCAGGACCGCGGCAGGAGCTTCCAGATCGATCGTATGGATAGAGTCGCTGCTTAACAGCGAATGTTGTCCCCTTGCGGAGTAATCCGTAAGTGAAAATCGGGCAAGAAAACTGGAAGGCTAAGTTCGATGAAATGTACCTGTTTCATTTGCGGCAAAGAGTTTGACCGTAAACCCGCACTCATCAAACGCGCCGAACACCCTGTGTGTTCGAGGGAGTGTCAAACCATTCTGAAGCACAAAGGTTTTGTGGAAACCAAGTGCTGCGTGTGCGGGAAGCCGCTGCTGAGGAGACAGTCGAGGTTGGATATAAGACCAAATCCGACATGCTCCAAAGCGTGCGCGAACGAGGTCAAGCGCAGGGTAAACATCGACCCTGACATCACCGATGAAGAACGTCAGCAAACGCGCAAGGTACCTGAACGCAGAGGATTTCTGAAAGCAGTTATGGACCGCGACGATTACAAGTGTGTGATCTGCGGTGTGCATGAAAATCGAATGATCGTGCATCACCTGAACGGCTACAACTGGGATAAAGAGAATCGCTGCAATCCTGATAACGGTGTTACACTCTGCAACCAATGCCACGAGGGTTTCCATAAACGCTATGGCAAGGGGTGGAACACCAAAGATCAGTTCATCGAATACGCTAATCAGAGTGGAAGGCCGGGGATAATACCCCAGTCACACGCAACGCATAGGAGCTGAACCCGCACAGTTGCGGAATATAACGCTCCCACGAGTGCCCGACACCCTACCACCGAGGGTGAAGAGATATGCTGAACCGGGGATGAAACGACATCCCGTCATGCGAGGAAACTCCCGGAAGCAGAGGATAAAAAGCCCCTGCGATAACACATTGAACGAGGAGACTCTGGACCTGGCCTTCGGCACCCTGGCGGGCGAGTTCGTCAGGACTCGTGTGACGCCTGAGATCGACGCCTACACCTTCGCTGCGCTGGCCGGTGCCTCCGGCATCCAGAGCGCGAACGCGGACATCACCGTGGGCACCACCGACGTGCCCGACCTGATCGACACCGCCACCAAGGCGATGAACGAGGAAGAGGTACCCGAAGAGGGCCGCATCCTGTTTGTTTCCGAGACGGCTTACGAGGGCCTGAAGGTGAAGATCGCCCGCTTCACCGAGAACGGCGAGCGCAACATCTACAACGGCGTGGAAGCCTACAACGGCATGCGCGTGATCCGCGTGCCGCAGACCCGCTTCTACACCGCCATCACCCAGTACGACGGCACGACTGCCGGTCAGACCGCGGGCGGCTACATCGGCACCCCGGGCACCGGCTACAACATCAACTTCCTGATGGTGCATCCCAGCGCCGTGCTGAAGGTGATGAAGCATGTGCTGCCGCGCATCTTCACCCCGGACATCAACCAGAGCGCCGATGCCTGGAAGTTCGACTATCGCGCCTACTGGGACGCCTTCGTTTACGAGAACAAGGCGAAGGGCGTGTACCTGCACCGCGCTGCGACGGCCCTGTCCTGATGAGGTGAGCGCATGGCTGTGATGCAGACGCCTCACGGCCGCGTGATTGGGCTGATTCTCAACAAGGAGGATCAGCCCATGAAAGAGGCTGTTGAGAAGGAGCCGGAGGTCGAGGCCAAGGTCGAGGCCAAACCGGCGGCGGTGAAAAAGGCGGGGAGACCCGCGAAGAAGTGACGATTGGAGGTGGGCCGTATGACATCCGAAGCGAAGCTGGCGATGGTCAAGGCGATTCTGCGCATTGACGACACAGACACTTCCGAGGACGCGCTGATTACGACCTACCTGGACATGGCCCAGCAGGAGATGCTGTCCTGGCGGTATTCCCACGCGAACCCGGACAACGTGCCGGAGGCCGTTCCAACGGAGTACGAGATCACGCAGGTGCAGGCGGTCATCAACGGCTACACACAAGCTGGCGTCGAGGGCCAGGTGCTTTCCATTGAGAACGGCATCCACAGGCACTTCAACTACAGCGACATGGTGGAGTACGTGCGGGCGCATGTGATTCCCATTGCGGGGGTTATGCGAGGAACGACCTCTTCCGTCTGCCCTTGCGGGCAGCCACCTTCCCCTGGCGCAAGCGCGGAAGCAGGGGAAGACAATGGGGACGGTGACGGGACATGAGGGGCGCGAACCGCAACAAGCAGGTTTTCTGGTATGCGCTGTTTGACCAGACATCCGAGGGTACGGACGAATACGGCAACATCATACAGCAGTATGCCACCTACGGCGACCCCGTGAAAACCAGCGGAAACATCTCCCCGGCCAAGGGCGAGGTGGTTTCAAGGCAGTTTGGCGACGACGACCTGTATGACCGGGTGATCGGGCCGCTGCCGATTGACACGCCGATTGACGAGTACGCAGTGCTTTGGATTGACGTGACGCCGGAGCTGGACGGGGAGGGGCATCTGGCCCTGAACGAGGACGGTCAGCCTGTGACGCCGCACAATTACATCGTGCGGAAGAAGGCCCCGAGCCTGCCGGTGTTCGGCGGCGTGATGCTGGCGGTGGACAAGGTGACGGTGACGTGACGGGGATAGGGAACCGTCCGCTGCGGCGGGGACCTCATCCGGCGCTACGCGCCACCTTCCCCAAAGGGGAAGGCTGAGGGGTGACGTGATATGAACGGCAGCATCGACGACATCATCAAGGGGCTGGAGAACTATAAGCGGAGCCTGAAGGTCAAGGCGGACGCGCTGGTGAGGATGCTGGCGGAGGCAGGCGCTACAAACGTATCGCTTGTTTACGCGAGAACGCCGTATACCGGCCATAAGAACGCGGACGTTACCGTAGAGGAACGCGGCCCAGGCAAATATGCCATCGTCGCCAGCGGACAGACCGTGCTGTTCCTGGAATTTGGCGCTGGCGTAACGTATGGCAACGGACATCCGAATCCGATGGAATACGGGCCTGGCACCTATCCGGGACAAACCCACGCAATGGACCCCGGCGGCTGGTATTTGCCGAAGAACGTATTTGGAGTAAGCGGCGTTCACACCTACGGCAACCCGCCCAGCGCGGCGATGTACCAAACAGGTAAAGGGCTGCGCGAGATGGTTGAGCAGGCGGCGAAGGCAGTATTTTGGGGGTGATTGCCATTATTGACCTGGAGAGTCCGCTTTTTACGGAGATTGCTGGGGCGCTGAGAAGCGAGTACAAGGGCATCACCGTATACGGCGAATACGTGCCCGCGCCCGCCGGGTTTCCATCGGTTTCCATCGTGGAGATGGACAACGCCACGTTCCTGCCAACGTGGAGCAACCGGCAGACGGAGCAGTTTGCCGAGGTTATGTACGAGGTGAACGTGTACAGCAACCTTTCAAAGGGCAAAAAGAACCAGGCGAAGGCCATCATGGGCACCATCGACACGATGCTTCAGCAGTACGGGTTTGAGCGGATCACCGTGACGCCCGTACAGAACATGAACGACGCCACGATCTACCGCATGGTTGGGAGATACCGGGCGGTGGTCAGCGACGATTTGACAGTATACAGGAGGTAGATAGATATGTCTCAGGCGATCAATACCTTTCAGGCGACTCTGATGCAGGGCACCGGTACCGGTACGCTGACGTGGTCCCAACTGATCGAGATAAAAGATTTCCCGGACCTCATTGGGACCGTCGAGGCCCTGGAAAAGACCACAACTTCCGACGCCCAGCGCACCTACATCGAGGGCATCCTCGGCAACGATCAGAAGAGCTTCACCTGCAACTACAACCCCACCGATTACGCGAAGATCGCGGCACTGGAGGGCCAGGAGCTGAATCTGGCGGTGTGGTTTGGCTACACCAAGAGCGGCACCACCTACACCCCCGACGGCAGCATGGGCAAGTTCGAGGGCAAGGGCTATGTCCGCGCCAGCATCCCCGGCAAGGGCATCAACGAGGTCGTGGACATGACGGTGACGCTGACCATGACCGAGGGCTTTGTGCTGGTGGAGTAGTAAGGGGGACGGGGGACCTCATCCAGCGGGGGATAGTGCCCCACGGGACAAGGACCTCATCCGTCACGCGGACGGCGGCAATGCCGCCTGCGTGACACATTCCCCAAAGGGGAAGGCTTTTGGGGAGAACGTGACAGTCTACAGGCGTTTGGGGCGAGGGACGGATTGCCCTTGCCCCTGTCTGTAGAAGCGACGACACATCGACGGAGTGATAAGAGCAATGGCGAGAAAAAAGAAGGGAGAACAGAATATCATGAGTGACATCCAGAAGGCCAATATGATTGAGTTCGAATACAACGGGAAGGCTTACTGCCTGGAATACACGCCGGAGACCATCAAGAGGATGGAGGCCAACGGCTTCAACATCAACGAGATCGGCGAGAAGCCCGCGACCCGGCTGGAGCAGCTGTGGGCGGGCGCGTTCCTGGCACATCACCGCAAGGCGGTGGGCGACGGCATTCCCGAGAAACTGTTCAAGCAGATGAAGCGGCGCGAGGAGCTGCTGAAGAAGCTGACCGAAATGTACAACAACGCCCTGGAGTACCTGTTGCCCGATGAGGACGACGAGGGAAACGTGGACTGGACGGCGACCCTGTAAGGAAGGGTTCGACGGATAACGCACAGGATGTGAGTGACGGAGGAGAGACATCTGTCGCTCCCATAAGTTTAGCGGAGATGTTTACACAGATCTGTCCGGCTTACATGGCAATGGGCATGAGCTACAGCGAGTTCTGGCACAGCAACACGAAGGTTCACAAGGCATACCGGCTGGCGTGGGAACAAAAGAAGGCCTACCGGAACTGGGAGATGTGGTGGCAGGGCGGATACATCTACGAGGCGCTGCTGAAGGTGGCTCCGGTGATGCGGGCGGCCTTTGGCAAGGGTAAGGTGGAGCCCGGGAAGTATTCTGAAGAGCCTTATCCGCTGTCCAGCAGGGAGGCGGAGGAGCGCCAGGAAGCGCAGCAGCGGCAGAAGATGGAACGGATGCTGGAAGTGTTCAAGCGGGAGAGCGCGGAGAACCTTCGCAAGAGAGAACAGGAAAAGACGATGGATGGGGACGGGGAAACGATGTCTTCTGGCGGGGGATAGTGCCCCACGGAACCAGGACCTCATCCGTCAGCCCTGCGGGATGCCACAAAGGGCCTACCGGCCCCGCCTCGCTGAAATCTGTCCACTGGACAGATTTCCGGGCGCTCGTCGTCCCCAAAGGGGAAGGCTTTTGGGGACGGGATGGCTTTCGGAAGAATTGGGAACTAAGGGGGATTGAGAATCATGGCGGATACTATTGATTCGATTTCCATTGAGTTGACTGCCAGTACGCAATCGGCGGAAAATTCGATACAGCGCGTCATAGACGCGCTGCGTATGCTGCAAGCGGCAGCTATAGATGCTTCCGCGGAATCACGGATTGGCAAGTCGATTCGCTCCATTGCAAAAGCGGCGAAGGAAGTGGATACCGACGCCGGACAGAGGCTCGCGCGGCTTGCCGGCGGGCTTAAAGCGCTTTCCAAGGTTGGGGACCTTTCCAACCTTGCCGACGCAGGGAAGAATCTTTCCGGCGTGGTTCGCGCGGTCAACAGCATCGGCCAGAGCGGCGGCAAGGGACTGAGCGGGCTTGCGAACGGCATCAAGCAGACCAGCGACGCGCTGGGCGGCATAAAGGACGCCGACGTGAGCAAACTGGGTGCGGTGCGGGACGCGCTGAGCGGAGAGATGAGCGGGTCGCTGCATTCCAGCAGCAGAGTAAGCGAGAGCGCGTCGCTTGGTGGCATGGGAACGCCGGAGCCGAGCTTTGGCAACATGGCAGCCTACGGCGCGATGACCGTGTTCAAGTATACGGCGGACAGCATTCGTGACGCGACTATGGCATACCGCGAATTTGG
>Ga0326514_10003363_pt1 | contig 10184 bp, 7 predicted proteins | sample 3_2548_0518_D_FD_203653 | JGI IMG/M metagenome (GOLD analysis project Ga0326514, IMG submission 203653) | Bovine rumen microbial communities from UC Davis, California, United States - 3_2548_0518 | ecosystem: Host-associated > Mammals > Digestive system > Stomach > Rumen | place: USA: California... | reverse complement strand
CGCAGGCCCAGATGGTCAACGATGCCATACGCTACGCCGCCGACCGCGACGTGCTGATAGTGTGTGCTGCCGGCAACGACCATAAGGACCTCGACTCTGTGGCTCTCTACCCCACCGGTACCGACCGGCGAGGCCTGTTCTTTGCCAACTTCATCCGTGTTGGAGCCAGCGACGAGCAGAGCCGCCGGGCTGAGATGTCCAACTACGGCAGCAGTCAGGTGCATCTCTTTGCGCCCGGCACCTACATCGCCTCGGTCTTTCCCGGCAATAAATACAATCTGTCGCAGGGCACGTCGCTCTCTGCTCCCGTTGTGACGGCCATCGCTGCCCTGCTGCGCAGCTATTTCCCCTATCTCAGGGCACCACAGGTCAGACAGCTGCTGATGGAAACGGCGCGCCCCATGGCCGAGAAGGTAAGCATCAGCGGCGGCACCGTCGACATGCTGGCCGCCGTGCGCAAGTTGCTTGATGCACCCGTCAACTGGTACCAGGCCGAGGCCGTCACCGACAAGTATGTGGGCAGTGCTGTCTATGCCCTCACGCCGTCGCCCTCGTTTGAAGAGGGCACACCCTTCGTCACCTATCAGTTCAATGGTAAGAAATATATGGTGGATGGCCGTACGGGCAAGAGCGGACAGCTGGACCAGACCCAGATTGACGCCTACCGCCAGCGCCACCCTATGAAGCAGCAGGCTGACCGCTTTGGCCGCTTCTTTGACAACTCGGCATATACGGCCGACTCGGCCTTTACCATGCTGGGCGACCGATACAACCTGTATATACGTGACAACCGTACGGGGCAAGTACGGCAGCTGACTACCGACGGGCGTGAGTACAGCTCCTATTGCGGACGCTATGCCAAGGACACCCTGTCAGAGCGCAACGCCTCGGGCTTCTGGCGGGGCCATGTCTATCTCGACATGGTCTACGACGACAGCGAGGTGGGCTTCCTGAACCTGCTGCACACGCTGGGTACGCCACAGAAGCTGGAACAGAAGAAGATGCCGTTGCCCGGCGGTGACGCCATCCGTCGCTACCGGCTCTACTGGTATAATGCCGATACCGGAGAGGGCCGGCTGCTGCCTATCGCCCCCAACCGCGACTACCACATACAACTGGACTTCGACAAGATGGGTGACAGTCAGTACTTCTTGCGTCGCAGCCGCTCTGTCGATACGCTGGAGCTGTGCCGCATCGATGTGGCCACAGGCGCCGTCAGCGTGGTCATCAGCGAGGTCTGCAAGCCTCATGTCAACGTCAATATGTTCAAGTACCACTTGCTGGACCACGGCCGTCAGGTGCTGTGGTGGAGCGACCGGACGGGTCGCGGCAACTACTATCTCTACGACGGCCGTACAGGTAGGCTGCTGAACCGTGTCACCCAGGGCGACCGGCTGGTGGCCGGACGTATTGAGAAAATCGACACCGCCAGCCGTAGCATCATCTTCCTGGGCTACGGTCAGGAGCAGGGCGACCCCAACTACACCTATTATTATAAGGTGGGGCTCAACGGTCGCGGACAGCAGCTGCTGACCTATGGCGAGGGCGAGCACCAGCTGCAGCTGTCGCATGACGGCCGCTGGGGTATCGACCGCTACAGTCGTATGGACCTGCCGCCAGTCTTTAACATCGTCAGCATAGACAGTCCTAAGAAGAACCACCATGAGTTCTTCCGTACATCGGAAGCCGACTGCCTGAAGGCCGGCTGGGTGAAGCCCACGCTGATCCATGTGAAGGCTGCCGACGAGCAGACCGACCTCTACGGTGTCATGTACGTTCCCTCAGACTATTCTCGCTCCTCGCTCCTCGCACCTCGTACCTCGAAAAAACTCCCCATCATCACCAACGTCTATCCCGGTCCGCAGGACGACCAGATTCCCCGTTCGTTCACCATCGACGATAATGGCAACCAGTCGCTGGCCGAGTTGGGCTTCGTGGTCATCAACGTACAGCCCCGGGGCTCGTCGCCACTGCGCGACCGCGACTTCTACTGCTATGGCTATGGCAACCTGCGCGACTACCCTGTGGCCGACGATAAGCATACCATCGAGACGCTGGCCCGGCAGTATCCTTTCATCGACCTCAGCCGTGTGGGTATCTACGGCCACAGCGGCGGCGGCTTCCAGACCGTCACGGCCATGCTCACCTATCCCGATTTCTATAAGGTGGGCGTCTCAGCCTCGGGCAACCATGACAACAGCCAGTATATACAGTGGTGGGCAGAGACCTATCATGGCTATGGGAAACCCATTCCCACCAACATGGAACTGGCCGACCGGCTGCAAGGACGCCTGCTGCTGATGACCGGCGAGGTAGACGAGAACGTGCCGGTGGCCTCTACCTACCGCATGGCCGATGCCCTGCAGAAGGCCGGCAAGCGGTTCGACATGATGATCTTCCCCGAGCAGGGCCATGGCCTCTACGGCGACTACTACCAGAACCAGATACGCTACTACTTCCTGGAGCACCTGATGAAGCCGGAGAAAGTGGATATCAACATGGTGAAACACCAATAACCCTAATAATATGAAGAAACTATTACTACTGCTCTTCATGACGCTTACGCTCACCTTACAGGCCCAGCAGAATGCTGCGCAGGTACAGGTTGACATCACCGTCGTCGACGAGAACGGCGAGTCGCTGCCCGGTGCCACGGTAAAGGCGTCGGACAAGCAGTTAGGCGTCGTCAGCGACGTCAACGGCAAGGTGAGCCTCTGGGCGGCAAAAGGCTCGACGCTGACCATCAGCTATGTGGGCATGAAGACGAGGACGCTGCGCGTGAGCAGGCCCTTGAAGGGCGACATCGCCTTAGAGAGCGAGAGCACCACCATCGACCAGGTGGTAGTGACGGGCTACTCGCAGACCGACATCCGCAAGTCTACCGGCTCCGTGGGCATCCTCACCGACAAGGAGCTGAAGGACCAGCCGCTGGCCAATGTCGACATGCTTATGCAGGGCAAGCTGGCCGGCGTCAACGTGCAGGCCGTCAGCGGACGTCCCGGCGAGTCGGCCAAGATACGTATCCGCGGTACGGCCAGCATCACCGGCAACAACGAGCCGCTGTGGGTGGTCGACGGTGTGCCCCTGCAGAAGAACATCCCCACCATGGGCAACTCGTATATCCGCTCCGGCGACTTCTCTACCCTCTATGCCAACGGCGTTGCCGGCATAGCGCCGCAGAACATTGAGAGCATCACCGTGCTGAAGGACGCCGCCGCTGCCGCCATCTATGGCTCGCAGGCTCAGGCTGGTGTCATCGTCATCACCACGAAGAAAGGTCAGGCCGGCAACATCCACGTGAGCTACAGCGGCAACGTCACCGTGCAGACCGCCCCGCAGCGCGACCACAACCTCATGAACACCGACGAGAAGCTGGCCTACGAGCAGAGCATCTGGGACGAGTTCTCGGCCGAGGGCTTCAAGAACGGCACATGGTATCCCCGCATCGGCATCATAGGCCAGATACGCTCGGGATATGGCAAGTTCAAGGGCATGACCGCCCAGGAGCAGGATGCTTACATCGACGAGCTGAAGCAGACCAACACCGACTGGTTCCAGGAACTGTTCCGCAACACCGTCAGCACCAGCCACAGCGTCAGCCTCTCCGGCGGTACCGACAAGCTGACCTACTACGTCAGCGGCGGCATGTCGACCAATAAGGGTATCGTCAAGAAAACCTCGTCTGACGGCGCTAACTTCATGTCGAAAATCTCTGCCAACCCGTCGAAGGCCGTCTCCGTGAACTTCGACGTCTCTTACAGCTATCTGAAGAGCCTGTCGTATGCTGAGTCGTCTCTGTTCAACTCCTTCAAATACGCTTATTACGCCAACCCATACGAGAAACCTTATAATGAAGATGGCTCTTACGCGGCTGACGAGACTTATTTCTCAATGTCGTATGTGAACGGCAGTTCAGCATCACGTATGCCTGACAACGGTGTCAACGTTATGCGCGAGATTGACAATACCGAGCAGCAAGCCACCAGCTCGGCACTGACGCTGCGCGGCGACATCACCTGGCATCTGGGCGAGCATTTCCGCCTTTATGGCTTGGCATCCTACAGTTATAGTGCCGACAATTCTGACAGCGAGATAGGACAGGACACTTACAACGCCTGGACTGACCGTCCGTTTGAAGGTAAAAATCTACAGTCAAGGCGTATTTATGGCAGTATGACGCAGAGCAGCAGCTACAACCGCAACTGGCAGATGCGCGGTCAACTGAACTACGGTCAGACCTTTGGCGACATCCACCGCGTCAGTGCCCTCGTGGGTGCCGAGGTCAGCAACAACTACGCCAAGAGCATCTTCCGCAAAGTCTATGGCTACGACCCCGTGACGGGCAACTTCTCGCTGCCGCTCCTGGTGTCGAGTGCTGCCGATGGCTCTTTCACTGATGCTGATATGCAAGATTACCAAAGAATAGCCAACGGCCTGTCGGGGCAGAGTCGCATCGAGAACGCCATGGCCTCGTTCTATGGCGCCATAGACTATGTGCTGATGAACCGCTACGTGGCCAACTTCACCGCCCGCTCTGACGGCTCTAACAACTTCGGCGCCAAGGAGCAGTTCAACATGACATGGAGCGCTGGCCTGGCCTGGAACATGGACGAAGAGGCGTGGATGGAGCGCATCAGGCACATCGTCAGCCATGCCACCATCCGCCTGTCGACGGGTGTCACCGGCGGTATCAACAAAAGCGTCTACCCAGTGCTGATTATGAGCTATTCGTCAGATTTCCGCAACAGCGACACGCAGGCCTACCGCATGGGCTATATCAACACGCCGCCAAACCCGCACCTGCGCTGGGAGCGCACCCGCGACTATAACGGCAGCATCGACGTGGGCTTCCTGAAGAACCGCTTGAACATGAATCTGTCGTTCTACCACCGCAAGGGCACCGACCTCGTCACCAGCGTTCAGGTGGTATCAACTACAGGCTATCTTAGCCAGAGCTATAACACCTCAGAGCAGGTGAACCAGGGCGTAGAACTGATGCTTGGCGGTACGCCCGTGAAGACCAAGGACTGGCGCTGGAGCCTCAATGGCAATATTGCCTACAACCAGAACGTGCTTACCAAGTATGAATCCCCGACAGGGTCGGCTCTGGGCGATATTTACGTAGACTACCCGCTTGGCAAAATCTTTACAGGTAAGCCGGCAGGTATTGATGCAGAAACGGGACTCTTTACTTTTCAGCAGCGCAGCGACTACGACGAGAGTCTCTCAGCATCGCAGTCCTATGCCAATTATTTGTTTTTTATAGGTACAAGCAGTTATCCTTGGACGGGAGGCATCTCTACCAACGTCTCGTGGCGCAACCTGTCGTTTAGTGTCAACACGTCGTTCTCATTAGGAGCGAAGATTTCTAATTTCGTGTCACCAGTGAGCACCTATTCCTCGATAGAAAAAAGTACTTACAACCATATTTACAACCCGCGTTACGACGTCTATACGGCCCACAACAATGTAGTCAAGGATGCCGCCTACCGCTGGACACCGGACAATCCTGTTACCGATGGTTATCCGCGACTGATAGATGCGTACGGCACAGCCTTGAATTTAGACAGTCAGCAGATGATTTTCTCATCAGTACAGAATGGTGTGTTCTATGAAAAAGGCTCTTATTGGAAGATAGCATCGATGACGCTGATGTATAGCTTGCCCGACAACCTTATCCGCCGTTTCGGCGCCACGAGCCTTGGCCTGAGTTTCACTGCCAACAACCTGTGGATCATCACGGCCTACAGCGGACTGAACCCTGAGACGCCGGGTGCCGTCTACCCCATGAGCCGCAGTTTTAGTTTTGGACTTAACATCGGTTTTTGATATGAAAAAGTATATAGTACTCCTAATGACTGCATGGATGTTGACGGCTTGCAATGATTTCTTGGATATCAAGCCCTACGACCGTACCATACCCGAATCGGCTGAAGATTTTTCGGCATTGGTTCACAATATGTGCGACGACATCGACAAAGGCGGCGTTGTGGGGGCTGCCGTTGTGGGCAGCTATAAAGAAACGGAAGACCTGGAGGCTGTCTGCGACAACATGGCCACCAATTTGACTGGAAGCAGCGACAACTTGCGCACCTACATTGGAACCATCCTGTCAGCGCGACAGTCACTCTATCAAGATCTTTACCAAGAAATTCGTAACTGCAACATCGTTCTTGGCGATTTCGAGGACGGCCGCGACACCCGCGAAAGACAGGACATCGTTGGTACCGCTTACGCCCTGCGCGGTGTCAGTTACTATCAGCTGCTACGCATGTTCTGCGCACCACCACTGGCCGACGATGCACAGTTAGGTGTGCCCATCGTCACAGAGTTTGACATGGAGGCCAAGCCCATACGTTCCACACTTCAGGAAACCATCGACCAGGCTGAGCGTGACCTGAAGGCCGCCCTTGACTGCGATATACAGGAAGAGATGTACCGCTTTAATAATGATGTTATTCATGGTTATCTGGCTCGTCTCTATCACTGGTGTGGCCGTTGGCAGGAGGCTCGTCGTGAAGCTCGGCTTGTCGTGAGAAACCATCCTTTGCTCTCCGGCGATGAATATACTAAGATGATGAGTACCCAATTCGGGTTGACGGGAAACAAGCTTTTCATGGCTGACCGGTTGTCCAGTAGCCAAATGGATATTTCGGCCAGTATGAAATTCCTGGAAGGGAGACCGCTGAGTGCAGACTATGCTACGCTCTTTAGTGAGGGAACCAACGACATCCGCCGTAAGGGTAATCTGTTCTTCAACCGCAAGCGCAAAAACCGTAAACTGATGTTCTCAGGTATGCGCTCGGCAGAAATGGCGCTCATAGCCATGGAATGTGCCTACCACCTGAATATGGCTGACTCGGCGCTTGCCGAGCTAAACGATTTCCGCCGTCACCGCATCTTGACCGATGACTATGCCTATACCATGCAGACGCTGCCATCGGTCAATACGCAGACGCTCATCAAGCAGGATGCTACAGGTAAGCCTCTGACGCCGCTCATCCAGGCCATCCTCAATGAGCGCCGCAAGGAGCTCTACTTAGAGAACGGCGACCGCTGGTTTGAACTGAAACGCCATGGACGCCCAGAATTCTGGGTAGCCGTCAATGGTCAGAAGTTCTGGACTCGACAGTATATGTACACTTGGCCCATTTTCTTGAAAGACACGCAGGTGCAGCCCAATCTCATCCAGAACCCAGGCTACGAGGAAACGTTTTAGCGCTGCGCTAATGTAAAATGAATAATGAAGAATGAATAATGAAGAATGAATAATGAAGAATGAACGAAGAATCATGAAGAGACTCCTATATATAGCCATGACAGCAATGGCTGTGGCAGTGACTACTGCCTGCAAGAACGTTGATGAGGAACCTCACATCAACCAGGGTTACGCCACCAGCTATCGTGTTCCCGACGCCGAGCCGATGACTGCCGAGGACAGTGCCATCGTGGCCGCCCAGCAGCTGGAGTACGATACGAATGCGAAATGAAGTAAGAACTTAGAACTAAGAATTGTGAATTATTAATTGTGAATTATGAATTATGAATTATGAATTATGAATTATGAATTATGAATTATGAATTAAATAGTATTAACCCTTTAAAAACAAAAATCTCTATGAAGCAAAAACTTTACTTCGTGCTGCTTCTGCTGGCCACGGTGTTCACCGCCAAGGCTGCAGACGCACAATGGTGTCTCGTCGTAGAGAGCGCCGGAGGCGAGACCATCGCCATCGGTGCCGACCTGAAGCCCGTCATCAAGACTACGGCCGACGGCTACGAACTGCGCTACGGCGAGCAGGTCACTGCTTTCACTTGGAGTCAGCTGAAGAAGGTGACGGTTCAGAAAACCGAGCCTACTGCCATCGAGGCCGTGCCCGTAGCTCCTTCCTTCCGCCTTGCCCCCGGTGAAATCGCTGTTCAGGGTGCTGAGCCTGGCTCAGTGGCCCAGGTCTTCTCTGCAAATGGTCAGCAGGTGCTCACAGCACGTGCCGGTGCCGACGGCTCCGTCTCGCTGTCTACCACAGGCCTGTCTGCCGGCATCTACATCGTTAAAACCAACAAGTCAACATTTAAAATCGTCAAGAAATGAAAACAATTGTACGCAATACCGTAGCCCTCGTGGCTGCCCTTTTCTGCGCCGCTACCGTTTCGGCACAGGGTATCAAGATTCACAAGGCCGGTGGTGAGGTCATCGACATCGCCGCTGCCGACCTCGACTATATTGAGGCTTACGACGCTGCTGCTGCGGCTCCCGCCTTTGAGGGCACGTGGAAGATGAAGCAGCTCATTACCGACCGTGCCAGCATGGTTGAAATGTGGGGTGCAATGGGCATAACATACGGCGATGCCTACCCAGAGTTCAATGCAGAGGACGTGCTGACCTTCAAAGACGGGAAAATCATACCCGACCTGAAGTCGAACCTCAAGAATTTCTTTATTGGTGAGGCTACTTACGAGATTGCCGATCCTGCTTATGAGTTGCGTACCGGCATGTTTGGCCAGACTACAACGATGGCACTGCTGAAGGTGAAGGGCGTAAACCGCTATTTCGATGCCAACAACAAGAGTGCGGATGACGAGGCTTACATTGGTGTGTGCCTGACGGAGGACGAGGATGCCGACGAGCCAGGAGTTTACTTCTTGGAAGTATTCCTGATTGATTTCGTTCCCACCTCCTTTGCTACAGAGATGCCTGACAATATGTACGAACCTCAGAAGCCTGTAGCTACCATGACTGGCATGTATATTCAGTTCTCAATGAACAAGAGCAAGTAGCAGCGAAAATCACATTGTTGCTTCTAATCATATAGGGAAAATGAAGTAGCACCTCTGATGTCAGAGGTGCTATTTGTTTCGTTCTTGCGACAACGGGAAGCCACTTTTGTCGTGTTTGTCGCAAAATGTCGGGAGTGTCGTATGTTTTTTTTGAAAAAACATCATAGCTGTCAGCCTTTATTGCGGATTTCTTTGTATCTTTGCCGCTAAATTATAAAAGGTGAATCTAATATGTCATTGCTGAAGAAACTGCAGATAGGCGACAATGCCGCAGGACGCTACACAAAGGAGTACCTGCTGGTGGATTACAAATGCCACACTTGTCGCAGCCACAATGCGTTCCGGCCTAATGCCGATATGAGTTGTGAAAGTATTGAACTGACCATCATTGCCCCCGGTGTAGACGATATGTCCATTTACGACTGGTTTATCAATCAGACGAGTGTTGACGGCCGGATACAGGTGGAACTGCCATCCGTCTTGTATCAGGGAAATACTGAGTACAAGGAGATACTGTTTGAGGGCGCTACCTGCTTCTCACTGGAAGAACACTACGAGATTGACAAGAACCAGCGCCGTGTGCTCCATCTCGGCATGATTGCCGGGCAGGTCACCATCGATGGCGTTGTTTATAACCGGAAATGAAAAAGCTGACACGTCCATGAAACATCCCAATTATCTGAAGGCCATCCTCTTCACTGAGGATTTCTGCGAGGTTGGCGGCAGCGTGCTGCAGTCCAGCTGCTATACCATTCAGGAGTACACCTACCGCTGCTTTCGCAACCGCGATGGGCTCGGCAATTCCTACGGCTCCATTCATTCCGACTACCTGGACTTTACCGTGCGTGTTGATGCTGAGCGTGGCTGTAAACGCTTCTACCAGCGTATGGCCGATCAGGACAATGCGCCCTTCTCGTTCATCTTCAATGCATCGTTCTCGCCGAGCGGAAGGCTGAAGGGCTATGACGACGGGATGGTGACCTATGGCTATGTCATAGATATCGAGGAGTCGTGTTGTGATGCTGATGCAGATCATCCCAACCAGTTGTTGCTGCACGTTAAACTGCTGTTGAGCAACATCGTCTATGTAGGCCACGAGTCGCCGCGCAACCTCATCATTACCAATGACTAAAAAAAACAGAAAAGATGACACAGAATCAGAGCCAACCCCAGGCAACACGTACCTTTAAGTACACCCTGCACCTGCTGCAAAAACTGACCGATGCGTCGGCGGTAGACCCCTTGTCGCTTTCGCAACAGAGTAAAGTGACCGTCAAATTGGGCGACTTCAGCTACGATGTCACCTTGACCACCCTGCAATTCCACCGGAAGGTCTATCAGCCGAGTACATTAGAGGTTGAACTGCAGTTTGATGGCAGTGGCGTCGACGTAGCAACGACTCCGGA
>Ga0326514_10003362_pt1 | contig 10186 bp, 5 predicted proteins | sample 3_2548_0518_D_FD_203653 | JGI IMG/M metagenome (GOLD analysis project Ga0326514, IMG submission 203653) | Bovine rumen microbial communities from UC Davis, California, United States - 3_2548_0518 | ecosystem: Host-associated > Mammals > Digestive system > Stomach > Rumen | place: USA: California... | reverse complement strand
CACTGCTATAGGCATTGTACCGTAGTTTTCCTTATAGAAAGCCGTCTCAATGCGAGCACGTTCTATGCTGAGTGTTGTCGGTGTATCGAAGTTCTGTTGACGTAGACGGCGAACACGTTCATTCATGCCGCCCAGGTTCTCGGGGTGCTTAATCTGGAAGTTCATTGATAGTTATGAGTTATTTGGCTGCAAAATTCGGAAAAATATTCCAAACCGCCAAATATATATTCGTTTTTAGTGATATCGACACGGCTGACACGCTTACTATGGTTGCTACATTGATAAATAACATGAGTTCGACGAAAACATCTTTTCTGTATTCATCGAACTCACGTTAATAACACCTATTGTAATTACGGGTTGCTCAGCTACCGTTATTTCGTTACTTTCACCCGCATAATCGTGAACGACATGGGAGCGAACTCGTAATCGAATTGTTTATCAAACTTGCCATATAGAGTGGTGCGAGGAGCGAGTTTAGTGGGTTGCTCGAAGGTATTTTCATCGTTTGCATCACCATTGAGGGTGATTACCTTGCCAGTAGGCATAACATTCTTAGCACCGTCAATGGTAAACGAACGGCGGTAGGGTTGATTAGTTCCGTTAACCACCTTGATGATGAGTTCAGAAGTTTGCTCGTCGTAACCCGTCTGACAGAAATGACGAGTAGGCTCTGCAGGTTTGGCAACAGTAATTTCCTTACCATCGACATAAAGTGTTGCAGCCATCGGAGTAACAACCAACCGCACATCATACCACTTATCGGTTTCAATACGCTGAGGAACACGCGGACTCACCACGTCTGTCAATCGTCCATTACGCATGGGTTGTACGGCCGTGGTATTGTTATTCCAACCACCAATATTTACGCCGTAGCCATTCCGACCTCTGTCATCAAGAGAATAGAAGATAAAGAATCCTTCCATACCTCCAGTCTTGCGTGCTTTCAGATTAAGCGTGTAATTATTGCTTTTGACAGCTGGCAACATGGCAAGCGATACACGTTCATCAGATGTCTGGCAGAGCAAGTCGCCTTCTACCTTCCATTGTCCGCGTTGAGCAGTAATTTGACTTGGCTGATAACGCGTTTCCTTTCCATCAGAAGTAATTACGCTTATATCCTTATATTCGCATTGCGTAGCATAACTTCCCAAACCTATTCCTCCGGTCGCAAAAGGTTGTGCAGGAGCTGCCGTAGTAGGTTCGCTTACATATATATTATAGGTGGGACGATGCTCAGCTGCCATCTGTTGCACGTAGTAGGAAGCACGACCATAAACCTCAGAACTATTGATATGAATGAGGTTGCAAGGCCAGTCACGTCTGTTCTCATTCTCGAAAAGCGGGGCGTAAGAAGTCATTTTCACCACGTCGCTATTGCGTTCCATACCCATGATGAAAGCAGCCTCACTAAGTGCAGCCAGTAAGTTGCCAGCTCCAACACCTCCGTTGCAAGCATATTCGCCCACATAGATATCGTGCGTACGAGGTGCATCATCGAAAAGATGGTTGTTGGCAAAGAAGAAGTTAGGGTCACGATACCAATGGGGATCGACCATATAGTTGCCAGGAATCTGAGCCAACAATGGGTCAGTATGACCTAAAGTATTGATAAACGTAATCTGCGGATATTCGGCTTTCAGTTTATTATAGATGTAGTTGAAATGTGTGACATATTCCGGTCCTACATTCTCATTGCCAATCTCGACATATTTCAAGGGGAAAGGTTTTGGATGACCAGACTCAGCACGCATCTTCGCCCACTTGTTCTTGGCTGGGTCAGCCAATGCATAGTCGATAGCATCGCGGAAGTCTTGAACAACAGCATCCATGTCTTCGTTGCTGCTCACGAAGTCGCCATTACGCACGGAGCACGACATACCAGCATTGTTCACAAACATAGCGTCCATCTGCAAATCTTCACAGAACTGAAGAAACTCATGGTAGCCCATACCCCATGTGGCGCGATAGCCCCAGAGATCCCATTCACCACGACGTGTCATCGGGTCTCCGAGTGTCTCTTTCCATTTCACACGATTTTCATACGTGGCACCTTCAACAATACAACCACCTGGCCAACGCATAAACTTCGGATGCAAATCCACCAACATCTGCGCCACATCCGCACGTTGTCCATTCTTGCGACCTTTGAAGGTAGCTTGTGGAAAGAGCGATACATAATCAACAAGTATCGTTCCTGTCTTGTCGAACTCCAAAGCCAATTCGCCTTTATTGGCAGAATCCTCAGCCTTCAAAGTGGCAGTCAGTTCTGTCCAGTCCTTTATTTTTTGGCTATTGAAATTGGCTGAACCAAGCGATTCTCCCGTCTCACCATTTACCAGACGGGCAGTAATAGTGCCTTTATAGTTGGCAGACTTCACATAGAAACGCAGGTCATATTTCTCGCCATTCTTTAGTCCTATACCCCAGTAACCAGTATTAGTCAATATCGCCTTGCCTCCTTTTTGCACCTTTTTAATATTAAGTTGCATGGCATGAGGCGTATTCTTGTGGAGTGGCGTCATGGTCTCAATGACTTCACCTTTTACGATGGCTTTCTCACCAGCCACCTTCCAACCTGTCATTTTCTTCTCTTCTAAGTTCCAAGGGATATTCCAGTTGCGGTTTCTCCGATGTTCGTAATTCATGGCATCGGGAGCGTACGCCTTACCATCTTTGTATGTCATACCCGAAGGCAATACATGTTCCTCAAAACCACGGTTCTGTATCAGTTCTGCATAGAGACCGCCATCGCCAGCATGACTAATTTCCTCGAAGAAGATTCCATAGAGATTAGGTGACACCACGGTTCCTTTCTGACCGAGGTCAATGCGGATGGTCTCCACCTGTGCCATCGCTGTAAATGCCATACACCAAGTAAGTAGTAAGATTTGTCGTTTCATCGTCTGTTTATTTATTAGTTAGTTACTCTTTTATTCTCTGATAAATAATCTCACACTTCGGCGCATTGAAACACATAGTGGCTTCGGTTTCGGGTGTGAAGGATGGCCACTTTGGCAATCCCTTAGCATTCGGATTGCCTGTGCGAGCGAAGTTCAACAGTGCCGAACTCATCTTGTCGCCCAGAGCAATACCCTCTTTGGTGGCACCCGTCATCTGCGCACTCTTTACCACATTGTTAAAGAAAAAAGGAATGTCACTATTGTGACAGGCGTGATTCTTGCCGTCGAGCGTCGGCGTCTGATAGGCTGAGAGATAGACGTAAACAGGAGCACCACCGTCTTGACAGCGTATGGTGGCCTGCTGGATGACTGCTGGACGTACCATTTTATCCTCGTTGGGCGTTGAAAACTCGTTCAGCGTGGAGCCGATGAGCAGAGGGATATCATTGGAAATTTTCTCGCTGCCGTTCTCGAAGATGCCGGGCATGATGTCACCATCGTTCACGGGTCCCCATCCGAGACGGATGCCGTGACTCATTTCTTTATCCTTATGCCGGTTGCTTATTTCACGGAAAGCCTTGTTAGATGCTTCCAATAATCTCTCATAGGGGACATGCTGAATGCTGTCGATGGTTGCAGAGGTCAGTCCTAAGTACCATGCCGTTAGTTCGCCCACTTCGCGGGCATTCTTCTGCGGTGTACTACCCAAGAACGAGCCGCTCATGACCATCGCCCTATGAAACAGCCCACGGGCAGAGGGCATACAGAGCAGCGTAGAGACTTTTCCACCACCGCCCGACTGACCGAAGATGGTAACACAATCGGGATTACCACCGAAATTAGCGATGTTGTCGCGCACCCAACGAAGGGCAGCCACTATGTCGGTCATTCCGACATTTGCCGACTCTTTATATTTTTCTCCAAAGACGGAGAGGTCGAGGAAGCCAAGTACATTCAGGCGATGGTTGATGGTGACTACCACCACATCGCCCTTGTCGGCAAGGTTGCGACCATCATAACCAGGGTGTTCCTGCCCGTTGCCGCTGGTGTAGCCACCACCATGCAACCAAAAAAGCACCGGACGCCGCTTGCCATCATTCAATCCTTTTGTCCATATATTCAACCGTAGGCAGTCTTCACTTTGGTAGCCGTCGTTCCACTGATAGAAAAAGCCAGTCTCGTCGTTGCGCCAGCCATTGTTCTTGGCTTGCGGACAGACAGGTCCCCAATGGCGCGATGAGCGTACGCCTTGCCAGGCCTTAGGCTCTTGTGCGGGCATAAACCGCTCTGCCTGAGCGTAGGGAATGCCTTTGTAGGTGTAAACTCCTTGATCAATGTACCCTGCCACCTGCCCATATTTCGTCTGAGCCTTAGTTTTCTCGGTTGAACTATCAAACAGCTGTGCACTTGCTATTAATGGTAGGGTCGTCAAAAGTAAGGTAAAAAAAAGTTTATTCATATTTGTTATGTGTTTGAGGATTAACTGATCGCTTTATTACCAAATACTACGGCTCATCTGCATGAGTTCTTTATCATGGTTCTGTCGTGTCTCACACTTATTGTCGAGAATCATTGTCACGCCAGTCTCTTCGTTGTAGGGTTCCCATTTGGGCAGACCTTTCACATTAGGATTGCCAGTTTTGATGAATGCGAGCCAGATGCTGCTGATGAGTTTCTCGAACTTGTAGGCTACGGGCGAGGCTCCAGTCATCTCGCGCTGCAGACTGACATTGTGGAGCATGAAGGGCAGCTCCATACCGTGCGAGGCACCAAGGGCGTTGCTCTCCGGTTTCCATGTGAAAAGGTAGAGATAGGCCGGAGCACCGCCCTGTGCAGCCTTGGCGGCGGCTTGCTTGACCGCTCCAACGCGGAAACCGGTGTCCACATAGGTCATCTCCTTGGGCTCGGCATGGGGATAGGCTTTCTTGAATGCTGCAATGTATTGGTCAGCCTTTTCACCTTGACGTTGACGCACGGCGGCTTCTGCTTCATTCCATGTCATATCGTGACTGATGTCGAAGGTAAACTCGTTAAAATCGGTACCGATAAGCATAGGTACGTCTTTCGAAACGGGTGAGGCTGGTTCGAAGGGATGTTGTGGAAGGATAGTACCATCAACCACAGGAGAGAAACCGCTACGAATGCCACGCTGAGCAAGACGAGTGACGGCATAGTTCAATTCTTCGTAGGTATATTTCGAGAAGTCTGCCTGAGCCGTAGCAGGTTGTCCCAGTTCTTGTGCGAGAGCAATACCGAAAGAACGTGTTTGTTCTGGTAATGCCTGTCTTAATGTAGAACCACTCTGAACGATGGCGCGTTTGAACAATCCCTTTGCTGAAGGCATGGCCAATAGCGTTGACACCTTTCCTCCACCACCTGATTGTCCACCGATAGTCACTTCATTGGGGTCGCCACCAAATCGGTCAATATTGTCGCGAATCCATTCCAAGGCCTTTACGATGTCTTGCATGCCTAAGTTAACACTTTGCGAATACTTACCACCCAGTCCTGTCAGGTCTGCATAACCGAGGATATTCAAACGATGGTTCAAGTTAACCACCACGATATTGCCAGCCTCAGCCAAAGCACGACCTTCATAACACGGAAGATCATGTCCAGAACCGCCCGAATATCCACCGCCATGAATCCACACGAAGACGGGGCGACGCTTCTGGTCATTGATACTCGGTGTCCAGACATTCAGCACCAGACAAGCTTTTTCGTCCATCGGCTCAGTAACAAACTGATTACCGAAACCATAGTCGGTCTGACTGTTGCGGTCGTTCCATTTCAGACTCTCACTTTGCGGAGCCTGCGGTCCATAGACTTTACATTGCCTGATTCCCTCAAACTTGTCCGGCGCCTGTGGCGGCATAAACCGCTCTGCCTTGGCATACTGAATGCCCTTAAAGGTAAAGATACGGCCATCTTGATAACCTTCGATGGTGCCATAAACGGTTTCGATGCGGGTGTGTTCTCCCGCCGTGATAGGCTGTGCTAACATGTAGGATGCTACTATAGGTAACGACAGCAATAAGGAAAGCGTTGCTCTTTTCATCATAAGTCTACATTTATTGATATATTGTTTCACACTGAATAATGTCAAAACACCTTGTCTAATTCTTTGCAAAGATATGAAAGATTTATAAAAAGCAGTCGCACTCATGTAACATCTTGATGAAATTATGTATCTTTGCATCAATAACTCCGTAATTAAACCGATGAAGTACTATAGATACCTGCTGATGTTAGTCATACTACTGCCGCTTACGTGCTGGGCACAGGAACGGCGGAGACTCTCTTTGCCACGTCAGGAGCAGCTTTCATCCACACGGGTGTTACAGGTCATGCAAGACTCGGAGGGATTCCTCTGGTATGCTACAGAGGGTGGTGGACTGTGTCGTGACGACGGACGGCAGATCCTGGTTTTTCGTAGTGATGCTGAACATCCTAATCTTCTGGGAAGCAACGATGTATCATGCTTGGCTGAGGCGGCAGGAAGATATATCATCATCGGAACATTCCACGGTGCATACGTACTCAACAAACTTGACTACAGAATCCATCAGCTTGTGGAAGTGGACGACAAGCGGGTTGACGACATCGTCGTGACAGCCAATGGACATTGGTGGATGACGGCTAACAAAAAGGTATTTGAATTTACTGAAGACGGTCGGCTTTTGAAGACGTATCTCGCAGGAGATAAGTATCTCGCCCGGTTGCACGAAGACAGAAAGGGAAGACTCTGGGCTTCTCAATGGGAAGGAGGACTGCTTAAACTCGAAGATGGAAAGTTCATACCGGTTCCTTGGTCTTTAGACGTTCCACCAACAGCCATCGACGATGATTCTGTGACCGAAGACCTTCTCATTGGTACCATTGGCCGTGGTGTAGTACGCTATCAGCCAGAAAGCGGAACGATAGAACTGACCGACCCAAAGGACAGCGTCTGCATGAGCCGCGTTTCCCTCGACCGTCAAGGCAGGATGCTGGTGGCAGACGGACTTGGCAATTGTTTTGTCTTGAGTGATGACGATCAGCCGTCGTGGTTCAAGAGTACAATCCTCTCCAGGAATGTAGCCGACTCTGTGCGCACAGCCCGCAATCTGTCTGCACGCCCTACTGCATTAGCCATTAGCAACGAGGGCTATCTGTGGTTCAGTACTGGCAAAGACATTCGTCGAATGAAACAGGATAAGGAAGAGGTGATACTGAAGGATACTAAGGATGTATCAGCCATGACTTTCACACCAGATGGCACATTGTGGCTCGCCACCATCTTCGGCACCCTGATGACCTACAAAGACGGACGACTCGTCACCGATGACTATGCCTCAAACGAATACGGAGACGCCGTGACCCATCTCAGCATAGACAGCCTTGGACGACTGCTGATCGTCAGTAACCGTTACATCCGCCTCTACGACCCCATCCACCGTACTCTGCAACAGCAGAGCCGCGAAAAAGAAGGATTCTATTGCATTGAACTTCATACTACGAAGCCCGGCCATCGCTGGAGCCAACCTAAAGAAGAGATTATTGAACGCATGCCACAATGGGGATGGTGGCTGCTACTGGCACTTATTCTAATATCCCTTGCACTGATAGGGCATATCCGATGGATGCACCATCAGCGACAGCGGTTCCTTGCTGCCATGAAGAACGAAGCAGCAACACTCGAACAATCAGCCAAAAGTGAACCGGCATCTAAACACCCCACTTTTTCTGAAGAGTGGCTTCAGCGTGCTGTCGACAAAGTGAAATCTCACCTGAGCGACGACAGTTATAGTGTGGAGCAACTGGCAAACGACCTCTGCATGAGCCGTATGACTTTCTATCGCAAGATTCAGTCGGCCACAGGCCAGAAGCCAACAGAGTTTATCCGGACCATACGCCTGCACTATGCCGCAGAACTGCTGCGCCAGGGGAATATGAGTGTTACCGAGGTAAGCTATGCCACGGGGTTCTCATCCATCAGCTATTTCAGCCGCTGCTTTCGCACAATGTATGGAGTACCGCCAACGCTGTTTGGCAAGACAACGACTGCAGAGGATTTTTCGCCAAGCCTGATTCCCAATTCCGACTGACCAATACGGTAGAGAAACATGCCTGAGAGACTATACACCCATACATCTTCATCAATTCCATCACAAACAGAAGAAATACCTGTTAGGTTGCCCTGTGTCGGCGTGGACTGTCCTTCAAGCGGAAAAACATGCAGTGAACTGATATCCGGCAAGCCAGAGCTGAGGATGGCTGTCAATTGCAGCACATGGTCTCCAGGCTCCGACAATTCGATGTCTATTGTCTGATAGCCATTAGTATTCTTTTGAAAATAACACCTGCAGATGCTGTCTGCATCGATTCGTAATTCCGTAGCGCGAAAAGCCGGGCAGCTGTACTTGAAAGCCAAACGATATTTACCTGCCTCTCTGAAGGCGATGGACCAACTATTTGTGCCGCCCAACTGGTTTGCATTATCCACTATGCCTCCATCGAGCAGCAATGATTGACCGACAAAGAAAGTTACGGTATCTGTGTTCTGTGTATTATCCGATGTGTCTGTGACCTTTGCCCAGACGGTGTGAACACCGATGGGAGCTTCTGCCACCGTGAATGAAGCACTGGCCATAGTACCCACATCTGCAATATTCTCAGGCTGGTAGGTTCCGGCAATCTTCTTGTCAAGATGGAATTCCACCGACTGAATGCGCCCTTTACGCTTGTGTTCAACACTTGCCTGCAGTTCAAGATTATTTGGCTCGACGGTCTGCTCCGTAGTTGGAGACTGCATCGAAGCTTTCATCAGCCACGCCACCTCTGTGTGCTTTACGCCCAGAAAGGCATCCATCATCACCGTAGGCTTGCGTGTGCTCTCGTCCCAGGCACCCATGTCATAGCCACCCATTGACTCCGGTTCCCAATAGAAGCAGCCCAAGTCACCATTCTTAATCATCCGATCCATCACACCCACCAAATACTGATTGCCAACAACAGCCTCCTTGGGATAATGTCCAGTTTCCACCACCATACAAGGTGTATTGTAGCGACTCTTCAAGTCGTTGATATTAGCCATCACGCGAGTAATCATGGTCGGTCCGTCCAAATGCGACCAGCGGGGATAGGCAGACAGTCCGATGATGTCCCACTTTGCCCCGTTTTTCTTTAAGCCATCAAAGATGCTGCGGTAGAGCGAATTGTCATGACCGTCGGGCAGATGAACAATCACCTGCATGGTAGAATCGACGGCTTTCACGGCATTATAGCCATTAAGAACAAATTTTGCAAAAGCAACCGAACCGCCCTTGTTGGTCTGCCCTACAGGATAGAGCATGCCGCGTTTCGTCTCGTTACCCACTTGTACCCACTTAGGCACAACACCCGCCTTCTTAATGGCAGAAAGCACGTCATAGGTGTGGTCGTAGATGTTTTTAGCCAAAGCATCTACACTGTGATCGGTCCAGGCAGCTGGAATCGTCTGGCTACCCGGGTCAGCCCACGTGTCACTATAATGGAAGTCTATCATCACACCCATTCCCTTTGCCTTGGCACGCTTGCACATGCCGACAACTTCCTCCTTGCTACTGGCTCCGCTATTCACCGTCCAAACACGCAGACGGATGTTGTTGATGCCCTGTTCTTTCAGTATTTGCAGGATGTCTTTCTGCTTACCGTTCTTATCAAGCCATTTCGTGCCCCAGCTTTCCATCATGGGTACAAAACTGACATCAGCTCCAAAGGCAAATTCCTCATGCTCATAGCGGTTAAAGATCGTGTCGGTCACCGTAATGGCATGGACACTTATTGTCAGCCATGCCATCGTCAATACCATTAATAGTTGTTTCATCGTATCATTTGTTTTAAGCTATTGAAAACCTGCCGCAAAAGTACATATTTCTTTTGCAGCAGGTTTTCACAGTTGTAACAAACGGATGAAACCTTGTAACAATATAGGCAGAAGACACACTTTTAACGTGAGTCCAATGTAAATAAAGGACAATATTTACAATGAATCTATGATTCTATTTATAGAATAAATGTCAGCATTCTTCTCACTAACTCAGATTTTTCGTACCTTTGCAGATGGAGAACGAGAATGATGAGAAAGACTATGGGCTTTATCCTCCTGCTGGTGCTCACCCTCATGGCATGCACTGGTCACCGCTACCCCACGAAGTTGGTGGTAGCCGACAGCTTGTGTGCCGCCAATCCCGACAGTGCCCTACGCCTGCTCACACAATACAAAGACTCCATCAAGTCGGCATCTAAGGCCGACCGCATGT
>Ga0326514_10003361_pt1 | contig 10187 bp, 10 predicted proteins | sample 3_2548_0518_D_FD_203653 | JGI IMG/M metagenome (GOLD analysis project Ga0326514, IMG submission 203653) | Bovine rumen microbial communities from UC Davis, California, United States - 3_2548_0518 | ecosystem: Host-associated > Mammals > Digestive system > Stomach > Rumen | place: USA... | reverse complement strand
CTTTTCGAGCTGCTGGTAGCTGGTATCCTTAGCACCGGCCGGGTTCGTCTTGTAGGTAGTCACCATGCGCTTGAGATACACGGTACCGTCGTTACCGCAAGTCAACAGGGCGCAACCGGCCTTCAGGAGAAGGTTATTGCCTTCGAGGTCTTCGCGGTCGGTTTCACGCGGAGCGACGATGCCAGCGACAGCCCAGTTCGAAAGCGGCTGAGCAGGGTCGTTCAGGGCCTTCGGGGCAACGCAGCCGAGCACGGCGGCAGCAACTTCGAAGCCCGGAGTCGGCGTTTCCGGAAGAGACGGCAAGCAAACAACCTGGGAATTCAGATCGCCGCCACGCTCTACGAGAGCGTCAAGGCTTGCAGTGCCGTAGTCAGTCGTGTCACCACCGGAAGTCACGCTGCAGCCGTTCAGGCTGAAGAACAGCACGCCGGTCTGCTGCACGGTTGCCGTCCAGCGGTCATCCAGGATGCGCTTGATTTCGGCAACGTTCGTCGCATCGCCGGAACCGGCAACGATGGCGTTGAACCAGGTGCCGCGAATGATGTTGGCGACATTGGCCGTCACGTAAGACGTGTCGGAGCCACCGCCCGTCATGGCGGTAATGGCCAGCTGAACGCCTTGCGGAAGTTCCTGGCCCTGGTAATGGTTGTAGCGGATATCGATACCCTGGCCGCAAGTACCGCCATTCTTGGCAGTAAGCGTCACGGTGGCAGTCGGGTTCGTAGAAACAATGTTGTCGGCTGTCACAGGGAGCTGCTGGTTTTCGTTGATGGCGGCGGCAATGGCAGTCGCAACTTCGGCTGCAGTCTTGCCAGCAACAACGTCGGCATTCACGCTCTGGCCACCGATCATCAAGCGAATCGCGCCGGACTTCGGAGCAACGGATGCGGAACCGGAAAAAGAAACCGCGATAGAACCTTCTGCAGCGGTCGTGCCATCGGCAACTGCCAACGCCCAAAGTTCGCTGTTGCGGGTATTCTTACGGAATGCGCGGATCATACGGGAAATCTGCGAGCCCGCACCGTAAAGGGCATCGGCCTGTTCATCGCTCGTAATCAGCTTCAACGTTCCAGTGTTGTCCGATTTCGGACGGTAAGCTTCAGGGCGAGAAGAAGAATCGTATGCCTGAACAGCCTGCCCAATGAGCAAGTTCTTCCAGGGCATAGAACCGCCCTTCGCCGCATTCGAATTGTCGAATTCGGTCATAAACATGGGGACAAGGTTGTCCGCCGGAATTTCACCAAAAGAAATGCTCATCGGCATCCTCCGTTTTTAAGGTCTAACATTCGTATCAAATTCAATCTTGTTACCAGAGCCACTACCCATCGAAAGCGTGTTTTCGGCCTTCAAGAATTCGTCTGCCGGGCCACCATAAGTAACCGTAACGGCAAAATCAGCCTCAAAAGTAATGCGCATGGATCCGCGTTCAGTCTCACCTTTTTCGGAGAGATTGTTCGCCCAGGATTTCAGCACAAATCGCTTTACAAGACCGTTGTAAGGGCCTTCTCGCCTTTCGATAGGCTGCAAAGCCTCGACAACAGCCTTCGCGGTATCGTCAAGGAAATCGGCAACTTCCGACATTCCATCGACATCCCCGCCTTCAGAATTCAAATATGAACGGGAATAGACATCGACATAGACAGTCGCATTCGCCTTGTAAAAACGCGGATTCGTGCGACCGTCATCAAAACTAACGGACGGAACATAAACCGCCGCAAACGCAGATTCTTCGGGCCACGCGGACTCCATACGGCTGGAATAGACGTTGTCGCCAATCCCGTCGATGTTTGCAGCCTTGATGGACGCCACGACGGACGACCTCAAGTCTTTCACGCATTCCAAAGTTCTTTCGTTCATTTGCAATCTACAAGTCGATAAACGACCGTTCCATCCTGTTCAAAGACATAATCCACGGCACGCAACTTTCTTGCGGCATGGAGTTCGTTAGCACTAAGCACAAATACATCGCCCTTCTGGGGCTTGCCATTCGGCAAATCTACAGAGCGGACAAACAGCCTCGGGGCGTGTGAAATCGCTTCCACCTCGCCACCGAGCTGTTCTCCGGACACACCAGGCGAATCGAACAGGCCACGCATCGCGACACTGTTATTGCCGCGAGTCAGGGCCACGACCTCGCCGAATTCTTCCGTATTGAAGAAGACTTCGTGAAGGTCGCTGTTCAAATCCGCCTTAAAAGACATCGGCAATCCTTACACGACAGTTGCGACGACGTAGCCGTCAGCCTGTTCGATAACCGGGAGCGGAGCGGACTTGACAGCCACCCACTGCACGGACGGATCTTCGGTTGCCCAGGTCTTGGAGAACATCTTCGTAGCAAAGCGACCGCCCTGCACATCGTCGATGGCACCGTAGTGGACCGTAGCGCGGATATCCTTAGAGATAAGGATGACCTTTGCATCCGGGACCATTGCCGTCGGAGTACCGGCATTGTCGTAGATTTCGTCGTAAGCCCAAAGACGGAGACCACCCAGGTTGCCGAGGTAACGGGCACCGCGACCAACCATCAGGTTGAGCTCGGCAGTGAGGCCGTTCACGTTGCGGAGATCGAGCAGTTTCTGTACTTTGGAGTCAGCAAGGAGAGCCTTGCGAGCTCTCTTGCCAAGAACGAGGTCCGTGCCGGTAAGACCGGAATCCTGGGCAACGAGAGCCTGCCAGTCTTCCAAGTCATCAACGATCTTGGCAGCATTGCCGTCCCACGTGGCAGTGCCGGTCTTAGTGACCTTGTGGGAAGCTTTCACACCAAAGTCAATGGTTTCGCCAGCGACAGTCAGCGTACCGTTCACGAGAGCGTCGATGCTGTACTTTTCGATAGCGCGATTCACCATGTTGGCAAGTTCAGCCTGGTCGTGAGCCATCATGGCCACGGCGGCAGCTTCGGCATTGCGAGCACCACCAACAAATGTCACAGCTTCGCCAGGCATACGCTTGAGCATGTCAATAGCGGTAGTCGGGCGCTTGAGGTTAATCGGGTAAGTGTTGAAGGTCTTGGTTTCGTATCCGTCGCGATAGGCGGTAGTGGCTTCAGCACCGCGATGGCCATACGGGGCAATCTTGGTGGAACCCTTCACGATGTCAACCATCACGCCGACGGTGCCATGCACCTGTTCGCCGAAAAACTGGCTGGTGAAGAAGCGGGAAGGCGGCAGGTGTTCATTGAGTTCCTGGGTAAGTTCGATAGGAGACGTAATATCCATTTTCTTTCCTCCTTGTTACTTGACGAAGATGGAAACAGCGCGAAGGCCTCCCTTGAAGCCTGCGACGGTGCTGCCCGTCTTCGCGATGAGTTTTGCGGAATTGAATTCGCCAGTGAAGGCCACCAGCACGTCAGCCACATCGGCAGAAGTTGCGTCCACATCCTGAAGCAAGATCGCCTTCGGGGTAGCCTTGCCAGTAGCGGATTCACCCGTGTCGGTAGCATCTGCGGCAGCATACTTGCCGGAGGCTGTCACGACGCCGAGAATGGTTCCCCTTGCAAGCTTGCCTTCGCCGCTGACAATGGTACCGGTTTCGGTAACCACGGGGAAATCGCCAGCGAAAAGGTTATCGTAAGATGTCGTTACAGTAGACATGTTTACCTCTTTGTTTGTTGTTTACTTTGCGAGCCTTGCACCGGCGGCGTAGGCTTCCTTCAAAAGTTTGTCGTTTGCCGCACCGGCATCGCCACCAGCGGGCACGCCGTTCTGTGCGGAAGATTCGTGTTCAAGACCAGTCCTGATAAGGCGCTTCTGTTCTTCGGAAAGCCCTGCAGTAGGATTCTTTTCGGCGTTTTCAGCCTTGGTCTTGAATTCGTCGCGTTCAGCAGAAACCTTCTTCAGGTCTTCAGCCTGAGCGGCAAGCTTTTCCTTGGCCTTCGCGAGGGCGAATTCCGTAGCTTCGGCAACGGTCTTGTCGCCATCGATAAATTGAGCCTTGTCTTCGGCAGAAATTTCGAGCCCTTCAAAGACATCTTCGATGGAAGCCACACGATTCTTGTAGTCGGCAACAGCCTGAGCCTTCACAGCTTCCAAATCTACAGCCTCGGGCTTTTCAGCTTCGGCCTTCTTAACGGTAGTAGCCATAAAGGCACCTCCATTCGATTGAATCCCCTGCTTCTTCATTTCTTCGCAGACATCGTCAAGGGACATAACGCCATCTGCAAGGTTAGCGGCAACAGCCTTGTCGCCGATAAACACGCCACCCTGGCCGAAGTTCTGCTTAACATTTTCTGCAGTCGTTCCGCGATTGCGGGCAACAGAGTTGATGAACACTTCGGCCAAGGAGTTCAATTCTTCCTTGATGAGCCTCAGGCCTTCCGGATCATCCGGAGCGGGAGCCTTGTTCGGGCTCAGGTCAGAAACTACCACCTGGGTTTCCAGGATGGATTCCTTAATTTTCGTAAACGCGCAAAGCACGCCGATGGACCCGAGAGTTCCATTGCTTGCCGTGAAAATTTTTTCACAGCTGGAGCCGAGCCAGTAGGCGGCAGAACACATCATGCCACCCGTTCGGGCTACTATTCCATAAGGCTTGCTGCCACGTGCGTTAAAAATCTTGTCAGCCAAGTCGGCACAGCCATTCACTTCGCCACCGGGGCTGTTGATGTCGAAAACGATTCCCTTCACCGATTCGTCGGCAAGGCATTCGTCAAATGCAGCCTCGATGCTGTTGTAGGTATCTTCGCCAAACCAAGCCGTAAACAGGTCGGAACGGAACGAAAGCGCACCGTCGACATGAATAACGGCAATACCATCTTCGCGCCGAGTGATGTTGTTCACCTGGTTAGGTTCGCCATCAGCCTTCCAAACGCCCTTATAGTTGCCCTGTTCATCAAACAGCGGCTTAAAATCAGAAGACGCGATAATGTCAGCATCTTCCTTTCGGATAGCCAGCCGGGCGCTCAAAATCTTATTCTTTCTTTTAGCCATACAAAGTCCTACTGCAAAGCCGATTCCTCGGGATCATCGCTCGTCACGCTGAAATTTTCAGTCTTGGAAACAGAGCCAGGCTCACCAATACCGAGTTCCTTGCGCAAGGCTAGTTCCTTGGCGTGACCACGAGCAACCGTTTCGTATTCGCCGCCGTTAATCATCGCGCAGGCCGTATCGCGGTCAATCAGCTGTTCGTCAACCTGCATCTTGATGGCGTCCGTTTCCTTTTTCGGGTCAAGCAAGAAAGCCGCATTGCCAATCCAGCGGCAGTTACTCCACAGTTCGCGCTTGACAGGATTTTCAAAGAATCCAGGAGCCTCGACCAAGCCGCTAATGACGGCATCGGTCAGCCACTTTTCATAGACCGGCTGACAGAAATCAGACACAAAATCGTGACGCATGCGTTCGTAAGTCTTGCGGCTTTCGAGAATCGCCGCACGCACGGCATTGTAGCTCGTACCAAACTTACGGAGCACCACTTCGAAGCTCACGCCACACGCGGCAGCAGCTTCGGCAAAAATGCTTTCGACAAACGGCTGGTAATTGACATTCGGGCGTTGCGGGTTCAGGCTCTTGATGCTTTGACCCTGGGCAAGCGACCAAACGGCACCAGGCTTCATTTCGAGCGCCGGCTGGGTTCCCTTCAACAGGTCAACCGTGTACTTGTCATCGGTCTTTTCGACGCGCTCGGCTTCCGGCACATTGCCGTAAAGGTCTTCGGCTTCTTCCGGGACGTTGTTTTCAAGCACGGCCGTAAAGCAGGCGCTAATGACAGCTGCCATGAGTTCGGCATCCTGGTAGCGTTCCTGCTGCTTGAGCTGCAAAATCACAGGAGCAAGCATCGGGACACCGCGACGCTGGTCCGTGCGGTCTGCAGTAAACACGTGAATCACGTTCGGGTTCCCGAACGAATCAAACGCGGGTACCCTGACCGTATCGATAAAATCAGTAAAGTTATCGATGCTCCAAACGGGTTTCGTCGTAAAATGGTAAGCCCTGGGAGCACCGTTGCGGTCCACCTCGACGCCTTCGGTAAGCGCATCGCTATCCATCGCGCCGAGCGGATTCTGGCAACGTTCGCCTTCGAGCAGCTTGATGTTCAGTCCGAACGGTTCAAAATTCTTGTTGTAGCAGGCAAGCGCGAAGCAGTCGCCACCAAGCAGTGCCGTCTTGATAGCCAAATCCTGCAACTGCGCAAAGTCATTCTTGCGCTCGGCATCGCATTTTTTCGACTTGGCCCAAATTTCAAAAAGATCTTGTGTCTTGCGGTTCCACTTTTCGGCATCTTCCTGAGTCATGCCAAGCATATCCCAAAGCTTTACTGTCGGGCGGGCCTTAATTCCGGTTCCCACCACATTCGTCGCAAAAGACGAAATCATCGCACGGCTAAAAGCATTGTTCTGGAAAAGTTGGCGGCTACGGCGACGCAAGATGTCAAGGTCGGCAGCGATATCGCGGTCGGCAGAGCCATTCGGAGCATAAAACGCCCGCAAGGCCTCCGTAATTACGGATGCACCCTTCCAGGCATTGCCAGATACTCCAATAACTCGCGACACTTACACCTCAATGCGGAATAGACACAACGCAGAACGCCTTGCCACGACGCAAACCTTTCGCCGTGGCGAGACGCCCCAACCACAAGTCCAGCTGTTTCTGACACGCATCCACGGAGGCGCGACTCAAGGAACGCCCCCCAATGGAGTAGCTTTGTGCTTCCATAGCCTTCGCGAGGGCCGCTTCGGCAGAAGCGACCATCCGTTCACAGAGTTCGACAGAATACAAACCGGCCATGCACATAAAATAGCCCTATTGCAAGAGCAAAAGGGCTAAAATGACACAAGATTTTTTTTGATTATTTTGCCGTTTTCATGGCTTTTTCGAGATTTTCTTCAAAATATTTTTTCATTCTACGGTCAACGACCTTTTGGACAATTCCCTTGAAATCCCAGCTTTTCTTAATTTTCGCTTCCTTTTCTTCACGGTACAGCCAATCCATTTCCGAACGGTCAGCCTTATTCCTGCGAGCAACAACAACATCGCCACCTTTTGTTGTCATCTTGAAGGCGTGCGGGTTTGCTACGTTCGCACGTTTTTTAGACTGGTGAGTGTCGGCATACTTGAGCAAGTTCGACGCCTTGAGCGATTGTTTCATTCGGCCGGTTGCCGTTCTTCCAGGTTCCTGAATTGACTTGTCCGGAATAGCCATGCTCTTGCTTTTGGTCGGTTTTGCCACGCCACCCGTCGTATGGATTTCCATAAACTCGGTATTCGGAGCGTTCAGGGCCACAACAGCCACAGGATTCTCTTTCGTCGCCTTCTTTACCTCAATTTTTCGCGGCAATGTCTTGTTACGGACATGAAACGCTTTCGGGTAAGCCTCACGCAAGGCCTTTTGGGAATCAAAAGCGCACCTATTCAGGGCACCGACAGCAGCAAACTGAACCTGCTTGATTTCCTTTTTGATTTCTTTTTCCAGCGTTTTTGCCAGATTTTCCAAAGTGCAGTTGATTGTACTCATATTTTCATTCCCTGGTTGACAACAAAACCTCTACGAACCGGCGCTTTTCGGGCCGGATTCCTTGTATAACTGACACCCGCAGCCGCCATCTTGTCCACATCAACGCCAACCAAATTGAGGGCCGCACGCGAATACACCCTACAGTCAAGAGCCTCGTTACGATCTCTGACCTTGTCGTAAGAATAGGTCAGAAAACCGCGACTCATGTGTGATTTTTTCACTTCCGATTCGGCAAGCTGCTTGAAATGTTCCTGATCATAGACATCTTTCATCGGGAAATGGCAATATCCCGGACCAGGATTGTTGTACGCAAGAACATTGAAGAACCAATCCTTAACAGTATCCGTGCCAACGGTAATAAGCTTGGCGTTTTCTGCAGAGGATTTTTTCGTGGATCCCGGGCGACTGATGACAGGCCTATTCGGACCACGCGCACCGATACTGGCATAAATGCGCCGCCATTCACGCTTTGCGCAATACTTGTACACGGACGTAGTCTTATGGCCGCCAGAGTCAACAAGCGCGGCCGCAATGTAAAGTTGCGTACCATCCACTTTTTCGTAGTGTGATTTCATAAGAATTTCGTCAAGAGTTTCCCACACTTCCGAGCGGTCAGGGTCTCCAGGAATAATCCTGTAGTCGATGCTCCAGCTTTCGAGACCTCGGCCCCATCCAACAATTTCCACTTCCAAGCGGTCATCCTGGGTATCTACGCCCGCAGTCAAAATCACGACATCATCTGGAACTTCGCATCCATATTCTTCGCGACGCAAGAACAATTCCGAGAAATCGTGCCGGACCTGGTTTTCTTCATCCCAAGCACGGCCTTCCACGTTGTTGGTCCACACCTTCAGCTTTTGCGGGTCACCCTTTGCTTCCAAGAATTCCGTCACGGCCTCTTCCCAGGAATACCACCCGAGCGGGCTATAGAAAGCGCTCAAATGGTAGCTTGGGTAAGCTCCATTCGGATTCGTGGGCACCCACTGCCCCTGCGCCATCAGTTCAGTCTTTCGCCATTCCTGGTATTCGCCACCGCAATGCGGGCACTTCATTCGCACTGTGTACGGCAAATTATTGCCGTCGGCATCCTTGTCCCACACCATGTTCTTGAATTCCCACACGTGCAGCTCGCCGCAATGCGGGCAAGGAACATTGTAGTAGCGTTGGTCGCCAATTTCGAACTTTTTGGTAATGCGGCACTTGCCCTTGATGGTCGGCGTCGAGTTCCAGAAGCGCTTTCTGCGCGGAAAGTTCGTCGTTCTACGCTTCACCAGGTCGCATGGGTCACCTTCGCCGTTGCAGTCGAGCGGCCAACCCGAGATTTCGTCACAAAGCACCACCTGCAGGGGCTTCGAGCGAAGCTGCGAAGCGGAACCACCAGAACCGAGAAAGAAGATGCCACCCGGATATTCCTTACAGCCAGCCGTGTCGCCCGTGAAATACTTGTCCATTTTCATGGCGGCAAATGTCGGAGCAAGGCGCTGGCGCTCGAAATCGGCGGCGGCATCGTCGGTGGTCTGATAAAGACCAATCGGGCACGGGCTTTGCAGCATGTAGTAAAGCGCCGTGTTGATCATGCACTCGGTGCCGCCAATCTGCGAACCCTTCATGAACGCCACATCGCTGCAGGGGCTTTGCGGGCTGAGCATATCCATGATTTCGACCAGGTAAGGCGTGCGGTCATTGGTCCACTTACCCTTCGAAGCGGACGCCTCGCCCGCCAAGAGTCGGTTTTCTGCAGCCCACTGGCTAATCGTCTGATCTTTGGGCGGCGTGAGCCCCTGAATCAGACCGCCAAGGCAGAAATCCACGTTGCCGGTATAAGGCAGCGTGTTCTCGAATTTCTGCGCAACGGCAGTCGGTTCTGTCAGCTGTTCAGCCATCAGTCAAAAAAGTTCTCCGGAGTGCGTTCGCTCAAGTCCTTGAGCACCGTAATCGATTCTTTGCGGATGATTTCGCCGATTTCGTGGTTAGAATCTTTCATGGCTACGCGGAGTTTTTCAGCCTCGATACCGGCCGCACTCAGCTGCTCCTGGATATGGCCAACAATCTTCGGCGCAAGCTGCACATACATGTTCATGACCTTTTCCTGGATCATGGCTCCCATTTGGTACGCCTTCAGGAACACCGTCTGCTTGTCGACAAGGCGACCTTCCAGTTCGTCGGCCTTCAGTTTGGCCAAACGGGCCATGTGGAATTCTTTTTCGGCCCTGGAGACTTCTAGTTCTTGGCGTTCCTGTATCACTCCGCCAAAATCAATTCCCTGAACCGGGGCCGAAACAGGCTTCGGGGCTACCGGATTCTCGTTACCGAGAATGTGGGCCGTCGCCTGGGCATCGATGTTGTCGTAACCGGCTGCCATTTGCCCGCGAGTCGGCGTGGTGACCTTGCTGCGATCCTTCTTGAGCGTCCACTGTTGCGCAGAGACGACCTTGTGGTAGCACTTTTCGCCACGCGAATTCCGGAAGGTATCGAGACGCCCCTTGGCGGTCGCCTTCGATACTGCAGCACCAGAGACACCGATCTGCTTTGCAAACTGGGCCCCTGTTTCAAGTTCTTCGTCCGTATAGGAATGCTGGTGGCGTTGGTAGTCCATTGTTAACCTCTAAACTAAGATTAACCAAAAGACGGTCTTAAAGGTTAAGTAAAGACACAAGAAAAAAAAATGAGCGAAACCCAGGAACCCGTTAACCCGCCCGAAAATCTCAAAAATTTGCGACGAAAGTGGGTCGCCAAAAACC
>Ga0326514_10003360_pt1 | contig 10188 bp, 7 predicted proteins | sample 3_2548_0518_D_FD_203653 | JGI IMG/M metagenome (GOLD analysis project Ga0326514, IMG submission 203653) | Bovine rumen microbial communities from UC Davis, California, United States - 3_2548_0518 | ecosystem: Host-associated > Mammals > Digestive system > Stomach > Rumen | place: USA: California... | reverse complement strand
GTTGCTTGTAAGCGCAAGGTCTTTTGCCTGTAACCGAAAGGCCTTGCGCTTATAAGCGAAAGACCTTGCGCTTGTAAGCAAAAACTGCGAAACGGCCTCCGTTGTACCGCGATGCACGGCATCTTACACCGCGATCAAGGCCTTTTTGTACCATGAAACTGCATCAATCACAATGCAACAGAACTGCTATGGCAACGAGTTTAGCTTTTGGACGCTTGCTCGACTAACTTTTGTAATGGCTAAACGAAGACAGAGTTGTTACGCTTGACCCACCGAATTGTGAATAAAGATAAATAATCACAGAAAAATTTGCACCGTTCATTTTTTTTGCGTACTTTTGCACTCGCAAACAAGGAACAAGGACCCGTAGCTTAGCTGAATAGAGCGTCAGATTCCGGTTCTGAAGGTCTTGGGTTTGAATCCCAACGGGTTCACAAGCAAGCAACGAGGTTTTCCACAGGGGCGTAGCTCAGCTGGTTTAGAGCGCTTCAGTCACATTGAAGAGGTCATCGGTTCGAATCCGATCGTCCCTACCCATACGAAAAGAAGGCATCACTCAACATCGGCAACGAGTTGAGTGATTTTCTTTTGCATAAAATATTGCATTTTTACCATTTATTTTGTAATTTTGCAGTCCAATTAAAAACATGATAAGAATGCCAAGGACAAGACAACAAATATGCTTTTTGCTTGCTTTCTTCACCTTATTTATATATAATAGCCTTCAAGCAAAGAACATGACACCTCTGGGGCTGCACAACATCGCCGCACAGAACGTTGAGATTCTGCGCGACGAAGGACTTGTGCAGGTGAAGATGGACCTCCGATTCACGGCCCCCAACCACTATTACAGCAACCAACTGGTGACACTCGTCACCCCACGTCTGGTGTGCGGAAACGACTCTGTTGAGCTGCCGTCCATCGGGCTCTACGGCGACCGTCCGTGGTACCACTACATGCGCGGCGGAACCGACGCGCTGCAGAGCGACAACGATCTGAAGTACCGTGCCAAGAGCTGTCCCGAACTGCTGTTCTACGTCAAAAACACCATCTACCAGCCCTGGATGGACCGTGCCGTGCTGAAGCTGGTGCGCACCGACATCCTGTGCTGCCAGACCAACGAAGAAATGGAACACTACATCACGGCCATGATGGCTGCCAAAATGAGCATCGTACCAGCCAAGCCTATCGTGGAAGAGAAGATATACAAGCGCCGCAGCCGCGCCAACATAGGCTTTGTGGTGGGCCGCACTGAGATTCAGCCCGACTACGGCAACAACCAAATGGAGCTGGGGCGCATACGCAACAGCATCGAATCAGTTCGCAACGACTCAGCCGCCACCACCACCGGACTTCTGCTGAAGGGCTATGCCTCGCCCGAAGGCACCTGGGAGCGCAACAACCAGCTGGCCAAGGGCCGCATAGAGACTCTGCGCCACTATGTGATCGACGAAATGAACGTGCCAGACGACATCGTCAGCACCAGCTATCAGCCAGAAGACTGGGAGGGGTTCCGTGAGTTTGTCGTGGACCACCGCGACTCACCACAACTGCCGCATGCCGACAAGATACTGAAGATTATTGACAAGCAGTGGCATCCCGACAAGAAACTGGCCCACATCGCCATGACCTATCCTAAGGAATACCGCTATCTGTTGCTCAACTGTTTCCCCGATCTCAGACGTACCGAGTACACCCTGAAGTTCAAGCGACGCAAGCTCATAGAACAGCAACTGCCCCCCGATACGGTCTACTCCCTGCGCGAGGCCCCGCTCACCGTTCTCACCTACGACCAGTCTCGCCCCTACCGCCCTATACTGGCACTGAAGACCAACCTGCTGATACCCGTCAATGCAGAGATAGAAGTGCCTTTCGGTGCAGAAAGCCGATGGAGCCTTCTGGCCGAATACTGGGCTCCCTGGTTCGTGTGGCGCCAGAACAGCCGGGCCTTTGAGATACAATCACTGGGCTTCGAGCTGCGCTACTGGGCATGGCCCCGATGCCAGCCTTGTCGCCCTACCCTGACCGGCACCTTCATCGGAGCCTACGTGCAGACGGGCAAGTATGACCTGGAGTGGAACTCGAAGGGAGATCAGGGCGAGTTCACCAGCGTTGGCCTGACACTAGGACACAGTTGGCTGCTCTCCAAGCACTGGAACCTGGAGCTGTCGCTGGGCATCGGCGCCCTCTGGGGACCACAACGGCACTACAACGGCGAATATGAAGACACGCACCTCATCTGGAAGCGCAACCGCAACCTGTTCTATGCAGGCCCCACCAAACTGAAGTTCTCACTGGTGTGGCTGCTCGGCAGTGCCAAGAAACGATCGACATCCCACGGGAAAGGAGGCCGACAATGGTAAGGTTCAGACAATGCGGCATGGCCGTCGTGGCAGCAAGCATGCTGTGCTGTGCGTGCGACCGACGGCAACTGGAAGTGACACCCGACGAGCATGTGCGGGCTAAGATCACGGTGAAATGGGATGCCTGTTTCAAATCCCGCTTCGGCTATACGCCCGAACAAACCACCTTCATGGTGTGGGACGACCTGGGCAATGCTCCCATCACCCGGACGAGCTTCGACAATTCGGTCGTCATGACACTGGATCCCGGCACCTATCAGCTGGTGGCCTTCAACGAGATAGCCGACACCTACAACGAGGCAGGCTTGCACTTCTACAACAGTGCCAGCTACGAACGGATGGCCCTGCGCTCGCTGACCTACGCGGACGAGGGAACGTCCTATATGTATCCACCCAAGACACCCGGCATAGCCGTGGTGCTCGACACGTTTCAGGTGACACGCGACATGGTTGAGGGCGACACCGTCATCTTTGTGCCTTACGAGGAGTTTCGCGACAAGGGCTATCGGTTCGGCAACGAGCACCAACGGACCTTCGAACTGCCAGAGACACCGTGGCTCATGACCGTCGACCTCTCCGTGACAGTGAAGCTGAAGCACTGGCAGAGCGTGAAGGCTGTCAACGGCAGCATCAGCGGAATGGCCGACGGGTTCTATCTGAGCCGGGTGGAACGTACACGCGAGACAGGCTTGTTGCACTTCGACCCGAACAACTGGAGCCGGACACGCTATGGCAGCGAGGCCGACAGCACTGGCAGCTACACTACGCGCATCGCTTCCTACGGACTGCCCCTCGACAAGGAACTTATCAGCGAGCGCAAGAACACCGACAACGTATTGCGACTGGCCTTGACGCTAAGCAACGACTCGGTCGTCAACTGCCAGTACAATGTGGGCAAGCTCCTTCGCTACAGCAATGCCGAGGGGAAAGAAACACGCATCCGCACACGACGGGACTTGCAGGGGTTGCAGCTCAACCTCGAACTGCCCGATGTCATCAATCTGCCCGTTATTGGGACGAGAAACAACAGGTAATTCTGGGTTCGGAAGTAGGGTGTCCAATTTGTAGTGCCATGAAATAGAAAAAATGGTCGTTCATAGTCTATACAGACTACAACAGTCCCATGATTTCACGAAGTGAGGTGACCTCGTGGGTGACAGGCTCCGGGGCTGAATAGTCGGGAAAACGATTGAAGTAGATGGTGTCGAGACCGTAACGCTTGGCTCCGAGGATGTCGGTGCTGAAATTATCGCCTATCATGATGGTGCTTTCAGGGTTTGCACCAGACTTCTTGATGGCATAGTCGAAGAATTGCGGCGAAGGCTTGTTGGCCCTCGCATCCTCGCTCAGAATGACCGTGTCGAAATAGTCGAGCAACCCACAAGCCCTCAGTTTCTTGTATTGCACTTCATGGAATCCGTTGCTGCATATATGGATGCGATAGCCCTGACGGCGCAGATGTTCCATCAGTTCGTGCGCCCCTTCCACCACACCAGGCTTCGAAGAACAAAAGTCAAGGAAACAGTCGCTGGCCTCCAGACAATAAGCCTCGGTGACTTGCAGTCCGCGCCCCAGACTGAGCGGACGACGGAAACGCTCAACGATGAGATAGTCGCGTGTAATCTCGCCCTTGGAGTAGCGCGTCCACAGGTCGATGTTGGTGCGCCAGTATTCGTCGTAGAACACCTGTGGATCGTCGAAATAGCGATGGAGCTGCAAGCGTTCGTAGAGTTCGCGCAAGGCGATGACGGCATTGCCATGCGTATCATAGAGGGTATCGTCGAAATCGACGAAGAGGTCATTATAATGCTTCATTTTCTGTCATTTGGTCAAATTTGATTGTCATTCTGCTACTTTTCTGTCACAAATAACGCGCTCTTTAATAAAATATTATTAACTTTGCATCAAAAGTATAAAATAAAAAAGGAATACAACAATGAATATCACCGAAAGATTTCTGAACTACACCAAGTTCGACACGCAGTCGGCTGAAGACAGCCAGAGCGTGCCAAGCACTGCCAAGCAACTCGTTTTTGCTGAATATCTGAAAAAGGAGCTGGAGGACGAAGGACTCGAAGACGTAGAGATGGACGAGAAAGGCTATATCTATGCCACTCTGCCTGCCAACACCGACAAGGCCGTACCTACGATAGGCTTCATCAGCCACTACGACACATCGCCCGACTGCTCGGGCGCCGACATCAAGGCACGCATCGTGAAGAACTACGACGGCAAGGAGATTGAACTGAGCGAGGGCATCACGTCGAGTCCACGCAAGTTTCCTGAGCTGCTGGCCCATGTGGGCGAAGACCTCATCGTGACCGACGGCCACACACTGCTGGGCGCCGACGACAAGGCCGGCATAGCCGAGATTGTGCAGGCCATGTGCTACCTGCGCGACCATCAGGAGGTGAAGCACGGCAAGATTCGCGTGGCCTTCAATCCCGACGAGGAGATAGGCATGGGCGCCCACCACTTCAACGTGGAGAAGTTTGGATGCGACTGGGCCTATACGATGGACGGCGGCGACGTGGGCGAACTGGAGTACGAAAACTTCAACGCAGCCAGTGCAAAGATCTGCATCAAGGGTGTGAGCGTACATCCAGGCTATGCAAAGGACAAGATGGTGAACGCCAACCGTCTGGCCGTAGAGTTTGCCTCGATGCTGCCCGCAGCCGAGACACCAGAGACCACCGAGGGCTATCAGGGCTTCTACCATCTGATAGGCATGCAGACCAACACCGAACTGGCCAAGCTGTCGTATATCATTCGCGACCACGACCGGGAGAAATTCGAGGCTCGCAAACGCTTCGTTAAGCGGTGTGCCAGTCGCATGAACGAGAAATACGGCGACGGCACGGTGACGGCTGAGGTGAACGACCAATACTACAACATGAAAGAGAAGATTGACCCACAGATGCACGTCATCGACCTGGTGCTGAAAGCCATGCAGGAGGTGGGCGTGACGGCAAAGGTGAAGCCCATCCGAGGCGGTACCGACGGTGCTCAGCTCTCGTTCATGGGTCTGCCCTGCCCCAACATCTTTGCAGGTGGTGTCAACTTCCACGGTCCATACGAGTTTGTTTCCATACAGTCGATGGAGAAAGCCATGAATGTGGTCGTAAAGATTTGTGAACTAACAGCTAACAGATAAGGCGTATGGAAGGCGTTGCCCCGTTGGTTGAAGACCTTGCCCTCATTCTGGTGGTGGCAGGTGTTGTGACCCTCATTTTCAAACATCTGAAACAACCACTGGTGCTGGGCTATATCATGGCAGGCTTCCTTGTGTCGCCCCACATGCCCTATACGGCCAGTGTTGTCGACGTAAACAACATCCACCTATGGGCCGACATCGGTGTCATGTTCCTGCTGTTCTCGTTGGGTCTCGACTTCTCTTTCAAGAAAATTCTGAAGATGGGTGCTTCGCCCATCATATCGACCATCAGCATCATCTTCTTCATGTCGATGCTGGGTGTCTGTGTGGGCTATGCCTTCAACTGGCCCAAGATGGACTGCATCTTCCTGGGCGGTATGCTGGCCATGAGTTCCACCACTATTATATATAAGGCATTCGATGACCTTGGCCTGCGGCAACAGCAGTTCACAGGACTGGTCATGTCGGTGCTGATACTCGAAGACATCCTTGCCATCGTCATGATGGTCATGCTGTCGGCCATCGCCAGCGGCTCTAATCCAGATGGGGGACAGATGCTGGGCAGTATCATCAAGATTGGCTTTTTCCTGGTGCTCTGGCTGGTGGTGGGCATCTCCGCCGTGCCTCTGTTCCTGCGGTCTGTGCGCAAGCTCATCAATGCCGAAGTGCTGCTTATCGTGTCGCTGGGCCTGTGCTGCGCAATGGCCGTACTCTCCACCAAAGTGGGCTTCTCGTCGGCCTTCGGTGCTTTCATCATGGGCAGCATCCTGGCTGAGACCGTCGAAGCCGAACGCATTGAGAAGTTGGTGGAACCCGTGAAGAACCTGTTTGGCGCCATCTTCTTCGTGTCGGTAGGCATGCTGGTCGATCCTGTCATCATCGTCAAATACGCACTGCCTATCATCGCCCTTGTCCTAACCATCCTGATAGGCCAGAGCATCTTCGGTTCGTTCTCGTTCATGCTGGGCGGCGAGTCGCTGAAGTCGGCCATGCGTTGCGGCTTCTCTATGGCGCAGATAGGCGAGTTCTCGTTCATCATCGCATCGCTGGGCCTTTCGCTCGGTGTCATCAGTGATTTTCTCTATCCGGTCGTGGTGGCCGTATCCGTCATAACAACCTTTCTCACACCTTACATGATACGGTTCGCCACACCGGCTTATAATGCCCTGGAGAAGAAACTGCCCTCGCGCCTCATTCGCACACTCAACCACCTGTCGATGAGTCATCCTGACACGCAGGACCAGAGCAACTGGAAGTCGCTGCTCACGCAGATGACCGTCAACACCGTCATCTACAGCATTCTGACCACAGCCACCATCGCACTGATGTTCACCTTCGTGCTACCCGTCGTTCAGCAAATGCTGCCCAGTGGCTGGTATGCCAACGTGCTCACAGGTGTGCTCACCATCGTTTTCATTGCCCCGTTCCTACGCGCAATGGTGATGAAGAAGAACCGAAGCGAGGAGTGGAAAGCCCTTTGGAAAGAGAGTAACCGCAACCGTCCGCCCCTGATCTTCACGATTCTGGTGAGAGCCATGATTGCGGTTGCCTACATTTTCTATATATGCAACCACTTGTCGCACTTTGCTCCCGCACTCATGATTACGATGGGCATCATCGTCGTGCTGTTCATCATCTTCTCGAAACGCATCAAGCGCAACAGCATCCTGATGGAACGCCTGTTCATCAACAACCTGCGCTCTCGCGACATCGAGGCACAGGTGAGCGGAAGAAAACGACCGCTCTACGAGGGGAAACTGCTCGACCGCGATATTCATATTGCCGAACTCGACGTGCCAGGCAACTCTACATGGATGGGACAGACGCTGCGGCAGCTCAATCTTGGCCAGAAGTATGGCGTTCATGTGAGCAGTATCCTGCGTGGCGGTTTCCGACTGAACATTCCCGACGGCGACTACGTCATCTTCCCCTACGACCGCTTGCAAGTCATCGGCAGCGACGAGCAGCTGTCAGCACTCAGCAAAGCCATCAACGAAGAGGTGCTGGGCGAAGACCCTGAAATGGAGAAGCGCGAGATGAAACTGCGACAGCTCATCATCGACCGCAACAGTCCGTTCATAGGAAAGACGCTGAAAGAAAGCGGCATCCGCCGTGTCTATAGCATCATGGTGGTTGGTCTGGAAGAAGGCGAAGAGAATCTTTCGCCCTTCAAGCCCGACCGCAAATTCCAGGAAGGCGACATCATCTGGGTGGTGGGCGAACAAGAGTCATTCGATGCTATCAACGGCTAACCGAGAGTCCTAAAATTTGTAAACTATAGCCCCTCTACAGGCTAAAAAACCTGAAAATCGTACCTCTCATGAGATACGATTTTCGCGTTTTTTTCGTAAATTTGTAGTGAAAATCATTCACTTAAAAACAAATTCTTATGTCAAAAACTATTGATTTACAGATTGAGAAGAGCCACGTGCTCATTGAAGGTATTCGCAAGAACATCGAGGGTCTGCGCGATAAAGGATTCAACGAGGAGGAACTGAACCAAATGGAAGCTGAGCTGAGCGAACTGAAGAAAGCCAACGACGAATGCGACGTGACACGTGCCGAACTGTCGGAAAAGGTAAAGCGTTGCAACGAAATCATGACTTCAGTAAAAGAGAAGTTCAGCGACAAGAAGAAGGCCATCAAAGGCTACTATCCGCAAGAGGAGTGGATTCGCTATGGCGTGCAAGACAAGCGATAAGCTTTATTAGTCAAAAGCCTATAATATCCGCCGAGACTCTCTGCCAGAGATTCCCGGCGTTTTTTTTAAGGACAGCTCAAGGCATCAACGGCATCGTGGCACAAGGAGCGTTTGGCCAGTTCTTCGTTTGTATTGATAAAAGGTAGGACAAAGATGAACAGTTTTGCAAAAAATATTGTATCTTTGTCGCAGAATTCAAAAGACAAGATTATGGCAAAGTACTTAGACCCGAAAGCCGACCTGACTTTCAAGAAGATATTCGGCGAGCACAAGAACCTCGTTATCAGTCTGCTTAACGCCCTTCTGCCCCTGAAGGACGACGAGCGGGTGGAGAGCATCGAATACTGGCCTGCTGAGAAAATACCCGATAGAACGGAGGCAGAAAAATATAGCATCGTAGACGTATGCTGCAAGGACAACAAGAAGCGCGAGTTCATTGTCGAGATGCAGATGTCGTGGACGGAATCGTTCAAGAAGCGCGTACTGCTCAATGCATCCAAGGCATACGTGGCACAGACAGCAAAAGGAATGAAGTATTCTGGTCTTCAACCTGTCTATGCGCTGAACTTTGTCAATGCAATATTTCTGGAGGATGTGGATGATTACTACCACTACTATCATCTTGTACATGACAAATACACCGACAGAGTGATTGACGGCCTTCATCTCATCTTTGTGGAGCTGCCAAAGTTCAAGCCACAGAGCTTCAGCGAGCGAAAGATGCAGGTACTTTGGCTTCGTTTCCTCACAGAAATCAATGAGAACACCAAAGAGGTTCCGGCTGAATTAAAGGAAAATGCCGAGGTGAACCAAGCGCTCGAAATTGTAGAAATAGCTGCTTTCAGCGATGAGGAGATGAGGGCTTACGACAAATTCTGGGACAGGGTCAGCACCCAACGGACATACGAAGAGGAGATAAAGCAGAAGGCTGAGGAAGAAGCCAACAAAAGAGCCAACAAAAGAGTGGAAGAAGCCAACAAAAGAGTGGAAGAAGCTATCAAAAAGTTAGAAGAAAAAGCGGAAGAAAAGATAAAAGAGGCCCAATCCGAAGCCAAAGCAATTGTAAAAGAAGCCAAAGCTAAAGCAGAAGAGGCAGAAGCTAAAGCAGAAGAGGCAGAAGCTAAAGCAGAAGAGGCAGAAGCTAAGGCCAAAGCTAAAGCAGAACAGCAAAAGATTGACACAGCTCGCAAGATGAAAGCCGATGGCCTGCCTTTTGAACTGATTGCAAAGTACACAGGCATAACCATCAAGGAAATTGAAGCCCTATGATTCATGAAGTAAGCCTCGAAAAGGCTCAAGGCCATATCATAGAAAGCAAAGGAACAAGCCTATGATATGGGCTGTAACTTCTATTCGTACTAAGTTATTCTTTAACGGTTACTTACACGCATGTCAGCTTCCAAAAGATGCTGACATGCATTTTTTAAAGCAAAAAAAACAAAATTCGTTGACATCTGACACACTTTGTAAGTCTATCGCGAGGCAAAATATGATAATTATTCGTATATTTGCAAGCGATGGCACTCCCTTTACAGTGCGAGGGAGCCAATTCTTGCTAAACTAAAATACGAACAAATATCAAACGAATGATGAACATGAGAACACTGCTGGCAGTCGGACTATCCCTATGGATGGGAGTGGCTGCATGGGCTGCCGACTTTGGCAAGCCCGTAACGTGGGACCGTCACAGTCTGCTGATCGACGGCAAGCGCGTCTGTCCCGTGATGGGCGAAGTACACTACTCACGCATTCCTGCCGACGAGTGGCAACGAGAGGTGAAGAAAATGAAGGAGGGCGGCGTGACGATAGTGGCCACCTACGTATTCTGGAACCACGTGGAAGAGGAAGAAGGCATCTTCAGATGGGACGGTCAGCGTTCGCTAAGACAGTTTCTCGAAGTGTGCCAACAAGAACAGATGCCAGTGGTGCTCAGGCTGGGGCCGTTCTGTCATGGCGAAGTGAGAAACGGA
>Ga0326514_10003359_pt1 | contig 10188 bp, 9 predicted proteins | sample 3_2548_0518_D_FD_203653 | JGI IMG/M metagenome (GOLD analysis project Ga0326514, IMG submission 203653) | Bovine rumen microbial communities from UC Davis, California, United States - 3_2548_0518 | ecosystem: Host-associated > Mammals > Digestive system > Stomach > Rumen | place: USA: California... | reverse complement strand
TGGCTAAAGACCAGCGGGTTGGTACTGACTAACGGAATGGGTAAGGGTAAAGGCGATAAGGCCGATGAAATCTTAGAGCAATTATTCCCCCATAAGATAGAAAACTTAGAGACTGGCACAGACTGGCAAGACTTAGCTCGTATGTCCTATATGGGTGGATTGTGCTTAGTAAAGGATGGAATGGAGGGACATATCAACGGTAAGACATACGTTTACGATGTTAACTCCGCTTATCCGTATCAAATGACTAAAGCTATGCCGATTCGGGAGGGTACGCCCACCGACGATATAGATTGTGAGTTTGGTATATTCTGGGTTAAGTGTTCGTTTAACCACGTTAATACCTGTCCTATCATCCATCAAGTAAGAGCATACCCGCCCCACATACCGCCTATCCAAGACATAAGTGAGCAACGCTTTACACTCTATGGCAAGAGCGACTACCTTAAGAATTTCGAGGGATATCTGGTCTTAACCAGTATCGAGATAGAATATCTTATCGAGTATGCCGGCTTGAACATCGAGGAAGTCTTAGCGGGCTATGAGTTCCAGACTACTGATAAGGTCTTCGAGCCTTATATCCGCGGTATCTATGAGGAACGTCAGAAGATTAAGCGTACCGAACCAGTTAAGGCCGAGTTCCTTAAGCTTATGATGAATAGCTTATACGGTAAATTCGGGTCGGGCGTTAAGTACGGATGCGAGTTTACCATTGACGATAGCGACCTATACAGGGAGATAGTCGATAAAGACGAGCTGGATTATCCGTGGGCTTACGTTCCTATCGCTACCGCCATTACTGGCTATGAGCGTGTCTATATCGCCACCATCATAAGTAAGAATTGGGACGGATTCGTTTATACGGATACTGACTCAATCCACTTAAACAAACCCCATAATGAGGGTTCAATGTGGATAGACCAAAAGGCTTTAGGGGCTTTAAAGTGCGAGAGCATCAGCGATAGGTCTAAGTATCTAAGACCTAAATGCTATGTTCACGAGAATGAAAGGGAATATGACAACTTAGGCAACGAGACAGGCTGTAATCCTATATCGGTTAAGTGCGGTGGTATGCCGAGCAACATTAAGGCAACCATCACGAGCATAGACCAGCTCTACATAGGGGCTAAGTTCGAGGGAAAGCTTATGCCTGTTAAGTACCGTGGTGGGGTATTCCTCCAGCCGACTACTTACCAGCTAACCAATGCCTTTAGGATGTGATTAAATGGGCTATAATATGATTCATATTAGGAATCAGAGAACTTGGTTAAACTTCGTATGGAAGTTAACCTACGCGCAAGACTTTAGACTGATTAGTTTCGGGAGTGATTAAGAATGGCTATGCAATTCTGGACTAAGGGCAAAACGTTCTTAGCGTCAATGAAAAGTAACCGCGGTAAGACTGTAACGCTCAAATTTAGAGCCGAGGATTACGACCCTATAAGGGGCGTGGTTAAGGTTAGCGAGAATAGGCAGTTTAGAAAAGGTGCAACCCACGGTATCAGAAAATACGAAAGGGAATACTACGCCCATAAAATCCAAAAGGAAGTTAAGCGTAGGGACGGTAAGACCATAACCGTTACCGATATCGTACTTGGTAGGGCCGTTAGAGGTTCGGGTAAATTCCAGTACGAAGTTGCCTATGAGCTGGCGGGAGATAGCCGTTTAGAGACGGGATTCGATTCTCTCATTACGGGCCTAAGAGACCACGGTGGATTATCGGCAGAAAAGGCTAACGAACTGTATGAGATTTGGAACTCTCTTAGCAATAAGCAAAAGATAAAGTTCTATCAAGAATACAACGCCAGCGAGATTGTTAAAGAGTACGGTTCGGACGGAGTTAACGAATCTAAAATGACTGTCGAGACTAAGGACTATAAGACCTTAGTTGAGGAAACCTTAAAGGAAGTTATGGCGGGTGCTTAAATGAGTATGAGAGTCACCGCCATAATGCAGAACATTTAGAATATACTCCGTGAACACTTTAAGCAAGGCCAACGGTTCGTAGCCCCCGAAGTAGGGTTATATACAAACTATATACCCCAACAGGTCGGGAGGTACTTAGGCCGTTTGCATTGTATTGAGAGGGTCGATATTAGAATCCTTAGCAATCGCTCGGTGCAGACTGTTTACGAACTTAAAACCCTTGAGGACATAGGGTGGGATAGATGAACGATATAATTCCTGGCGGGATGGTCTTAGTCTGTCCCACCTGTGCTAAGCCCTTAGTGGCAGAGCTTTAGCATAACGAAGTCTATCGCTCGGTCTTAAAATGCCCCGACTGTAAGGTTATAAGGGCTTGCAGATTAAGGAACGATGTTGTCGGTTCGGATGGCAAGATTAGGCCGTTAACCTATGAGCGTGATAGGGATTGGCCTAAATCTATGCCGACCAAGTGCGACGGCTGTATATTCTGGTCGGGTCGTAAGCTTAGGTGCGTAAATCTAAACGAATGCCCTAAAGAGTAAACGTTTTAAGGTAGGGCAACCTACCTATACATACGGTGGACGGATAAGCGGTATTCCAGCAATCCAGAAGGGAGTAAGAGTTTCACTCTTAAGGCCCTTAAGGTTGTGGTCGAAGGGCGTGTAGGTTCAACTCCTACCCACCGTACTTATGCTGGCTTAGTCGAGTGGTTAAGACGGTTGGCTTAAGACCAACTGCTTAGTGCATCAACGGTTCAAATCCGTTAGCCAGCACCACTTACAGTCTAATAGTGTAGCGGTCAAGCACACCGACCTTTGGAGTCGGTAACGGAGGTTCGAGTCCTCCTTAGACTACCTTTTATTACACAATTTTGTAATATCCGTAATTTTCTTACGGCACTTAGCCATCCTAAGCTCAATCGCTTAATTGTCATTAAATGAGGGGTTAAGCGTGCGAAAATGTCAATTTATCGCATTTTGACATTGTTTAACATTACGAAATAAGGCTTTATCAGACAACACGAGTTTTGCTTAGCCATATACCGAGACGGATGTTAAATTCGGTTTTACGGCTGTCAAATCTTAAAATGTTATAATTAGCCATCTTCTCCAACGTCTTAACAAACGTGCTGTCGAAGATAAAGTTCTCGTCGTATTCTATTGGGGTTAAGAGGTAACCGTCCTTAGACTGGTCGTACTTTTCCTCCTTAATGTAGCCTATCCCACGCTTAGAGTAAAGGCCGTAAATGTTGCCCTTGATTTTGATTTGATAACCGCTATCCGTGGCATTATCAGAAGTGGCGATAAAACTATCGGGGTCGGTGGCATAGTGCTTTAACTCTTGCTGGATGGAGTCCATCGACTTACCCATCTTAAGCTCTCCGTCTATGAATGCCTGTGCCATAGCCTTAGAAGGCTCAACGTTTTCGATAGCTAAGCGTAAGCCTTCACGCTCAATCTTAAGGATATAACCGCTTGCGAACTTGGGTATTTCCCAACCCATAAAGTACGGATTCTCCCAAGTCTTACAGTTGGCCGACATTATGATTTTAAGATTCTCGTTTGACCTTAAGACGGTATGATATAACTCGACGAAGTAATCGAACTCCTTATACTTGCGAGTTTGGAACTTATAGGCGATGGGAACGAACTCGTCAATATACCATCTGGTTAGATTGGTAATCTCCATTCCCTTTAAGTTAGGGGAGTCCTTGATAGCGAAGAAGTAAACCCTACTACCGTTCTCAAACTCATAGATTTGTATAGGCATTTCGTCCATAGGCGGTTTTATGCGCTTATAGTGTTTCTCTAAGCTACCGTCTTCGGTGCGTGTCTCATAGTACCTTAAAAAGTCTGCTATTGTTACGGCCAGTTCGATTCTATCGTAACGAGAAATAGCGACATTTTTACCCCTTGCCAACTGACCTCTAAGGTTCTTAAAGAACGTGTAGGTCTTACCGATGTTACGGATAGAAATTGCTTGGATGATATCGCAATCACCCATAAGGGATAAAAGGGGGTCACCATCCCAATGCTGTTTAGCATCGGGATAAGTGACCTTGATTAATTTGTTTACCATTTTAAGCACTTATACTCTTACTTTCTAACATAATACTTTACTTGTGAAAATTTTGTAAAATCTGGGAATATAACCGCATTGGTAGTAGTATAGGTAATAGTATAAGGATTTGTACTAGTATCAATATTAGTATTATATCTCCACATAGATAATGTAATTAGATGGTCTTGATTATTTGCTACATATATTCCAGCGTCATAAGACTTAACACTATATTGTGAAGTATTGTTACTATCTTGTGTAATTTTAGCTCCATGTACTCTTTTAATAAAATGGAATCCCGAAACATCAGTACCTTTTCTTAAATAAATAATATCCATATAATCTGATATATTATCTTCAACTTCAACAATCATATCAGTTGTAAGTTTATTATCTGATACATAAGTAAGATATTCAGTAGAATTTTCAACTAAACCCCAACTTTCTAACATAGACTTGATACCCGAAGTATTAACATCAATAACATTGTCGGTATCAATAGTAATACCGCTACCAGCGGTAAGTTTAGGCTGGTAATTATCCATATCGGGCAGTTCGGTCTTAGTCGCTAAAACGGAAGTATCAGCACTAATCTCGTTACTCTCAATCACAATGCCAGTACCAGCGGTATAGGTTGCCCCACCAGCAACTTTACAAGCAACACAAGTAGGTTTTCTGTCAGTCATTTAACTCACTATCCTATTATCTCGTTTAAAGTATTTAACTCCTTACCAAGTCATAGCCTCGGCTAAAGTAAAGCAATCCTTGAACTGGTCAACAAAGAACTTAAGCCAGCCATCCATAGCCTTAGTCTTATCTAAGTTCTTGAACGGCTCTTCGTTCTTATCAACCGTAGTGGTATCGGTTACAGCGTTTTGCTTACCCTTCTGTGTGCGGTTAGGCTGTATATTCAGGCTCGTGTTAATCGGGTACTCGTAGTCGTCACTTGTAGTATCTCTCTGCCCATAAGCAACGGACATAACAGTCTTAGCCGAAGGATTGAAGTCCTCCATCTGTGACTTATACGTTTTAAGCTTATCCTCGGCCAGCATAAACGCTACCTTAAGTTCGTTCTCAAAATCGTCGAAGGGGTCAACGATGCACCAGTTAGCGTAGTAAGTGTTAAAGAACTCGTCCTCCTTAGAAGTTATAAGGTCGCTGGTTATAACGTCACTTAGCTTAAAGTCATTTCTGCTAACGTTGTTATAAACGATAGTCATTCTTGACTCGCTATCAATGGTGCGGAAGTAATAGTATTTAGCCGTGTATAATACATTTTTAGGAACGGCTATAAACTGTGGTCTATGAGGGTCTAATATTGCAAACTGATAACTATGGTGTTCGTTGTTAGCTGAATAAAAGCCGAACTCAACCGATACCCTTTCTTCTGTATCGTTAAAGAACTCATAGTTAAAGGTTACCACCTTAGCGTCGTTAATCGTTTCGGGATTAACCTCGTGTTTGATATACTGAACTTCTATCCTATCAGCAAAGACGTCAACTAAGGGGTGCGGGTATTCCTCTAATGGGTTAACCTCGTAAGCACCCTTATCCGCGACCCAATCCTTAAACTTCTCACGACCGCAATCGCAAGTAACAGGCTTAATCGGAACTAACATCTTTATCCTCTCCTTCAAAGTTACCGTTACCGTTTTTATCATCTATCATTTCGGGCCTAACGAACTCTTGAACCTTAACCGTAGCGGTAAAGCCAATCTTATTATCGTTAATAGCCCTCTGCCTACCCCTAAGACCATCGGTAAGCATATAGTTTAAGAGTTCATCGTTAGCCTCCTGTTCATCTACTAAGCTACGCTCCTTTTTCATGTAAGCCTCTTTAGAATCTATGCCGAGATAGGAAAGAATCTCATTCTCTAAGCTCTGCTTATACTGAACGAGGGTGGGTACGTTGTAAGGGCCATCCAGTTTAAGGGGCTTAATGCTCTGCGTAATGTCGTCCTCTAAGTAGAGAACCTTATAACCGCCAGCGATACGCTTAATGCAGTTCATCAGTTTATCTTTGGTCTTAGTGTTACCGCTTACAGCCATAAGCGGAGACGCCTGGTTTAAGTGCTGGGTGTCGATAATGTCTTGGATAGAGATTAGCTCGCTAATCAGCACGCACACATCCCTACGCTTAGCATCGTAATCGAACAGGTCAGTAATGAACGCACAATCGTCTATGCTAATCTCCTGCATGATGTTGGGGATGCCGTCATATACAGGTCTAAGCATAAGCGGTTTCTTCCACGCATCCCATTTGGTTATAGCACAGCGGGCCACGACCATACCGAAGTTAGGGTCATTCCAGATAATGCACCTACCGTCCTCGAAAAGATACTTTTCTATAAGGTAAGGGTCAACTGTCTCGGGTAAGCCCTCCCATTCGTAAACGTTCATAGCCAGACGCTTGAACTTCTTAAGGTAGTAAACGAACCAACTATATTCAGTCGGGGTAAGTTTACGACCTAACTTCCATAAACCTTTAACGGTATAATCATCAGCCATTTAATACCACCTTAGTGAATGTTATTCCATAGTTAAACATATCTTTAATGTATTTCTTTATTACGTTAGTGTTGGGGGTACGCTGGTTGCCATAGTTATAGAATATAACATCGGCTTGCACATAACCCTCTAAAGAATCTAAGTTAACATCAGTAGCAATACGGTTAGTCTGGTAACCAAACGCAGACTGATACGCTTGAATATTGGTAACAGTCTCGGCATCATATTCTATACAGTATAGTCCAGTTAAACTTTTAAATAAAGATAGTCCAACGCAAGCCCCACCACTCATAGCTAAAGTATCAGTGCTCTGCTTAGCGTGCTTATCATCTATACGTTCAATTTCTTTATTAGCGTATAATGTGGTATAAGCATAATTAGCAACAGCACCAGCGATAGCCATACCTCCACCGATTATACCCTTATCCATAGCTTGACCGCCAGTACGAGCACCAGTACGACTAAAGGCACTAATCATAGCTCCTTGATTGACTCCACCGACTATACCGCTTACCAGTTCATTAGTCGCTTGTAAGTTACGCATCTCCTTCTGATAACCCCTCTCCGTGGCATAGTAAATTGCTTCACTATCACTAAAGAATGTAAGCACATTACACGCTACCGAAAAAGTCCTTTGACTACTTATCGGGGTATCAAATACAAATGTAAAATAAGGGGCATTTACATTAAAATTACAATACAATGTAAGAGTATAATCAGCAGATATAGTAACCCCTGTGGGGAAGTCATAGATAGAAGTACCATCATCGTATGCAATTCTATACAGCGAGTAATCCTTAGAAGTAAAAGGCTCTGGAACGTCTATTGTAAGTTGCTTACCCTCGTTACGTTGCCTTGCAGATATTATCTTACCGTTAGAAATCATAACATCCGTCATTAACGCTAAACCGCTATATTCTCCCGCCAGTATATCAAAATTAGCGGGTAAAGCTGGGAAGTTAATAGGGCATACGCCATAATAAATTACGCCAGCTGGATTAAACGTCCTTTGGTCTTCATCCGTAACATCGCGGCCTACACAAAAATCTTGCCATATACTCTCTGGTGTAGGGGCATAAACATTATTTGAAGCGTAAGCAAACCATATAGTAGCATTACTATTAGATTCTCTATATACGAGAATATAGGAGATAAAATCCCCTCTCTCACTAAATAAATTATAATGGTCTCCTAAATGACCGTCGTCACCGTTAACAACTAAACTTTTCTTAGTAGAAGTTATCAGAGTAGGAGTCATACCCTCATCTACATAGTTAAACTCTCCTGTGATTAAACGCCTATATAGAACCTGTTTAGCGGTAACCCTCGGCCCTAAAGAACCCTCTTGCAAAAGCCAAGTGTTAAGAACGCTGGTAGTAAACCAGTCAACAATGTAACTAATCTCAAGACTGTTATCGCTTAAGACGTTAATGTCATTCACATAGCCAACATAGTAAGATTGCATATTGTAAGTAGCACTCTCTGTAACCTTACTCTCTGGAAGTTTGATAAGCACCGTAGTTATACCAAGACGGATAGTAGAAATATCAAATTTTATAACGACTCTACCTAAGTTATTGTCGATAGAATGATAACACTCACGTTCTCTTATTGAGTTAGCACCATCAGAAACCGCATTAGCTTTAATTTCGTTAATAAAAGCCTCTGCATCCTGTTTAGAACTTATAGTCCTATAATAATCGGGAGGAGCATAACCCTCCGCACCAGTTGAAATGGTGCATAAAGCATAACTTCTTACCATAATGCCACCCCTAAGTCACATAAGAATATACCGCACATAATATAAACTATGCGGGTAAGGGTTGACAAGGCGGTTGCAACCTTGTCTAAAGAATCTAACACATCCTCCACCTTGGGGCAAGCCTTATCTTGATAAGGGCAACCAGATATGTTAGACATTTAGCACCTCAACTAAAGGTAATGTTACCGATAGCGACACAGGAGGCCCAAGGCTTAACATTTAGACCTCCGACGAAGTGCATATGTTCGTTAACGAAGTCCCCCGCACCGTTCTTAGAGACGTTAATGCGGTAAGAGTCGATAACAGGCCTATACTCGCAGAACCTCCTATCCATAATGAGAATCTTAGGTGCTGCTTTTCCAAGCATAGGCATATCCTTAGCGGGGTCAAGTCCTCCCCAGTCGGTAAAGCCCGCAGTCTGCATAGCAGTCTTAGTGGCATAAGGAGTAACCATTTCGTTATCCATAAGCACGAAGTCTGCACCGATATCCTTAATGAACTCGGGAGAGGGGTAAGTGGCGAAGTCGTCCATCATAGCATTGTAAGTAATGCGGTTCATAAAGATAACAACGTCCTTTGCCTTATGCTCGTAATCGGTATTGAAGTTAGGGTCAGCAGTTGCGAGAGTTCCTTTGGCAATAGCGAACTGGTTAAAGGCGAAGTCGTCAGACCTCATCTTAGAGACATAATCCCTAATCTCGGTAAACAGCTCCTTACCGCTAACAGTACCAGCGTTGTCATAGTAAGGGCAGAGGTTAACGGCCTTCTCCTGTATAGCAGTCTCAAGAGCATTGTCGTAAGTCTGCTTAACGTTGTCAACAAGCATACCGTTAAGCTCTCCCATCTTAGAACCCTCGGAGAACTCGTCGAAAAGGTCGAGGTTAGAGGGTAAGCTAACAGGAATCCATCCACGGTAGTTGTCGGAAGGATAAGCGAACTCCTTACCAGCAGAGTCATAGAACCTTAAGTCGTCGTCTGCGGTAATGAACTTAACGTTGTCGGCATCCTCATAAGTTCCCTGTGCTCCGACTCCACGCTTAAACATACCAGTCTGTGCGGGAGTAGAAGGAGTACCAGAAGTAGAACTAAGCACAGGCATAGTTCCAGTACCAGCACGCTTAACAAGCCTCTCAATCCATCCAGCACCCGCCATAATGGGCCTACCAGTAAGCCTGTCAGTAAAGGGATGCTCGGAAGGCTCGGTAAGCTTAAAGACCTGTTCTCCTAAGAGCTTAGAATAACCAGGAGTAAAGCCAGAGCCAGTCATTACGTCGTTAACGTCGAAGTCTCCACCGAAGAAATCGTCGTCTGCGGGGATTTTACCAATAGTTCCCCACTCATAATCATTAAAGGCAGTCATTTCTTATTCTCTCCTTTAGCACGCTCTCTTAAAGCAGAAATCCTATCCTTAAGGCTCATAGGCGGTTCGTCCTCCTTATTCTTAGGAGGTTCATCGGATGCGCCTAAAGTCTTACGGTTTATGGCTTGCTGGACTTTAAGTTCTGCGTTGAGTTTGTTATTTGCATCGACATACTCGTTAAGTTTGTTAGCGTAGGCGTCACGTTCCGCTAAGACTTCCTTATACTTAGCCTCGTAATCCACAGGGGGATTATCGGGCGGGTTTTCGGCCATATCTTAACACTCCTTGAGCCTATGGGCCAGTTTCTTTATATATGCTAAAGCTTCCGCAACCGAGATAGAACCATCGTGGTCTGTATCGAGGTCTTTAAGACCCTCCACAATGTCCTCGATAGGGACTTTAACACTCCTTAAACCTATGCACATAATACTCAATTGTATATGTTATTTTAAATATTTAAAGGTAGAGGGACGCACTCTCAACCCACTACTCGCGCATTGTTAGACGTTAAAGTTATAGAAGGCTACTAACCTAACAATCTCCATAACCTCTTAGCGAGCTATAAGGATGC
>Ga0326514_10003356_pt1 | contig 10191 bp, 5 predicted proteins | sample 3_2548_0518_D_FD_203653 | JGI IMG/M metagenome (GOLD analysis project Ga0326514, IMG submission 203653) | Bovine rumen microbial communities from UC Davis, California, United States - 3_2548_0518 | ecosystem: Host-associated > Mammals > Digestive system > Stomach > Rumen | place: USA: California... | reverse complement strand
TAAAAATGTTGTCTACAAAGTGCTATTCCATCATAATTCAAAAACCGTCAATTATTATCTTTATAACTGCGGCTTGTCCATTCTTCCAATTAAAATTAATGCTTATCTTCTTGACTGTTATAATAATATACACTTTTTAGACGAACTTCCAAAGCGTAAGTTTGATGGATTACTAGCGTATAAAAGCAAAAAAGAAGAGGGAAATGTATCCTGGCCTGAATACGAGTCTTTATTATGTGATGGCGGTTTCTGTATGATTTTAGGCAAAGAACTTTCGCGTTTACCCGATGTGTTCAATAAATACGAAGTTCCTTTACTTTTCGAAACAGATAAGTTTAACATCCTTTTCCGAAAGATTGAGGATAAGACTCAGATTGTTCGCTATGGGTGGTTCTTTGTTGAAAGCATGTACTTTGAAGACACACAGTTGGTAAATGATTTTACTGAGTGCATAAAAAACAATCTGAATAAACATTCATTCCAGATTCTAAAAAAAGAAGATTTCTGGAATACAGGAAAAATTCATTTTGACGATGTAAAAAGGTTGCCTGATCAGATAGATTTCGTTTGGAGAAAATTGGATGATATTATTTCAATTAAAGATGATAATAATTGGTTGTATGATTATAATTTGCCAGATGACAAAATCGTTAACTGGCAATCCTTGTCTGATAATCCATATCAAATCAATATTCCAGAAGAAATGTATCTTACAAAAGAAGTGTACGAATCATCTAATGACGAACACATTTTAGAAGAGTGTGAAATCATTAGAGCAGACAAGTATGCTTACAATTATAAGATACCAGGAAAATATGGCGCAATATTTGACAAATGCTATAACAGTGACAAGGAAATGGATGACACTTGTAAGGCATTTGACAAGCTCCTATGCTGTAGAGTATTGACCCATTCCGGCTTGCTTTATAGTCATGGAAGGATTCTTCGTGTAAAGGCATCGTCAGCAAAACCTGTTTGTTTCAGGAATCTTGGTTTCTACTTTGATGAAGATTACATGCATATTATGTGTACTTCTCAGCTGGACGTGATTGAAATAGATTCTCAATATGATGAAAATTTTATTATCTATCAATTATTAAAGAGAAAAGATTCTTTTTCCGATTACCTGCTAGTAGCACCCACGAAAGAGGAACAGCATACTTACTTTTTGAACAAGCGCCTAGATTATCTTGCAAGATACCAACCTGTAGTTGACGAAATGGAACATGAGGTACAGAATTCTATTTTAGAGTCGCCCACATATATAACAGGTGTTGGCTTTAAAAATTTCCGTAGGTTTGCAGAATTGCCATTGATGTCTTTATCAGGTGTAAACATATTCGTTGGCGGTAATAATGCAGGAAAATCAACTTTGGTTAAAGGGTTATTATTAACACTCGATAATATAAAGAATTTGGTTATAAATTACGGTGACAACACGTTGATAAATCCCCAATTCCAATATGATGCCAACAACTATCACGATGTACATGTTGGCACATTTGATAGAGCATATAGTGCTGATCCTATAATTGACAATGAAGTCCCCAATAGAAGGTTTATGTTATTTTCATTGTCATTCGCTCATTTCACGATTGATTTAGTCGTAGTACCTGTTTCGCAAGACGACACAACAAGTGTACCAATTGCAAGTATTACTGTTAATGACACAAAACGTGATGCTGTGTTCTGTTTCGATTTTGAGAATATGAGGACAATAGCTAAATTTACTATAGGTGGCGAACTTGTGGATTATAGCTTTTCTGGGATTAGTTTTAACTCTATAAAAGTAGGCGGAAATCATATTCCTGCACTTATCCGCGGAATTATACCTGATGGGAACTCTTTATTAAATAATGAAAAAGTTGAAAGACTAAAGGGCAAATCTGGTTTTATGCTAGAAATAGCGGATGAATTAGAACGCATAATAAGTAATGCAAACATAGGATACATCTATGCACATGGAATAAATCAAAAAGTTTTGTTCAACTATAATGATAAGAATGACTATATGGCTCAGACGCTTCACGATCTTATAATTGAAAAAATAGGAGATGTTGAGCATGATTTTATTTGTAAATGGTTGGAAGAATTTGGTTTAGGAGTTGATTATGATGTTCATTCTATTGGAGGTGAGGCGTATATCATTCAGATTAAAAGCAAGGGAGGAAAAATGATATATCTTGCTGATATGGGCATGGGATCCAATCAGTTAGTAATACTTATATTGCGATTGGCAATTATTATTCATAAACATAGGATGAATGGAAGCAAGGTCTATAGCCCTACAATTGTCATTGAAGAGCCTGAGCAGAATATGCATCCTGCTTTCCAGTCGAAACTTGCCATCTTGTTTAGTGACGTTCATAAAGACTATGGTTTCAATTTCATCGTTGAGACGCATTCAGAATATTTAGTTCGGAGAAGTCAGGTAATCGTTGCTCAACAAAAATATACCGATGAAGAAGAACTTAGAAATGAATGTCCTTTCAAAGTGTACTATTTCCCCAGCGATGGAAGTCCTTATGAAATGTTGTATAGGACTGACGGAAACTTTAGTAACGAGTTTGGTAATGGTTTCTATGATGAAGCGAATAATCTTTTATTTGAAATCATTTAGAATATGAGATTATATATCGACAAAGAAAACATATTATCTTTCATGTCGGAAAGAAATAGTGATATAGATCTTTTCGATGAAAGTGTTCGCCTTATCAAGAGGGGAATGGTTGTTCATTACAATTTTCCTAAAGATGAGATAAAAAAAGAACCTGTCCTTATGGCATGGTTTGGTCGGATGAAGGGTACTGGAGTCCACTTTCCTTCGGAGTTTTGTCCTGATGCAACAATAAAACCAGAGCGGCCTCTTAAATCTAACTTCTATCTGAATTACAATTTTGAAGATAGGGGCTCTATATATTTATTAAATATTGAAGAGAATACACGTGACAATATTCGTGATAAGAGGTCTATCCTTATTGGTCGGCCGGGTGATGAATTAAGCATTTTTAAATCTCTATTAGAAATCCCTGATCGGACAAGGCTCATGAGTGAAATAAGGTGCTGGGCAGACTATTGCCCCCAAATACCTCTTACTGATGTAATTATATGTGACAACCACTATTTTAAGGACTCCTACGTGTACAACAAAAATGATCATGAGTTAATTCGCGCATTAGCATCTGTGCCCAAAGACATGTTTAATGTGGTCATTTTTACTAAAGAAGGTGAAATAGATCGCAAATTGAATCTTGATGAAGAATGGAGTAAAATTAAAAACATTGTCGCATCGGTATCAAATCTTTCAAAGAAGAAATGTTCTGTTACGATAATAACAACTAACAAGACCCACAGTCGCCACATAATTACAAACTATTATAGGGTTTCGCCGACAAGTTGCGTCCATCTCAGAGATAATGGATTAAAGAAGGATGTTAATATTTTTATCGAGCCTCACACGGATCCTGAAGCTGTTAATGCAACAAATAAACTTGTGGAAGAATTTCAAAACATTGCCATAAAGCCCGTAAATATTTATGGAGATCGAAGGAGTAACTTTTTACATTTTGAATAACAGTGATATATTAGCAAAGATAAAGTAACTAAAAAAGTAATAGCAATGGATAAAATAAATTTTGTAGAATTAGCGACCTATTGCGCTAATAGATATCGGGAATCGCATAACACCACCAACGACAGTTATGCGGGAACACTTTATGTGGCGATAATGGAGGATAATAAAGTATTGTGCTCAAAAACTCCTCATATATTAAGAAATGCGAAGAGGTGTATTTTAGTTCATCAAAGAGATCAGTTGGCGGTTACAAATTACTATTTATGGTATTTTGTTGAATATATTGACGATAATGGTTGTGTTTCTAATGGCAATTTAGGAGATGGCTTCTCTATGGGGGTTTCTCCCTGGGGTGGATTTGCTAATCAAATTATGAGTCTTGATTTTAATAATTCTCATCTCTTTTGGTGTAAATCTCCTTTTGAGAATCACATGGCTAAAATATGGGGATTGTATATACGCTTAAAGGAGATTAAATCACCAAAAGAAATTGAACTTGCTGCAGAACTTTTCCTTAAGGATGAAAAGATTCTTGAATTGGAAAACAAAATCGAAGATTTTACTTTTGCTAATCAATTGTTGAAGCAGGAGCGTGATCAATATAAAGAATTGCTTGACGAGATAAAGGCATCTTTTAGTAAAGAATAAAAGTAACAGATTCTAAAAAATGTAGTTTATGGAACTAACGCGGCAACAGCAAACAGTATTTGACAGGATAAAAGAGTTCATGGATAGTAATGCATCCGTCTTTATCCTTCGTGGTTATGCAGGAACAGGTAAGACTACGATGGTTAGGGTGATTGCTGAGTATTTGGCACAGAGCCGCGATGTATTATTGATGGCGCCGACTGGTAGAGCAGCACGAGTTCTTACAGCAAAAACTGGGCGTGATGCAGTTACTATTCACAAGGCTATATATGGAAAAGCTTGTGTGGTTTCTAAGAATGTTAAGGATGTTGCAGATTCTGAATTTAAGTTTGTTTTCCCCGTTTTAAAGTACGATCATGGAGGAAATGTCGTTGCCATCGTAGATGAGTCTTCAATGGTATGTTCACGAAAAATAGAGCATGAACTCTTCGTTTTTGGAACTGACAATTTGTTAGAAGACCTATTGGAGTTTGTCCGCCCAGCATTTGGTGGAAAGGTGATTTTCGTTGGAGACCCTGCGCAGTTACCCCCTGTTGGAGAATCCGAATCCAATGCGCTAAAAGCTGAATACTTTCAAACGAGGGGACTTAAAGTCATGGAAGAGGAACTAACGGAAGTCCTCCGCCAAAAAGGAGATAGCATCATCCTCAAGAATGCGATGGTAATTCGAGACTTACTGAAGAAAGAGAAGCGCAACAGTCTCGTGTTTGAGGAAAAAGAAGATGATGTAGAGACTGTCCCTTCTGGTGATTTTCTTAACAAGTACCTTGAATATAGAAAACAATCCAAGAAACATGATAGTGTTGTTATCTGCTACTCAAACAGAGCTGCTAGTAGATACAACAAGGACATACGCGCTTCTCTCTATGGAGGTGACGTACCTCTTAAAGCTAATGACATTTTGTTAATTACCCAGAACAATTACAGGCTTGGTAGGATGAATGGGGAATTTGTACCAGTTCTTGAAGTGGGGGCAAGAATGCAGCAATCTGCCCCAGTTTATGCACAGGTCGGAAGTGAGAGGAAACGTATTGTCGTTACCATTAACTTTGTGCAAGTAACTGTCCCCGATGGGGATAATGTCCCCATGCAATGCATGCTTATCGAGGATTTATTGACAAGCGATAAGGCTTCAATCTCAATAGATGAAAACCGTGCGCTCTACATTAATTTCTGCATTCGGAACCCGCATTTAAAACAGGGGACAGCAGAATTTGCAGAAGCATTGATGTCCGACATGTTCTATAATGCTATTAGAGCAAAATACGGGTATGCTGTAACTGGGCACAAATGTCAAGGCGGAGAATGGGGAAAGGTCTTTGTTGATTACACGGACAGGACAGGTTTGGATAATGACAGCCTAAGATGGGCATATACAGCTACAACTCGTGCCCAACGAACGCTATATGTTACCAATTTACCACACGTTACTCCGTTTGATAAGTTTCGCATTGATCCTATTCAGAAGTGCAAGAGAATGGAACCTGAATGTCGTATCATTGGTGATGTTCAAGCAACTCCATTCCATGCCGAAGATAAAGACAATGCTTTGAAGGCAAAGTATCACTGTATTGTTTATAACATGACTGGTACTCCATATTCTGTTCAGAGTGTAATAAGTAAGCCATATTTGGAAGTATATCAGATTCAAACGCCAAGTGGTTCTGACAGATTTGACATACACTACAAAGCAGGAGGTATATTCTCTCCAGCTATACCTGCATCGAAAAATGAGCATACTCAACTTGTTCTGATGCTCCTCAATGATGAGAGGATGTTACAGTTTGTATTTAATTATACACCCTCGGATGAAATTCATGAGAGGCTATACAATATGATACGTTCTGCATGTGACGGATTATCTGTCCAAATAACCAACGTTGTTGAACATGCAGAAGATTACAGTGTGGTATATTATATGAGGACAAGCGGATCCTACTCATACATTAAAGTATATATAAACAACAACGGATTCGTTACTTACGCCAAACCCATGTCAATACTTGGAACAGAAGATAATGAGCTCGCCGCTGTGATTAACGAAATCAATAACCATTTCATATAGATATTATGGCATCACTAAAAGAAATATTAACATTGTGTAAAGCTGACCAGGCCCATAAAGCCTATGAACTGTCCAAAGTTGATTTGGAACAGCAGCTCCCATGGGCTCAACGAGAAATGGGATGGGCTTTATACTATTTGATGAAAGAAGATACAGATGCTAACAACTATCAAGCATTTGTAACTCATCTGGATGAATTTAGTACATTAGATCAACTTACTATATCTGATGACAACATTATTTTTGAGAACTTGTTATTCAAAGTAGCCGGATTTGTAAAATCGCATATATCGCCAACAGGTATTGATTCTCCAATTAAGCTATCTGCCATTTTTTCTAAACTACGTGGTTATACCTTTGGGCCATCTAAAGGTTATTCTTTCCTTTTGCAGAGTTTTATCAAATGTGACAGTTGGCAGGAGATGACAGATTTTATTGATTGGTGGAATTTGGGAAACCTTACACAAGAAGACTACACACCATTCAAAATGGATAATGGTAAGTCCATTATGTCTGTAGCTGAGCAGGCCTTTATCGCACAATCGAAAGCTCTACTTCGCCTAAATGATCTTGGGCGAATAGAGGAATTCTTACCTCTGATGGATGACCTGATGGAGAAGCATCCTGAAATGACATATCCGGGTTATTTCTATGGAAAACTTTTATTGTCGTTGGGTAGCAATGCTGATGATGCCTTAAAAGTAATTGTTCCTTTTGCCAGGAAAAAAGCTACTGAATTTTGGGTATGGCAACTGTTAAGTGACGTGTTCGTGAATGACCAAGACAAGCAATTAGCATGCTTGTTACGTTCAGTGAACAGCCACACACAAGAGCATTTTCTCGGAAAAGTCAGAATCAAATTGGCAACACTTTACATTCAAAGGAACCAGTTGGATTATGCAAAATATCAGATAGACAAAGTTACGCAATGTTATCTTTCCCAAGGATGGCATTTGCCGTATGAAGTGGACTGCTGGATTCATCAGCCATGGATAACAACAGTTACCCCGAATTCTAAGGCTCAGATAGATTACATGGCTATCACAGACAGTATACTTTGTGAAGGAACTGAGGAAGCTATCGCTATTGTTACAGGCGTGGACGCAAATACACGAAAAGTAACACTTGTATATGGTCTAAAGAAACGAGTCATCCAGAAACTTAGATTAAAAGTAGGATCTGGAGTTGTCCTGAAAATCAATTATATAACTGAGCCGGATGGAAAGATTCGAATTTTGAGTTCTAGCCAATCTCGCTTCCCAGAGAGCCTTGATTATGCAAAGGTTGTTGAAGGGAAGGTTAGAAAACGACCAGATAAAGATTTTGCATTTCTAAAAACTGATAACGGTGATTTCTTTATTTCTCCCAATGTTGTGCGAAAGTATAACGTACAGGATGGTGAGATGATTAAAAGTCTTGTGGTTTTTGACTATAATAAAAAGAAAGAGGACTGGGATTGGTCATGTATTAGTGTAAACAAGAAAAAATGAAATATACTTATGGAAGAGCTGAAATATAATGAAAAAATTGCTGTCGTCAAAGTTTTGACCGAAATATTGAATGCCGATAATATTGTGCATGAGAGTGAAGTGGCTTATATGAATAATGTAATCCAATCATTTGGTCTAGATGAGAATCATAAATCAGATGTAGATAATATGATGACCTTGCAGGCGCTGTCTACAATCCGAGAATTATCTGTAGACCAGAAAGGAGAAATTGCCCAGATGATGGGAAAGATGATTGTTATCGACAACGACATTAACTACAATGAGGTGAAATTGTATAACGCTTTTTGCGAGTCATGCGATATTGACAAGGATTTCAATGTAAGTGATTATCCGGAATATTCTTTGAGTGGTCCCTTCGTGAATCCTGAAGATTTGATGAATAGAATGTGAAGTGAAGCACTTTGCAGACGGGCAATACGGATATATTTATGTGGTTTAAACAAATGACATGTGACAAGGGACGGCCTTATATGATAAGTTTGAAATAAATGATTAACTTTGCAAGCGGTGAATTGGTAAAGGATTCAGTTACCGAGAAAATCTCGGCAACTGCCTCTGATGGGAAAACTATATGACGCAGTTTTACAAGCTCGATGCCATCATCAGCGCGGGTTATCGTGTCAATGGCATCCGGGCTATTCAGTTCCGCCAGAACAATCCTGTATACAATTATAAAGCGACACATGATTATGGTTTTGGCCGCATCAAAGTTTCACAGAAATGAGAGTGTGATAGTAGTTGTCCAACGAAATCCATCACATCCCCAATTTGAAGCTGCTCAATAATAGAGCGGCGGTCTGAGTACAGATCGAGCCCCCTATCCTCTTTCTGCCAAATGATATCAAGCCAAAACCCATTCTTAGTCTTTACCATTTCATCTAGATCCTTCAGCATAATCTCCTTGGCATTCTTGAACATTTGTTCGTCAATATGGTTTGACAGCTTCTGGAGTTCCTGTTTCATCATTATAAGGACAGAGTCACTTTTCTCAGGCGTTATGGTACAGTCTGCCGAGAATCCCACCTGGCATTCACCTTCATTGCCTCGGATAAGATAATAGTCTGCATCACATCCATAAGTCGCACTGTTTTCTTCTCTGATAATCTTCTGATAGACCATATTCAAGATATCGCTTGCCATATTGGCAATAAGCCGATTTCTGAGTGTGTACGGTATGGACTCCGTAAACCATTCCATGTGCACCATGGTTTTGGGTGTCTCCATTTCTCTAACGAAGTGACAATAGGCATCATTTTGGAGCCATGCTTTGATAAACGGTCCTCTCTTTACCTCCTTTTTATTGGGCAATGATGCGAGATATTTCTTTGCCAATGAACAAATCACAAGGCTATCGTAATTTCCCACAAACAGGAAAGTATAATTCTTTGCGCTCGCCGTTTGTTCCTTGATTATTTCATGAATCCTATCGAGCTTCACCTTCTTCAAATCTTCCTCTTCCAATATCTTGAATCGTGGATGATGACCATTTGAAGTAACAGTAACAGAGTCAGAGAATGCACTTTCCGGATCAGTTTTACTGTTTCTTAATGATAATGCCATCGATTCCATAGCTTTATTATATTCAGCAGGATCTTTGGATATATTGGTAAAATCAGCATAGATGAGTTGCATGAAGCTTTCCAAGTCGTTAGGGTTTGAACTACCCGTAAATGTAAAATTACGCTGGCCAATACTATAGCTCAGGTCTACCCGTTTTCCTGATAATAATTTCCCAATCTGAGAGGCTGTCAAGCCATTATTGCCAAATGGTATGCTTCCTAACATGATGATATTCGGATCATCTTCTTCCCCATAAAGCGTCCATCCTCCCTGACCATAGGCTTTGAATAGAACCTGACTTTTTTCTATCTCTGTCTTCTTCATCAACACAGCGGCACCATTCGACAGAATCATTTTTGTGTAGCCCAAGTCCTTGTGATACTCACTCGACATGATTTCGCCACCATCAGGTATTTCGCTCAGCAGACTTGCACCTTTCAAATCATCAACGTATGGCTCCGTTTTTGCACTTATGCCAGCATGATAAGCATTATACAGCCCATCTTTTGTTGGGTACTCAGCATCTTTTTTCTCAATATTCCAGCTGCCAATGACCATGTTGTTTTCATCGTTTGGCATCAATTCTCTCATTCTTTCGTTGACATCCTCCAGTGTCGTGGAAAGAACGATCTGTTTCATAATGGTCACATAATCTTCTATGGTTGCCATATCGGTACCATACAGATAATTGTTGTAATACTCTTGTGCCAAAGACTGGTTTTCCCGTTTATCCGCCTTTAGCATTAAGTTGTCTAACTTTGAGATTCGTTCGTCCTGGTAACGTTTGAATTCTTCTTTCGTGAATCCATGCTCTGCCGCCCTTTTGCACTCCT
>Ga0326514_10003354_pt1 | contig 10195 bp, 13 predicted proteins | sample 3_2548_0518_D_FD_203653 | JGI IMG/M metagenome (GOLD analysis project Ga0326514, IMG submission 203653) | Bovine rumen microbial communities from UC Davis, California, United States - 3_2548_0518 | ecosystem: Host-associated > Mammals > Digestive system > Stomach > Rumen | place: USA... | reverse complement strand
AGTGATGTGGTTAAGCTAAAGAGTTCAAAAGCCGATCTTGAGCTTAAATTCAACGACCTGAATGACAAGTTTAACGCCCTGTTAAAGCAGAATGAACGTTACGAAAATGAACGTAAACTCAACTCCCTGAAAGATCAGGCTCGCAAGGCACTCCGGCAGAACGGTATTGCCGAAGGTGCTGAGGACGATGGTCTTATGTGGGCGGTAAATGTGCTTGAAACTGCTGAAGATGGTTCTGTAAGAGTTAAGGAAGGTAATTCCGGTAATTTCCCCGCCGGTATTTCCGTGGATTCATGGGCGCAGTTCCTTAAAAAGAGCAAGCCTTATCTTTTTGGCGGGTCAATCGGTGGCGGTGCTGGCGGATCAAGTGGAAATGTTGTCGGTATTGATTCGTGGACTAATACCGGTGAAAACGGTGGCGTGAATGTTACCAAGCTGGTGCAGTCGGCAATGGAAGATCCCGCCGCTACCCTTGCAGTTGCAAGAAAAGCCGGAATTGAAAAAGAGATCGTGGAACGCTATCCCTTTATCAAGCAGTATCTTTACAAAAAGTAATTCGGCAAATTGCAGATAAATTTACAGGCGGGTTTTATACCCGCTTTTTATTTGTTGCTCAGGGTTTATACCGGTTTTCAGTGAATTTGACTTGAAGTTTTTGTGTGTTATACAATTTTCTATCATACGCTTTATAAACAATTTTAAATGAATGTCTAAAAACATACCTGATTTGCATTTATTTTTTAGTTGTGGTATATTGCGTTTTGCTGTTTGAAAGTGATTTTCTTATAGCGATCTTCAATGCGTGATGCTGAGATGATTTTATGATTTATGGTTTTCCCTTATATTATTTAGTCATGTTTGCTCATGACATTTTGGAGAAATAATTAAAATGGCTACTACTCGTGTTTCCGATCTTATCGTACCGGAAGTGTTTGAAAACTATGTTGCCGAGGAAGTTGTTCGCAAGCTGAATCTTGTTCAGTCCGGTGCTGTTACCCGTGATGGTACTCTTGATCGTCTTCTGAATGGCGGCGGTGCTGTATTTAACTTCCCGTTCTACAACAACCTTGCTGAAACCGGCGAAGTTGTTGCTACCGACAATCCTGCTGACGTTATTACCCCTGAGAAGGTAACTGCCAACAATCTGCTCGTGCCTCGGTGCGTTCGTGCCGTTGCATGGCAGGTTGCCGATCTTGACAAGATGCTGACCGGTTCCGATCCGATGGCTTTCATTGGTTCCCGTGTGGCCGACTACCGTGTAGGTGCTTTGCAGAAGCAGTTCCTTGCAGTTGTAAAGGGTATTTTTGCCAACAACGCAAGCGCTACTGACACCTATCATACTCAGAACGATCAGCGTATTGACCTGTCCACCGCTAACTCCGGTTCTTACCTGAAAGGTACTACCGATTTCAGTGTAAACGCCCTCATTGACGCTATCTCCCTGTTGGGTGACGCTCAGGATGGTTTTGGTATGATTATGGTTCATCCGCTTGTATTTGCAAATATGCAGAAACAGGATGTGATTGATACCCGTATTCCTTCTACTGCTTCCGCTCCGACTTACTACTACAACGGCTATCAGATTATCCTGAACAACAATGTTCCGGTAACTGTAACCTCCGGTTCTGCCGTATGCAGTACCTATATTTTCGGACGTGATCAGTTCCGTCTTGGCTTTGGTTCTGTTGATGAACCTCTTGCCTATGAGAAACAGCAGTCTCAGGGTAACGGTTATGGCGTTTCCACCATGTATGCAAGATGGTGTAACGCTATTGCTCCGAAGGGATATAGCTATGTAGGCGCAAGTACCGCTGTCGGCGGCCCGTCTAATGATGCTACTTCTACCAACCTTGCTAATGCCGGTTCTTGGCGGCGTGTTGTTGGTGATGTTCGTGGCTGTCAGATGGTTGAACTTGTAACCCGTGAATCTTAATCCTTGATTTGACGGTACGGGGGTACTGGGAAACCAGTACCCTTTTCTGAAACAATGTTAAGACAACACAAAGGAATACATAATGAGAGCGATTGAACGTGCTTATAACTGGGTTCAGGGACTTTCTGACGAACAAAAAGCCGAAATGCAGAAAGATTTTAACGCCGCAAGACTGGCGATCATTGAAGCATTTAAAGATCCCGCAATCACCCTTGCTCAGGTAGAAATGCTGTTTAAGGCTGATTCTGGCAAGGTTAAGAAAGAAAGTCTGATGGCCGAACTTGACGAAAAGCGTAAAGAACTTATTAAGATTCAGGCGGAGATTGACAGCCTTGTTCAGCAGATTGAAGTGGTTGATTTTGCTACCCGTAAACCGACTGACGAGCGTCTGATGTGGCAACAGGTACGGGAAAAACAGATCGAACACAGGGTTGCAGAAGGGCTGAAACGGGCTGAACTGCAAAACGCAATTAAGAGCAAAGTATCTGAAATTGCCAATGTTTCCGAGAATGAGATCACGGAAATTCTTGACGATGGTACAAAAACCAAAAAGCGCAGTAAGAAAAACAGTTAATCTGAAACGGTGACGGTATGACATTCGCAAATTCTGACGGGTATTTTACGCACTGGCGGCATTACAGGGCGAGACTTGCAACGGTACAGCCGTGGATCGATAAACCTTTGTCAAACGGTAATTCGGTTCTGATACCGGAGAGGTTGCGTCTGAAATTTGTTGCCGTTACCGGAGACTGTGTGTTTACAACCTCACTCAGCGGAGAAGATACGGACTATACCGTATTGCAGGGTAAGGAATTTATTCTTGTTGTTCAGGCGAATACGACTTTGACCACCGGAGCAACGGGTGAGGTTTATGTTGATCTTGGTCAGAAAAGTTCAGACTGGGCGAAAATAATCGGCATTTTAGACGATGCCGGATACGGTTTAGATCAGTACGGCGTTGATCCGTATGGCAATCCTTAATAACAGAGGTTTAAAATGGGCGGAACATTAGACAACGGGATTTACCTGCCGGATCAGGGAGAGCGTAATTGTTATAACGGTCTTAAAAATAACTGGGATACGCTTGATAATCTTATTGAAACAGTTCAGGCATTATCTTCTGCGGGGCTGACAAGGGAGATTGTAAATTCCCTGCCGACTGACAATATCAAAACAAACGTTATTTACATGTTGCGAAACTCTCAGCAGAGCGGCGATCTGTATGACGAGTATATGTATATAAACAATGCGTGGGAACCGATAGGAACCTCCGCAATCGAGATGGACAATTACTATACAAAGTCTGAAACCAATGCTCTGCCCGCTGTTGCGTCCGGTATTACCGCATCAAAGGTAACAGGATATGACTCTCATGTTGCGAACACTGAGGTTCATATCACCGCCGCCGAGCGTTCCACGTGGAACGGAAAGCAAAACGCTCTTGATACCGCTCAGACTGCCGCTGTTAATTCAGGCGTAAATGCAACAAAAGTAACGGGATATGACACGCATGTGGCTGACACGGTGGTTCATGTTACAGCAAGCGATAAAACCGCATGGAACGCAAAACAGGACGGACTTTCTCAGACTCAGCTTAATGCGGTTAATTCCGGTGTTACAGATACAAAAGTAACGGGGTATGATACTCATGTAGCCGACAGTTCCGCTCATGTAAGTTCTTCTGACCGCACGGCATGGAACGGTAAACAGGACGCTTTGAGTCAGACTCAGCTTAATAACATTGCCGCCGTTCCGGACAAGGCAAATTCTGCGGATCTTGCCACGGTAGCCACTACCGGAGATTATGGTGATCTGCTGAACGCTCCGACTATTCCCACTGTGAATAACGCTACTTTGACAATTCAGAAGAACGGAACTGATGTGGCAACGTTCACGGCAAACGCAAGTTCTAATGTAACTGCAAACCTTTCAATTCCGACTGACACCTCCGATCTGACAAACGGGGCGGGATTCCTCACTCAGCATAACCCTATTGATAATGAACTTTCCGCAACGTCTGAAAACGCTTTGCAGAACAAGGTTGTAAAGTCTGAACTTGATGGCAAGGCTCCGCTTGTTCATACTCATGCTGCAAGCGATGTAACCTCCGGCACTTTCAATATCGCAAGAATACCGAATTTAGATGCGTCTAAAATAACTTCGGGGACAATAGATATAGCAAGACTGCCTAAAGGTGCGCTGGAAAGACTTGTCAAAGTGGCTAATCAGGCCGCACGTTATGCTTTGACTGCTGATGATGTGCAATTAGGTGATACGGTTCAGCAACTTGATACTGGTGTGATGTATGTTGTAACGGACGAAACAAAACTTGATTCTGCTGATGGCTATACCGAATTTACAGCGGGGAGTGCCACAAGTGTTCCATGGGCGGGTGTAACGGGAAAGCCTTCTACCTTTACGCCTTCTTCCCATACCCACGGCAACATCAGCAATGACGGAAAAGTTGGGACAACAGCGAATCTGCCTTTGATAACCGGAACAGGTGGGGCAATAACTGCCGGCGCTTTCGGAAATCAGGCGAACACTTTCTGCGAAGGCAACGATTCTAGGTTATCAGATGCAAGAACCCCGGTTGCTCATACACACACAAAATCAGATGTAACTGATTTATTAAATTCTAATTTCATTCCATCAGCAAATAATTCTTACGATCTAGGCTCTAGTGCATATCAATGGAACAACCTCTATGCAAAGAACTATTATTATAATGGTGTTGCTTGGGGGTTGGATAAAGCTAATGTTTGGAGTGCAGAGAATACTTTTACCGCAAACAACATTAACATACAACGACCTTTTACCCTTGGTGATAATACGTATCAGGTCGCCAGACTTCAGATATTAGATTCAGCACCAACACCACAAAGACTTGGTACCTTTAATTTTGTCCACAACACCAATAACTCATCACGCCTTGAGATAGGGATTTATGGATTAAATTCAAATAATGAAATAAAAAATAGATTTCTACTTTTTCAACTGGAGCCAGATGAGACTTCATCGTTTTTTCCACTAAATAACTCTCAGATAAATTTAGGCACATCAACAAACAAATGGAAAACCCTTAACGGCCTTAATCCGGGGGCGTTGAGTTTGCCTTCTGGAAGAACTACTGAAAATACAGACTGGTTTAATGTAGCGGGGGATATATTACCCACAGGGGGAAATGCTACGTCATTCAGCAGAGCAACTGCTAATTATTTTACTCCGGCAAAAGATGGCTGGCTTGCATTAGCTGTTAAACAATGTTCTGAACTTTCTGTTTGGTGTGAGACTTTAAAATACGGGATAAATATTGTTGCTCCTGATGCTTCATTAAATAGACAAGTAGTAATTCCAGTTGTCGCAGGTAAATCTTATCAAATTCTTATCACAGGAAATAGTTGGGCATCAGCTAGATTAATAATGCCTCAAGGCAACGTCTAAATAAGGAATTAAACATGACAGAAAACACAGATTACAATACCGTTGAATTTAACGATATTTCAGGTAAGCTAAAAGGCATTGATGATGGAATAAATGAGCCTATTCCTAATCCTTGGGATAACGCACCTACTGACGTTTATTTCTATGAAAAGATTTACGATGATGGTCATTTAGGCAGTTTTACTCAGTCAGCAGAATTAGCCTATAAATCCGGATGGGATATTGAGAATAATTACATTCCTATTTCTGATACACAGCAATCTGATATTAACGGCTGGACTTATCGTAAAGAACTTTGTCCCATGAAAACAGAGGAAGATAAACTCAAGGATCAATACAGACTTGAAATACAGCAGTTAAAGAAACAACTCTCTGACACTGATTACAAGGCAATTAAGTATGCGGAGGGGCAATTAACCGAGGAAGAGTATGCTCCGGATAAGACACAGAGGGCTTATTGGAGACAGAGAATAAACCTGATTCAGCAGGAATTTAATCTGTAATCTGATAACAGTTTATGGCTGATTAATCAAATAACGTGAGATTAATCACGATTACAGAAGCTTGGTGTTGTGTTTTATGAGAATGTGTTATAATTGCTTTACATTCTCTATTGGTGAAAGGAGCAGACAGGTAGTGTGCAACAGACCCCGTTGCATAAATTCATTATCGCCTGTCTGCGTTTTTAATGTTTGAAATATTTTATTGCGAGGTGCTTTATGCAATATGACAGGTTTGTTTCAGCCTTATGTCGCAAAGGTTATGTGAGAACCGATGATGAAGATAACGTTGAACTTACCGTTGACAGCAATGAATATGGATCTGCCGATGATGTTGTGAGAATGATTGAAGATGTCTGTGATTCCTTTCATGTTGAATGTTTTCTTGACAGAGACGCCACCAATGACGAAGGTATGACTTTTTGCATTGATGATAATTCTTTTTTGCTTGTTGTCATATTAGCATAGTTTTTATACCCATTTTGCATTGATCTCAGTATCAGTATAAAATATAGCCGTATCCAAAAGATACGGTTTTTTAATTTTTATTAAGGATTGCAAAATGGACGAAGTAACTCATACTATCCTTGATCAGCCGTCCGGAATGGGATTCGGCGGTCTTGGCTCAGGATTCATCGGCGGTATTATCGGCGGTGCTTTGTTCGGTAATGGTTTTGGTGGCTGGGGTGGCAATCGTGCTGGTGTCGGTTATGATACCGGAGCCATCAATGGTATCGCTAATCAGCTTGGCAATGTTCAGACTCAGATCGCTAATGCTGACCGTGATCTTTTAATGCAGACTTCTAACCAGAATCAGTTTGTCGGGAATCTTGTAAATAACACTGGTGACGCTATCGTTGGTGCTATCAATTCAAATGCTCGTGATACTCAGGCTGGAATCTTCCAGAACACCCTTACTCAGACTCAGAATCAGGGTGCAACTAACCTTGCAATGTGTCAGGGATTCGGGGGCATTAATTCTTCTATTGCCGGACTCAATCTCAATATCTCGGAACAGGCCGGAGAAAATCGCTTACAGGCTCAACAGCTTGCCGCTCAACAGCAACAGTGTTGTTGTCAGGTTCTACAGGCCGTTGAACGTGAAGGATGTGCTAACCGTGAACTTCAGAGAGAAATTCAGACTCAGGCTTTGCGTGATGCGTTCACCGCAAGTCAGTCCGAAAATCAGGCTTTGAAGGCTCAGATCTTCGGTACTAACAACAACGCCCAGCAGACTCAGGCTTTGATCAGTGCCATGAACGCTCAGACTCAGGCGATTATCACCGCTCTGAAACCCGCAACCACAACTGCCGGCTAATCGGTTTTCCGTTTTGATAAAGGGACGTAAGTCCCTTTTTTGTAAACAAGAGGTTTGTATGATACGGGGAATAATCATTAAAAAATCTCACGTTCACACAAAAGACGCATATCAGGCCGCCGAAGATCCGTGTGATAATGAGAGTAATCCCGACTGGGAATACATGAAGCATTGTCATGAGATTGATGAAAATCATCCTGCCACATGGCGTACTTATCCGAACAATATCACAGGCGCAAATGACATCATTAAGATGGAATACGATGAACTTATGAAGTGTGCTAAAATAGGCGATATGAAAGGATGGGAAGAAAATATTTACCATCTTTCAGTAGCTTTATTGAACGCATGGAGACTTTATAAGCATGACGGCAAATAATTACAATGCGCTTGTAAATACCATACCCGGACTGACCGGGAATACCAGTACCGATATTCAGATGAATATGCAAAATGTGGGTATTCTCGGTCTCAGGCAAATGATGAACTTCAATATCACACGGGAATTTAAAGATTCTGACGGAAAGACGTGGAGACTGGTTAAGTCGGCAAATGACGCCAGTGTTGAAGTTCCCGATCCTCAGTTTGTGCAGATCACCGACTACTGGAACCATGATTTTCCGAACTCAAACGGCAAGGTATTCATTTACGTTGTTGAAGGCATAAAGCGTCCGAGGGTTGAAACAGAACGTCCTGTTCGGGTGCTTTATCAGTGGTTCAGCACAAAGAACAATGCTCAGTTCACTCCGCAGATGATAAGCGGGAATGAATGGAGACGGGCGAACGTTTATACCGCTCAGATACAGGACAGCAGAGTGAGTAAACTGTCGGCTTTATGCGGGGTGGAAATGCTTGAAAATATTGACAACCATCATGAATCCACCGTCAGTGAACCCGATATTGACATGAACGCTTTGGGGATAAACTGATATGGCAAGGGAAAATGATGTTGCAGAATATACGGACGCCATCAAAGAAAACGCTTTGTATCTGATGAAACAGCGGGTGTCTCAAAGTCAGATTGAAAACTCCTTGAAACAAAAATTAGTCATGCTTGCTATGGGAACAAGAACCGATCAGATGCTTGTGGATATTGCGTCATGTATGATTGTTTATCAGCTTGGCAATAAAAAGAATCGGGATTAATTGACATGGTGATAAATATCTGCTAGTATTGTTTATGTTCATAATCGTTGCGGATTATTAACTCCTTGTTTAGCGTTTTTGCCGGTTATCCTCCTGACCGGCTTTTTTATTGCTGTAATGAAATCATGTGACAGTTATCACATAAAACAATAAAAGTTTTGCGAAAAATACAAAGCGGGATTAAACTGTATCTGCTTTATCTGACTGACAAAAGTCAACAGGTTTTACAATATTAGCAAGAGGTTTTTAATGGCTGAAAACATGACAAGAGAACAGAAGATCGAACACCTTAAAAAGGAGATAAGTATTACCGAAAGTCTTGTGAACGATCTTACCGCTTTCCGGAATGAGTATTCTCATGAATGTCTTGTGAAAAATCAGTGCGGAGTAAAAGAAGTGAAAAACAACGCATTGCTTGACGCATGTATTGTTCTGCTGTCAAGACACAAGGTTTTGTTAAACGCTCTGATCGAGTGCGATGCAAAATTTAAGAAAGGCGATGGTGCGTTCATAGCATAATTCTTAACAGGGAGGATAATATGCTGATAGCGTTTGAAGGAATTGATTGTGTTGGTAAAACAATGGCAATCAAAATGATTGAAAAAATTCTTACCGACAAAGGTTATTTGGTGACAACGGAGAGCGACTGGAAATCTTCATATACTCAGGAGTTGAAAGATATTGTCATTCACAATCGGGATCAACTGTCTCAGCTTTTTGCCGTATTGATCGCAAGACGTTATATGAACTCACCTTTGCAAGCAAGACTGAAAGAGTTTGATGTGGTTCTGCAAGACCGGTACAGTCTCAGCACTCTTGTTTATCAGGACGTATTGACACTTCATCCGGAATTGTTACCACATATTGAAGAATGTACTTTACCGCATGAACTCTTTTACATTCGTCCGACACCGGAATATGACCGGAAAGGGTTTTTAGACAAAAGAGACAATCGAAACCGGATCGATGATTCATGGAAGCAAGGTGAATGGCTCAAAATGTATGAGTTCATTCTTGCGGGACATCGGCAGATTGCGGATAATACAAAGGCAAGAAAGGTGTTGCAATGGGAATATGTTTACAAGGTTGACAATGACGGAACAGATAAATTTGCAGAGCGTATCACACACATGGCAGATAAAATTGCTGAAAGAATTGACGCCGAAAAACGCATGAAACAGGAGCACGAATTATGAAAATTAACACAAGTTTTGATCTCAGTGATGATCTCAAAGATCCTTTACCGGCGGGGGAGTATGTTCTTGAATACGTTCGGGACGGGTTCGCCAGCGATGATAAAATTGTAGAAATTGTCTGCAAAGTTCTGAAAGCTGATGATGAAAGCAAGATCGGTGAAACCTGTAAGATCGAAACGGTTTACAGTTCTGAAAATAAAAGACTGGTTGCAATAGGCAATAGCATACGCAATCAGATATTCAAAGCCTGTCTGGGAGAAGAACTGTTTAATGCGGAATGTCAGAACGGAACAATTAATACTCAGAAACTTTACGGGCTGAAATTCGGGTGTACGGTGGATGTAATCGAAACCAATTACGGACTTACCGGATTCAAAAACCGGTTCCATGCGTTTAAATGCGTTCTCACGGACGAGGAAAAAATGGCAATTGCAAAAGAAAGATTCGGGTACTGACCTGTTTTAGCTTAGCAACGTTTTGAGATAAACTGCGAGTAATGGTATAATTATTCGCGGTTTTTGTTTTTATACGGGATAACATTAAACGGCAAGTGGACGGAGCGGGTATGACTGTTGAATTTATTGTAGAAGACGGAACAGACGTTTCAGGTGCTAACGCCTATGTAAGCGTGGAATACGCTGACGCTTATTTTGAAAAT
>Ga0326514_10003352_pt1 | contig 10196 bp, 6 predicted proteins | sample 3_2548_0518_D_FD_203653 | JGI IMG/M metagenome (GOLD analysis project Ga0326514, IMG submission 203653) | Bovine rumen microbial communities from UC Davis, California, United States - 3_2548_0518 | ecosystem: Host-associated > Mammals > Digestive system > Stomach > Rumen | place: USA: California... | reverse complement strand
GCGGTTTTCGGCCTGTTTTTCGGTCCGTTTTATCAACATTTTATCAACATTGAAGTCCAGGATATGCAAGGAGATGCCAGTTTATGCCGGATTTCAATGAAATCGAAAATCGCGAAAACCCGCATAAAATAAGGCAAAACGCGGCATAAGCTGGCAAAAAACTGCATGATAAAAATTTTATTCATTTGCCACGGCAATATAGTGCGGCGTGGCAAAATGCCTGTAAATGAGCTGAAAATCGGTGATTTGCTATGAAGATAGAATGAAAATGACACTAATTTGACACTATGAAATAACAGACTCCTGAAGAAATACGCTATAGCATAGATAATATAATCGTAAAGATACATTCCAATGAAAAGCTGTCATGTCTGCGTGATGGCTTTTTTATTCATAATGAAGGATTATGCTCTTGATTCATATACATCCGCAGAATCATATCCTCGGATAAGAATTGCTAAGTATACTTAAATATCTAAAAAACTCTTAAATACCTAAAATATGCTTAAATGGTTAGAAATATTGAAAAAATGACTAAAGATGCTATAATTACATTATAGATATTAAGGGCTTAGGCTCATCATATGAGGTGGTGATTACATGAAAAAACCAAATGAAGTCTTTATACCAGGCGCGTTGCCAGGCAGTACATATGTAACACGAGTAATGAACTCCGGCTTTACTTATGAGCAGAGATTAGAGCAGGCATTAAGCGTCAGCGGATATCTCACTTTGATATCAGGACCTTCAAAAATCGGAAAAACAGTACTCTGTGAAAAAGTGATAGGTCTGGATAATATTGTTGAGATTTCCGGATCGGATATGCTGGACCAGTCTGCTATGTGGACACAGATTGGAATGAAAGCCGGTATGCCTTACACAGGAACGACAAAAAACGGCAGGCAGATCAATGAATACATAGAGGAGACTTTTTATCTGACGAAGGAAAGTGTTCTCGATTATTTCCGGGAGCATGATTTGGTTTTGCTAATGGATGATTTTCATTATGCTTCTATTGACATGCAGATTTTTATGGCTCAGCAGTTCAAGGATGCTATTCGAAAAGGACTGCGGATAGTAATCGCTTCACTGCCTCATAGGGTTGATGATACAATCCGGACAAATCCTGATCTGCAAGGAAGGATTAGTATCATTGATATGCAGGCCTGGAGCAGAGAGGAGCTTGAACAGATTCCCGAAAAAGGCTTTGGGGAGCTTGATATGAAGGTGACAGATGATATCATCAGAATCCTGGCAGAAGAAAGCATAGCGTCTCCTCAGTTGATGCAGTTGATCTGTCTGAATATCTGTATTCTTGCCAAAAACAAGGGAACTATAGAGATAAATGAGTCGCTTGTCAGGAGAGCTTTTCAGTTCTCGACCCTGAATTTGGATTATGATAAAGTTGTAAAGGTAATCAGGCAGGGGAAGAGTTCGCGAGGTCAGAAGCGTTCTGTATATCAGACAGAGGATTTCGGGGATTTGGATCTGTATGGTTTGATTTTGGAGGCTATTGCGTTGGATCCACCGTTTGCCAGTATTTCCTTTAACGATCTTTATGCAAGGATTGTGAAATTGATAGCTGATGGGAATGAACCGTCTGTTATTTCAGTCCGGAATTATTTAAAGAATATGCAAGATATACTGGATTCCAGTGATCGATCCTATGAGGTTCTCGAATGGAAAGATAATGATCTATATATTCTTGAGTCGCTGTTTTTGTTCTATCTTAGATGGGGAAGAGGAGATGATCATGCTGGATGAGTACATTGAGAAAATACGAAATACTGAGTCAGTAGAGGCGTATGAAAAAGCAGTAAGTGATCTTACGGATTATTTGTACAAGCATGGGAAGGTAAATGAATCTGCCGAACTTACGGAGGTGGCTTTACTGAAGAAAAACCGGTTTTCAAAACGTGAAATGAAAGCTGAACTCTTAGAAAAGAAAGCTGCGGTTATTAAGTATTGCAGCATGTTAACGAATGAATTGCAGAGGGGGAACAGAGATACGATCCTGAGTATACTTAGACAGTTCCCGCTGTTCTGCAAGAACCTATACAAGTCCGATATACATGAAAAATGCAGTCCCGGAATTAAAGAGCATTTATACGGTTTCTGCATTGAAAATGAATATGATCTACAAAAGCTTATGCTGGCTGTGCTTTCCTCTGTTTTTTCAGACGCCAGGTCAGAGAGCGTTCAGGACACGGGTCATCATTCGGTTCGTAAGGATATAGTGATTGATTCAGAGTCGGCTGCGATAGAGCTGAAGTGTACAAGGAGTAGTATGACGGAAAGGCAGCTTAGCGAAGAGATAGCAGCAGATATGATACACTATGAAACCCGGAATCTGTATTTTTATATCTATGATAAAGCCGGTATTATTCGTAATGCAGTCAGTTTCCGGAAGACGTATGAGGAACGTTATGTGGAGGGTAAGAACGTTCACGTACTCATATATAGCCATGGTGATCTATGAGAAATTTATGGGAGAGAGGTAACTATGCCAACTCTTGAATGGATAGGAAAAAGCAAGGTCGTAAATCATCACCTTGATGTGTCATACCACGTATTAGAACGCAAGTACAGCTATGATGAGAACGGTCAGCATGAAGAAGATAACGGCAGTGAGAATATGATCATTCATGGTGATAATCTCACTGCCCTCAAGTCTTTACTGCCACAGTATGAGGGACGGATTCGGTGCATCTACATAGATCCCCCCTACAACACGGGCAATGAGAACTGGGTTTATAACGATAACGTAAATGATCCCCGCATTAAGAAGTGGCTGGGTGATGTTGTCGGCAAGGAAGGGGAGGATCTGTCGAGGCATGATAAGTGGCTGTGTATGATGTATCCTAGGTTGAGGCTGCTGCACAGGCTTCTTGCTAAAGATGGGGCAATTTTTATTAGTATTGATAATTCTGAATATGCATCCCTAAATTAATATGTGACGAAATTATGGGGCAATCAAACTATGTTGATACAGTCTCATGGTTTAAAAAGGCATCACCATCAAATGATGCACAGTTTTTCTCAAATGATATCGAGTATATTTTGATATATGCAAAAGATAAAAATATCTGGAGACCTTATCGCTTGCCATTGAACAAAAAACAACGCAAGAATTATCAGAATCCTGACAATGATATACGTGGTGATTGGAATTCTGCAACCTATACATGTAACAAGTCTTCTGAAGAAAGACCAAATTTATACTATCCAATCATTAATCCTTATACTGGCGAAGAAGTATATCCGAACAAAGACGCTGTATGGAAATATAGTAAAGAACAGACTGAACTATATATGTCAGAAGACAGATTGTATTGGGGAGTCACTGGTACGGATAGAATGCCTCGGTTTAAAACATTTTTATCTGAACACAAAGGGGTAGTAAATCGTACATTGTGGCATTATGATGATGTTAACCATACGCAAGGCGCTTCTAATGAATTAAAGGATATTGGAATATCAGGTTTCTCCACTCCTAAACCATCGCGCCTAGTTGAACGAATGTTGCAAATTGCTTCCGATAAGGATTCTATCATACTTGATTCATTCGCAGGTTCCGGCACCACCGCCCACGCAGTCCTCAATGCAAACAAAGCCGACAACGGCCACCGCAAATTCATCCTCATCGAAATGGAAGACTATGCTGATACCATCACCGCCGAACGGGTGAAAAGAGTGATCAGCGGATACGGCGAGGGAAAGAAAGCCGTTCCGGGAACCGGCGGGAGTTTCAGTTTCTATGAGCTCGGTCAGCCCATATTTGACGGAGAATACCTGAATGATTCCATTGCAGAGGAAGAAATCCGCAAGTATGTTTATTTTACGGAAACAAAACAGCCTATTTCAGCCCGAAAAGACGATGAACCCTGCTTCATGGGTATGCATATGGATGTGGCCTATTACTACTATTATGATAAGAACGGCGTTACGACACTGAACCGGGATTTTCTGCATACGGTAAAGACAAGGGCAGAAGCGTATGTGATTTATGCCGACCTCTGCACCCTTAGCGAAAGGGAACTGGATAAATGGCATATCACTTTTAAGAAAATCCCACGTGATATCAGCAGGCTGTAGGAGGAGCGGTCATGGAATTAAAGAATTATCAGAAAGCTGTCATGAATGACCTGTCCGCATTTCTTACAGCGGTTGATGAGAATGGAGATCTCTTCAAGGCATGGACGAGTTACTGGACACAGAAAGACATTCTTGTCGGAACGAACGGCGTTCCGAGATATAAAAACAAGATTGCCGGAACTCCCCACGTCTGCATGAAAGTTCCGACCGGTGGCGGAAAGACATTCATGGCCTGCTCGTCGGTCAAGAGGATATTTGACCACATGCCGGCGGATAAGCCGAAAATGGTAGTGTGGCTGGTGCCGTCGGATTCCATCCTGACGCAGACAATCCGCTCACTGTCGGATACATCTCATCCTTATCGCCAGAAGCTTGATATGGATTTTGGCGGCAAAGTCGGCGTTTATACGAAGGAAATGCTTCTGTCCGGACAGAATTTCACGCCGGACACAATAAGGGAAATGCTTACAGTATGCGTACTCAGTTACGCCTCGCTCCGGATCGGCAGCAAAAAAAAGGATGTCCGGAAGGTATATCAGGAGAACGGGAACCTGTTCCGTTTTACCGAACTTCTCGAAGATGAGGATGCCCTTCTGGATGACACGCCGGATACGGCTCTTATTCAGGTACTTCGCTATTTGTCGCCGGTCACAATTGTTGATGAGAGCCACAATGCGGGTTCGTCGCTATCTGTAGAGATGCTGAATAATCTGAATCCTTCCTTTATTCTGGAACTGACGGCAACGCCCCGTTCCTCCAGCAACATCATTTCCTATGTGGACGCCAGAGAACTCAAGAAGGAAAATATGGTAAAGCTGCCGGTTGTCGTATTCAACCGGAACAGCCGTCAGACTGTCATTCAGGACGCAATTCAGCTTCGGGCAAATATAGAAAAACAGGCAACCTGTGAGCGAAAAGCGGGAGGAAAATACATCCGTCCGATCGTGCTTTTTCAAGCACAGCCGAATATCAGCGAGGACAGCGAGACGTTTCAGAAGATCAAGGACCTGCTTCTTGCACTCGGGATACCCGAAGAGCAGATTGCTGTTAAGACTTCCAAGGTTGATGATATAGGAAATACGGATCTGATGAGTCAAGAATGCAGTATCCGCTACATTGTCACAGTTAATGCTTTAAAGGAGGGATGGGACTGCCCGTTTGCCTATATACTGGCATCCCTCGCAAATAAAACATCAAAGGTCGATGTGGAACAGATACTCGGCAGAATCCTGCGACAGCCATACACAAGGCAGCATAACGCTCCCCTGCTTAATACGTCTTATGTCTTAACGTCTTCAAATGATTTTCATGCCACGCTCGAAAGTATTGTTTCCGCTCTGAATAAGTCCGGCTTCAGCCGGAAAGATTATCGTCTGGCGGAAGATGCTCCAGCGGTTCAGGTATTGGATGAACAGGCGGAACCGGTACAGATGACATTTGAATCAGTCGCAGATGAGAAGGAAAATGAAAATGCAGATGCGGAGAACTGTCCACAGGAGGAAAATGACCCATTTGTCGGGAAACGTCTGCAGGATGAAAACGACTCATTTGCAGACATCAATACGGAGGAACTTGGCAGCATACTCGCATCATCAGACGATCGGACTTATTTATCGAATCAGGAGAAGCAGGATGATGGTCTTGCACGGATGATTGAGGAGGCCAAGTCACAGTCTGAAAGTTATAATCGGGAAATCTCGGACACACCGGATTTTGGATTTACCGGAGGTGAGCTCGGAGAAATGATGAAACAGAATCAGATTCAGCAGCAATATAGGGATGAAGTAAAGGGAATGCGTATTCCCCAGTTTTATATCAAAAGCCAGCAGGATCTTTTTGGAAATGAGTATGAGTTGCTGGAACCGGAGAACCTGTCGGAAGGATTCTCACTTACCGGCCAGGATGCGCAGGTGAGTTTTGAGCTTGTGACGGGAGAAACATATCAGGTTGATATTCAGGCTGAGGGTGAGGCTGTTCCGAAATACAAAAGGATTTCCGGAAGGATGAACGAATACATCAGGAAATATATGGAAACTCTGCCCCAGGAGAATCGTATCAGACAGTGTGCCAAAATGATTGCGGCTCAGATCAATAAAAATGACAGATACCAGGCCGCAGAGGTTGAGGATTATGTGAGAAGATGCGTGGCGAATATGTCGGATGATGAACTTGCTCTTATGGAGACAGCGATTCCGGTCTTTGCGTCGAAGATACTAAAAAAGATCAATTCGCTGGAGAATGCTTACCGGTCAGGAATATTCAGGAAGTGGCTGGATTCCGGAAAGATCGTCTGTATGGATTCTTACACATTCCCTGCGGTCATCACGCCGCAGCTCACGACGGATTCCATCCCCTGTTCCCTTTACGAAGCGGAAAAGAATGATATGAACCGTTTTGAACGGAAGGTTCTGGATGTTATAGTCGGAACGGATAATATCCGCTGGTGGCATCGGAATATTGAGAAGAAGGGGTTCAGACTGAACGGATATTTCAATCACTATCCGGATTTTCTGGTTATGACGAAATCTGGCAAGCTGCTCCTGATCGAGACAAAGGGGGATCATCTTGACGGCGGTGACAGCAGGGCGAAACTTGAACTCGGTCGAAAGTGGCAGGAGTATTCCGGCGGGAAGTACCGTTATTTCATGGTATTCGAGGAGAAAGAGCTCGGGATGGACGGGGCATATACACTGGAAGGGTTTGCGGATGTGATGAAGGAAATATGAAAGAAGGCAGAGGGGAATCAATAAGAAGGGTTGAAGTACAGTTTTTGTTCTATCTTAGATGGGAAGTTGTTAGGTCAGAAATGGTTTAGGATAATTTGATCGAGTTCCAATATCTGGTAGATGGAGGATAATTGGACGGTATCCGTGAAATAAAACGAAACTATGTAATTGAGTTTAATCTATGAAAATTGATGTGCGTGTTTGAGGTCACAGATTGTAACCTCAAAGACGGAGGTGTAAATGGGGGGGCTTAGGGGCGTCCCCTTAACAAGAGCGCATTTGTGGGGAACAAATGCGTATCTTGCAATAACCTAATTCAGTGATCAGGGAACAGTTTTCCTGGATATTCTGTGGATATACGCACTAAATATCCAGTGCCTGCGCGAGAAATATCCAGTTGATACGCAGTAAATATCCAGTGAAAAAGGCTTCATATCCAGTAAATATCCAGTGAAAGAGGCCACATATCCAGTAGATATCCAGTGGTGCGCGGGAAATATCCAGTGAAAGTGACTTCATATCCAGTAGGTATCCAGCGGTGCGCGGGAAATATCCAGTGAAAGAGATCCCGTATCCAGTAGATATCCAGCGGTGCGTGGGAAATATCCAGTGGAAGAAGAACAATATCCATCCGACATCCACCAGTGTATGGAGAATATCCAGTGAGATATTAAAAAGGCGGTGTGATATTAAAAGCATTCAAGATAAATAGTCTTATTCATGATACGGTCTGGGCATTGTACAGCGTGACAAAAATGTCAATTATGTCAAAAATGTCCAAGATTGTCAAAAATGTCATTTTTGTCATCTTGAGCCGCCCTTGACAGCGTGATATGATACAATCAACAGATTCGTTGGTCTGCTGTCAGAGCTTTTTAGCGAGAAAAAAACTCAAATGAAACTAAATGAAACTATATGCAACCTTGTGCAACGGTTATGAGAATGATATAGTATAATCAGATTTAATGTAAGAACGATAAAGCCCTTCGGAGTAATCCTTAGGGCATTTTTTATGCCGGAAGGCGACAGAGATATAATAAAGTGAAGGCAGACAGAATGATCGGATGATTATCAGTCTGTCTTTTTCTATATTCAAAAAGGTTGGAAATAATGATGACGGAGAGGCTGGATAAAGGATAGCTTTTATAGAAACGATACAACAACGCAAAACTAATATTAGATGCAATACAGGGCTGTTTTCTGAGAGGGTGTAAACCCTTTCTTTTTTTGTTGTCTGTGAAATCAGGGAAACTTCTGTCAATGCAATTTATGGAGGGAATGTAATGAAGATAGCATATGGTAAGTCTCGTTTTGAGAAGGAATGGAGGAACAGCGAGATATCCTGGGAAGATTTCTGCCGGAAAGTCAGCACAACGTATCGGACGACGGAAACTGTTGAAGAATTCAGTAAGATGACGAAGGCACAGCAGGGCGAAATCAAGGACATAGGCGGTTTTGTAGGAGGGCATTTGAAAGATGGCAAGCGGAAATCCGGAAACGTATTGCTAAGGTCGATGCTGACGCTTGATATGGATTATGGGACTCAGAATGTAATTGATAGGCTGGAGAAGGCAGGAAAGCACAAAATGTGCATCTATTCGACACATAAGCATACGCCTTATGCACCGAGGCTACGTCTTATCTTTCCTCTTAAAAGGGATGTGACAGAAGAGGAATATCCAGCAGTAGCCCGAAAGGTCGCGCAGGAAATCGACATGGAGTTGTTCGATGATACGACATACCAGCCGTACAGGCTTATGTATTGGCCGTCCACGTCTGCCGATGGGCAGTATGTATTCAGGGAAATAGCCGGTGAACCGGTGGATCCGGATTATTATCTGGGTCAATATAATGATTGGCATGATATATCCTCATGGCCGGTATCTTCCCGGGAGACAAAAGCCATGAAGACCGGTAAAAACAAGCAGGAAAATCCTCTCGGCAAAAAGGGTGTTGTGGGTGCTTTCTGTCGTGCATATCTGATACGGGAGGCGATAGAAAAGTTCTTATCTGATGTATATCAGCCGTCAGCCCAAGCGGGCAGGTATGACTACAAAGCAGGCGAGGGTTCCGCGGGTCTGGCGGTCTATGATGACGTCTTTGCATATAGCTATCATGCTACGGATCCCGCCAACGGCAAACTCTTGAATGCATTTGATCTCGTCCGGATGCACCGGTTTCCGGATAATGATCCGAAAAAATCCTATCAGAAGATGTCTGCGTTTGCACTTGCGGATGAGAAGGTTAAGCTCCTGGTACTTGCAGAAAAACAGAAAGAGGCGGATACGGATTATAAGGGGAATGGTTCGGATGATTGGAAGAAATTGCTTCAGTATGACAACAAGAAGGGGATGAGGGATATGTCTGATTCAAAGAAACAGAAGGATGCAAGAGTACCGCTTTGGGAGAAGTATTTGCTGACAGTAAATGAGGCTTCTGAAGTGTTTAACATCGGAGAGAAGAAACTGAGAAATCTGATAAGTAATGATAAAGATGCAGACTGGATCCGTTTCAATGGAGAAAGGCTCATGATACACAGAAAGAATTTTGAGAGGTATTTTGACCTGACGCAAACATTCTGATTACAGATGGATAATCCTGCCATTGCTATGGTATACTATCGTATGCTATAGCGCATGTCTTAAGGAGGAAAGGAGGAGAATGAGCCAAAAACGAAAAGACAAGCGCGGACGCGTTCTGCGTAATGGCGAAACCCAGGATCCGAAAACCGGAGAATACAGGTTCAGTTATTACGAGAACGGCAAAAAGAAGAATTTCCGTTCATGGAGACTTAATGAAAAGGATCCCACTCCGGAAGGAAAACGGGCAGGATTATCGTTAAGGGAGAAAGAGGCGCTCTATCAGAAGGAAAAAGACAGAAAGGAAAACTTTGCAACCTGCGATATGACAGTCTCGGAACTGGTTGATTTTTATGTAAAAACACGTTCGAACGGAAGGGTAAAGAATACAACAAAACAGAACTATAAAACGGTGCAGAACTTCCTTAAGAGTGAAGAATTCGGGAACGTAAAGATAAATGATGTCACCACATCTACCGCCATGGAATGGCTCACAGAGCTACAGGCAAGCGGCAAAAAGCGATACTCCTCGATTCAGAATATTCGCGGAGTACTGCGGCCTGCATTCCGTAAAGCCGTACAGAGTGAGTGGATTTTTAAGAATCCATTTGATGATTTTCAGCTTCATGAAGTTATCGTGAATGATTCAGTAAGACGTGATGCTGTCAGCCCGGCGGATGAAAGGAGATTTCTTGAATTTGTCAGAAATGATAAGCACTTTTCAAGATACTACGAGGGGATATATATTCTTTTTAATACAGGGATGCGTATTTCCGAGTTTTGCGGACTGACAACT
>Ga0326514_10003350_pt1 | contig 10198 bp, 11 predicted proteins | sample 3_2548_0518_D_FD_203653 | JGI IMG/M metagenome (GOLD analysis project Ga0326514, IMG submission 203653) | Bovine rumen microbial communities from UC Davis, California, United States - 3_2548_0518 | ecosystem: Host-associated > Mammals > Digestive system > Stomach > Rumen | place: USA... | reverse complement strand
GTGTACAGCCTGAATCACCTGCACAGCTCACAGAAAGCCCGTCAGAGGACGTACAGGCGGCAGAACAGCCACAGCAACAGCAGGACACAAAGAATCACTCTGAAAGCAGTCAGCCGTCAAAAGATAAGCCGAAATCAGGCAAGACAAAGCATTTCTACAGAAAACAAAAACTGGAATTTGCACTTTTGGGACGACAAAAAGAGTAGGAATGCTGTCTTGAATCGGTAAGCCCTATCAATCTCCTTGAAAAGTATATCATATACATTGGTTTTATGTATTGACATATATTTTAATACATGATAAACTTAAAATATATTATTTTTGAGGAGATTTGAACCAATGGAAGAGAAAGAAAAGACCTATATAGGCTATGTACGAGTATCAAGCACCGACCAGAATGAAGCACGGCAGCTGAAAGCATTAGAGGACTTCGGAAAGCCTATGCACCGTATTTTCATAGATAAATGCAGCGGAAAGAGTGCCGACCGTCCAGAACTTAGGAAAATGCTTGATTATGTCCGTGATGGAGATGTTCTTGTCGTGAGTGAGTATGCCAGACTTGCGAGAAGTAGTGCCGATATGCTTAGAATTGTACATGATTTGCAGGAAAAGGGCGTTGAAATCATTAGTCTGCGTGAACAGCTTGACACTACCACACCACAAGGGCGTTTTATGCTTACTGTCTTTGCAGGATTGGCAGAGTTGGAGCGTGAAACCATTCTGGAGCGACAGCGTGAGGGTATCGCTATAGCCAAAGCACAAGGCAAATACAAAGGCAGACAGCCTATCCCTATTGATATGGAGCGTTTCAGGGCAGAATGTGCCAAATGGCGAGCAGGAGAACAGACTGCCAAAGCAACTATGAAGAAGATGAACATGAAACCTTGTCGTTTTTATAGAAAAGTAAAGGAATTTGGGCTATAATGCATTTTAGATAATTTTATTTTATATTTTTATAATTATAATTCAAAAACAATTGCATAAATAAAACTCCTTGCTGAAATTAATAGCAAGGAGTCGGGCTTTTTATTCCTCTGTCAGCCACCTATAGCAGTAACGCATAAAAACAGCTTCAGGAGTAAGGTTTTTCATTTCAGCTTTGGCACATATATTGTTTAAAATGTCTTCCTTAGGTTCCCATTTATAGAAAATGGAAACAGAATCTTCTAATTTAGAAAAATCGGACGCACATTCTTTTGTCACATTTATTGAATCCTTTATTCTGTTATCTTTCTCGTTTTTATCATAGTAAGTACACCATATAGGGATAAATAGATGTTTTTTCTTCAGCGTTTTTTTTACGTTTTGCGGAATACTATATGTTAATTTGGAGAGTCCTCCAGAAAGGCACGAGGCATCTGCCCAGCCTATATTAAATAGTTCGTTCCAGTTTTTATGAAGTGTTCTTCCGAGATTTTCATTGGTAATGGAAAAAATTTTCGTTTCCATATGACCGGATTCTCCGTAGGTACATGTAAAATCAAAAACTTCTTCATACCGATATAAGCCGGAAAATTCAGTTTTTTGCTTTTCGTCAAAGAATGTCCGCAGTGCCACGCAGAACAGTAAAGCGAACTGTTCTCCATCAATGCTAGCTTCTCCGAGTTTGTTATGTGCACTCCAGTTGCGAAAATTACGAATCATACTATGCCATGGATAGCAGAATAAATTTTTTGTTTTTCTAATATCTGCACTTTCCTCATGGAGCATTGCAACCATCTGTAAAGCTTGATAATAAACCTGTTCTGTTTTTGATGGTTGTACAACAGGAAAGAGCATTTTAACTCTGTCTAGCATTTCTACAAAAGATTCCGGGGAAATTTGTTGTTCTGTTTTCTTAGAAAAATAGATACGATTAAATGGAATTTTTTCAGTGTTGCTTTTTTCTTCTTTGGCTTTGCTTTTCTCTTCTTCGATTTCTATGTCTTTTAGCCATTCTTTCCAGTGGTTGCAAGCCTGAAAGACAAGACGGCGGATGCGGTAATACAGGTTTTCTTTTTTATTGAAATAAGATTCTACATTCAAACGCTCATTTGTTTTTAGTTTCAGGATGGTATTGTCTTTATCTTCAAAATCAATAAAAGATGCTAATTCATTTGCTTTTCCTAAAAAACTTATCCTAGTCTTGTCATTTGTACTTCCTTCATTATTTCCAGTATAGATTACCATTCTTTCAATTGGATAACCTGTAGAAAGCAATAATAAATATAAATAGATTCCTGCTGTTTTTTGTTCTTTTAAACCAGATATATCACTATATTTGAAACGAATGCAGCATTTTTTGAAAATTTTTTCCAGTTCCTGTTCATTTTCATCTTTATGGATATCGTCAAAACATTTTGATAAATTAATATCAAATATTACTAAATCATATTGATAAGAATTTATTATTTTATTTGCTGCCTCGAAAAAAGAATCTTCCTGGTCTATTTGAGACATACTTTTTGGATTTTGCAGGTATCTTTCCATCCATTCCAGTTTATCTGGAGAAGCATCTTTGTCATCTCTGTCATCTATCCATAAGATATTTTTATATGAACTTTCATATTCTGAGATTTCTTTTTTGTTTTGCTTTTCTTCTTCCTCATCTTCAATATCTATTTCTAGAAGCTCAATGATTTCATCAAGAGACTCACCCTCTTTAATACGAAGTATTAGTTTTGAATAATCGATATGTTGTTCTAAAAAAGATATTTGTTCTTCTGTAGAACCAATCTTCTTCAGATAGTTTATTTCCTCTTTTGTATAGTTTCTTTTATCCATTTTTATGACCATTCCTTTCGCTACGCTCAAGGCACAAAAAGAAATGAAACCGTATTGCAATTGAGCGTAAAATTTAGTATAATAAAGTTAAGAAAACAGACAGACTACACAGCACGTGGAGGTGAGTGGGAACAGTGTCCAAACACTGACCGCATTTTTATGTGTGCCGACCATTCTTTCAAGCACAAATAAGTAGGACAAAGAGCCTGTAAACTTATCTTTGGAGAGACTGTTACTCGTTTTTCAATGAATGGTCAGTCAAAGTCTGCTTTTCTAATAAATAGATAAGGGGGCTTGCTTATGCTGAAAATTGTTTACCCCATCTGCTGCGGACTGGATGTACACAAATCATTTGTATATGCCTGTATTGCTTCTACAGATTCCTGTGGTGTGACAACTTACAGAAGTCATCGCTTTTCTACCTTCACAAATGGACTGAAATCGCTGTTACAGTGGCTTCTTGAAAATCAGTGTCACGATGTCTGCATGGAATCAACTGGAAAATACTGGATACCTGTATACAACATTCTGGAACAGGACTGTAAAGTTGTTCTGGCACATCCGAAATATGTCAAGGCAATCAAAGGAAAGAAAACGGATAAGAAAGATGCAAAATGGATTGCCGATATTTTCAAGCATGACCTTGTGAACGGCAGTTTTATTCCGCCGGCAGATGTTCGTCAGCTTCGGGATTTGATGCGGTATCGTTCCAAACTGACCAGTTTCAATACCGGAGAAAAGAACCGAGCCCAGAATTGCTTAACTGTTTCCAATCTCAAGCTGGACGATGTTTTTTCTGATGTCTTTGGCAAAACTGCAAGTGCAATTCTTGAAAGACTGCTTGAAAATGAGGAACCTTTTGATGTCAGACCATTTCTGCACAAAAATCTGAAGCATTCTCCGGAAGAAATTCAGGAAGCGATAAATGGTGTCATTTGTACAGAACAGGCTGAAAAATTACGCATCATTCGTTCTCACATGGAACACATTGCCCTGTGCAAAGCAAATTTAGAATCTGTGATTCTGTCACTGGCAGAGAAATACACTCATCAGATTGATATTGTATGCTCTGTTCCGGGTATCGACACATTTTCAGCAATTACTGTTATTTCTGAAATTGGGGTGGATATGTCCGTGTTTCCGACAGATAAGCATCTCTGTTCATAGGCAGGGCTGACTCCTCAAAACAATGAAAGTGCAGGCAAGAAGAAAACGACTCGCATCAGCCGTGCAGGTGCATATATCAAACCACTGTTGGTACAGTGTGCTTTATGTGCAGTCCGTTCCAAAGCAAATCCTGAAATCCGTTCCCGTTACCTTGCTCTAAAAAAACGCAGAGGTCACAAGAAAGCAATCATTGCAATTGCCAGAATGCTTTTAACTGCTATTTATCATATGCTGAAAAATGATAAACCTTACAGTCCGCGTCTTCGCAAAACATCAGATATGCCTCCTGCTCACAGAGAAGTTTCTTTAGAACAGGCTGTCTATATTCTGCAAAGACAAGGTTATATCATTTCTCCGCCTGCTGCCACATAGCAGACAGACTACTGTTGAATCTATTTTTTCGGCTATCTTTCGATAGTCCGGTGTTCTGTTGCCTTTTTTACATTTTCCTCATTTGTATTGGTTTCAAACTTATCACCTTTTTATATTAAAATTTCAGGAGACAGTTGTATTCTGAGCAGATATTCTGTATCGGACAAATTTAATTCTATTGCATTTTCATGATAGCTGACAGCCTTATTCAAACGTTTAACAGCTCTCTCGAGTGCATTGACACCATTTCTTGAACCGTGAAAATTTGCAGCAGTTTGATTCTTATAATTATGAAGCGTAATGCAGAGTACATCTTTTTTTGAAAATTCTAGTAAAACAGGTAATTTTTTATCAGCATACTTTAAAACGTTCATAAATAGTTCAGAAAGCCAACCCACAAGAAGAATCTGAGCATATCCTCCATTGTTAAAATAAACCCCTTCCCAGTTTCCGGAAAGTGCTAACTCGATATAACCTGTATCTGCTAACCATTTAAATATTTTATCTTTGTCGGTTAAAACATTCTCTTCAAATTTTTCTCGTAATTTCAGTTTTTCTTCCTGATAATCTTCTGTACCAAAGAATAGTTTGCATATCCCTTTATTTGAGTTATTTTCATCATATAGCAGGGTCATAAAGCAACGATGCAAAGCCTCTGCTACTACTCCTCTGACATCTGTAGCAGTAAAAGAATCGATGCTGACAGAACTCTTTATTTTTTCAATTAGTTTGTCTGAGTCGTTTTCAAATTGCAGTTTCAGCAACTCTACATCTTTAGTCAAGTTCTCTTTAATGGTATATTCCATTAAGACTTGTCTTCCCCATTTTTTGAATGCAGTACTGTTCTTTTGGCATAATTTTGTTCCAATATCTTGTAAGGTAGTAGCTCGCATATTGGCATAAGTATGTGAAAAATCATTAATAATGATGCTTTTTTCTTTTTGTGCCTGTTCAAGTTCTTCGTTGCGCTGTTCCAGTCTCATGCTGATGTCAAAAAGTTCTTTCAGTTCCTGCTGTCCAGTGCCGAAATGCACCATACGATAGAGGTTCAAATAATGAACCCTGTCCACCATTTCTTTTGCATGGCAATCAAATGGAGATTTTATTGTAATATCTGGTACATTTTGCATAGATTTTTTGATTTTTTCTATTGCCTTAGCTAAATCTATCGTAAATTTGGTAAAAGCAACCTTGTATTCTGGATTTTGATTATTAATTTCCTGTGATAAAGTTGCTTCTTCTTCTGTCAAAGGAATTCCGTTTTCTACCTTTTCTGCGATAGTTTTTAAATCCTTTTTCTTCTCCTCTGGATAAGTAAGAGTATATTTTTTATCAAATGTTTCGGATAAATTTACAATGTGTTCCGAATAGATGTCAGTCCAATCTCTGAAGTAAATATGCGGGAGTGCATTCAAATTACCAAATGGAGAATTATCACTTCGACCGGTAGTGGAGCTGATGTTATCTTGATAGTATTTTCCTAAACTCAAAGCATATTCCTGATAACTCGGAGGCAGTTGCTTATAATGCTGTATCATATTAGAATAGTATCTGTCTCTTATCTTGGCTTTGAAATTTTCTTCTGGCGAGCTGCTGTATTGATAAATCTCTTGTAAAATTTCTTTTTTTGTTTCTTCCGAGTTGGCATTGAGCTTTATCCAAACCTGAAATGTCTCATCACTGACAATAAAAGTAAAGAGTTTCAGCCTAGAAAAATCCGATGCATCGAAATCATTTTCCTTTATGTGGCAAATCAATTCGTTATTATTCACATTGATTGTTTGCTCGAACTCTGTCATATTTCTGGAAAATAGAAAGTATGAGCGAAAGCACTGAAAAAAAAGGGGATTTAAATCTTTTTCAATAGCAGAAGCATAGCTGTTAATTTCTCTAAGACATTGACAAAAAAATATCAGAAAATCAGTCTGTTTATCTTGGTTTCTAAATTTATGATAAGAATTAATAATATATTGATTCATTTTATTGGCATAGTCTGAAGTAATAGTACAAAAGTCTGTGATTTGCTGTACTGAATTATATGTGATATTATAGTACTTTTCATATGATGCTTCCACATCGTCCAATATATTGTCAATCTCTGTCAGATTCTCTTGCACTGATTCGTTGGGAGAATCATATACAGGTGAGAAGAACTCAAAGCCCTTTTCACCGATTTTCAAAATTATATTCCTATATAAATTCAAAGGATAATTCTGAATTTTATTCATATATTCTGCAAACCAGAAATATATCTCTGCTTTTTTTGTAAATAAATATAAATGTGCAGCAGAAAAATTATTATTTATAGATAGGGCGTTTTCAAAATGTGAATACTGTTGTGTTTTGATGCCAAGCCAGATTTCTTCCAGATATGGCAGAAGTGTTTCATCACCTGAATTTGTAAAATCAGCTTTTTGAAGTCCGAATATAGTGCCTTCAGTATCTTCTGAAAGGCAGGTCAGTCCATACTTAATATAATGATTACAGTACATAGCAAAACATGTCACGAAATCATCAAGAAGATTTTCTTTACAGCAGTAAGCATAGAAATCCATGATTACTTTCTTTAAATCGTCCATATTCTGAGAAAGTGCTGTTTGGAATTCTTGTTTCTTTCCGGCTTCATCTGCTGCAAGAGGATAATCCCATTTCCACTCTTTATTTTTATCTAAATTTCTCCTTTGAAGAAATTTAGATGTAATATCAGTCAGCTCATCATATTTTTGTTTAATTAAATCATTCATGAAAGAAGCCCCCTTAGTAGTAGTATACCAAATTGAACAATAAAAGTCAATATATTTTTCTGAATTTAATACAAAATCCTGCCGGTATTTACCAGCAGGAGTGCATAATATTCTTAATGATAAATGTCCTCATCCATCCAGTCTTCAAAGATAATTGGTTTGCCGCCTCCCCTGAGAGAAGCATTGCGTAGTCTTTCCCGGCGTTCCAGCCGACGTTCCACACGTTCTGCCCATGACAGAAAGTTCATTTTATATTCAAGCATATTACTGCACCTCCTTAAGTCAATGCCAATATCCGCCTCTGCTGATATTCGTCAAAGAGCTGTTATTACTATCGCTAACGAGAGTGATAATAATATCGAATAAGCTACAATTATTCATTCAAGCACCTCCCTACTCATCTCATAAATCAAAGTCCGCCATCAGATTATCAAGCCCATAGTCCACTACTTCGACCGCACCGCAAATCAAAGCACCGACTGCTTCTGCCAGTACATCCGCACCAACAACGTTAAGTAAAATATTGAATAATTCCATATGAATCTCTCCTTACCAATCCCATGAATCGGAACCGCTGCTGTCGTGATGTGTAATCGTATTCCAGATACTGGTATTACCACTATCCTTTGTGATGTCCACAATCACATCAAACAAGCCTAAACTGCTGAATAATCCCATATGAATCCCTCCTTACCAGTCCCATGAATTAGAATTGCTTCCACCATCGTTGGTGATAGTCGTCCAGCTTTCGCTGTTGCCGCTGTGAGCTGTCACATCGACCACAACATCAAATAAACCACTGAATAATCCCATATAAATCCCTCCTTACCAATCCCATGAATCGGAACCGCTGCCGCCGTGATGTGTAATCGTATTCCAGATACTGGTATTACCACTATCCTTTGTGATATCCACAATCACATCAAACAAGCCTAAACTGCTGAATAATCCCATACAAATCCCTCCTTACCAGTCCCATGAATCAAAATCATTTCCGCCGTGATTGGTGATGTCTGTCCAGCTTGTACTGTTGCCGCTGTGAGTTGTCACATCGACCACAACATCAAATAAACCACTGAATAATCCCATATGAATCCCTCCTTACCAGTCCCATGAATCAGAACTTCCGCCGTGATGTGTAATCGTATTCCAGATACTGGTATTACCACTATCCTTTGTGATATCCACAATCACATCAAACAAACCTAAACTGCTGAATAATCCCATACAAATTCCTCCTTACCAGTCCCATGAATTAGAATTGCTTCCACCATCGTTGGTGATAGTCGTCCAGCTTTCGCTGTTGCCGCTGTGAGCTGTCACATCGACCACAACATCAAATAAACCGCTGAATAATCCCATATAAATCCCTCCTTGTCTGTCCGGTTTGTGCTACTCTGTCACTTCCCTCTGGAAAATCTCCGAGGATTTCTGCTTATGAAGGAGTCAGGAATGCTTTTTAGAGAACTGTCAGCTTCATCATAGTAAACACATTTAAACATAGTATCACCCTCCTGTTAAATCAAGTTATCATAGTCCCAGTCTTCACCTGGCATATACCGTGGTGCATTGCATCCGAACCATTCCGGTTCAAGTGGTCTTCCCATATCATGTATCACCTCACTGATTTTTGTTTGATTCCGAAGAAATCACAGCTTCCTCAGATTCACGCATATTTTGCTGAATCTCAAGAACCATCTGTTTCAGCTTGTCTGCGATGTCAGCAAACTGTGCCTGTGACTGATAATAAAGGTCCTTGTAATTTGTCATACTGTACTCCTTTCGGTTTTGAAGCATCTGATGTTTAGTTCGTCAGTACTGTTAATAACTGCACTTTCATAGATAACAGATGTACTAAGGGGCAACATCCACATTTCAGCAGTCACATTCCCATATACAATTTTTTGTCACCTTTTCTTATTTCCGTATTGTTTAACTGTAATGCTATTATAACACATATTTTCTAGAATGTCAAGAATTTCAAGGAAGATATAAATGGAGTAAATTGTCACCTATAAAAACGAAAAATCCATATATATTCAAAAAATGTATATAATTTTTGTCACCAAAAAAGTGACAAAGCATTGACAAATGATGAAAAATATGCTATAATCAGAAAAAAGGAGTGATGGTTATGGGGTTTGTATTCGCAGTACCGATTCGGTTAAGAATTTCAGAAATAGCCTATGCAACGTTAATTCAAGACATTTATGATTTTCAAAATTCACCAGATAAAGAAAAAATAAGCAGCTTTTTAAATTCTATCATTGAAAAATTTTATTATGGTTCTTATAATTCTGAAGCTTCCATTGATGCCCAGTCCTATGCCATTCGGAAAAAATATTCCAATTGGTTCGGAAATGATAAAAGCTATAAAATGTTAATTAACTCGCTCGTAAAAAAAGAACAGGAGGAAAAACTTGCCAGAATAGAAAAATCATACAGTATGCCTCCCTCCGGCGAAGGGAAAGAAATCCGCTTTAAACCGAATAAAGCTGTCAGAAGAATTCTTGAAAACTACCATGAGGACGTTTTTTATACATCTCCCGCTAAATTTTTATCAGCTTTAATACAGGAATATACTGCTCTTCCGCGAGTCCGCCGTGAAAGAATATTTTTCGGAGATGTCTTTGACGAAATGGAAAAATGTATTGATGATAGTTGTTATGCCGAAATTATGTTATATAATAATGAGACATTCTTCTTGCGTCCCTATAAGATTGTACCTGATATATTTTCCTCATGGCACTATGTGTTCGGCTATGCTCATTCTGAACAGAGCGATGAATCAAGCGAAACACTTCTGTCATTCCGTATGCAGCGGATTCGTGACGTACAGATGCGGCAAAGTTTCGACTTTTCAACAAAGGAAACAGAAAAACTTAGCAAAGTGTTGCATCAGCCTGAAAATATTCCGTTTCTTCGGGACGAGCCGGTTCAGGGAAAAGTCAGACTGACCAAAAAAGGTTGGGAGCTTTATCAGTATTATATCCGTACCAATCAGCCGGCTTTCCTAGAAAAGATACTTGAAAAGGGAAATACTCCGGAGGAGGATAAAATAATTCTGACGTTTGAATGCACGGAACAGCAGCTTGAATATTATTTTATTAAATTCGGAGCAGATGCGGAAATTTTAGCTCCGGCTTCACTTC
>Ga0326514_10003347_pt1 | contig 10203 bp, 15 predicted proteins | sample 3_2548_0518_D_FD_203653 | JGI IMG/M metagenome (GOLD analysis project Ga0326514, IMG submission 203653) | Bovine rumen microbial communities from UC Davis, California, United States - 3_2548_0518 | ecosystem: Host-associated > Mammals > Digestive system > Stomach > Rumen | place: USA... | reverse complement strand
CAGGGGCTTCGGCCCCTGCACCCCGGAGACCACGCCGCCGTGGTCGATTAGTTAATCCCCATACAAGCCCCGCCTGCGGAGGCCTTTCCGACCTCCGCACACGGGTTATTGCTTTCCTTTAACTTGCTGGTAACTTGCCTGTAACTTGCACGAAACTTGCAACAAACTTGCAACAAACTTACACGGCGTTCGGCAGATTGATGCCATGCGTCGCCGCCTGCATCTCAAGTTCGAAGAGATATTTCCCCATGTACTCCGCCTGTCTCTTCCAGCTTTCCAGCGGAATAGGTGTATCGAATTCAATCTTCCCGGCTTCGCGCTTCACGATCAGCTTATGCAGCTTTTGATATCGTATCTTGGTCTGCAGATACTCCGCGAGAAACCGGTCTTTCCAGTCCGCGCTGGTCATCAGATCAACCGTGTCTTTCAATTCCATCGGCCTGAATTCAGACATCATCTTCTTGATTGCCTCTTCCATCGGTAGCTCCTCCACCTTCATGCTGTCGTCGATCTCGATAAAGCCGCCGTATTCTCTCACAGCTCCACAACCCTGATCCCGTAATTCACTGCACATTCGTATTCCACCCTGCACCCTCGCGCCTTCTTCCAACCCGGGCAGAAGATAGCCAGGTCAGCGTCCGCCAGCAGGCTGATGCTCCGGCCCAGGAAGTAAAGCCCCTCGTTCATGCCCTCCGGCGCTTCCTCCTCGAACATGTTGTCCAGGATCTCCGGATGGTTCAGGTAGTTGTTCGCCCAGCGCACCGCCTTCTCGCGTTCCTCCGCGATCAGCTGATCCATCTGGCCGTTCATCGGCTGGGAGATAAAAACCTTCATTCCTCCGCCTCCCACTCACTCACATCCGCTGCCATCTTCTCCAGCGTGTCCAGCACGCTGTCGCCTTCCCACTGCATCGTCGGGATCTCCTGACTGCTGTAGGTCGCCAGCCAGGTGACCTTCCGCACGTCGTGGGTCACGTCGTTGCCGTCCTCGTCCTTGACCACGTTGCCGTCCTCGTCCTTCACGGTCTCGCGCCATCCGTCCGTCCTCCGGATAAACCGCAGCACATACGTCGGCCCATAGCCCTTGCGCTCCCGATCCAGCAGGATCCTGTGATCCAGGCTGTGCATCAGCTCGTTCGCCCGCAGCCAGTACCGTCCCATCTCCGCCAGCCCCACCGTCGGGAACGGGTTCTTGTCCCCGCCCGGCCTGGTCTCGTCCTGGCTTTCCTCCTCGGAGGATGTCACCGCCTTCGCCGCCTCGGAGGGCACGGCAGCCAGCACCGCCTCGTCCACCGTCAGCCGCTTCCCGGTTGTCAGTCCGCATCCCGTACATTCAAAATAGCAAATCGTCTCCCGTTTTGAGAGACCCCCCGGCGTCGTTTTCAGAGAAAGTTTTTCCCCGCACACCGGGCACCACAGCTTCTTCCGCTCAAACAGATCCACTTCCATCATCCTTTCTTTTTACTTGATCCACGATTGACCGCCTCAACTTAGCAAAAACTGATAGGCTTATCCACTTTGCCATCGTTCCGAATGTTCGCGTTGATTTTCTCCCAGTCTCCCGATGTGTAGAAGACCACGTTCTTCTCCTTCTTGTAGGCGTCCAGGTAAAACTCCTTTTTGTCCCCGTTGTAGGTGACCTCGTAGTACATATCATCCGGCAGCCTGGTCGCCGCCAGCGCCTTGTTGTTCTGCAGGGTCTTGCAGGCCCACACGATGTACACGTCGTCCTCGGTGATCGCCGTGCCGCCCTTGCCGCCCTGTTCCGCCACTTTTTCGTTGTGGTAGTTCTTCACAGCCATCTTCACCGTTTCCAGAAACTTGATTCCGTCCATACCTGTCATCCTTTCAAATTTTGATAGGTAAATTCAGCGCGGACGCGCGGGGCCTTAACCAACGAGACCCCACACCGCCGGGAGGAGGTGTGCGCGGCCCGGCTGAGACCGCGGCCCGGGCCATGCGAAAACCCAGGCAACTTTGTCCGGTAGGTGTCCCAGGGAAGCGCGCCGCGCCTTGTACTCACTCCACCTTGTCTTCCAGATCCAGCACCCGCACGCATAGCTTGCTCAGCGTGTTGTTCATCAGCTGGATCTGCATCTCGATCCCCTTCATCCATTCCAGCATGTTCAGCTTCTCTTCGGCCTCCGCGCCCTGGTTCGTCTCCGGCGCTTGCAAGTCCGTCGAAGTCGCCACTGCCTTCCCCTCTGGGGAAGGTGGCAGCGCGTTAGCGCTGACGGATGAGGTCTGAGCGGCTGTCTCCCGCTCCCTCAGAAACTTCGTCATCATGTACCCGTTCCGGATCCCCCAGGTCACCGCGCTCCACGTGCCGTCGCCCACCGGCGAGGCCAGCACGGTCTCCCCCAGCGGAATCCGGCACACCAGTGCCCCGCCGATGTCCGCCTTGGCCCGGAGGTTCACCGTCGTGCCGCTGTCCGCCGTCACAATCATGTCCCGCTCCGTCATGGTCTTCACTTCCTTTCCCTCGTCAGCGCTGACGGATGATGGGTTGCCGTCCAGGATCCCGTTGATCCTCTCCCCGTAGTCCATCCAGTCCCACAGCCCCACGCGGTTCCACCCGCCGCGGATGCTCCGGCCCTTGAACTCGGAGTACGCCACACTCCCCCGGCTCTGGCTCGCGTGGATCGCGCCGCCCATGCGCCCGATGTACACGCCCATGTGGCTCGCGTTGCCCAGCCCGTCGGAGTATCCGCGCTGTTTCTCGCCTCCGTTCCCGTCCCAGATAAACAGAAACGCGCCCACGGGGATCTCCCCGTAGACCTTCCGGCACTCCTCCGGCGTTCCTGTCCAGGTCATGGCCCGGAACCAGGCATTGCTCCCGCGCAGGTTCTTCTGGATCCCCACGCCCCGCAGCATCAGCTCCGCCAGCTCCTGGCAGTCGATGTCCTCGTAGCTCCTGCCGATGTACTGGTCGCCCTCCTGCGCGAACAGGAGGGCGGATGCTTTCTCCTTCACGGTCTCACTCCTCTCCATTGCTTCGTCGTTGTGCGCATTCCAACCCGGAACTTTGCCTGCGCGGATCGACTCTGTTCGGATCCACGGCTTCTCTGACACCGCTCTTCTGTTCCTCAGCCGTCCGGATCATTTCATGACGGTCTCTGGCGCGCTGTTCCTTGGCAGTCCCCATCGGTTCGGCCCTCTGTTCTGCCAAAGCATGACTGTTGCCGGCAAATCTATGCCAGGGCTGAGCAGCTCACGTCCCCGCTCCGCGATGCCCTTGCTGGTCCTGTCATATCGATGCCTTAGCGTGGCCTTCCAATCATCTCGGTGCTCAGCCTTTGCCTCTCGTCTCCACGCCGCTCGATGCTATGCCCATGCCATTCTTTGCTATGCGTTTGCATGGGTCTCCCAGTCTATCCTGGGCTTCATCTCGTCCACCCATCCGGCCACGACGGCCTCCAGCGCCGTGAAGGTCTTGCCCTCGCGGATCCACTGCTTCACGATCTCGGCCTTGCGCTCTGTCCGCTTCCGGTACAGCTTCAGGAAGGCCTTGTCCGCCGCGTCCCTGTGCCGGTCGTGTCTGCGGCCTCCCTCGTACACCTCCACCGTGGGATTGTGCACCGTGATGTGGCTCCTCCGGGTGATGGTCACGCAGTCCCACCGCACGCCGCACAGCAGGATGGTCGCCGCGGAGCTGCACGCCCCGTCGATCAGCAGCCGCCTCCTGCCTCTCCAGCCTTTGATGGCCTGGGTGATCCCCTCCCAGCAGGCCCGCACGCCGCCCTCGGAGTCCACCACCACGTCCAGGTCGGTCACGCCCTTCTGCCGCAGCCGGGTCAGCTCCTGCCCCATTCGCCGCTTCCACGCGGCTGAGGAAGGCACCAGGGCGCAGTCGGTAAAGCGCCGCCGCATGGGCAGCCGGTTGATGTGGATGCTCTCGCCGGTGATCACCAGCACCGCCGCGCCCGGGCGGGCGGAACCCTCCACCCGCCACGAAGGCACCGTCACGGTCGCGTTCGGATCCTTCACATTCGCCCGGTTTTTCTCGCCCTTGTATCGTCCCATCCTGACGCCGTTCACCGTCGGCAGCTTGAACGCCGGGCGAATGCCGTACCTCATTTTCTCGCCTTCCTGCGCGCGGGCTTGCCGTCCTCTTCCTCGGCCATGCGCTCGCGCACCTTCTCTTCATACTCCAGGGCCGCCGCCGCCTTGCCGAACTTCAGCTGCAGCTCCCGCGCCTCCTGCATGGAGATCTTCTCCTCGTTCAGCACCTCGTAGTCAAACGCGCCCTTGCCGCTGTTGCGCCACTGGCCCATGCCGTGGAAGATGCCGTAGTCCATCGCCTCGATGATGACCTTCGCGTCCGCGTCGTTGAAGCAGATCACGTCGAAGGTCAGCTGTGTGCCGGCGGGTACCGTCTCCGAGTTGGCCAGAGCCGTGCGCGGCCCCTGGGCGGTCTCGGCCCGCAGCGGACGCTGGCAATTGCCGATCTCGTTGTCGTTCACGGGCATCTCCAGGCGGATCATGCGCGGCTGCACGAACACCGTCCCGTCGATCTTCTTCTTGTGGTTGGTGAAGGATTTGCAGCCCTCAGCGTCCCCCGCCTTGCGCAGGAAGCCGATGCTCTCCTTCAGGTAGCCGCGGATCTGATAGTCCCACATGATGGGGCAGCCGTCCTTGTCCCGCGGGAAGATGGTCATACTCTTCTCCACCACGCCGTCCACGCCGATCGCGGCCACTTCCTCCTCCAGCTTCTCCGCGTCCTCCGCCTTGCTGGCGATGTAGGTCTCGTGGATCTTCTTGTCCGCGGCAGCCGTGCCGAGCATTTCTTCCATCAGGGTCACACAGATAGTCAGCTTCTTCATGTTTGTTTCCTCCTCATTTCACTTTAGGAATCTTTCCCTTTTCACGCCCAGCGTTTTCTCCAGGCGTTCAGCCGTTGCCTCGCGGATCATGGGGGCGTCGGCCAGCCGGTACAGCAGCGTGTTCCAGGTTTGCGCGCCTGTCCGCTCGCTATCCTTGTAGCCCAAAGCCTGCCACCGCTCGCCCGCCTGATCCCTGGTCAGTCCCTTCTCGTGCCGCACGGCCTCCAGCATGTTCACGCTCACCGTGCCCGCCACCGCCCGCGGATGGGGCAGCTCCTGGGGCGCGGCGGCCTGGGGGACGTCGCCCTGGTCGCCCAGCAGCTCGTCCACCTCGCAGCCCAGCGCCTCGGCCAGGATCTGCGCGTGCCTCCGCACGGTCTTCTCCTTGTTCCTTTTGTTGGCGGCCCCGCGGATCTCCTTGATGTACCGATCCCTGAAGGCCAACCACGCCATGCCTGTTTCCTCCACCCGCCTGTGCAGCGCGTCCATGTCCAGGGTGTTGTGCGCTGTCCAGGTCTCGTCGCATTGCCTGTACCAGTGGTCGTCCACGTCCAGGGGCCGCGGGTTCGGCAGGCCGTTCGGATCTTTCTTCCTGTCCGCCAGCCAGATGCGCCGGTTCAGCGGATGCCCCAGGGGCTTCACGGCCTCGCTGTTCATGCCCAGCACGCGCCCGATCTTGAGTGCCAGCGTCGGCAGCGTCTGACTGCCGCTCAGCAGCACCCGGTACACGTCCACCAGGCCGATCCTCGCGCACCGTGCCTCCGCCTCGTCCTCGTCCATGCCGTTGTCCCGCAGCCACTCCCTCAGTGGACTCACCTTCTCACCTCCTTGCCTCAGCGGCTCATGTCCGGTCAATTCTCGCCCCGGCCAAGCGCGCATTGCTTCGCTCACCATGCCCGCGCTGTTGAAGTCCATGCCCGCGCGTCTCGACGCCTTGTGAGGTCGGGCGATGCCTGGGCCTTTGCGTGCAGAGCGCACAATCCTTTGCCGGTGCGTCTCAATTCGACGCCAGCGCCCAGCGAATCAAATCAGGCCCCGCCGGTTCAATCCCGTGCACTGCAGATCGGATCAATGCCATTGCGTCTCCATCGTTGCCTTAGCTGTTCTGCTCCGTTCAAAGCCGCCGCCGCTCAGATCGCACAGCCCAGTGCCTTTGCGTCACAAAGCCTCGCCACTGCACCCAGGTCGATGCCGCTCCTGTGCCCTGCTCTCTGTTGCCATTCCATGTTCAGCCCGCGCCGAGCAGGCTTAGCCGTTCAGAGCAACGCCCGGGCCATTCAGTGCATCGCGCTCCTTTGCCGTTGCGGTTCCAAGCCATGCCCTTGCGTCTCAGCTTCAATCAGGGCCGCCGCTAAGTGTCTCTCCTCTGTGTCAATCTCTGCCCCCGCCTTTCTGTCCTACGCAAGCTGTGCCCACGCAAGCAGGGCCACCGCTCTGCTGTTCCGGATCCTTGCCGATCCATCCCATCAATGCCCCTGCTATCCGCTGCTTGCCAGTTCTGCGCTATGCCTTGGCCGATCTGGTCGCACCATGCTATGCCTTTGCGAAACATCTCCGATCAATCCTTGCCGATGCGGCGCGTGTCATTTCTATGCCAATCCTTCACCACGCATTTCTTTTCCTCAGCGCATCATATCTGGTCTTTGCCTTTCCGTGGCTTATCTTGTCTACCCCGTGCATTGCCTGAGCCGATCAATTCATTACCCTTCCGAGCCTTTGCCGTGACAAGCCTCCCGTGTCTAATCCACCGCGAGTCGTAGCCCCTCCACGCGATCCATGCCTATGCTTCGCAAGCCATCGTCTATCCATGCACATCCGTGGCCCTTCTTGTCATTGCAATGCTATTCCTGCACCGAGCGTAGCTTCTCCCGTGCGTCTTCGCAGTGACGCCAATCTCTGCCCAAGCATATCTCACACTGCCTCCGCAAGTCTGCGCGTTGCATCCGTAGCCCTTGCCAGTCAATGGGTTGCCATGCCATTCCAAAGCGGTTCTTCTCATCGCAATACCGTGGCCTTTCCCCGCATGGTCATGCCATGCCTGAGCTGTCATTGCTTTCCCATAGCGGTTCTTTTGTACGCAATGCCCGTGCGAACCATGCCCATCTATCCATTGCATACCCGCTGCCATTCTTCGCACTTCCATGCCGCCCGCAGCTCCGGTCTTATCATCGCCTCAGCCCAGCGCACATTGCTGTCTTAACCATGCCTCTGCAGTCTCATCGGATCTATCCACTTCCCCCGCTTTCCGTTGCTCTTCATCGCCTGTGCGCACTCCTCAGTCAGTGCCGAAGCGTCTCACTCCATGCAGTCCGCGCCCATGCGTACCGAGTCGCCGTCTCGCTTCGCCACTGCTTTTCCTGTCGGTCTTCGCCATCGCAAAACTGCTCATTCCTTGCCCGGGCGGCTCTGCTCTTTGCATCGCCTATGCCCTGCCATGCGGCTCGCTTCCCGTTCCCTGCTCCATGGCTCAAAGCAAATCCTGTGCTCATTCGATCAAGGCAAATCCTAAGCGACTCAACCCGGCTCAAATCCTTTGCCGCTCCATAGCCTCTCGGCCCGGTGCTGATCCAATGCTGCTCGGGTCAAGGCGTTTCGATGCCTTTGCCGGTCGAATCCCAGCTACTCAGTGCTTTGCCAGCGCCTCTCTATGCTTTGCCGTCGCGCTGTCTGGAGAAGTAAAAGCTGCCCCCGAAGGTTTGCAAAGGGCGATCGGAAAGCCCTTTGCCCGCGCCCGCAGGCGCGGAATCCTGCTTACGGCCACCCGCAATCCACCCGGACCTCTCGCATCATCCCGCGGATCACCTCGGCCTTGCGCTTCTCCCGCTCCCAGGCCTTCTCGTACCCGTCCTTGGGGGTCAGCCCGTTCTCGCTCCTGGAGAAGTTCCGCATCGTCGCTTCCACGATGTTCAGGCACTCGCTCAGCGTCCAGTATCTTTCCCTGGCGCTCTCCATCATGGCCCGCGCCTTGGCCTCCACCGCGTCCTGCGGGGTGATCCTTGCCTCACTCATAGCGTTAAATAGCTCAACCTCACAAATCCCTTGTCCGTCACAGCCCACTCCGTGCTGGTCGCGTAGACCTCCACCAGCTCGCCGGGCTGCAGCCAGCAGCTCCTGTTGCGGCATCCCATGCCGTCCCACGCGGCCACGCGGCCCGACGCCTCCACGCGCATCTGGCAGCGCGTCAGATCCACCGGGTCGGTCGTGATGTACTGGCTGGACACCCAGCCGCTCCCCGCGTCCGTGGGCAGGTCGGAGGAATGCACCCACCCGCCCTTCTTGGTCGTGTTGTCGATCGTGATCCTGTCGCCCAGGTACAGCCGCCCCGTCTTCTCGCCGCTCACGTCCGGACGGCTTCGGACGTTCACGTGGGCCATCGGCCCGCACATCACATACCCGGGAAAGCGCGGCCCCATCGCGTAGGCAATCTTGTTGCCCGCCAGGCACCCGCACATCACCAGCACCGCCACGGCCTCCAGCACGATCACCAGCCTGGCCGTCCTCCTCGTTTTGAATCGAATCACACGCATGTTTCAGTCCTCCGCTTCCTCGTACTTCCGCACCCAGGAAACCTCGCTCCAGTTGATGACCGTGTACCCCTTGTTCAGCAGCTTGATGATGCTGCTCTCAGTCTCCGGCATCATCAGCAGCACCGTCTTGTTCGCCTCCAGCACCACCGCGTTCCCGTTGTTGAAATAGATCTTGATCTTCATGGCCGATCACTCACGCACCCCTTCGCCGCCGCCGGATCCATCTGCGCCAGCTTTCCCCGGAGGATGGCGTTCTCCGCCCACAGCCGCAGGTTCTCCTCCTCCAGGGCCTCGCATTCCCGCGCCTTCGTCCAGTCGTGCCGCCACTCGCAGAAGTCCTTCTGCATCTGTTCCTGCGCGTTGGTCATGAACTCGTCCGCCAGCCGCACCTGTCTGTCCAGCGTGTCCAGAATCTCCTCGTCGTTGGACAGCATGTGCTCCTGGGTCTCGCACCGGCTCATCAGGTCGTTGAAGTCGTCCTCCATCACCTTCAGGTTGCCGTTCAGATTCTTGTTGACGTCCTGCGCCTCGGCCAGCGCTTCCTCCGCGCCGTCCAGCTTGGCCTTCAGTTCGATCACCCGCTGCTGCAGCTGCCACGTCTGCTTCCGCTGATCCTCCAGCCCGTCGAACAGCTCCTTTTTCTTGTCGATCTCCACGCGCAGCGCCTCGGTCAGCTTGCTCCGCTGAAAGATGCTCATGTCGCCCCTCCTGTCTCCGCGGCCCCGGTGTACCACGCCCGGAAGGCCGGTGTCGGTATGTGGATCGTTTTGCCGATCATGGTGTAGTGGAAGCCCACCCGCTCCGGATAGTCGCGGATGGTCAGCCGTAAATTCTGCGGATGGCAGCCGAGAAATTCAGCCACGTCCTCGCACGTGAGAAACGGCTTCCCCGTCTCCTTGATCTCCTGCCAGGTCTTCATGGGTCATTCCTCCATCAGCTTCCTGGTGATCTCCTTCATCTCTTCGCGCATCTCGTTCATGCGCTTCTCGGCTTCCTCGGCGGTCAGAGGTTTGTCCTTCATCCGGTCGGTGAACTCCAGCAGCTCGCTCTCGTCCATGTCAAAGATGATTTCGTGTTCCGCTTTCACTATCGCCGCGAACAACACGGCCATCATCCTATCGTTCTTGTACAGCGCCGTATAGATACCGTGCACCGCGCCGAGGGCGTCCTCCAGGATCTGTTTACCAGTTCCCTCTATCTCCGTTTGGCAGGTTCCGTTTTCACAAATCAGGCGAATCATCCGTTCTCCACCTCCTCGTCAGTCTTCCCCGTCTTGTTGTCTCCCGTCATGCCGCTCGCCGCTGCCAGTCCCGACACAAAGCCCTCGGCCTTGGCCTTCAGCAGCTCAGGCAGGCGCGCCATCTGCTGGATGATCGCGCCCTTCTCCGCTTCACTCATTCAATCGCCTCCTTTGGTCGTTTTGCACTTAACTGCGGTTTACATATATCACAACTACAGTTCATTTGTCAAGAGGTTTTACAAACTTTTTCTTGACTGTAGTTCAGTTTCATGCTATGATGCACGCGAAAGGAGGGATTCGGATGAATGAAAGAATCAGATTTCTGCGGAAAGAGCTACACCTGACGCAGAACGATCTTGGTCAAGTCATCGGCATTTCCGGCGCTGGTGTTGCAAGAATAGAATCCGGTGCTTCTAAGCCCACCGAAGCAGCCATCAAGCTGATCTGCGCCACCTACCATGTGAGCTATCGGTGGTTGACGGAGGGCATCGAGCCGATGCTGGAGGCCGGCAGCGGGGACGCGCTGATCGACCGCTATGCTCCGGACGCGGACGAGCACCTGCGCGCGGCCATCCACCAGATGGCGTCCTTCACGGACGAGCAGTGGGCGGCCT
>Ga0326514_10003345_pt1 | contig 10205 bp, 12 predicted proteins | sample 3_2548_0518_D_FD_203653 | JGI IMG/M metagenome (GOLD analysis project Ga0326514, IMG submission 203653) | Bovine rumen microbial communities from UC Davis, California, United States - 3_2548_0518 | ecosystem: Host-associated > Mammals > Digestive system > Stomach > Rumen | place: USA... | reverse complement strand
GAGCTGATGCAGGAGGCATCCAACGCCGCCGACACCGGCATGACCGCTGTGGTCAAGCTCTCCCCCGCCCAGGTGGAGGCGCTGGCCGCCCGGTTTGACCAGGTCTACCCCGTCAATTACAACTCCCCTGCCCAGACGGTCTGCGCAGGCCTGTCCTCTTCCATGGACGGCTTCAAGGCCGCCGTCAAGGAGGCCGGCGGCCGGGCCATCCCCCTGCGGGTGGCAGGTGCGTTTCACTCCCCCTTTATGGCCTCTGCCGCCCAGGGGCTGGCTGAGGAGCTGAAGAAGTACACCTTCGCCGCCCCCAAGTACACCCTGTATTCCAACGTCACAGGCAAACCCTATGAGGGCGTTGAGACCTACGCAGACATGCTCTCCCGTCAGGTCATCAGCCCGGTGCGCTGGCAGGGCATTGTGGAAGATCTCATTGCAAACGGCGTGGACACCTTTATCGAGGTCGGCCCCGGCAATACCCTGACCGGTCTCATCGGCAAGATCGACCCCAACGTAAAGACTTACAACGTGGACAGCGCTGACAGTCTCAGCGCAACGATACAGGAGGTAACCAATGGCTGATTTACAAGGAAAGGTAGCTCTTGTCACCGGCGCCGCCCGGGGCATTGGCAACGCCATCGCCGCAAAGCTGGCAGAGAACGGAGCTGATGTGGTCCTCTTTGACCTCTGCCCGGAAGAGGCGGGTATTGCAGCTGCCGAGCAGATCGCCGCTGACTACGGCGTCAAGACCGGTTTCCGGCGCTGCGACGTCTCTGACTACGAGGCCGTTCAGGCCGCCGTCAAGGATGTGATCAAGACCTACGGTGGTGTGGACATTCTGGTGAACAACGCAGGCATCACCCGGGACAAGGTGCTGCTGGCCATGAGCGAGCAGGACTGGGATCTGGTGCTGGACATCAACCTCAAGAGCATGTTCAACACCATCAAGGCCTGCTACCGCAACTTTATGAAGAAGAAGGCGGGCAAGATCATCAACATCTCCTCCGTCTCCGGCCTGATGGGCAACGCCGCCCAGGCAAACTACACCGCCGCCAAGGGCGGCGTCATTGCCCTGACCAAGACGGTTGCCCGGGAGCTGGCCTCCCGGGGCGTCAACTGCAACGCAGTGGCTCCCGGCGCTATCGAGACGCCCATGACCGCCTCCATGGATCAGGACGCCCTCAAGGCATTGCTCTCCACCGTCCCCATGGGCCGGATGGGCAAGCCTGAAGACATTGCCGAGTGCGTCGCCTTCCTGGCCAGCGACCGGGCCAAGTATATCACCGGCGAGGTCATTCGGGTCGACGGCGGCATTGCCATGTAATTTATCCCTCCCCTTTAGTTAGAAAGGAAATCACTATGAGACGAGTTGTTGTAACCGGACTTGGCGCTGTCAACGCCATCGGAAACGACGTGCCCACCATGTGGGAGAATCTGATCGCCGGGAAGCACGGCATCGCCCCCATTACCCGGTTTGATCTGACAGATTTCCGGGCTACTCTGGCGGCAGAGGTCAAGGACTTCGACCCCCTGCTGTATCTGGACCGCAGCGAGGTGCGCCGCCATGATCTCTATATCCAGTACGCCATCGCCGCCGCTCAGCAGGCCTTTGAGGACTCCGGAATCGAGGGTAACATCGACCCCAAACGGATCGGATGCTACTTCTCCTCCGGCATCGGAGGCATGACCACCATGGTAGAGGAGCAGACCAAGCTGCTCAGCAAGGGTCCCCGCCGGGTCTCCCCCTATGCCATCACCAATATGATGGGCAATGCAGGCGCCGGATTTGTGGCTATCAAACACAACTGCAAGGGCCCCTGCATGGATATTGCCACCGCCTGCGCCTCCTCCACCCACGCTGTGGGCGAGGCCTATCGGAACATCCTCCACGGCTATACTGATGCCATGGTGGCCGGGGGAGCCGAGGTGACCATTACCCCGCTGGGTGTGGCCGGCTTCATTAACTGCCAGGCGCTCAGCACCTCCGAGGATCCGGATCGTGCCTCCATTCCCTTTGACAAGGAGCGCAACGGCTTTGTCATGGGCGAGGGAAGCGCCGCACTCATTCTGGAGGAGTACGAACACGCAAAGGCCCGGGGCGCCAAGATCTACGCAGAGGTGGTCGGCTACGGCACCACCTGCGACGCTCACCACATCACCGCTCCCGATCCGGAGGGCGAGGGTGGCGCAGACGCCATTGCTCAGGCGCTGGCCGGCATTGGGGAATACGACCCCAGCCGGGTGTATGTCAACGCCCACGGCACCTCTACCCCCATGAACGACAAAATTGAGACCAAGGCAATCAAGCGTGCCTTTGGCGAGGAGAACGCCTACAAGCTGCTGGTTTCCTCCACCAAGGGCGCTACCGGCCATATGCTGGGCGCTGCCGGAGCGACGGAGGCAGTCATCTCGGTACTGGCACTCACAAATGACACTGTACCTCCCACGCTGGGCTATCAGGTGCCCGACCCGGAGTGCGATCTGGACATCGTCCCCAACACTGCCCGCAAGGCGGAGCTGGACGCCGTTCTCTCCACCTCTCTGGGCTTTGGCGGTCACAACGGCTGTCTGGCCTTCCGCAAGGTGAAGGACTAAAGGAGGTCGTCAGGATGAATCAACAGGAGATCATGGAGATCCTCCCCCATCGGGACAATATGCTTCTGGTGCAGGAGGCGGAGGTCATTGACGGCGTGGCTCACGCCAAATATCACGTCTCCGGCGAGGAGTTCTTTCTCAAGGGCCATTTCCCGGGAAATCCCGTCGTCCCCGGTGTCATTCTCTGCGAGATGATGGCTCAGGGCGCCGCTGTCCTGCTGGCCACCAGCCCGGAACTGAAGGGCGCTACGCCCATGTTCACCAGTCTGGACAAGGTGCGCTTTAAGAGCCCCGTAAAGCCCGGCGACACGCTGGAAAGCCAGAGCACCATCACCAAGAGCAAGGGACCCTTCTACTGGTGCGAGGCCAAGGGCTATGTGAACGGAAAACTGAGCGTGACCGCAGAGTTTTCCTTCGCGCTGGTGAAGTGACGAATTTGGGGAGACCGGGACATTCGGTCTCCCCTTTTGGTATTTTCCTGAAAAATCCCAAAATAACACTTGACAATAGGCGGTTATTTGCATATAATAATATCTGCGCTGTGGCAAGCAGGCTTTCCTGATCACATGGCGGCGTAGCTCAGTTGGCTAGAGCATACGGTTCATACCCGTAGTGTCACCGGTTCAAATCCAGTCGCCGCTATTCACTTCCCCAGGGCCCACGCTCTGGGGAAGTGCCCCATGGCCCGTTGGTCAAGCGGCTAAGACACCGCCCTTTCACGGCGGAAACATGGGTTCGATTCCCGTACGGGTCATATGGAGGCTTAGCTCAGCTGGTTAGAGCGCATGCTTCACACGCATGAGGCCACTGGTTCGAGTCCAGTAGTCTCCATTCCCAAGAGATCCTGTAACCGATCTTGGTTACAGGATTTTTTACAGCCATCAAGTTAGAAGGTTGAAACAAAATGAATACACTTGCTCCGTCAAAACGAACCATCGATTATCCCCGTATTTGCACGACAAGCGCCATCGGCGCACTCTCCATCGTGTTCGGCACGGTACTGTCCAACAATATCAATCATCAGTACCTCTCCCCTTTGATGTTTTCCCTGGGGATCATCCTGGTCGTCGTCTTTGATCTCGGTCTTATCACAAGAGCGGTGCCCAGCGGAGCTTCTGCTCCCCAGTGCGGCATGACGGCGGGCGTCAACTTTCTGGTGGCCTATGCGGCCGGATGGCTGCTCCGCAGCTGCGGCACCTTTCCGGATGCCATCCCCGTTGATTTTGTGGGGGCCATTGCCACCGGTATCGTCATCGGTCTGGTATCGGCCGTCAACAAGCACAAGAGCGAGTACACTGTGGCGGTGACCATCATGCTCATGTTCTCCTTTGTCTACCTGCACATCCCCCACTGCGTGGTCTGCGCCTTTTATCTGGGAGCCAAGACGGCGGCGGTCACGCTGACAGATGTGCTGGGATTGGTCACCGTAATGATCGGAAACATACTCGGCGGGCTGGTCATTCGGTTGATCTTAAAGGTCGTTGCGTCAAACCAGGTCTAATACTATTATCTAATATGTAAAATCCGAACTGATCTTTGTATGGTCAGTTCGGATTTTCTTTTGAGATTCTGCTCCAATCTTTTCCTATTTCATCCGAAGCAAAATTTCATCCAGCAGAGCGTTGGCAGCCTCGTCCTTACTGAGCAGAGGCAGCTTTCGCACACCGTCAGGGCTGATGAGGGTGAGCACATTGGTATCTACGCCAAAACCCGCTCCCTCGACTTTGACGTTATTGGCGGCAATCAAGTCCAAATGCTTTTTGACCAGCTTTTTTTGACTGTTTTCCAACAAATGCTCCGTCTCCATGGAAAAGCCGCACAGGAACTGTCCCGGCCGTTTACGGGCACCCAGCTCCGCCAAAATATCCTTCGTCCGTTCCAGCGGGATGGAGAGCTCGTCATCAGACTTCTTCATTTTCTGATCCGCTATATTGGCAGGGCGGTAATCCGCCACTGCGGCAGCCTTGATAATAATGTCCATCTCATCTGCCCGGTCGGTGACAGCCGCATACATGTCCTGAGCCGAGACAACGTCTACCACCTCCACATAGCCTGGGCGGGGCAGCGCTGTGGGACCGGAGACAAGGGTGACCTCTGCCCCGCGGCTGCTGGCAGCCTTGGCGATCGCATAGCCCATCCTGCCGGAGGAGTGATTGGTCAGATAGCGGACCGGATCCAGCGCTTCCCGGGTAGGGCCGGCAGTGACCAGCACCCGCTTGCCAATCATGTCCTTGCTGTGCGCCAGTTGATGGAGGCAGACCTCCAGCAGCTGCTCCGGCTCAGGCAGCTTGCCCTTCCCCACCGCACCGCAGGCCAGCCGGCCGGAAGCAGGCTCTACGATCTCCCAGCCGTAGCGGCGAAGTGCGGCAATATTGTCCTGGGTCACCGGGTTTTCGTACATTTTGGTGTTCATAGCAGGCGCAGCTGCCTTAGGGCAGTTACAGGCCAGAACGGTGGTCGTCAGCATATCGTCCGCCAAGCCGTGCGCCAGCTTAGCCAGCACGTTGGCAGTCGCCGGAGCGATCAGGACAAAATCCGCCCGGTCGGCAACGGAGACGTGGGCTACACTGTGTTGGAAACTGCGGTCAAAGGTGTCTACCAGTACCTTGTTGCCGGTGAGCTGTTCAAAGGTGATGGGAGAGATGAACCGGGTGGCATTTTCCGTCATAAGCACCTGTACATTGGCATGCTGCTTCACCAGTGCAGAGGCCAGCGAGGCAGCCTTATAACAGGCGATGCCCCCTGTCACGCCCAAGACAACCGTCTTTCCACGAAGCATATCTAAAGTCCTCCAAAATCAGAAATCGCTTATGATGGCATAATAACATGGCAGGCCCGGAAATGCAATCGCACCAATTTCAAATTACAAAGAAAAAGATTGATTTTCCCAGAATGATTTCGTATAATGCTTACGTTGTGCAGGCATCTCTTTCCGCTGTACCCACTCGGGGCGGCAGGAGACACAGAGACAGGCTGACACAGCACATCTAATTTTGCGCTGTATCTGACAAAAGGGCAGAGCGGCAGCAGGAGGTAATTTCATATGGAAAAGAAGCTTAATGTACGTTATCTGACAGAGCTGGCATTTCTGGTGGCCATCATACTGGTCATGAAGCTGACCGGCCTTTCCAGCATCCCCGTGGGACCGCTGAACATGACGCTCACTATGGTGCCCATCGCCATCGGCGCTATGCTGATGGGGCCGATGGCCGGCGGTGTGCTGGGCATGATTTACGGTTTTACCAGTTTTTACGATGCTGTGTCTGGCGCCTCGGTGATGACGGGCATTTTCTTTCAGCTCAGCCCCATTCACACCTTTATTCTGTGCGTGGGGATGCGTATTTTAGTGGGTGTACTGGCAGGCTGGCTGTTTCGCCTGTTTCAAAAGAAGGACCCCACCCGTACGGTGTGCTATTTCCTGGGAGGATTATGCACCCCGCTGTTGAACACCGTCCTCTTTATGAGCTATCTTGTGCTCGTATTTTACCGCTCTGACTTCATTCAGGAGCGGGTCGCCGTACTGGGCGCCACCGGGCCCCTTACATTCATTCTTTTGTCCGTGGGCGTACAGGGGCTAATTGAGGCGGCTACCGGTGCGGTCATCGGCGGCGGTGTAGCCAAGGGCGTTGCCCAGGCACTGAAAAAGTGATGCGTTAACGAGACGGTTTTTACAGAGAAAGGCAGCTTCGGTATGATTTTAGCGATTGATGTGGGCAATACCAACATTGTTCTGGGCGGCATTGAGGGCGGAAAACAGGTGTTCTCTGCCCGGTGCGCCAGTGATCGGAATAAGACGGAGGATGAGTATGCTCTGGCGATTCAGGGCATACTGGCAATGCACGGTGTGGCTGTAACGGATATTGAGGGGGGCATTCTCTCCTCTGTGGTGCCATATTTGCGCACTGTGATCCCCCGCGCCATCTATCTTCTGACAGGGAAGCATATTTTGGTTGTGGGTTCCGGTCTGAAAACAGGGTTGAACATTCGCACAGAAAATCCTGCCGCTCTGGGCAGTGACCTGGTGGTGGACGCTGTCGCTGCGCTGTCAAAATACCCTACCCCTATTGCCATCTTTGACATGGGTACCGCCACGACTATGTCTGTCATCGACAAAAAAGGAGATTATATCGGCGGCATGATCATCCCCGGGCTGAGGGTGTCGGTGGATGCACTGTCCGCTCAGGCGGCTCAGCTTCCCTATATCAATCTTACCCGGCCCAAATCGCTGATCGGTGCCAACACCGTGGAGAGTATGCAGGCAGGCGCCATCTACGGCTGTGCCGCCACTATGGACGGCCTGATTGATCGGCTGGAAGATGCGCTGGGCGAGCCGGTGTCAGCAGTACTTACCGGCGGACTGAGCCGGCTTGTCGCCCCTTATTGTAAGCGGGAGATCCACCTGGAGCCGAATCTTCTCATTGTGGGTCTTCAAATCCTGTATGAAAAAAATCAGCCACGGCAAAAGCAATGAGCTGATATGATCCTACGGGAGCATTGTGTCGGGCGGTGTCACGGAGCAGACGAGAGCTGCGCTGGCAGAACATAGAGCAAGTACTGAAATCGGCAGGCATTACAAAAGAATCCGTCGTGCTGTGCCGTGTTTACGTCCCGGATGGGAAGCTTTGGGACGAGGTTAACCGGGTATATGCGGAGTATTTCGGAAATCACAAGCCCGCACGTGTCGTCGTTCCCACGACGGAGCTTCACCACGGCGCGCTCGTAGAGATCGAGGCCATGGCGGAAATGCCGGAGAAGAACTGACTATGGAGTTTTATTGTTCCGAATGCGGAAAGCGGGAACCTGTCATGATGCGGAAAGCCCACTGTGACTGCGGCGGGCTGTGGAAGCTGGATTTCACGCCGCCCCAATTCGACGAGAGTAAGATCGACCGGGACGAGTGGAATATATTCCGCTACCGGGCCTTCATGGCGCTGGACAATGACGCCGCCTGGCGGGCCATCACCCTGGGCGAGGGCATGACGCCCATCGTCCGGCTGGATGAGAACGTGCTTCTCAAGATGGACTATTTCATGCCGACGCTGTCCTTCAAGGACCGGGGCGCAGCGGTGCTGATCGCCCACTGCAAGGCCATCGGCGTGGAGAACGTCGTGCAGGATTCCAGCGGCAACGCGGGTAACTCCGTGGCGGCCTACTGCGCCAAGGCGGGGATCGGCTGCGAGATCTTCGTCCCGGAGGGGACGAGCCCCAAGAAGATCGACACGATCCGGGCTCACAGCGCAGTATGCACCGTTGTCCCGGGCAGCCGTGACCACTGCGCGGACGTGTGCCGGGAGAAGGTGGAGCGGCAGGGCGTGTACTACGCAAACCACGTTTACAACCCGTTCTTTTACGAGGGCACCAAGACCTACATCTATGAAGTGTATGAGCAGCTCCATCGCGTCCCGGAAAACCTGGTGATCCCGGTGGGCAACGGCACCCTGTTTCTCGGTGTGATGCACGGTCTGGAGGAGCTTCTCGCGTCGGGCTGCATCGACCACATGCCGCAGATCACCGCGCTGCAGACTGAGACCTGTGACCCCCTGCTCCGGGCGGCGGAGCAGGGGTTGAGAGAGCCCGTGGACGTGATGCCGGAGCCCACCCTTGCGGAGGGCATCGCCATCGGAAAGCCCATGCGAGGCAAAGAGATCCTGGCGTATGCGGGAAAATACGGCGTCCGCTTCATCCACGCCCCGGAGGACAAGATCCTGGACGCCCGGGCGAAGCTGGCGGCCAGGGGCGTTTACTGCGAGCACACCACGGCGGCGAACTACGCGGCCTATCTCGCCTATGTGGAGAAATACGGCCCGGCGCCGGACTGCCTCATCACCATGTGCGGCGCGGGGCTCAAGTCAGATCACTGATCCAGCGCTAGTAAACCACCCCGATTCTTACTACCATTTGACTACCATTGACGGCCTCATCTTGTCTCATCTTGCCGCATTTTGCCCCATTTCGGCTTAAGTCTGACATTGTGACCCCGAAAAACAAGCAAAAGTATACTTGGCAAATCGCGGCAAAACGGGGCAGAATACGGCTTTTCAGGAGGCTGATCGAATTTGACAAAGATACTTTTCGTTTGCCACGGCAAGCCTCTAACAAAAGCCGATTTTCCTTGTAAAATCAAGCACTTTTGACCATCCCTCACGCAGTTTACACCCCGTTTGCACCTCACAAACCAGGGAAAATATGGGAAAAGAAGGCTCATCTTGCCATTGGAATTGTAAGTATGTCTGGATAATAGCTGACAGCATCTGAGCAAAGCCGCAATGCCTTGAAAAACCTGTCTTTTTCTATTTCTTCAAAGACCAACCGCAAATTTTACACCTTTTGTATCAACACACCAAGCCCGCCATGACACCAATTAGAAATACAAAACGCCTGTACCGCACGGATCACCGTTGCAGATACAGGCGTTTTTATGGATACATGGTTATCCAGTTAACTCCGCTTCAAAGTCCTGTCTATAGGACTGGTACGAGTGTTCATAACGGATTTATAAAAATATAGGTTTTATCGGCAGTTACACACTTTTCTCGCTCGCACATTTGTGATTTATTCAATTTCTTCGTACAATAATAACGTAATCGGAGGAATTACAAATGAAAAACATTATTAAGGAGTTATATTACGGCAACATTGATCCGCAGGCTCGCGGATTTCAAAAGGGCAGTTATCTACAAAAGCAAATGACTATCATTTCTGAAAATGAAGCTCTGCTAACCGACAAGCTGACAGGCGATGAAAAGAAAGCGTTTTTAGCTTTCGTCAATGCCTCAAACATTGTTTTAGGAGAATCGGAGCTTGACAGTTTTCTTGTCGGGTTCAGGCTTGGAGCGAGATTTGCTTATGATACCTTTGTGGACAACAGCTCGCCGTACTGTGACTTTCTGAAGGAGGAGTTTGAGTGAGAAATCCAAAATATCATCTTTATTTGAAACAAAATGAACGCAGAATGATTTTAGGCAGCCTTATTGAATTAAGAAATCGTCTTATTTCGGAGGGCAGATACACAGATATGATTGATGAACTGCTTGTCAAATTCACGAATGCCAAAGTCAAAAGAATCAAGGTCAAGGAGGTTTGAGTTATGGATATAAAGATTACATATACACAACAGGGAGATTATTTACTTCCCGATTTGAAGTTACCTAAACAGCCAAAGGTTGAAATCGGCATTTGGGGTAAGCGGCATTTGCGATATATTAAGCAACATCACCCTATCAGATATACCAATCTGTTGACGAGCTGTAAACTCACCACCTATCTCGCCGACATTAACGAGCAGGCAGAGGAAATGTTTTTCGGTTAGTAAAACAACTCGCCGAAAAAGAAGGCGTAACCCAACAGCTCAAAACTGACAATCAAATGCAGTGGGTGCGGAGGATGAACAATATCCGCAATCGTGTGACAGAAATTGTAAATGCAGAGCTAATTTACACCTGATAAGCACAGCCGCCAAGTAGGATATTTTCCTGCTTGGCGGCTATATTATTTTGAATAATAACCACTTATCTCCTAAAACCGACCACTTATCGTAAAACGGTGGATTTGATTCTCCAAGCGTGATATACTGTTGTCAACAAAGGAGGAAAAAACAATGCAGGTAGAAATCAAAA
>Ga0326514_10003343_pt1 | contig 10207 bp, 3 predicted proteins | sample 3_2548_0518_D_FD_203653 | JGI IMG/M metagenome (GOLD analysis project Ga0326514, IMG submission 203653) | Bovine rumen microbial communities from UC Davis, California, United States - 3_2548_0518 | ecosystem: Host-associated > Mammals > Digestive system > Stomach > Rumen | place: USA: California... | reverse complement strand
GCACGGCGCTCCTTGTCAATCTTCGGGAATTCGTTGCCGGGAATAGCGTTCTCAACGGTTACTGCATCGGCGGGCACCACAATCTTCTTAGCTACAGGCATGTTTTGCGGACGCTTAGGCTCGAAACCGAGCTGGCGAGCTACAGCCTCACCATAACGGCAACCCAGCTCACGATAGCCTGCAGCATCAAAATGCAGGCGGTCAGGACCGTTTGAGCAATCATCAGAAGAGATTACCTGACAAGTGTGGATGGTCTGGGGCAGCTCATCAATCTGCTTCTTGCAACCGATGCAGACACCCTTACCGCCAGCCTGAACGATGTTTCCAACATAGAGATTCACCTCTTCGGGCTTCAACTGCAGGTCGCCACAAAGGCTCTCGTACACCTGCTTCACCATACCGGCCCACTTCGGATCACCGGTATTGGTCTCGCCCTGATGCATCAAGATACCCTTGATGACGCCATCCTTCTGGGCTTTCTTAGCCAATTCCACCAGACGTTTGTAGGGATTGTTATCATAAGCGGCAAGCATGCCCTTCATCCAGCTCGGTGACTTTTTCTCGGCATATTCCTTGATGCTGTCGGGCAGGAAACCTTTGATATCAATTCCACCAATAGCCACATGGATAACACCAATCTTAATGTTATCGGGCAATGAAGCCACCAGCGTACGGCCAAACCAGTCGGCAGGAGTCAGACCAGTGTTCGGACGACAAAGGGGAGCCGACGCCTCGCACCATTCACCCATCTTACGGGCAGGACGCTGGTCGGTAGCAGGAAAGTCAACGGCGGGCATTAACAGAAAACGCGAACCGGGACTAGCTAAATCGGCAGCCTCTGGACGGGCAGCGCCCTCCATATTCGACTGGCCGAAACACAGGAAGATGTAAAAATTAGGATCCTGCGCGTGCGCACAAAGAGCACACAGGCAAAAAAACAGGGTTAATAACTTTTTCATAATCGTACAATTTGGGAGTTTAACGTTTCGAATGCAAAGGTAGAAATTATTTCGTTTCCTTGCAACAAAAACGTTTTGCTTAAAGTTACAAAATACTTTTAAACTGTAAAAATATATAAGTTATATACAAAAAGCAAAAACCATGTTACATACAACAAAGTATTCTATAAATATTATGTATATCTTTGCACCCAGAATAGAAATTCTTTTTCAAATCGCTTTATTTTTTAAGTTAAGACTTATAATAGTTACTAAGAGTTAGTAGTTTTGGTATGTAAAATTATCAGGGGGCCGATGTGAATCACCCCCCTTTTTTATCAAAGAAACATTGTAAAGGCTAAAAATAACAAAAATATGCATCAACAATTAATAAAACGAACGAGTACTTATAATAGAAAAAAGGTACGCGTGTCAGAACCACCACGACAGCACAGTTCAAGCTGGAGGCCGTCCGCATGGTTTCCCATCAGCCCCGTCTATGACCTGGGGGATAATTATTGTTAAAGTAACACAAACCGGCTAAAAAGCAAGAATCCTTAAGGATTGTTACAAAAAACAAAATGCTTGTTACATTTAAATTGTGTTATTCATAATAATACGTGTATCTTTGCACCGAAAATGACGAGAAATAACTAACGTAAATAAAAATAACATGAATCAAAATCTGTCAAAATGAAGAATCTAAAGCAATTGATTAGACAGACCATTCCCGCGATGATGATGCTGTTTGCATGCAGCTCGATGCTACATGCCCAAAACGGCGTCACTGTTACGGGTTCAGTCACAGACAATGCCGCGGAGCCTTTGATTGGCGCCTCGGTTGTAGTAAAGGGAAACACTTCCCTGGGTACGGTGACTGATTTCGACGGTAACTTCCAGCTGAAGGTACCTTCGGAGCAGTCAGTGCTGGTGATTTCCTATGTCGGTATGACCACCAAGGAGATCAAAATCGGAAAGCAACGCAACTTCAAGGTTACGCTGATGGACGACACCCAGTTGGAAGAAGTCGTAGTAGTAGGTTTCGGTCAGCAGAAGAAGGCCTCTGTGGTGGGTGCTATTACCCAGACCACGGGTGAAGTGTTGGAGCGTGCCGCAGGTATCGGTAGTGTGAGTGCTGCTCTGACCGGTAACCTTCCTGGTATCGCCACCATCGCTACTACTGGCCAGCCAGGTGAAGAGGACCCACAAATTTACATCCGTGGTGCAGCTGCCTGGAACCAAGATGCCCAGCCTCTGATCCTCGTCGATGGTGTGAAGCGTGAGATTAAGTCTGTTGACATTTCCTCTGTCGCAACAGTATCCGTGTTGAAGGACGCATCTGCAACTGCTGTTTATGGTGTGGAAGGTGCTAACGGTGTTATTCTGATCACCACCAAACGTGGTCAGGAAGGTAAGGCCAGAATTGATGTAGGCTTCAACGCCACATTGAAGGCTGTGTCAAAGCTTCCGCGTAAGTACGACTCTTATGATGGCTACATGTTTCGTAACGAAGCTATCGAACACGAGCTCGCCCTGGGCAGCTCAGCCTCTTGGGCCTATTATCGTCCGCAGACCTTCATCAATAACTTCCGCAATCAGGATTACACTGTCAAGCCAAACTATGATGCTAACGGCAACTTCCTCGGTGACTATAGCCAGGCAGAACGCTATCCAAACGTTGACTGGCAGGATGAGATGTTCAAGAGTACTGCTTTCTCTTATAATACTAACCTGAATATTTCCGGTGGTACTAAGTATGTGAAATATTTCGTAGCATTCGACTACCAGAACGAAGGTGACATGACCAAGATTTGGGACAACCACCAGGGTTATGAAGGCGGTTATACATACAATCGTCTGAATGTTCGTTCAAACCTGGACTTCCAGATTACGAATACCACCCAGTTCAAGGTGAACCTCGCAGGTTCAAATGCACAGCAGAAGACCCCACGATATTATTATAATAATAACGGTGAGTTCTTCCAGCAGCAGAACTGGGCCGGTGCATACGGTATGCCGCCCAACGTGTTCCCCGTTCAGTTCTCTGATTTATCGTGGGGTTACTATCCGTTGGTATCCAATATGGCTAACTCTCCAATGAATGTTGCATTGTCAGGTTATGAGCTGAAGACCATCACTCGTGTATTTACTGACTTTGCCCTTGAGCAGAAACTCGATTTCATCACGAAGGGCCTTGTTGCACGTGGTACCATATCTTGGGATAACCAGTTTAATGAGGGTAGCCGCGGTATTAACCAGGCCGGTGGTGGTCACTCAACCAAGAGAATGTATATGCTTCCTGAGGAGGGTGTGCTCCGTCCAGAGACCCAGATTTTCACCAATACCGGTTTCGACTTCTACGAAAAGGTAGACTGGGATACTGAAGCAGGAAGCGTCAACTATAATAATCGTGCTACGGAAATGTCACTCCAGCTCTTCTGGGCTCGTCAGTTCGGCGAGCACAACATATCAGTGATGGGTAACTGGAAGCGTCGTATCCAGGCAGGTAATGCCGAACTCGAGAATCGTCGTGAGGACTGGGTATTCCGTACCACTTACGATTTTAAGAGCAGGTATTTCGCTGAGTTCAACGGTGCTTACAACGGTTCACAGAAGTTCTCTCCCGACAACCGCTTCGCATTCTTCTGTTCAGGAGCTGCAGGCTGGATGGTTTCAGAAGAGAAATTCATGAAAAAGCTGAGAGACAAGCATATCGTTGATATGTTCAAGATTCGTGGTTCTATCGGTCAAATCGGTGACGATAATGCCGGAGCTCGTTGGGCTTATATGAACCAGTGGGCAGTACTCAATAAGGTGAATATGACACTGACCGCTGGTCAGAGTCCCTTCCAGGGCTATGGCGAGTCTGTGATTGCTGCTCCTGACCTGAAGTGGGCAACAGTATTAAAGAAAAACCTTGGTTTTGACTATGCATTCCTCGGTGGTATGTTCGCCGGTAGCTTCGACTGGTTCCGTGACGACCGCTACGACATCTTCGTTTCCGGTGGTAACCGTTCAGTACCTTCTTACTATGGTGCAAAGACCGTACCAGATATCAATAAGGGAGAAATGAAGAACTCTGGTTTCGAGGTTGAAGTTCGTTTCAATAAGGTGCTGAAGAACGGTATGCGTTTCTGGGCCAATGCCAACTACACCTACGCACACAACGAGATTAAGGTAAAGGATGACCCCGCATTGCTGCCGGCTTATCGTCGTGCTCAGGGCTATTCTCAAGGACAATATGTGTCATTCATTGACAATGGCTTTATCAAGACCTATGATGAATTATATAGTACGCCTGCGCGTGAGAAGGATGACGGTCAGGTGTTGATTGGCGACCACTACATCGTGGACTTCAATGCCGATGGTGTCGTCGACGAGACATACGACCAGGCTCCAGTCGGCTATACTGGCAATCCGGAGCATACTTATAATGCCACCATCGGTTGGGAGTGGAAGGGCTTCAGCTGCTTCGCTCAGCTTTATGGTGTAACAGGTGTTACCCGTGATGTAGGTCTTGCCTCTTTTAACAATAAGTTACTTACAGTATATGATAATGGTTCCTGGTGGAATCCTATAAGCAATGGTGGTGATGTTGTCGTACCTCGCTTCACAACTCAGGTTGCCTACAACGACGGTACACAATATCTTTACGATGGTTCCTATTTCCGTCTGAAGAACGTGGAGGTGGCCTATACCTGGACCAAGGGCTGGATTAAGAAAATAGGTTTCTCCAGTCTGAAGATTTATCTGAATGGTAACAACCTCTTCATGATTACCAAGATGCCTGACGACCGAGAAGGAAACGGTAGTTTCAGCGGTGGCGGTGGTGCTTACCCGACTGTCAGACGTTTTAACTTAGGATTTAAGCTTTATATTTAATCGCATATATTATTATGAAATACTATAATAACATCAAATCCCTTTTGTGCGGTTCTCTGCTGCTTTTGGCAGGTGGTGCATCCTTCACTTCCTGTACCGACTGGCTCGACAAGGATCCTGACTCTATCGTACGTGAGGATGAGGCATTCAAGAATTTCCGCAACTTCCAGGGATATGTTGAGGAAATCTACAGTCTGATTCCCAGTAAGGAGATGGTCAATTATTGTACTGCATGGAACTTCGGTGACGACGCTGTCCACAACCCCGAGGGTTATGCACACATGGACCATCAGGTAGACTTAGGTAACTATCGTAACTGGTACACCAACAGCCAGTGCTGGCTGAATGGTGACAGAAGTTCACTTTGGAGAAATTCCTGGTACTGCATTCGTAAGTGTAACCAGGGAATTGAGAATATTGGTTCACTTATCGGCACTGATGAGGAGCGTGACCTGTTGCTCGGACAGATGTACTTCTTCCGTGCCTGGTGGCACTTTGAGCTGATGTGCTATTTCGGCGGACTGCCCTATATTGATCAGACCTTTGTCGATGGTCATATCCCCGAACTTCCCCGTCTGTCCTTCCAGGAGTGTGCTGAGCGCTGTGCACAAGACTTTGAAAGAGCTTACGAGCTCCTTCCGTTGGACTCGAAGGATTGGGATGCTACACTTGTTGCCAAAGACAACAGTACGATTAACAACAACCAACTGCGCGTCACTAAGTTCATGGCGCTCTGCTACTTAGGCAAGTGCTATCTTTGGGCTGGTTCTCCGCTTATGAAGGAGTTTGAGAAAACCAAGGATGGTGGCGTTGCCAATTTGTTAGGTGCAAGCCAGAATGGCAAGACATACGATTATGATGCGAAGTATTGTAAGTTGGCTGCTGAGGCTTTGGGCAAGGCACTTGACATGGTTGCTAAAGGTCAGGTCGAATACAAACTTGCGACCTTCAAGTTTGCCAACATCTACGATCACGAAAGAAACGAGCAAACGACTTCTGAGGATGAATTCTATTCTAACATCTTCTATACTGTCAAGCAAGGTTGGAAAATGCCTGGCATTTGTGAGGTCATCTTCCGTGGTGCTCACCCTGGCGTCAACTCTTCCAACTGGAACTGTGCCAAGATCTTCGGCCCGAAGATTGCTGGTCTGGTAGATCATGATAACATCATTCACCACCCGACAGGCAACCTGATTGACCAGTACGGTATGGCCAATGGTCAACCTATCTATCTGGTTCAGAATGGTCACTATGTTGTTAACCCCAAGGCTGAGTGGGATCCTACACACCCCTATAAGGGACGTGACCCACGTTTCTATCACGATATCGTGTTCGATGGCTTCCACTATGTTCTTAAGACTGACAACTTGAATTCAGAGCAGAAAAAACATGAATATTGCTCTCTGTACACGGATGGTGCCATGCGTTCTATTGACAATGGCAGCAGCACGGGTTACTTCATCCAGAAGCTGATTCCTCACCAGTGTAACCATGGCGACAACTGGTATGATTATGGTATGGCTCTGCAGAGCTATCTGCCTTACATGCGTCTGTCTGATGTCTATCTGATGTTTGCCGAGGCCATGGCTGGTTTTGCAACAGATATGAAAGACTTGAAGCAGTCTTCTACCTATTGCCCATCGTACTCTGCTGTTGCTGCTATCAATGCACTCCGCGACCGCGTAGGAATGGAAGGCGTACAGGATAATTTCCTGGATACCCGTGAACACTTCATTGATGAGGTTCGCCGTGAGCGCACTGTGGAGCTTTCTTTCGAAGGTTTCCGTTGGAACGATCTTCAGCGTTGGCTCCTCTTGACAGAGCCTCCTTATACTATCAAATACTCTCATGAGTTTGAGCGTATGCAGAAGGCAGACTGGTTTAAGAAGAACGATCCGAAGGATGCTGAAGTGGCAAACTTCCATACGAAGACATTGATTAAGCGTCCTTTGGAGGCTAAGCACTACTGGTTCCCGTTCCCGGAAAAGGATGTTTATCTGTATGAAGGATTTAAACAGAACCCTGGATGGTAAAGAATGAAAAGTGAATAGTGAAAAGTGAATAATTTGCTACCGCTATAAATAAATAATGATTATGAAGAATATAAAAACAAATATATTTCTCTTTGCCATGTTGGCTGCCTCGCCACTGACGGTCAATGCACAGACCGCTGACGACGCAGATTCTACCGTGGTGAAAAAGAAAGTCCATGTTGCTTTCCGTGACGTAGATGCTGACCATCTCCTCGGAGGTGTTTCCTATGTCGATATGGAAGAGCTGTCGAAGAAGGACTATACACAGAGTAGTCTGGAAGACCTGAATGGACTTATCGGCGGTTGGAATGGTACCAACCTTTGGGGGCAGGATACCGAACGCCTCGAAACCAATGACGGCAACATGCCGCTTGTTATTATTGACGGTGTGAAGCGTCCGTCAAACAATGTGCTGCCTTCCGAGATTGAGCAAATCACCTTCCTGAAGGGTGCACAGGCTGTTGTGCTCTATGGTTCCAAAGGTGCCAAGGGTGCCATCCTGATTACCACCAAGCGTGGCAAGGTAGATGGTCTTAAGGTCGAGGCCAATGCCAACACCGGTTTCCATTTTGCCAAAGCATTCCCCGAGTATCTGGGTTCTGCAGAGTATATGACACTCTATAATGAGGCTGCATATAACGATGCCGTTGCCCTGGGTAACGTAGCTAGTTATAAGGCACCATATTCCCAGCAGGATATCTACAATCATGCTGCCGGCGTCAATCCTTACCGTTATCCCAATGTAAACTACTACTCTGACGAGTATATCCGCAAGGCTTATAACCGTTCCGAGGGTACGGTGGAAATCCAGGGCGGTGGTGCGCGTGCTCACTTCTACACGAACATCAACTACTACCGTGCTGAGGACCTCATCAACTTCGGTAAGGCAAAGGATAACTACACCGACCGTTTCAGCGTACGTGGTAATGTGGACTTGGTTGTGAACAAAGTCATCACAGGTTGGGCCAACGTCAGTGCTACCTATTATAATGAGTATAAGAATAAGGGCGATTTCTGGAAAGATGCCGCTAACATGCGTCCAAACTTCCCACAGAACTCAGCACCACTGATTCCTATTGATCTGATTGACCCGAATGCCAGCAAGGCACTTGCTACGCTGGGCAAGTCACTCAACCTGTTGGGCGGCAAGTGGTTCCCCGGTGGTGGTACGGACAACGCAAAGACAAATGCCATTGCAGACTGCTATTTTGGTGGTGAGACTCAGGCCGTAAGTCGCCAATTCCAGTTTGACGCAGGTATCAACTATGACATGAACAGATTCGTCAAGGGTCTGACCTTTAAGACGCTGTTCTCGATTGACTATGCTGCCAGCTATAATCTGGCCTATAACAATACGTACTCTTTGTTCTTCCCCACATGGAGTAACTATAACACGCAGGATGCCATTGTTGCTATCAGGCAGCCAAAGGATGAGGTTGTGACGGGTACGATGACCATGTCTGATACGAAGTATCGCCAGACCATCAGTTGGAACGGTCATTTTGACTACGATAACACTTTTGCCGGTAAACATCACGTAACGGGAATCTTGCTTGCTAATATGTACACGACCACAGCCAGCGGCGAGTATCATCGTTATGCCAATGCCAACTTAGGCCTTCAGGCTGGATATGATTACATGAAGCGCTACTTTGCTGAAGTAGGATTGGCAGGAGTGCATTCTGCCCGCCTTCCAGAGGGGAATCGCGAAGCCCTTTCACATTCTTTCACGCTTGGTTGGAACCTGGCCAATGAGAATTTTATGAAGGGCAGCTTCGTTGACGACCTGCTGCTCAGTGCATCTTACAGTAATCTGAACGATGATGCTGATGTTTATTATACTGGTAGCAAATACGAAGACTTCTATCTCTACGATGCTGTGTGGACAGACCAAAATACTACGAGCTTTGCATGGAATGAAGGTGCAAACTCTGCCGTCTCTACGGTTTCTACCTCTGGTAGTAATCCAGCGCTCGATTTTATTCACCGCAAGGAATGGTCTGTAAGTCTTCGTGGTTCTTTCTTCAATAAGTTACTTTCTACTGAGCTGACTTATTTCAATACAGACATGTCCGGTTACATCATCCAGAACCCGACTTTGTATCCGTCACATTTGAAAAACGGTCTTAACAGTAGCAAGTTCTCGCCAGTGAGCAACTATAACGTACAGAACCGTCAGGGTCTTGACTTCAGCATCAAGGCCAAGAAGCAGTTCGGTCAGATTTATGCAGAACTTGGCTTGGTAGGTACTTATCTCAAAACTGAGTGGAAGAAGTTTGACGAAGTGGCAGATGCGAAGGCTCCCCACCGTAACTCAGAAGGAGAACTCATGCATGAGGGTAAACCTCTTGACGTCCTCGAAGGCTTCCGTTGCCTGGGTTTCTATACCATTGATGACTTTAATGTGACGACTGACGATAAAGGTAAGACCTCCTATAAATTAAAAGAAGGTAAATATGGCCTTGGTGGTACGGTGATGCCTGGTGACCTGAAGTATGAAGATATCAACGGAGACGGAACCATTGACAGAAGAGACCAGGTTGAATTGGGTAAGTCAGGTACTTTCGGATCTCCTTGGACCATTGGCGTGAACCTCACGCTGAAGTACAAGAACTGGACGCTCTTCGTGCTTGGTAATGGACAGTTTGGTGCTTACGCGATGAAGAATGGCGGTTATTATTATATGCAGGGAAACAGTAAATACTCTGTAAATGTACGCGACCATATTCAGTACACCTATGATGATGCCGGCATTATCAATGGCTTCGTGAATCCTAATGCTACTCATCCTCGTCTCAGTGTAGCTAGTACGCCTAACAATGGTGCGGCTTCTACCTACTGGATGTATAGCACGGACCGTTTCAACCTTCGCAAAGTGCAGTTGACTTATGACTTCCCTTCAGAAATATTTGACGGAAAATGGGTGAAGGCGCTCTCCATCTATCTGAATGGTAATGATCTCTTCACATTCTCAAAGCACCGTAAGTTGATGGAGACCAGCGTTGGCTATGCACCACAGACCCGTTTCTATAATCTCGGTGTTAAGGTAACGCTATAAATAACCCCCTCCTGACCCTCCCCGGGGGGAGGGAATGGTTTAAATAGGAATAAAAAACAATACGAAAAGATATAATATGAAGAAAAATATTATTAAATATGGTCTTAACATGGTGACTGCTCTCCTCCTCGGGGGAGTTGGAGGGGGGTTCCTCTGCTCATGCCAAGATATGTTTGAGCCTGCAGAGGAAAACACCAGACAGTTGGATGCAATGGTTCAGGAGACGAACTATGTGTATGGTCTGCTGATTTACGGCTACAACCGTCTTCCTTATATGGCAACGACACAGACCGACG
>Ga0326514_10003341_pt1 | contig 10207 bp, 19 predicted proteins | sample 3_2548_0518_D_FD_203653 | JGI IMG/M metagenome (GOLD analysis project Ga0326514, IMG submission 203653) | Bovine rumen microbial communities from UC Davis, California, United States - 3_2548_0518 | ecosystem: Host-associated > Mammals > Digestive system > Stomach > Rumen | place: USA... | reverse complement strand
ACAATGTGCCTCGCATCGGCTATGTGAACAAGATGGACCGTTCGGGTGCAGACTTCTTCGAAGTGGTTCGCCAGATGAAGGAAGTGCTTGGCGCAAAACCTGTACCAGTGGTGATTCCTATCGGTGCCGAGGAAAACTTCAAAGGTGTGGTTGACCTCATCAAGATGAAGGCCATCCTCTGGCACGACGAGACAATGGGTGCCGACTACGACGTGGAGGACATCCCTGCCAACCTGCAAGCTGAAGCTGAGGAGTGGCGTGGCAAGATGCTCGAAGCCGTAGCTGAGTTTGACGATGCGCTGATGGAAAAGTTCTTCGACGACCCATCGACCATCACCGAAGAGGAGTGCATCCGTGCTCTCCGCAAGGCTACTTGTGCGCTTGAGTGCACACCAATGCTCTGTGGCTCTTCGTTCAAGAACAAGGGTGTGCAGACACTGCTCGACTATGTGTGCGCATTCCTGCCTTCACCTCTCGACACTCCAAACATCGTGGGCTCTAATCCTACTACAAAGGAGGAAGAGGATCGCAAGCCTTCAGAGGATGAGAAGACTTCTGCTCTTGCATTCAAGATTGCTACCGACCCATACGTGGGACGCTTGACTTTCATCCGCGTTTATTCGGGAAAGGTGGCTGCCGGTTCTTATATCTACAACTCTCGTTCGGGCAAGAAGGAGCGTGTTTCTCGTCTTTTCCAGATGCACTCCAACCACCAGAACCCTGTAGAGGAAATCAGCGCAGGCGATATCGGTGCCGTTGTCGGCTTGAAGGATATTCACACAGGTGATACGCTCTGCGACGAAGATGCACCAATCGTGCTGGAGTCGATGGACTTCCCAGATCCCGTGATTGGTATCGCTGTGGAGCCTAAGACTCAGAAAGACCTCGACAAGCTCTCTATCGGTTTGCAGAAGCTGGCTGAGGAAGACCCAACCTTCACCGTGAAGACTGACGAGCAATCGGGCCAGACCGTTATCTCGGGTATGGGTGAGCTTCACCTCGACATCATTATCGACCGTCTGAAGCGTGAGTTCAAAGTAGAGTGCAACCAGGGTAAGCCTCAGGTGAACTACAAAGAGGCCATCACCAAGACTGTCAACCTCCGCGAGGTATATAAGAAGCAGTCTGGTGGTCGCGGTAAGTTCGCCGACATCATCGTGAACGTGGGTCCTGTAGATGATGACTTCGAAGGTCCAGGTCTGCAGTTCGTAGATGAAGTGAAGGGCGGTAACGTGCCTAAGGAGTTTATCCCTGCTGTACAGAAAGGCTTTGCCGAGTCGATGAAGAACGGTGTGCTGGGCGGCTTCCCAATGGACAGCCTGAAGGTGACACTGGTGGATGGTAGCTTCCACCCAGTCGATTCAGACCAGTTGTCGTTTGAAATCGCAGCTCGTCAGGCTTACAAGAACGCTTGTGCCCAGGCTAAACCTGTGCTGATGGAGCCTATCATGAAGCTTGAAGTGGTGACTCCCGAAGAGAACATGGGTGATGTGATTGGCGACTTGAACAAGCGTCGTGGACAGGTAGAAGGCATGGACAATGCACGCTCTGGCGCTCGCATCGTGAAGGCAATGGTTCCGCTGGGCGAAATGTTCGGTTACGTAACAGCTCTGCGCACCATCACTTCTGGTCGCGCTACTTCGTCCATGCAGTATGATCACCATGCTCCCGTTTCTTCCACCATTGCCAAAGCAGTGCTGCAGGAGTGCAACGGTCGCGTAGATCTCGTATAAATAAAGAATAGTTAGGGGGTGCAGGCAAGCAAACGACTCTTTGCCTGCATACCCTCTTGCTTATATATACATATTAATTACTTAAACTAATTAAAAAAATGAGTCAACAAAAGATTCGTATCAAGCTGAAGTCTTATGACCACAATCTCGTGGATAAGTCGGCAGAGAAAATCGTGAAGGCTGTGAAGGCTACCGACGCTATTGTAAGTGGACCTATTCCACTCCCAACTCACAAGCGCATCTTTACAGTTAACCGTTCTACATTCGTGAACAAGAAGTCTCGTGAGCAGTTTGAACTCTGCACTTTCAAGAGACTGATTGACATCTACAGCTCTACAACCAAGACAGTGGATGCACTCATGAAGCTGGAACTTCCAAGCGGCGTTGAGGTCGAGATTAAGGTTTGATAGGTTAGAGAACAATTTAAAGTTATATTGAAATGCCAGGATTAATTGGAAAAAAAGTCGGAATGACATCCGTTTTCAGTGCTGAGGGCAAGAACATGCCATGCACTGTTATCGAAGTAGGTCCTTGTGTTGTAACTCAAATTAAAACTGTTGAGAAAGATGGCTATGCAGCTGTGCAGGTGGGCTTCCAGGACAAGAAGGAAAAGCACACTTCGAAGCCCATGATGGGCCACTTTCAGAAGGCAGGTACAACACCAAAGAGACACTTGGCCGAGTTCACTTATGAAGAAGAGCACAATCTCGGTGATGTAATCACAGTGGAACTTTTCAACGACACTGCTTACGTTGATGTGACAGGTACATCGAAGGGTAAAGGATTTCAGGGCGTGGTGAAGCGTCATGGATTCGGTGGTGTAGGTCAGTCCACTCACGGTCAGGACGACCGTCTGCGTAAGCCCGGTTCAATCGGTGCTTGTGCAACTCCTTCTCGTGTGTTCAAAAACGTGCCTATGGGCGGACAGATGGGCAACGAGCAGGTGACTACACACAACCTGCAGATTATTAAGGTGATTCCAGAACACAATCTTCTTCTCTTGAAGGGTAGTGTTCCAGGAGCCAAAGGTTCAATCGTTATAATCAAGAAGTAAGCAATGGAAGTTTCTGTATTAAATATCAAGGGCGAGGACACTGGTAAGAAGGTGGTTCTGAACGATGCAATCTTCGGAATTGAACCTAACGATCACTGTATCTACCTCGCAGTGAATCAGTACCTCGCCGCTCAGCGTCAGGGTACTCACAAATCTAAGGAAAGAAGCGAAATCGCTGGCTCTACTCGCAAACTCATCCGTCAGAAGGGTGGTGGCGGTGCTCGCCGTGGCGACATCAAGTCTCCTGTTCTCCGTGGAGGTGGTCGCGTGTTCGGCCCTCGTCCTCGTGACTACTGGTTCAAACTGAACAAAAAGGTGAAGAATCTTGCTCGCAAGAGTGCTCTCTCTTACAAGGCTCAGCAAAATGCCATTGTTGTCGTTGAAGACTTTGATTTTGAGGCTCCAAAGACAAAAGAGGGTGTTGCTTTGTTAAATAATCTTAAAGTTGAGGGCAAGAAGACACTCATCGTTTTGCCAGAAGTAAAAAAGAACGTAAATTTGTCAGTCCGTAACATTCAGCGAGTTGAAGTGATGACGGCCAGTGCACTCAATACGTACAAAGTAATGAATGCAAATGTGCTTGTCGTAACTGAAAATGCGCTCAAGTTGGTGGACGAAACATTTAACAAATAAGGAGGTACAGACATGGCATATATCGTAAAACCATTGGTTACAGAGAAGATGACAGCCCTTTCAGAGAAGCAGAACAACAAGTTCGGCTTCATTGTGCTTCCTTCTGCCAATAAGATTGAAATTAAGAAAGAGATAGAAGCTAAGTATAACGTAAATGTAGTTTCAGTAAACACCATGAACTACGCTGGTAAGCGTAAGAGCCGTTACACAAGGGCTGGTGTGATCAAGGGCCGCACAAAAGCTTTCAAAAAGGCTATCGTGACCCTGAAAGAAGGTGAAACGATTGATTTCTATAGTAACATTTAATTAAACAAATGGGTATTCGTAAATTTAGACCGGTAACACCTGGTCAAAGACACAAAGCTATTGGTACTTTTGATGATGTTACTACATCGGTACCAGAGAAAACTCTTGTTTTCGGTAAGCGCAGCACTGGCGGCCGTGACAACTCAGGCCAGATTTCAGTCCGCTACAGAGGTGGTGGTCACAAGCGCTTGATTCGTATCGTCGATTTCAAGAGAGAAAAAGACGGAATTCCTGCAGTAGTGAAGACTATCGAGTACGATCCTAACCGTTCGGCTCGTATCGCCCTCGTCTTCTATGCTGACGGTGAAAAACGTTACATTGTTGCTCCTAACGGATTGAAGGTAGGTGCTACTATCATGTCGGGTCCGGAAGCTACTCCCGACCTCGGCAACACACTCCCGCTCGAGAACATTCCAGTCGGTACTGTCATCCACAATATCGAACTGCGTCCTGGACAGGGAGCCAAGATGGTTCGCTCTGCCGGCAATTTCGCTCAGTTAACTTCACGTGAAGGTCGCTACTGTGTCATCAAGCTCCCTTCAGGCGAAATTCGTAAGGTGCTTTCAGTTTGCCGTGCCACAATCGGTAGCGTAAGTAACTCTGACCACGCGCTTGAATCTTCAGGTAAGGCAGGTCGCAGCCGATGGCTCGGACGTCGTCCTCACAACCGCGGTGTTGTCATGAACCCAATTGATCACCCAATGGGTGGTGGTGAAGGACGTCACACTGGTGGACACCCACGTTCACGCAACGGCCTCTACGCAAAGGGTCTCAAGACTCGTGCGCCTAAGAAGCAGTCAAACAAGTACATTATTGAAAGACGTAACAAATAAAGTTAACTGAATATGAGTCGTTCATTAAAAAAAGGTCCATACATCAATGTGAAGCTCGAAAAGAAGGTTCTCGCCATGAACGAGAGCGGAAAGAAGAGTGTTATCAAGTCATGGGCTCGCGCTTCAATGATATCGCCCGACTTCGTTGGTCATACCATTGCAGTGCATAACGGTAATAAATTTATCCCTGTTTACATTACTGAAAATATGGTAGGCCATAAACTCGGTGAGTTTGCACTTACTCGTACTTTCCGCGGTCACGCAGGTAACAAGAAGAAGTAATTGTAGAACAGGCTTCAACCAAGTAAAAAAGACTATTATATAATGGGAGCAAGAAAAAGATTAATGGCCGAGAAGATTAAAGAGGCCAAAAAGACGGTTTACTTCGCCAGTCTTCGCGATGTTCCTTCATCGCCACGCAAGATGCGCTACGTAGCAGATCTTGTGAGGGGCATGGAAGTGAGCAAGGCTCTTGCAACGCTCAAGTTCAACAGCAAGAATGCTGCCAAGGACATCGAGAAGGTGCTTCGTTCTGCTATTGCCAACTGGGAGCAGAAGAATGACCGCAAGGCTGAAAACGGAGAACTCTATATCTCTAAGATTTTTGTTGACGAAGGCGCTACTCTCAAGCGTATGAGACCAGCACCTCAGGGACGTGGTTACAGAATCCGCAAGCGTTCAAACCACATCACCATCTTCGTGGACGCTAAAACTAATGAAGAAAACTAATTATGGGACAAAAATGTAATCCAATAAGCAACCGCCTCGGCATTGTGAGAGGCTGGGATTCTAACTGGTTCGGCGGAAATGATTTTGGTGACAACCTCCTCGAGGACAGCAAAATCCGCAAGTACCTCAATGCTCGCCTGGCAAAGGCAAGTGTTTCTAAAATTGTGATTGAGCGCACGCTGAAGCTCGTAACCATCACTATCTGCACAGCACGTCCGGGATTTATCATCGGCAAGGGCGGCGAGCAGGTGGAAGCTCTGAAGAAAGAGCTGAAGAAGGTGACCGATAAAGAGATTCAGATTAACATCTATGAGATTAAGCGCCCAGAGCTTGACGCTGTGATTGTTGCCAACAACATCGCACGTCAGATTGAGGGTAAGATTGCTTACCGTCGCGCTATCAAGACTGCTATCGCCAACACAATGCGCTCTGGCGCTGAAGGTATCAAAGTGCAAATCTCTGGACGTCTGAACGGTGCTGAAATGAGCCGCTCGGAAATGTATAAGGAAGGACGTACTCCTCTCCACACACTGCGCGCTGACATCGACTACTGCCTTGCTGAGGCTCTCACGAAGGTGGGCCTCCTCGGAATCAAGGTTTGGATTTGCCGCGGTGAGAAGTTTGGCAAGCAAGACCTGACTCCTAATTTCTCTCAGCCGAAAGAGACGGGTCGCGGAGGCAACAACGGTGGCGGACGTCGTTTCAGAAACAGAAAGCCAAATAACCGCAATTAATTAATTGGGTTGTAGTCCGATAATTGGAGCATTCCAAGAAACGGCGCAACATTTAGAAGACATTTACTATGTTACAGCCAAAAAGACAAAAATATAGAAGACCGCAAAAAGGTCGCGGTCGTTGGAAAGGTGTCTCGCACAGAGGTACTGAGTTGGCGTTTGGCAGCTTTGGTATAAAGGCACTCGAGACGAAATGGATTTCTGCACGTCAAATCGAGGCTGCCCGTGTTGCTATCACGCGTTACATGCAGCGTCAAGGTCAAGTTTGGATTCGCATCTTCCCTGATAAGCCTATCACCAAGAAGCCTGCTGACGTCCGAATGGGTAAAGGTAAGGGTGACCCATATCAGTATGTGTTCCCTGCAAAACCAGGCCGTATTCTTTTCGAGATTGAAGGTGTTTCTTACGACATCGCTAAGGAGGCTCTCCGACTGGGTGCACAGAAACTTCCTACTACCACAAAGTTTGTTGTACGTCGTGATTACGATAAAAACGCTTAATTATGAAAATTTCAGAAATTAGAGAACTTACTAACGAAGAGCTCGCTGAGCGCATCGAGGTGGAGGTGGCAAACTTGAACAACATGAAGTTCAACCACAGCATTTCTCCGCTTGCCGACAATTCTCAGATTAAGAAGTTGCGTCACGACATCGCACGTATGAAGGGCGAGCTTACTCAACGTAATAAATAAAGTATTGAGAATGGAAGCAAGAAATTTGAGAAAACAAAGACAGGGTGTCGTAACAAGCGACAAGATGGACAAGACCATCGTTGTATCTGCCAAGTTCAAGGAGAAGCACCCTATATATGGTAAATTTGTCCAGAAGACAAAGAAGTACCATGCTCACGATGAGAAAAATGATGCACACATTGGTGACACTGTCCTCATCATGGAAACTCGTCCGTTGAGCAAAACAAAGAGATGGAGATTAGTACAAATCGTTGAAAGAGCTAAGTAATTATGATACAGGTAGAATCAAGATTGCAAGTCGCTGATAACAGCGGCGCACGCGAAGTGCTCTGTATCCGCGTTTTAGGCGGTACAAGACGTCGCTATGCTACAGTAGGTGACGTGATTGTCGTAGCAGTAAAGAGTGCTATTCCTACGAGTGAAGTAAAGAAGGGTTCTGTCTCTAAGGCTCTGATTGTACGTACCAAGAAGGAGATTCGTCGTCCGGACGGTTCATACATTCGTTTCGATGACAATGCATGTGTTCTCTTGAACAATGCTGGCGAAATGAGAGGTAGCCGTATTTTTGGTCCCGTCGCTCGTGAACTCCGTGCTGCAAACATGAAGGTGGTTTCTTTGGCTACCGAAGTGCTTTAATCATTAAAAGTATCACAGCAATGAGTAAATTACATATTAAGAAAGGCGACATGGTGTATGTGAATGCTGGCGATGACAAGGGTAAGACCGGTAAGGTCACCAAGGTCCTCGTTGAGAAGAAGCGCGCCATTGTCGAGGGTGTGAACATGGTCAAGAAGAGTACCAAGCCAAGTGCTGCACACCCACAAGGAGGTATTGTTGAGCAGGAGGCTCCTATCCATATCTCAAACCTGAATGTCATCGATCCAAAGACTGGCAAGCCTACTCGTATTGGTCGCAAGATGGGTGAGAATGGAAAGTTAGTTCGTTACGCTAAAAAATCAGGGGAGGAATTATAAATGAGTACTACCGCACAACTGAAACAAGTATATGCTGAGCAGATTGCTCCGGCATTGATGAAGCAGTTCAACTACACTTCACCTATGCAGATTCCTGTGTTGAAGAAGATTGTGGTGAACCAAGGTCTCGGTATGGCTACGGCTGACAAAAAGGTCATTGAGGTGGCTATGAACGAGATTGCGCAGATTACTGGCCAGAAACCTGTGGCAACAAAGTCAAAAAAGGATATCTCTAACTTCCGTCTTCGTAAGTCGATGCCCATAGGCGTGATGGTGACACTTCGCCGTGAGCGTATGTACGAGTTCCTGGAGAAGTTGATTCGCGTATCACTCCCTCGTATCCGTGACTTTAAAGGTATCGAGTCGAAGTTTGACGGCCGTGGCAACTACACGCTCGGTATTACTGAGCAGATTATCTTCCCAGAGATTAACATTGACCAGGTTGACAAGATTACTGGTATGAACATCACTTTCGTGACTTCTGCCAAGACTGACGAAGAGGGGTATGCACTTCTCAAAGCTTTCGGTCTTCCATTTAAGGACGCTAAAAAGTAAGATAGAAAATGGCAAAGGAATCAATGAAAGCACGCGAGGTGAAGCGTGCAAAACTCGTGGCAAAGTATGCCGCCAAGCGTGCAGCTTTGAAGAAGGTTATTGCTACATCAAATGATCCGATGGAAGCCTATGAGGCAGCTCGTTCTCTGCAGGCAATTCCAGCGAATGCAAATCCAATCCGCCTTCATAACCGCTGCAAGATCACTGGACGTCCAAGAGGTTTCATGCGTCAGTTTGGACTCTCTCGTATCCAGTTCCGCGAGATGGCATCTGCTGGTTTGATCCCAGGAGTTAAGAAAGCAAGCTGGTAAAAATTGCGGTTACCAGCTTCGGTATTAGTAAACAAAAATCTGATGGTTACCAGTTCGGGGGTAACCAAAGGATACTTTGCTTCTAAGAAACGGTGGAGGAAAACAGTTCAGCCGAACTAAGTTTCTTCGCTGGAAAAGCTAAGTAAAGAGTAAGTTTTAATTCATATTTAAATATTGTCGGGATTTCCCCAAACATTTCCCGATTAATTTAATTCTATTATGACAGATCCAATAGCTGATTATCTCACGAGACTGAGAAACGCAATCATGGCGAAGCACAAGATTGTGGAAGTTCCAGCCTCAAACCTGAAGAAAGAAATCACTAAGATTCTTTTCGACAAAGGTTACATCTTGAACTACAAGTTCATTGAAGAGGGACCTCAGGGGACGATTAAAATCGCTCTGAAGTATGACCCTCAGACAAAAGTAAGTGCTATTCAGTGCTTGAAGCGTGTTTCTCGTCCAGGTCTTCGCAAGTATTCTGGTTACAAGGACATGCCGCGTGTAATAAATGGATTAGGTATAGCCGTTGTATCTACATCCAGAGGTGTTATGACAGACAAAGAAGCTGCCGACCTGAAGGTGGGTGGAGAAGTTCTTTGCTATGTTTATTAATTAAGGAGGATATATAATGTCTAGAATTGGTAAATTACCTATTATTATTCCTGCAGGAGTCACAGTAACTCATAAGGATGACATTGTAACTGTAAAAGGTCCTAAAGGCGAACTCAGCCAGTATGTAAACCCTGCAATCAAGGTTTCTATCGAGGACGGCAAGTTGACAATGGAGGAGAACGAAGAACTGATGCAGGATAATACAAAGCAGCGCCACGCATTTCATGGCCTGTACCGCTCTCTTGTTAACAACATGGTCATCGGTGTGTCTGAAGGTTACAAGAAGACTCTTCAGATTGTCGGTGTAGGTTATCGTGTTTCAAATCAGGGCAATGTTCTTGAGTTCGCACTGGGCTATTCTCATGCGATTATTTTCGTTCTTCCTAAGGAGATTAAAGTCGAAACTAAGTCGGAGAGAAACCAGGATCCTCTTATCATGCTCGAGTCATGCGACAAGCAGTTGCTGGGACTCGTTTGTGCTAAGATTCGTACTTTCCGCAAGCCTGAACCTTATAAGGGTAAGGGTATTCGCTTCCAGGGTGAAGTGATTAGAAGAAAGTCTGGTAAGTCTGCAAGTGCTAAATAATTAAAATTGATTAGAGTATGATTACAAAGATTGAAAGACGTATCAAGATTAAATATAGAGTACGCAATAAGATTTCTGGTACTGCTGAACGTCCACGTATGAGTGTGTTCAGAAGTAATAAGCAGATTTACGTGCAGGTAATTGACGACAATGCTCAGAAGACGCTTGTTTCTGCTTCATCACTCGGTCTCGAGAAGATGAACAAGTCGGAGCAGGCTGAGAAAGTGGGCGAAATGGTCGCCAAGAAAGCACTTGAGGCTGGTATTACAGCTGTAGTGTTCGACCGTAACGGTTATCTGTATCATGGTAGAGTTAAGAAGGTGGCTGACGCTGCCCGTAATGCTGGACTTAAATTTTAAATACGATTATGGTAAATAGAGTTAAAGTACAAAACGATGCCGAGCTTAAAGACCGCTTGGTTGCTATTAATCGTGTTACTAAGGTTACTAAGGG
>Ga0326514_10003339_pt1 | contig 10208 bp, 10 predicted proteins | sample 3_2548_0518_D_FD_203653 | JGI IMG/M metagenome (GOLD analysis project Ga0326514, IMG submission 203653) | Bovine rumen microbial communities from UC Davis, California, United States - 3_2548_0518 | ecosystem: Host-associated > Mammals > Digestive system > Stomach > Rumen | place: USA... | reverse complement strand
CTCCGCCGCCGTGCGCAATATGGAGACCGCAGAGGCCTGAATCGTCTGACAATTTCCCCGAATTGTCTGGTGCCTGGCACCTGACAATTCACGCCGTTGTCTGACAATTCCCTGAGTTTCTGTTTGCAGCAGTTCGTTTGCAGCAGCCACATTATTGGTAAGGAGATCATGGCTATGGAAAAGATCCGTAAGATCCTGGTAACGTTCTCAGAACTTGTTGAAGTCATCCTCGCGATTGGAGTCGCTGTCCTTCTCGTCATGGACATCATCGGGCTTTTGCCAAAGATTGGTGATTTCTGGGCAGTCCGCGGAGACGCTGAGGAATTCTCCAAACTGCTCAGCTCTGTTCTGGGCATCGTTGTCGGTACGGAATTTATCAAAATGCTGATCAAGCCAACATTTTCCAACGTAACAGAGGTACTGGTTTTCCTGATTGCCCGACATGTCATTCTTGCAGAGGCAACTCCGCTCGACAACCTGATCTCCGTGATCAGCATCGCCATCCTTTTCATCCTCGAGTACTTCCTGACCAGAAATGGCGCAGACAATACCCTCCTCTCAGACATTTCAAGAAGGCTGTCTCACGGCAAGCCGGAAGAAAAGAACAATAAATGAACAAAAATCACCCTTCCCATCAGCTGATATGCCATCTGATGTGCCATCCGTCATGCGATCCGTCTGGCAATCAGTCATGTCATCAAGCCTGCCATCCGTCATGCGATCCGTCTGGCAATCAGTCATGTCATCAAGCTTGCCATCCGTCATTCTATCAGCCGTAGGAAGGGTGTATTTTTCTGACTTCAACTCTTTTTCGCCGAAGATGGCGGCATGCCTCTCTCATCTTCTCCAATGTCCTTCTGCACCTGCTTCTCCAGATCTTTATCCTTAAGCGCACTCTCCACGAACTCCCGGTATCGTTCCTCAGGAGTCCGGCCGATATCCGAAAAATAGTACAATACCTTGCTCGTATCAACCAGCGGCTCGACGAAACTTCTTCCCCATGCGCTGATATCTTCGCAGACAACCGCCTCATGGTGCACATAATTCTTATAGCTGGAATATCGATAATCAAGCGGATTTCTCACGATCCCCGCCCTCACCGGATTCAGATGTATGTATCTGGAAACACACAAAAAATAGTGCTCATCCTTCGCGACAACCGACTTGAATCTGTCAAAAAACACATGCCCTTTCCGTCCATGCCTGCGGTTATAGTACTTCGCAAACTCTTCCTGGAGCCTCCCCATAAACTTGCTGACCGCATCCTTTCCCACAAGCAGCAGAATGTGGTAATGATTCGACATCAGACACCACCCCAGGATCTTACAGTCAAACTGCCGCTCCATCTCAGCCATCAGGTATAAAAACATCTGCTTATCCTTCGGTTCCCCGAAGATATCCACATTCCACACACCATGATTCATCACATGCAGAATACACCCCTTGCGCGAATATCGATTTTTTCTACCCATAGAAAACCTCCAGACCTGAAAAAGATGGGAAAAGATACACGAAAAGATATGAAAAGATATAAATAGATATGAGAAAAGTGAAAAGATATAAAAGGATATAAAAGAATACAAAAAATATTGAAAGAAAAAGGGGAAAGGTTGAGACATGGTCATATGAATAGCTTATTTCAGGTTATCACAGGAAATGTCTCTACGCAAGCCCGTTTTCAAAATTTGTCTGACAATTCAAACAAATTGTCTGGTGCCTGGCACCTGACAATTTGCGCCGTTGTCTGACAATTCCCCTGAATTGTCTGGTGCCTGGCACCTGACAATTCACTTTAATTGTCAGATAATTGTCATTTCTTGTACATTCCCGGTGTCGTCCCGGTCAGCTTGCTGAAGCAGCGGATAAAGTAACCCGGATCCTGGAAACCACACCGCTCCGCCACCTCATTCACACTTGCTCCTGGCTCCAACAGGTACTCTTTCGCCCGCAGGATCCTGTAATGCTTCATATACTGTACCGGCGATGTGTGGATGGACCGTTTGAAGCAGCGGATGCACTCTCCTTCCGATACGGATGCACTTTTGGCGATATCACCAAGTGTGATCTGGTTCATGAAATGATCTTCGATGAAGCGCAACATATGGCGCATCCGGGTTGCGTCACGCTGGTCCCGGGCGGCAGTCGTACGTGGAGCCGCAGCCTGCGCAATCTTCATTTTCTGAGCAATGAGCGCCAGAAAACTAGTCAGATGGTAGCGCACCTTGATCTCATACAGATCCGGTTCCATCGCCTCCGCCGCCCAGGCCTCGCGCGCATGGTACATAAGTTGGTCGTCAAGATTGATGTTGCCCTCCCCGGCCATCTTTCCCCCAAACACCACATACATCCGGTTTCCAGCAATCACCGGCCGAATATACCTCTGCCAGATCAGCGTATCGGCATCACTGGCAGCAGACGGAAGAAACACAAGTGAATGGAGCGTAGAGCGGTCATCAACAAATTGTCTGACTTCTCCACCGAATTGTCTGGTGCCTGGCACCAGACAATTTACACCCGTTGTCAGACAATTTGATGCAGGCCGTCCGGTCCCTGCGGCCTGCCCGCTCCCGCTTGTCCTTACGGTCCTGGCTAGCGCCTCCCCCTTTTCGCAGATGTGCAACTGACGCACATTTATAAAAATTCCCTCATCCGGTCCCAGCGTTACGCTGTCCGGCCCGATCCGCACGCACACCCGCCCGCCGGTCACCAGAATGATCTCGAAAGAGTCATGCCAGTGCCACACGCAGATGTCGCGGTCCATGTCTTCGTCAAAGCAAGCCACCGGAAAGTCGGACGTCCCGTGAACGTCCGTCTGCATTCCCTTATAGTCAGTGCTGACCGTCGCCGCGCTGATTGCCATTGCAAAGCCCTCCGAATTCTCAGCGATTCTCATTTATACAAGTTTAGTCAATTTTGTCCTATTCCTGAGTCACTTTATACTACCACATATCCCTCGCTTCGTGGTAACTTAAGACCAGAACATGAAAAACTTGTTTGAACTAAAGTCTGTAATGTTACATTGACCCAATGATCCAGCAGGCTTCCTTCGGAAATGTTCCTCGCGAGGTCTGTTCGTATGCAAAGAAAGGAGAATTCGTACCATGTATCTTGAAGAAATTTTCGGCCAGAAGGGCAAAGTTGCCGTCGTCACCGGTGCAGGACAGGGAATCGGCCAGGTTGCTGCCCTTGGACTTGCAAAGGCAGGCGCTGAAGTTGTAATTGTCTGCCGCCACGGCGCAGATGAGACCGTAAAGAAGATTGAAGAAGCCGGCGGCAAAGCATACTACGTACAGTGCGACGTCACAGACGAGGCACAGGTCAAAAAAGCAGTCGACACCATCATCGAGAAGTCCGGCCACATCGACGTCCTCTTCAACAACGCAGGCGCATGCTACCACAAGAAAGCAATCGTCCTCGAGGGCGAAGACCTTCATAATGAAAATGATGGCGAGGCTACCATCGACGAATGGAGAAGAATTCTTGATGTCAACCTGACCGGTGAGTACATCATGTCCGTTGCAGTTGCAAGAACCATGATTGCCAAAGGTATCAAGGGCAGCATCATCAACATGGCATCCATGTCCGGAACCATCGTCAACATTCCGCAGTGCCAGGCTGCTTACAACGCATCCAAGGCAGGCGTTATGCACATGACCAAGTCCCTCGCGATCGAGTGGGCAGACTACGGCATCCGCGTCAACTCCCTGAGCCCGGGATACGTCGGAACCCCGATGAGCCAGCCGCCATTCGTTTCCCAGGAGCTGCTTGACGCATGGGCACCACTCTTCCCGCTTCACCGCATGGCAAAGCCAGAAGAGCTCGTACCGGCAATCCTCTACCTTGCATCCCCGGCAGCAGGCTACACCACCGGCAGCGACCTCATCGTCGACGGCGGTTACTCCGTGGTATAATTGTCAGACAATTCGCATAAATTGTCTGGTGCCTGGCACCCGACAATTCCTCATTATTGTCTGACAACTCCGGCAAATTGTCTGGTGCCTGGCACCCGACAATTCCCGCAGATTTCAGTTAATTTGCAATAATAATTGGCAATTTTCTCGCATTTCGATATATGGAGGTGCTCATTATGTCATATGAAATTCCAGAAATGATGACCCAGGAGGTCATGACTGCTCCTGGCGAGATTTCTTTCCGTCAGATCAAGGTTCCTGAACCAGGTCCGGACCAGGTTCTTGTCAAGATCAAGCGAATCGGTGTCTGTGGCTCCGACATCCATGTCTACCACGGCACCCACCCCTACACCAAATACCCGGTCACCCAGGGCCACGAGGTTTCCGGCGTCATCGTCAAGATCGGCCAGTACGCAAACAAGTACAAAGCCGGCCAGCGCGTCGTCATCGAGCCCCAGGTCTACTGCGGCCACTGCTACCCCTGCCTTCACGGCAAATACAACCTCTGCGAAGAGCTGAAGGTCATGGGCTTCCAGACCACCGGAACTGCAAGTGACTACTTTGCAGTTGACGAGTCCAAGTGCACACCGCTCCCGGACAACCTCACCTACGACGAAGGCGCGATGATCGAACCCCTCGCCGTCACCGTCCACGCAGCCAAGAGATTCCCGGACGTCAAAGGCGCAAGCTGCGTCGTCCTCGGCTGCGGTCCGATCGGCATCCTGCTCATCCAGTCCCTGAAAGCACGCGGCGCAGCCAGAGTCATGGCGACAGACATTTCCGACCTCAGACTGAACCTCGCGAAAGAGCTCGGCGCCGACTTCGTCGTCAATACGAAGGAAAATGATTTTGGCGAAGCTCTTGTCGCAAACTTCGGACCTGACAAAGCGGACGTCATGTACGACTGCGCAGGCAACGACATTACCATGAACCAGGCGATCCAGAACGCCCGCAAGGGAAGCACCATCATCCTGGTAGCCGTGTTCGGCAAGATGGCAAATGTCGATCTCGCCAAGCTTAACGACTCCGAGCTGGACCTCAACACCACCATGATGTACCGTCACGAAGATTACGTCGACGCCCTCAAATGGGTCAGCGAAGGCAAGATCAACCTCAAGCCGCTCATCAGCAACCACTTCGCCTTCAAAGACTACCTCGACGCTTACAAGTACATCGACGCCAACCGCGAGACCACAATGAAAGTCATCATCGACGTCGACCCGGAAAGCTGAATTGTCTGACAATAAGCCCAAATTGTCAGGTGCCTGGCACCAGACAATTCCAAAAATTTTCAGACAACTCGACGTGAACCGTCAAAAGAGCCCCATGCCATCTCTGGCACGGGGCTCTTTCCTACAAAAGCGGAATTACCACTCCTGCACGATCTCGCCAACGGCTTCGTCCGTCAGCTCTTCGCCATTCAGCACCATCTGAATCAAGTCAGAAGCATGCTTCACAAGATCCGGATCCTGGTACATGACATTTGTCGGCTCAGACATCGAAGCAGTCTGGTCAACTCCATTGTGCCCGGTCACAGCATACTCATGCACATTCCAGCCCGCGATCCGGTCGAGGTGGTCAGTCTCCGCCTCAGAACCGCCGGCCGCAGCCCCATCAGCCACGTCCCCGGCGCCATCCGCATCTCCGGCACCCGCAGCCTCGGCACCCGAGCCATCCGCATCTCCGGCACCCGCAGCCTCGGCACCCGAGCCATCCACAGCCCCATCAGCCACACCCCCGGCGCCATCCACTTTGCTCCCGCTCTGCGCGTCCGGATTCATCTCCTCATCCAGGATCGTGAACACGGTCAGCACCGGAATATCCGTCTCAAATGTTCCTCCCAGTCCCTCAAGAAACTCATCTACATGATCATTCAGGACCGACGGATCCGACACCAGCTTTTCCATCACGCCCTCGACAACCCTCATCTGGTCGCGGCCACGCCCATTATCGCCATAAGCCACATCGTACCGGTCGCGCGCAAAAGCAAGAGCCACGGTCCCATCCATATCATTAAAACCAACCTGGACATCATACTGCCCCTCACTCGTATTCAGCGTAAACGCCTCATCCGACTTGACCGTGATACCGCCCAGCATGTCAATAATCTTCTCAAACCCCACAAAATTGACCTGCATGTAATACTTCACATCGCACCCATACAGCTGCCCCAGCGCCTTCTCGGAATTCCCGATCCCATACGCCGCGCAATGCGTCAGCTTGTCCATCGCATTACCCGCCGCCGGATTCTCCAGATAATAGTCACGCGGCGTGTTCAGCAGCAGCAGGTTCCGCGTCGCCGGATTGACGACCATGAGCACATTGACATCCCCATTGCTCTGTACCAGCTTGTCATCTCTCGTATCGACGCCACTCAGATATGCAACAAATGGCTCATGCGGGTCGATTTGTTCCGCCTCTGTCTCGATGTCCGAATCGAGTGAATAGCCCCCGTTGGATTCAGTGCCTGATCCCTCGTCGGCGGTATCCGTACTACCGGTTTCCTGCGCGTCCTTGGTAACATCCTCCGCGTCCATGGTAACATCCTCCGCACCCGCAGTCACACCGAACATTCCAGTCATCATCGCAGCCGCAGCTATGACAGCAGCAGCCCTACGCATCATATATTGAAACTTCATAAAAACAAATCTCCTCTATATAAAGCATCTCAAACACAAACAAAGTGCATTATAGCACCCTGAAAGCTAAAAAAACAGAGAATTGCCAATCAGAACAGGTGTTCGATTTATTTGACAGCCCAATCATACCACGTTCATAGCAAAAGTCAATCGTATTTTATCCTTTTATCATTATTTTTATCAAAAAATTCCAGAAACCGCACCGCCATATACGTCCCGATACAGCCCCCGATCGAGTTGGAGCAGACATCGACAATGTCACACAGCCCGGCTCCCGTGACCCCCTGCAGCACCTCGATCACCGCCGATGTCACCACACAAGCGAGCACCACCTTCCACCACCTGTGGATCACACACGCCAGCAGGTAACCCATCGGAATAAACAACAGAATATTAAGCCAGAACCCCTCGACCCTGTCCCTCGTCTTCATCCTGAAAATGTAATACAGCGCATTTCTCAGCCCGCCGGAGTCCTCCCCGAAACCGAGTGCCCCTGCCGTCCGCTCCAAATCCAGCCCGATGTCCGACCGGCAAAGCAGCGTATAGTAGACCAGCCCCGCATAATAGACAACAAGCTCCACCCAAAAAAGCCACCTCGACCGCACCAAAAGCAGCAGAAACCCCAGAACCACAATCGCCCCAAAGACAACAAACCTCATGCCACACCTCACACACATATAGAGGTGATTATACCATAAAAAATTGACTGGAATTGTCAGGTGCCAGGCACCACACAATTCCAGCCAATTTTCTGACAATTTCCCGAATTGTCAGGTGCCAGGCACCAGACAATTCAAGATAATTTTCTGACAATTCAGCGACAGCTCACAGCCCCAGCAGCTGCTTCTTCTTTGCGTCGAACTCGTCCTGGGTCAGGATCCCCGCATCCACGAGCTGCTTCAGCTTGATGAGCTGGTCTGCGACGTCGCCGACGGAAGTGCCTGCTCCGCCGGAAGCCGCATTCTTCTGTGCCGCGGCCACCGCGGATGCTGCCGCAGAAGCCGCCATCGCCGCCATATCCGCCTGCTGGGAAGAAGCCTGTCGCGCGTCATGCCGCCCATTGAAGAAGCTCATCAGCTGGTAAGCAACCTCATACCCTCCACGGATATCGCCCTCGCTCGGGATAATCGCATCCATCACCGGAATCCGGACCTCATGGATGTACGGATGCCCGACGATGTTTACAACGAAATACATGCTCTGAATCTCCTCATCCGGCGACGGAACCGGCAGCCCCGGATACTGCATCGAGCCGAAGTAAGCCCCAAGATGGTCCCACATGCTGATCTTCTCGCGCTCATCGCTGTCCTTCAACGAAGTGTCAAGATCCAGCCGGCAGCCACCCACCTGGTCAAATGAAAATATATCCGGGTTGCGGCGTGTTGCATTAACCCACCAGCCATGGTTATCGTCGACATAAACGATATCCTTATTCCTCAGCACCATCTGCGTGCGGAACGTCCGGGTCGTCTGGAACTCATTCTCATAACGCTCGTCATTCTCCTCGCACGCCTCAATATGCTCGTCGACATCGTCGACCGTCATGTTCGCGAAATCCTCGCTCGTCAGCTCCTCCGAGCACTCATCGACACAGTCGCCGCAAAGATAGTCGCCGTCAGCAAGCTTCTTGCGGGTCAGCAGGCTGGCCTTATTGCCGCACCTCGCGCATTCCTTCTTCGAAAAAAGTCCCATAATAAACCCTCCGTTAAGAAAATGTTTCAACCTGATTACATTTTCTCCCGCGGAGGGTGCCCCTGCCACTACCCAATAGGGTAGTTTTGGGGATTTTTATCGTCGGGAATTGTCTGGTGCCAGGCACCCGACAATTTGCCCTTATTGTCTGACAATTTCCCGAATTGTCTGGTGCCTGGCACCCGACAATTTACCCTTATTGTCTGACAATTTCCCGTCCACCGCAAACAAAAAGCCCGCCACCGGCGGACCTTTTACAGACCCGCCACCGGCGGACCTTTTGCAGACTTTGGCATTAAGAATGCCGGGCACTTTCATGCCCGGCACTTGTCACCATCTAATCTCAGATATACTTCACCGTCTCCTCAAGCGCCTTCCGCTTCCCATGGTTCGGCAGCGGTCCCGCGCCTTCAGCAGCATGGCCAAGATCGATCAGGCAAAGAACATGAACATTCTCAGCAAGCCCGAAGACCTCCCTTGCCTTGTCCGGGTCAAAATTGTTGACCCAGCAGCTGTCCACACCCGCGTCCGCAGCCGCGAGGATCATGTGAGTTGCAACAATCGCCGCATCCTCGGCTCCGGAGCTGTACTTGCCACCTGGGTATGTAAATGTATTTGTCCTGTCATATGCTACCACAAGCACAGTCGGCGCTCCGTACCTGCATGGCGTGACGCTGTCAACCTTCGCCAGCCCCTCAGCCGTCTCAACCACAAGAATCTGCTGCTCCTGAAGGTTCTTAGCAGTCGGCGCCAGCCTCCCTGCCCTCAAAATCGCACTAAGCTGATTCGTATGAATCGGCTGCCCATCATACTTCTTGCAGGAATACCTCTTCTCCACGACATCCATGAATTCCATATCGATACCTCCTCCATAAACCCAATTCTAGTAAAAGCCAATTCAACCTCACGCCACCATTGTGCCATAACCACCGGCAGCTTTGCAAGCGGCGGCCCAAATTGTCAGACAACTCCCCGAAATTGACCGGTGCCTGGCACCACACAATTTACCCAAATTGTCAGATAACTCCTCGAAATTGACCGGTGCCTGGCACCACACAATTCCGGTTGCCGTAAATCCACCCAAGAATCCAGAAAGCATTGAATGTTGATAGCGTTTGTGCTATCATACAAGCAAAGGAGTAGCTTATGTTTACGATTGATTTCTACCAAACATCTTCAGGTGAATGTGACGTACTGGATTTCCTTGAAGATCTTCGAAGAAAGGTCTCTTCAAAGACGACACTTTTGTACTTCTTCACCATTTCAGAAAGAAATCGCAGAAGACGCCGAAGAGAGAAATAGAGCGTGCGAAATCCGAACGTGATGATTACCTCAGACAGAAAGGAGCCAAATCATGAACTGGGATGAATATAAGAGTAAAGTAAAAGCAACCGACCCCATCGCAAAAGAAGATCTTGAGGAAGCGGAAACTCGTGCTTCTATCATTTCTGCTATGATTGAAAAGAGAACTGAGCTGGGCATATCTCAGCGGGAACTCGCTGCCATGTGCGATATGCCTCAGTCTTCCGTAGCAAGAGTTGAATCTTACAAAACATCGCCTAAGCTCGATACACTCCTGAAATTACTCCAGAGCCTTGGTCTAAACCTTTCAGTAACACCGACTGCAACAACCAAATAATCAATACGGAATAGGAATCTCGTAAGGTATGTGGCCTACCAGATTCCTATTCTATCTATTGAGTTTACCCTTCTTAGTAGAATGTCTCATTAACGACGGGACCGCCGAGATAGAAGGATCACCTCACTTCTGCGCCTGCTTGCAGATCTGATTGATACCAGTCGCTGCAAATCCGCTGACTGCTCCTTCTGTGTTTTTGATCTGATTATCTTTCCCGCAAGCTCAGCATTTCCATGGCGTTTTCGCGGCGTTTCATTCTCATAAAAGGGCTTGTACCCCCCCAAAAAAAATTGGGTCAATCATTTTTGGTGTGGGGTGAACACATGA
>Ga0326514_10003338_pt1 | contig 10213 bp, 20 predicted proteins | sample 3_2548_0518_D_FD_203653 | JGI IMG/M metagenome (GOLD analysis project Ga0326514, IMG submission 203653) | Bovine rumen microbial communities from UC Davis, California, United States - 3_2548_0518 | ecosystem: Host-associated > Mammals > Digestive system > Stomach > Rumen | place: USA... | reverse complement strand
CGCGCCGTGGGTGACCGCCACGACGCGTTTTTTATTTTATTTGGGGCGTTTGCAAAATTTTACTTTCCATTGCGCAGAGGTGTTTTTTCTCCGGCTCGCCTGAAACTTACCAAGTGGTTAGCTAAAAAAGTGCTTGACACCTGCGCCCGCGCGTGATACAATAGTAGTGTAATAAGGAGGTAAGAATTATGAAGTACATTTTTCCAAAGAGCGTCCGCACAAGCGAAGAGCAAGAGATAATAGAAAGAGCCGTTATTAACAGGGCATTACAGTGCGCCAAGACAGAACGTGCTCCGCACAACTCACCACACAAAGACTATTGGTACATTGTAGTAGATGAACTTGCAAGATTTGTATACAAAACAGATTGGGAATCATTCGCCATTACTAAAGCAGACAATTGGCACGATGCAATGGATTGCCAAGTATTCGTAATAAAAGTGAAAAAGGCTTGACAAGCCTTTTTTATTTTGCTATAATTTATTTGTAAGGAATTGAAAAGAGCAAAAGGAGTTAGAAATGGCTAACAAGAAGAAATCAGAAAGAATCGGAACTATTAATGGTCTTGAGATTCTCAAGCAAACTCGTCCACCGCAGGACATCCCTTTCCGCACTGGGTCTTTTAAAGACAAGAGAAAGAAAAGAGAAAAAGTTAATAAAAATCACCTTGACAAGTGGCTGTAAAGGTGCTATACTTTAACTATCGAAGGAGATTCAAGAGATGAAAAGAAAAATAGTTTGGCATCCAATGGTGCTTGTTAAAAATCTGCTTATACTTGCTATAATTCTGTTCTGTCTATGGGCGGTAGTCAGCTATGGCGAGATTCTAATTAAGAATACTCACGCAGGTGCAGTTTACTCGGATTGGAATCTGTGGGTTTCTGTATTAAGAAAGTAGGTGAATGAAATGACAATAAAAGAATTAAAGGCAATTTTAAATCTATTCGATGAAAATGCAGAGGTTGAAATAGTAGATAATCATTGGTGCGAACCAATCAGCATTGTTGATGAAGATGATGATGGAAAAGTGATAATTATGGCTTAAAAAAAAGAAAGGCGGCGGCAGTGACCGCCATCTTTTTTATTTAGACCCGATCCCGTACTCGACCGGCTGCCGCCGAAAAATTATACCACAAACCCCTCGCAGTTGTCAAGAACAAATTTCGAAAAAATTTTTTTAATTTTTTTTATCCCAATACTTGACAAGGCTCTTTTAGTATGTTAATATTACATTGTAAGGAAGATCAATGGTCAGTAGAAAGGATTCAGTCATGACTAACAGAGAATGGAACGCAGGCATCGAGTATCTCACTACCGCAGAGGTAGGTATGTGGGCATCCCACGAAGACCGCACAGTAATTGTGGACACCATGTGCGGTGGTAGATACACACTCTTTGACCACAAAGAGATGTGTGGTGTGACCGATTCGGTCATCAATGCAATGGCTTTCCTTCGTGGCTAAGCCATTGCAAAATCAAAAAATTTTGCAAAACCTATTGACAAGGCACAGCCTATTTGATACAATACTATTGTAAGATAACGGAGATCGAAAGGGGGTCTGAAATGACGCTTACCATCAATGAACTCAAGGACATGGTCGGAATGGCTATGCTGTCCTACCTCCGCGAGAGCGAGGGCACCTGCGCTATCGAGGTCGAGCGCTGTTGCGACCTTGTCAAGTGGGTTGACCACTACGACTTCGAGTCTGCCCTCGAGGTCATCAGAGATGAGTGGTAAACTCATCTCTGAAAAAAATAAAAAAATTTCAAAAAACCTATTGACAACAAGCACCAAGCGTGCTATACTATAATCACAGAGAGGGAAGGAAAACCCCTAAAAACCCCTCGGTCTTAGCCAGCGTTCAGCCCTCACCTAAAGGTGGGAAGCCCGCAACCTTAGCAAGGGATACCGCGATGGTCATGTAAGACGGGATAGCGAGGTAAAAGAGCGGCGAGTATACAACTCGTGGGTGGTACGAATCCCTAACGCCGTGGGATGCGTGAGTCTGAAGGAACTAAAATCCACCAAGGGGAGCCAAGTGTGGCTCTCCGATTTTTTTGAGCGTCGCGCTGATGGTCGCAGCGCGCCGCAAATTACAAATAGGAGGATCCCCGCAGTTTTTTATTTACCAATTGGTTAGCGAAAAAAATTTAAAAAATTTTCCCAAAACCTCTTGCAATTACCCCACAGATGTGGTAATATTACATTGTCAGAAAGAACAGAACAGTTTGAAAGGAGAACTACTATGATTAGACCAGTAGAAATTGAATGTACTTGTCCATTCTGCGGACAGACTCATCTTGTAACAGTTGAAGAGATGGACTATGTTTTTTGGGAAGTAACTGACATACCTGCGCAGAACGCTTTCCCTTACCTCTCTGCCGATGAGAGAGAAATGCTTATCTCTGGCATCTGCTCAAGCTGTTGGGAAAAGACTTTTGGTTAGGGGGTGAGAAAATGAAAAGAATAATTGCGCTGACAATTCTGATAACAATGATTCTGTCTGTTGTACCTTGTTGCGCTAAGTCACCAAGTGACAAACAGATAATTAAAAGCTATTGCACACAGCACTATCCAAACATGAAAATTAAATACTTCACAAAGTGGAGTGACAAAGTAATGTATCACAGAGCAGGCAAAGGTGTTGTGTATGTAGAAATAGAAAAGAGTATCTCAAGTGGTAAGAAAGACCCTTGCAATGGTCGTTATTGGGGTTATGTAAAGGGTCAGCACTACTACAAAAATTGGTACAACAAGAAAGTTAAAAAGGGTAAGACAGTAACATCCTATTACATTTACAACCCTTACACTAATTGGGAAGATGATATTGTAGCTGTAATCGACAATAAAAAAATTCGATAAATTTTAAAAAAGGGGTTGACTCACCAACCCCTTTGTGTTATTATAATTACAGAAAGAAGAACTGAAGAGCCAAAGGAGGATCAAAATGAAGACTTGGAGAACAGTAGAACAGCGTAAGGTATGGTCAGAAGAGTGGGGTTTCGGCATTGTCACAGCCGAACGCTCCGATGGAGTCCTCGGAGTGCAGTTCGACTCCAACCCGTGGGCAGTAGTCCACATCCCACCTACAGAGGTGGTAGAGAGAGAAGCCTAAGGCTTCTCTTTTTTATTGGCGGTCCGCGCATGTCCGGCGCGAACCGTTTTTGCTTTTGTCTGGCTCTCTCGCAGTTTTTAGTAACCAGTTGGTCAGGATCCACCGTACCAGCTGCCGCCCGTATTCCTAACCACTTGGTAAATAAAAAAAAATCATTTAGGGGGTTGACACCACAGACCAATTAGTGTATACTTACATTGTAATCAAGAAAGGAGTCAACACAGAAATGAAAATTGACAGAAGAAAAAATTATTATCTTACTATCGACACAGAAACCACCAATGGTTTTGATGACCCTATTGTCTATGATGTAGGTGGTTGTATTCACGACAAGAAAGGCAATGTCTATGAAACTTTCTCATTCGTTATCTATGAAACATTCTATGGAATGAAAGACTTGATGAAATCGGCATACTATGCAGATAAAATCCCTATGTATGAAGAACAAATAGCAAAGGGCGAACGCAAAGTCGTTAGATTCTCAACTGCTAAATCAATAATCAAGGAGCTGTGCGACCGCTACAATGTAAAAGCAATAATTGCACACAACATGAGATTTGACTACAGAGCATTAACAAGAACACAAAGATACCTTACAAAATCAAAATACAGATATTTCTTTCCGTATGGTATTGAATTATGGGATTCTCTGAAAATGGCTCAGGATACAATTTGTAAACAGAAATCTTACAAAATATTCTGTGAAATGAACGGCTATACAATGAAAAATGGACGCCCAAGGGCAACCGCCGAAATTCTTACAAAGTACCTCGAAGGTAACAAAGAATACACCGAAGAGCACACAGGACTTGCAGATGTGATGATAGAAAAAGAAATAACTGCTCACTGTTTCAGACAACATAAACCAATGAGAAAAAAGTGCTTCAAGTAAGCACTTTTTTTAATTTACCTATTGACAACACATTAAAAATTTGCTATTATAATTACAGAAAGAGAGGTAAGAAAAAATGATGAACAGAACACTCGTATTCGATATGGATGGAACAATCGCTAATCTCTACGGAGTAAACGGATGGCTCAATGACCTCCGCACAGAGTCTGACAGACCTTACAGAGTAGCAGAGCCAATGTACAAAATGGATGAACTCAATTCAATCCTTAATGAACTCAAGTCAAGAGGTTGGAAAGTAGTAGTAACCACTTGGTTAGCAAAAGACGCTACAAAAGAGTATGATAACATTGTCAGAGTAGCAAAAAAAGATTGGCTCGATTTCTTCAGATTTCCGTATGATGAACTGCACATGGTCAAGTATGGAACTACAAAAGCCAATTGCACAAGACACCATAAAGGCTTTCAGATTCTTGTCGATGACAATGAAAAAGTCAGAAATGGTTGGACACTCGGAAAGACAATAGATGCAAACAAAAACATCATTACAGAACTTCTCAAGCTGATGTAAAATCGGCTTGAGATTTTTTAATTTACCTATTGACAACTTATTAAAAATTTGCTATACTATAATTGTCAAAAGGAAAGAGAAACGAAAGGAGATACAAAATGACTAAACTGTCCTATGAAATCTACAATGTAAAAACTGATGAAGTCCTCGGAGCTTGCACCGACTACGCGGAGTGTCTGGCGCGTATGACCGCTCTGCGCGACACCGCAAGAGAAAATGGAGTGTATTGCCCTTACACTTACCGCCAGGTCTACACCCCAATCGCAAATGGTGACCCAAATGCGAGAAACTACCGCGAGTGGTACAGAAATGGGGTGCCTGCCAAAGCCTAACCCCCATACACAGAGAGCCGGAAGGCTCTTTTTTTCTTGGCGGCCGGTGCTCGATCAGCACCAGCCGTTTTTTACTTTTGGCTGACCACTCGGTAATTTTTTCCTGACCAATTGGTTAAACGGTCCGCGGCAGCCGGGTCCCGGAAACTTACCACCTGGTCAGAAAAGATCCGACTCACCGGCTGCCGCAGTCGAGTTATCCACATGTGGAAAACTATGTGGATAAATCTGTGGATAACTTTGCTTGACATTCGCATCCCCTTGTAGTACAATAAGAGAGTACTAAGGAGGATTTAATTATGAACGTAATGATTTTTGACACAGAAACCACAGACCTTAACAAGTGCTTTTGCTATAACATTGGCTTTTGTATTGTCGATACTGACAATGGCGAAACTCTTATTGCTGAAGATTATGTAGTAGAACAAGTTTGGCACAATCTGCCACTTTTTCAGACAGCGTACTACGCAGACAAGCGTCCGCTGTATGTATCAGCAATGAAAGCACGCAGAACAAAGATGAAGAAGTTCGGACAGATAACACAGCGTATGTGCAAACTGATTGAAGAGTTCAACATTGAGTATGCGTATGCGTATAACTCAAAGTTTGATGAAAAGGTATTTGATTTCAATTGTGATTGGTTCAAGTGTATCAATCCTTTTGACAATGTAGATGTCATTGACATTAGAGGACTTGTGCATCAGTTTGTAGCAGAAACATCAAGTTATCAGAATTATTGTGAAGAGCATCAGCTGTTCACAGACAGCGGAAACTATTCAACAACCGCTGAAGCACTTTTTAGATACATCACAGATGATGCTGATTTTGAAGAAGCACACACAGCACTTGCCGACTCTGTAATCGAAACAAATATCTTGTTTTTCTGTCTGGCATCTGGTGCAGTTCTCGGACAGCACTACAAAACAAAGCAGAGCATCCGCAGAAATTGCATTTACACTCTTGATGTAATTGATGGATTTACAGGGGAAATACTTCTGTCAGCACCTTATCAGAGAATAAAAATAAATAAGGGAAAAACACAGATTGTGCTTGATTAGTCAAGCACAATCGTGTATAATAACAGTGTAAGAAAAGCACTGTTTAACCGAAAGGGGGAAAGTAATGGCAGACTACAAAGTAAAGGGAAAAATCTTCACAGTAGACCCTACTGACATTCAGCAGATAATGTCAGAATTGGAAATCAAGAAAGGGGATGCTATCAGAGCCTATTTTGAAGACTTGAGCATCATCGACCCATCAGAAAAATGCGAGATTGTGGAAGTGCTTCCGCAGAAAATCAAGCGTAAATACACCAAGTCCGACAAGCCACGCAAGGCTGTTGAACGTGAACGCAAGGTTGACGCAGACAAGTTAACACTTATTCAGATTTTAGAAAAGGCTCTTGCAGATGCAAGCATCAGCACAGAACCAAGAACCAACGAAACTGATTTACATTTCAGTTTCAACGGCTCTGATTATTCGGTCAAGCTGACCAAGCACAGACCGAAAAAAAATTAGAAAAAATGCGGAAAGGGGCTTGACAAAGCCCCACCGCAAGAGTATAATCAGTATGTAAGGTGATGAGAGAGAAAAACCTCCTCCCACCTACCAAATCAATCTAAATCTTCTGTAACGAAAGGAAAGGTACTAAATATGACTAAGAGAGAAATGTTCGCACTTATCGCATCCGCACTCGCTGACAACGCTGAAGTAGTAGAGTTCTGCAATCACGAAGTAGAACTGCTTGACCGCAAGAAAGGCTACAAGTCAAGCAAGCCGTCCAAGAAGTCAATCGAGAATGAAGCCATCAAGGCTGAAATTCTCGGAGTCCTCGAAGACTCGGAAGCACCGCTGACCATCAGCGAGATTAACTCCGCACTCGGTAAGGACTTCACTTCACAGAAGACCTCGGCTCTTCTGACTCAGCTGATTAAGGCTGACAAGGTGGTTAAGACCTACGAGAAAAAGGTTGCATACTTCGGTATCGCCTAACCGACACGGGGGTTGCCCAAGGGGTGACCCCCGGTTATTTTGGTTTTTTCCTAACCACTTGGTCAGCCGATCCCTAACCGCCTGGTCAGTAAAAACCTTCGGGCGGCGCGTCCTCTGCCGGGACGCGTCGCTTTTTACTTTTTACCGAGTGTTCAGCCATTTTTGCGAAGCGTTTTGTATTTTTTTAAGTACAAAATTTTTTCCTAAAAACACTTGCATCTGTGGGGTGATGGTGCTATAATCATAATTGTCAAGGGGAAGTGAGGGAAATCACTGAGGGCGCGCTAAGTGATGTAAAAGGTCTTCACACCCTCGTTAAAAGGTAAAAGAAGTAAAAACAATACCCCTTGACAAATTTTAAAAAAGGTATTGACAGATTAATAAAAATCTGATACAATATAAATGTCAAGAGGAAAGAAAAGATTCCCATTTGACAGATAAAAAAAATCTGATACTAAATCTAAAAAAACTCTTGACAAGTTACTTAAAAGATGTTATACTTACATCATCAAAGGAAATCACTTGTTAAACGAAAGGAAAGGTACAAACACTATGACAAAGAGAGAAATGTTCGAAGTAATCGCTACTGCTATGGCTGATAATGAAGAGGTTGTAAACTTCTGCGCTCACGAGGTAGAACTCCTCGACAGGAAGAAGGGTTACAAGTCCTCGAAGCCTTCCAAGAAGTCCCTTGAGAACGAGGCTATCAAGGCTGAAATCGTCGAGGTACTCAGAGGTTCTGAAGCACCAATGACAATCAAGGAAATCAACGAGGCTCTTGACAAGGGTTTCACTTCACAGAAGGTTTCCGCACTGCTTACTCAGCTCATCAAGGCTGAAGAGGTAGTAAAGACCTACGAAAAGAAGGTTGCTTACTTCGGACTTGCGTAGTCCGAACCTTACCCAGGGGTGCTTCGGCACCCCTTGTTTTTTTTGAAAATTTTTGATACAATTAGTTTGTGAAATAACTAACGAAGAAAGGACTATCATTCCATGGATGAAACAAGAGAAGAAATGAACGTGGAAGAGGTTACTGCAGAACCTATCCCACCAATGCCACCATTTGACTTTCCTGCGGCGGCAGGTGTACAAGATCCAACCCCATCTGAAACCAATAAAAAGATTGACAAGGCTGCTGATGTTTTTGTAGCTACTGTAATAACTGTACTTCAATTACTCGCTGCGGCGGTGCTTGTCTGTTTCGGCTTTTCAGCTACTCCCGCGGTTTCATTTACCGCTTGGTCAGTATTAAAAACATTCTGTCTGCTATTGGGTATTAAATTTGTAGTTGCAGGGTACAGCACTAAAAAATTCTGATGGCGCGCAGACGCTCGGGTCTGCGCGTTTTCTATTATATCACACCCGCCACCAGTTTGTCAAGACTAATTTTTGTATTTTTAAAAAAACATAAAAAATCCCAAAATTATGTATTTTTTTAAATACAAAATTTGTATTGCAAAATAAAAAAATTTTTGCTATAATTTAATTACAAAGTAAGGAGTTGATTTTTCAAGGGTTGTAGAATGTTCTCCGATTGTACTAATCTTAGTACAATAAAATCAAAAAAATCCTTGACATTAGCACCGCAAAGTGCTATACTAATATTGTCAAGGGGAAGAAACCTTATTGAGTGACGCGTCCAATAGATAAGTACCTTCCCCAAGACAAATTAAAAAAAATTTAAAAAAGGTATTGACAAACATTAAAAAATTTGCTATAATACAAATGTAAGTTAAAGAAAACAGTTTTTCACAGAAAGAGGTGTTGTTTATGACAAAGAAGGAAATGTTCGCAGTAATCGCTAATGCTATGGCAGACAACGCAGAGGTAGTTGAGTTCTGCAATCACGAAATTGAACTGCTTTCAAGAAAGCGTTCCAAGTCCTCAAAGCCGACTCCAAAGCAGATTGAGAATGAGGGCATCAAGGAGAGAATCGTTGAGATTCTCAGTGAGTCCGAATCTCCGATGACTATCAAGGAGATAATCGAGTCGCTCGGTGAGGAACTCACTTCGCAGAGAGTGTCCGCACTTCTCACTCAGCTGATTAAGGCTGAAAGAGTCGTAAAGACTTACGAGAAGAAAGTAGCGTACTTCGGTCTCGCGTAGTCCTCAAAGGCGTGGGGAGAGCCTTAAATCTCCCCAATGGGTGTGGATGTGTAACTCAATGGTAGAGTAGTTGACTCTTAATCAAAAGGTTGTGGGTTCAAGTCCCACCGCGTCCACCAAATACATGATACATTGTTCTTTTCTTTCCTCCATGGGGATACTGACCACTTGGTTAGTATCCCCCATTTTTTATTTACCAAGTGGTTACCGATCCTTTGGTCGCACCGCGGCTGGCCGCCTCGGTGCGTTTTTTGTTTTATTCTGACCACTCGGTAATTTTTAACTTACCAATTGGTTATTAAAAACACTTCTGCCGCATCCCAAAAATCTTGTTTCAAAAAAAATACTTGATTTTTTAATAAAAATTTGATATAATTTTATTAGAAAAAATAAAGGAGGAAAAATTTTATGGTGGTAAAAGGTGTAAATATTCCAAACGAATGGATTGATAAACAATGCGAGATACTTGACATCTCCATTGATGAAGCAGTCAACATGTATCTTGCAGATGTAGGAGCAGTTGATAATGAAGAACAAAATGCCCTTGACGAAAAGGCTAAAAAAGTCAAAGTTAAACATGGCGCGGAGTCGGTTAAGGAGCGCAAGAAGGTTGAGAGAAAAAGAGAGCCAAACGAACTCAAAAGAGAAATAATTTCAATAATTGCTTCGACTCTTGAAGATTGCTACGAAGAAGAGCCATTGATAGTTGAAAACCTTAAAATCTCTAATGTAGAGAAGTACATTGATTTCTCGGTGGGTGACCGCACTTTCACAATAAATCTCGTAGAACACAGAAAACCTAAAAAATAAAGTCTCTCCTACGAGATTTTAACGTCATGAGAGAGCTGTAGTTAAGCTAAAAATGCCGATCAGCTCTCTCACGATAACTTCTAAACTTTCTTGTAAAAATCGTTGACAAGAGAGCAAAAGTATGATAATATACTATTGTAAACAAAAGGAAAACGAAAGGAGAACACAATGAATCTTTACAGAGTAGAAATGGTAGGTTACATACCTGCAGAAACAGAATTTGATGCAACCATGGAGTTCAAAGACCGCATTGGACTTGCGGAAGAGCGTTACGAAATAACAAAAGTAGAAGACACAGGCGAAGGTGTCCCAGATGAATGTAGAATTGTAGACGACTGCCCGCGCGGTGATTGGACTTGTCCGTATTTTGTGCCTAATGGTTGCACACTTGAGGATTGCCGCGAAGAGTGCGACGCATGGAATAAATAAAAAATTT
>Ga0326514_10003337_pt1 | contig 10213 bp, 7 predicted proteins | sample 3_2548_0518_D_FD_203653 | JGI IMG/M metagenome (GOLD analysis project Ga0326514, IMG submission 203653) | Bovine rumen microbial communities from UC Davis, California, United States - 3_2548_0518 | ecosystem: Host-associated > Mammals > Digestive system > Stomach > Rumen | place: USA: California... | reverse complement strand
TACTTGAGTGCACCCACTACACCACCTGCCAGACGGTTGATGAAGCCCAATGAGATGGCTTCCATGGCGTTTTCAAGCAGGATGGCCAGCTTGCCCAGCAGGAACATGGTCAGGAAGAAGAGAACCAACCACACGACAATGGAGGCCAGTGTCTCACTTTCGATGAAACCGCTGGCAAAGGGTTTGACGAATGGTGAAGCAAGATTAGCAGCAATGGCTGCCAGCACCAGTCCTGCGATACCGACAGCCTCCTTGAAGAAGCCACGGTAGAGGCCGATGCAGGCGCCAATGCCTACGATGATGAGTATGATGCGGTCAAGATCGTTGAATTCCATAATGGAAAGAGTGTTTTAGAGTTTAGCCTTGATCTCGATTTCGGTGTATGTCTCGATGAGGTCACCCTCCTGAATGTCGTCGTATCCATTGATCGAAAGACCACACTCGAAGTTGGTGCCCACCTCCTTGACATCATCCTTGAAACGCTTGAGTCCGGCGAGTTCGCCGGTGAAGATCACGATGCCGTCGCGGATGACGCGAGCCTTGTCGGTACGATGGATCTTGCCATCGCGTACGATACAGCCAGCTACTGCGCCGACCTTCGAAATCTTGAAGACAGACTTGACCTCGGCATTGCCGCAGATCTCCTCCTTGACGATAGGCTTGAGCATGCCCTCCATAGCCTCCTTGACCTCCTCGATGGCATCATAGATGATAGAGTAGGTGCGGATGTCGACGCCGTCCTGGTCGGACAGACGCTTGGCAGCCAGAGAAGGACGTACCTGGAAGCCGATGATGATGGCCTTGGAAGCGGCAGCGAGCACGACATCGCTCTCGGAGATCTGACCCACAGCCTTGTGAATGACATTGACCTGGATCTGCTCGGTAGAGAGCTTGATGAGTGAGTCGGTGAGTGCCTCGACAGAACCATCGACGTCGCCCTTGACGATGAGGTTGAGCTCCTGGAAGTTGCCCACAGCGATACGACGACCGATCTCGTCGAGGGTAAGGCGGGTCTGAGTACGCAGAGCCTGCTCACGCTGCAGACGGTCGCGCTTGTTGGCAATCTCACGAGCCTCCTGCTCAGAGTCGAGTACGCGGAACTGGTCACCTGCCGAAGGTGCACCGTTCAAGCCGAGCACCTGTACAGGAGTGGCTGGACCGGCCTGCTCGACCTTGGCACCACGTTCGTTGAAGAGCGCCTTGACACGACCATAGTGCTTACCGGCGATGATAACGTCGCCCACATGGAGTGTGCCGTTCTGGACGAGTACTGAAGCCACGTAGCCACGACCCTTGTCGAGGGTAGCCTCGATGATGGAGCCACTGGCCTGCTTGTCAGGATTGGCCTTGAGGTCGAGCAACTCAGCCTCGAGGAGCACCTTCTCAAGGAGTTCCTCCACATTGAGACCATCACGAGCCGAGATGTCCTCACTCTGGTACTTGCCGCCCCATTCCTCCACGAGGTAGTTCATGGCAGCGAGCTGCTCCTTCACCTTGTTAGGATTAGCGGTTGGCTTATCGATCTTGTTGATGGCGAATACCATTGGCACACCTGCAGCAGCAGCGTGGTTGATGGCCTCCTTGGTCTGAGGCATGACGCCGTCGTCGGCAGCGATGATGATGATGGCAATGTCGGTCATCTTGGCACCACGGGCACGCATAGCGGTGAACGCCTCGTGACCAGGGGTATCGAGGAAGGTGACGTGACGACCATCCTTGAGCTGCACGTTGTAGGCACCGATGTGCTGGGTGATACCACCCGCCTCACCTGCGATGACGTTGGTCTTGCGGATGTAGTCGAGGAGCTTGGTCTTACCGTGGTCGACGTGACCCATCACAGTGATGATAGGTGGACGAGACTGGAGATCCTCCTCCCTGTCGGCCTCCTGCTCAAGTTCTGCCTCTACCTCCTCGCTGACATACTGGGTTTCGAAACCGAACTCATCGGCAACGAGGTTGATGGTCTCGGCATCGAGACGCTGGTTGATGCTGACCATGAGGCCGAGCTGCATACAGGTCATGATGACCTTGGTGACAGGCACATTCATCATGGTAGCGAGGTCATTGGCAGTCACGTACTCGGTGAGCTTCAATACCTTTGATTCAGCTGCCTCCTCGGCTGCCTCTTCAGCTGCACGTTCAGCAGCGGCATTGCGCTTGTCCTTACGATACTTGATGGACTTCTTGTCAGGCTTGTTGGTAAGACGTGCCAGGGTATCCTTTACCTGTCTCTGTACATCTTCCTCATTGATCTCCTGCTTGTAGGCATTGTTGCCCTTCTTCTTGTCCTTGCCCTGGTGGCGACCACGGCCATCGGAATTCTGCTGGTCCTTGCGGTCACGACGTTCCTGACCCTTGGCATCACGAGCCTTACCGCGGTTGATCTCCTCGTTGATGTCGACCTTCTGGGCACCGTGCTGACGACGGCTGCCACGGCCTTCCTCGCTGCCGCCACCGCGGTTCTGGTTATTGTTCTGGTTCTTCTGTTCGCGCTCCTTCTTGCGCTCCTCCTTGGTCTTCTTCTTAGGACGAGTGGTCTGATTGAGGGAGTCGAGGTTGATGGTACCCAGGACAGTGATCTGCGGAGTCTCGGTGTGGTTGAGACGGAATACCTCGCCATTGCGTGCCTCGGCTGGCAATGGTTCGTCGTTGATGCGGTCCTTGCTGCGCTCACCCCAGATGGACTGGTTAGGCTTCTTGTCAGCAGGAGCCTCGGCCTTCTTGGGTTCCTGAGCCTTTGGCTTGGGAGTCTCGGCCTTCTTAGGCTCTTCGGCCTTTGGCTTAGGAGCCTCTGCAGGCTTCTTGGCTTCGGGCTTGGGTGCCTCGGTCTTCTTAGGTTCCTCAGCCTTTGGCTTTGGTGTCTCGACAGGTTTCTTGGCCTCAGGTTTTGGAGCCTCTTTCTTAGGCTCGGGCTTTGGAGCCACAGGGTTGTTCTGAGCATCCAGGTCGATATGACCAAGGATCTTTACGCCGGTCTGCTTCATCTTCTCTTCGGTAACAGTCTTGGCTACAGACGAAGGAGCTGCAGGCTGAGGCTTGGGAGCGGGCTGCTGCTTGGTCTGAGGGATGCCGTTGTTGACAGCATTGATCTGACGAGTCTCCTCCTTGATCTTGTCACGGGTGAGCATACGCTCCTGGCGTTCGCGCTCAGAAGCCTCCTTGACGGATTTATCCTTATTGAATTCCTTACTTAATAACTCGTATAGGCGGTCTTCGACCTGGCTCATCGGTCCCCACTTCATGTTGGGGTCTCCACCCTTCTTTTCGAGAAACTCGACGAGGGTTTGGATTCCGACGTTAAAATCTTTAGCAATCTTACTTAAACGCATTCAAATATAGGGTTTTAATGGTTAACTATTCTGCCTCAGGAGCATCGTTCTCCTCATCGGCCTCAGGCTCATCAGTCTCGGCATCCAACTCCTTGGAGAGGATGGCACGAACATCTTCGACGGTCTCGTCCTCGAGGTCAGCCTTGTCGGCGACAAGCTTAGGATCAGCATCGAGCACAGCCTTGGCAGTAGCCAGACCAATGCCCTTGAGCGCCTGGATGACCCATGGCTCGATAGCGTCAGAGAAGTCGTCGAGGAAGATGTCATCGCTGTCACCTTCACGGTAAACGTCGATCTGATAGCCTGTAAGCAGGCAGGCAAGCTTAATGTTGGCGCCGTTCTTGCCGATAGCGAGAGAAACTTCTTCGGGGCGCATAAATACTTCAGCGGTCTTGTTCTCCTCATTGACATGGATCTGAGAGATGGAAGCTGGAGAGAGAGCACGCTGGATAAACAGACTTGGATTGGTGGTGTATGGGATCACGTCAAGGTTCTCGCCACGGAGCTCACGAACGATGCCATGGATACGACCGCCCTTGACACCGACGCAAGCACCTACTGGATCGATGCGGTCGTCGTTGGTCTCGACGGCAATCTTGGCACGCTCGCCAGGGAGACGTACAATCTTGACGATACGGATGGTACCATCGGCTACCTCAGGGATCTCCTGCTCCATAAGGTGCTGGAGGAAGATAGGAGCGGTACGAGAGAGAATGATCTTTGGGTTGTTGTTGGTGTTGTCAACACGGAGGACGACGGCACGCACCTGATCGTTCTTGCGGAAGTTGTCACCAGGGATTTGCTCGCTGCGTGGCAGAGAGAGTTCGTTGCCGTCCTCGTCGACCATGAGCATCTCGCGCTTCCAGATCTGGTAAACCTCGGCAGTGGTGATGCGGCCGATGAGGTCCTTGTACTTGTTGTAGAGCACATCCTTCTGCAGCTCGAGGATCTTGGCAGCCAAGGTCTGACGCAGGTTGAGGATGGCACGACGACCGAACTTCTCGAAGTGTACCTCCTCGGTGAAGTCCTCGCCGATCTCGATGTCGTCGACGGTCTTGCGAGCCTCGCTGAGTGCCACCTGGAGATTAGGGTTGGTGAGGTCCTCGTCTGCAACGACCTCACGGTTCTTATAAATCTCGAAGTCACCCTTGTCAGGATTGATAATGATATCGAAGTTCTCATCGGTCTCGAACATCTTAGCCAATACTGAACGGAATGAATCCTCGAGTACGCTGATCATTGTGGAGCGGTCAATGTTCTTAAGCTCCTTGAATTCCTGGAAGGTATCTACCATTGAGATTACTTCCTCTTTCTGTCTTGCCATTTCTTGATTTTATTATTTTTAATATTAATTATTTTCGTCAGAAGTTGTAGTAGATGCGATTCACATCCTTGTGGCTGAGGTGCTCATTGTGCTCCACCTCCTGCTTCTTCTTGCTCTGCTTTCCTGTCACGGGATCGGTAACCTTCTCCATCGTGGTCCAGGTGAGGTCGAATCCTTCGTCGTCAGCAGCGCCCAGGATGCCGCGCAGCTTGCGGCCATCGCGCATGAGTACTTCCATGGTCTCGCCTTCGAACTTGGCATATTGGCGCAGGGTCTTGAGGGGAGCGGTGAGACCGGCAGAACCGACCTCGAGTTCAAAGTCCTCCTTATCCCTGTCCATGTGTTCATCAATATACTGGCTGAGTGCCACGCACTCGTCGATGTCTATCGCCTCGTCGTTGTCGAGGGTGACTACAATCTTGTTGTCGCTGCTTACCGTCACGTCGATGAGGAAGCTTTCGCTGTCGGTGGCCAGAAGGAACTGGTCCACAAGGTCAATGATTTCCTGCTTTTGGATCATGAATGTGATAATGTTATAATAGAGAAGAGGGAACCGAAATCTCGGTCCTCTCTTCCGTTTTTGCGGTGCAAATATACCTATAATATTTTAAACACGCAAGAAAATTCGAAAAAAATTTCACATTTTTTGTCATTTTTCCCCATTTGCTATACTGGAGATGTCAAAATACGTTGCATTTATGCACGCAATCAGATGATTCGCAACGAATTGAAATTGAGGACTCGAGCCAATTTCCGAAACCTCGTTTTGAACAATCAGACGATGTGCGATTTGGAGCAGTCGGGCGAAGGGAATCAGGGGTTTATAATCGGCGTTGGAGTAGAGGAAATACCTTGAGAAGGCAGGATGTGGAATAAAAATAGTTACAATACCTAAAAGTCGGGTTTTTCGAAGAGCCGGAATCCCGAATCACCATCCGGAGGACTTTGTCATTGGTCTGATTTTGATGATAATTTTGACATTTTTTAAAATAATCGTATCCTTCGGCACGTGTGTAGCACAAGCCTTAAACCTTATTAATCAGCGTTATGCAGCATTCGTCAATGAGGAAGTTTCCGGCCCATAATCACTTTTGGGTATTGCAGGAATCATCTAAACCGCGTATCTTTGCACCCGCAAAAAAGGGTATTACATATTTTACGCAATATTATGACAAAGAAAATTGTTGGGATGCTTGCAGCCTTGGCCATGATTAGTTGTGGACAGGGCTATGCTCAAGAGCAGAATGCCGTCGATTCGCTGAAGGCCCGCATCGCTGAACTTGAGAAACGTACAGCACGTATTGAGAATTTCCATCGTCGTTTTACTATCGGTGGATATGGAGAGGCTGTGATGAGCCGAATGTTCTATAGTGACAACTACAAGCGTTACACCAATGCAGACCTCTATAAGGATGATGATGGTTTTGGTCAGTTTGATCTTCCTCATGTTGTGATTTATATGGGTTACGATTTCGGTCATGGCTGGACCATGGGCACCGAGATCGAGTTTGAGCATGGTGGCACTGAGTCTGCTGTCGAAATCGAAGAAGAGGAGACTGGCGAATACGAGACAGAGGTGGAACGTGGTGGCGAGGTAGCACTCGAACAATTCTGGCTTCAGAAGAGCTGGGGCAAGGGATTGAATCTGCGTATGGGTCATATCATTGTCCCTGTAGGCAGTACCAACCAGCACCACATGCCAAATGAGTTCTTCACCGTGTATCGTCCTGAAGGCGAGAACACTATCATGCCTTGTACGTGGCATCAGACAGGTATCAGCCTGTGGGGCCGTGTCCAGGATTGGCGTTATGAGTTGCAGTTCCTTCCAGGCCTTGAAGCAGACCTCTTCGGTGCCAAGAACTGGGTACATGGAGGCAGTGCCAGTCCTTACGAATTTGACATTGCCAACGGATATGCCAGTGCAATGCGTGTCGACAATTATTCCATCCCGGGCTTGCGTATCGGACTCAGTGGTTACTATGGCAAGTGCGGTATCAATTCGTTGAAGGATTACAAGTATTCGGATGCCGATGCAAATGGCCATCTCCTGATCGGCGCTTTCGACTTCCATTATGATGCCCACAATTGGGTATTGCGTGGCAATTTTGACTATGGTCACCTCTCTGATTCAGAGGCAATCACCCGTCTCAACAAGACGTTGGGCAACAACTCTGTATCCCCTCAGACTTCGGTAGCCAGTGATGCTATCGCAGTAGGTGTGGAGGCAGGTTATGATATCTTCTCTCAGGTAGCCAAGGCTCGTGAGGCCAATCAGAAGCTTTATGTCTTCGGACGCTATGACTACTACGATTCGATGTTCAAGACCGAAGGCAAGGTAGTGGACAATCCATGCTGGGGCCGTCAGAAGGTCACCGTAGGTCTCAATTATCATCCTATCGAGGCGATTATCATCAAGGGCGAATATTCCTATCGTCTCTTCAAGAGTCAGTTCAATGACGAGCCTACCCTTAGCTTGGGCATCTGCTATAGTGGATTCTTCCGTTAAGGGTTGGATGAGGTGTATAGACAATCTAGACTGTATAGATGATCTAGATGATCTAGATGATCTAGACTATCTAGATGTTCTAGAAAAAAAGAATGACGAGTATATAATTAAATACACAAACAATTATTAAAAAAAAGTATGAAGAAAATTTTCAAGTATGCGCTTATGGCAGCAGCTGCCATTTGTGTTAGTGGAAGCATGGTGAGCTGTGATGACGACGATGACAACGATGGTGGTTCATCTGATTCTGTGGATGCTACCCAGCAGGCTATCATCTCTGATTATGTCAATAACATTGTAATCCCCACCTACAAGAGCCTTGCAGACAATGCAATTGCCTTGGCTGAGGCATGTGAGGACCTTTCGACCCAGGCTAAGGTTGACGCAGCTTGTGCAAGCTGGATTGAGGCACGTAAGTATTGGGAGCGTTCAGAGGCTTTCCTTTATGGTGCTGCTGCTGACTACAACATTGACCCACACATTGACTCATGGCCCCTTGACCTGGCTCAGCTCGCTGAGGTGCTCAAGGCCGGTAACATCGAGGATCGTATCGATGCAGGTACTGCAGGCTACGGTTTGCTCGGATTCCATGCTGTAGAGTATGTCCTCTTCCTCGATGGTTCACAGGGTGACGCTTCCAATCGTAACCAGCCTGTAGCCAACATCACCGAGGCCATGGCAGACTTTGCAGAGGCCGTTTCTGAGGATATGCGTGACCAGTGTGTCCTCCTTGAGGCAGCTTGGGCAGGCCTGGATAAGGTATCTGCTGCCAAGCAGGCTATCCTTGAGGATGCTGAGCTTGAGCCATCACTCAACTATGGTGAGCTCCTGATCAATGCAGGTCTTGCAGGCAACACCAAGTACAAGACTCAGGCTGCTGCCTTCGAGGAGATTATCGTAGGTGCTTCTGACATTGCTAATGAGGTTGGCAATACCAAGATTTCTGACCCAATGGATTCTCACCAGTGGAGCGACGTAGAGTCTCCTCACTCCTGGAATTCAGTAACAGACTTCGAGGACAATATCGTATCTGTTCGTAATGCTTATCTTGGCAGCCTTGATGGCACTCGTTCTGCTTCATCTGTTTCGGCACATGTTGCTTCAAAGAACAAGACCGTTGATGCCAATGTACAGGCAAAGATTGCTGCTGCCATCACTGCTATCCAGGCTATGCCACGTCCATTCCGTAACTATATCGATGGTACAGATGCTGCTGCAACAGCTCTTATCCAGGCAGCCGTTGCTGCATGCAATGATCTCGTTGATGCCCTTGACGATGCTCAGGAGGTCGTAACCGAATAATTAATATTACACTTAGACTATTATGAAAAAATATATCCTGGGTCTGGGCGTAACCCTAATCGCCCTCTCATTTACAGCTTGTAGCGATGACGATGACAACAATGATAACAATGGTGCCACTGTCGTTGACGATGAGTCTGTGAAGGAGCAGTATTACTCAGGAGGAGAACTTGGTACCAGCTTTATCAGTACCTCTAAAGCCTACGAGCAGCCTACTCCTGCTGTCGAGAATAGTGGTATGTTCCTTGCCTTTAACCGTGGTGAAAAGATGTTCGAGGAAATGTTCACTGCCAATACCAATGGTGGTGAGCGTGAGGGTCTCGGTCCCCTCTATGTGCGTTCATCCTGTCTGCATTGTCACCCAGGCTATGGTCATGGCAAGACCCAGCCTGAAGGTACATTCAATACTACCGATGTCGGCAACGGTTATCTGCTCGTAGTCTATAATCCAGAGAACAATGCGTACGTTTCATGGCTTGCAGGTATGCCACAGAGCCATGCCATCGCACCATTCAAGGATCCACTTGACGACTCACAGATCACTATCAAGTGGGAGCAGTATACTGATGAGTGGGGCAATAAGTTCCCTGATGGCGAGACCTACAGCCTCGTCTATCCTGAGGTAAACATTCCACGTAGTGCAGTCTATGTCATCAACCAGGGTTATGAGGATGCTACTACTTCAAATTATGAGGTACGCCTCGAGAATACCATTGGTATCTATGGTACCGGTATCACTGATGCTATTCCTGATGACTCAATCACCGCACAGTGGAAGCGTGAGGAGGCAGCCTACAATGCCGGTTACCTGAAGCATTGGAACAGTGGCTGGTTTGAGAATGGCGAGTGGAAGACCGCTTACAGCAACTCTCGCCAGGGTGACGGCACCAAGTATGTGCGCCGCTATACCTACGCTATGTCTCGTGGTCCAATCCTTGATGCAGCAGGTGCCAATGCTATCTGGAACATCACCAACGTAACCCGTTCGGACCGCAGGTATCACTACCTTGACCTCAATGGCAAGATTTATGCTACCTATGCTTCGAAGGATCCAGAGGTACAGGCAGGTTTCGCTGAGTATATCAGCAAGATCTCCAATGCAGAGGAGCATCCTGAGTGGTTCACTGACGATGTAGAGGCTAATATCTTCAACTACCTCACTTCTGCCAATCTTCCTGTTGAAATGTCGGATGATGACTACATCAACTTCATGGTATGGCATCGTGGTCTGGCAGTTCCAGCAGCCCGTAACATTGATAACGTAACCATCCAGCATGGCAAGCAGCTCTTTGAGCAGATTGGTTGCGCTTCCTGCCACCGTCCAAGCTGGACCACTGGTGCTGACAAGGTTCAGGATCCTAACAACTTCAAGGTTGTTGACCAGACAAGCGCCAACTACGGCAAGCTCCTGACAGAGCTGATGCCACGTTATCCGAACCAGAAGATCTGGCCTTACACTGACTTTGTGCAGCACAAGCTGATGATGAAGAATGATATCCGTACAGGTTGGTGCCGCACTACACCACTCTGGGGCCGTGGACTTCACCAGATCTGTACAGGTGCAGCTACTTCTGATCGTTTGCATGACGGTCGTGCACGCACTGTCATCGAGTCTATCATGTGGCATGGCTCAGCAGAGTCAGACGCTCGTAGTACTGTCGAGAAGTTCCGCGCACTCTCGAAGGAAGATCGCGATGCTATCGTCGAATTCATTGATGCTATCTGATTCTCTAGTCGGTCTAGAATCTCTAG
>Ga0326514_10003332_pt1 | contig 10220 bp, 10 predicted proteins | sample 3_2548_0518_D_FD_203653 | JGI IMG/M metagenome (GOLD analysis project Ga0326514, IMG submission 203653) | Bovine rumen microbial communities from UC Davis, California, United States - 3_2548_0518 | ecosystem: Host-associated > Mammals > Digestive system > Stomach > Rumen | place: USA... | reverse complement strand
ATTCCAATGATGAACATATTAAATGGAGGAAAGCATTCTGATAATAATATTAGTATTCAAGAGTTTATGATTGTACCAGTAGGAGATATAACTTTTGCAGAAAGGATGAAAAGAGGAGTAGAGGTTTATCATACATTAAAAAAAGTTTTAAAAGATAAAGGCTTTAGTGTTGGTGTTGGAGACGAAGGTGGATTTGCACCAAATTTAGAAAATGAAGAACAAGCATTAGATGTTATAATAGAAGCTATAAAAAAAGCAGGGTATGAACCAGGAAAAGATATTATGCTAGCTTTAGATATAGCAAGTACAGAAATGTATGATGAAGCTAAAAAAATAAATAAAACAGGATATTATTTCTGGAAAACAGATAACTTTAAAACTAACGAAGAAATGATAGAATACATTATAAATTTATGTAATAAATACCCAATATTTTCAATTGAAGATGGTTTAGCAGAAGATGATTGGGAAAGTTGGAAAATACTTACTGATAAAATAGGAGATAAAGTCCAATTAGTTGGAGATGATTTGTTTGTTACTAATAAATCTAGATTATATAGAGGAATTGAAAAAAAGGTGGCAAACAGTATATTAATAAAACCTAATCAAATAGGAACATTAACAGAAACATTAGATACTATTGCAATTGCTAAGAAAAATGGATATACAACAGTAATATCACATAGATCAGGTGAAACAGAGGATACAACAATTGCTGATATTGCAGTAGCTGTAAATGCTGGACAAATAAAAACAGGAGCACCTTGTAGAACTGATAGAGTTGCAAAATATAATAGATTGTTAACTATAGAAGATAAATTGTAAAAAAATTCATGGGGCAAACCCATGAATTTTTTTATTTGTTTTTCTTATCATCCTTTAAAACTTCTTTAATTGCACCTAATGAACTTAATGCGCTTGTTGCTTCAAAAGGAATAAATACTTTATTAGCTTCACCATCAGCAACTTTTTCTAATGCTTCTAAAGATTTTAATTGAACTAATTTATCATTAGGATCTGCTTGTTTCATTGCATCATAAACCATTTGAATTTCTTTAGCTTTAGCTTCAGCAACTTCTTTAATAGCTTGAGCCTCACCGGCTGCTCTTCTTATTTGAGCTTCCTTATCAGCCTCAGCTTCTAAGATAGCAGCTTGTTTTTTACCTTCAGCTATTGTAATTGCAGATTGTCTTTGAGCTTCAGATTCAAGGATTAAAGCTCTCTTATTTCTTTCTGCATTCATTTCTTTTTCCATGGCATCTCTGATATCAGCAGGTGGTGTAATATCTTTTATTTCAACACGGTCGATTTTACATCCCCATCTATCTGTTGCTTCATCTAAAACAACTCTTAATTTAGTATTGATTCCATCTCTTGAACTAAATGTTTCATCTAAGTCCATTTTACCAATAATATCACGAATTGTTGTTATTGCTAAATATTCAATACCTTTCTTTAAGCTTTGAATTTCATAAACTGCTTTTGCAGGATCTGTTATTTGATAAAACACAACTGTATCAATTGTGATTGTAACATTATCTTTTGTAATAACTCCTTGAGGTGGTATATCCATTGTTTGTTGTTTTAAGCTAACAACACTTCTAACATGATCTAAGAAAGGTATAATAATTGTAAGACCAGCATCAGCTACCTTATAAAATTTACCTAATCTTTCAATAATATAAACCTCAGATTGTTTAACGATTTTAATTGACATTGCTGCTATTACTAAAATAATAACAAGTAATACTATTAAAAACCACATAATAAACTCCTCCTTTTATTTGTTTAATTTATATAAAATTAAAAAATAAAAAACATAATTAAATTTTGGTTACAACTGCTTTAACACCTTTAATTTTTATAATTCTAACTTTAGAACCTTCTGGTATAACTAAAGTTGGATTTTCTGTAATTGCAGTCCAAGTTTCTCCATCTACTTTTATTTGACCTGTAGATTTAGAACTATTAATTTCTTGTATTACAATTCCGATTTTGTCTGTAAGTGAATATACATTACTTCTTAAAGGATTTGGAATATCAAAATGTTTTACAAAAGGTTTGGTTGCAAATATTAAAATAGTAGAAGTTACAATAAATACAGAAGTTTGAATAAATATACTATCTGTAAAAAAGCTTACAATCATTGCAATTAAAGCACCAATTGAAAACCAGAATACTAAGAATCCTACTGTAAAAAACTCAATTATAATTGCTAGTCCTGAAATAATAAGCCATATATACCACATTTTAATAATTCCTCCTTATTAACCAACTACCTATATTATAACATATTTTGAAAGAAAAGGAAATATGTTAACTAAAAAATAATAAAATCTTTATAACTATGTATTTTTCAAGGAATTAAGATTATGATTATTATAAAATTAAAATAAAATAAAAAAATTTTTTTATATTTTATAAAGTGTGAATATGATAGATATTAGAAGAATAATGGAGCATTTTTAAGATATATGAAAAATGATTTACAAAAAATGTAAAACAATAAGTTAATATTAAACTAAATTGATATAGACATACCAATATTTACATTGTATAATGCCTACAGTTATAAAGGTTGAAATAAAATGAAAAGGAGGAAAATTTATGAACGAAATGTTAGAGAAAATCCTAAATGAAGTTCAGGGATTAAAAAAAGAAATGAACTTAAGATTTAAAGAACAAGATGAGAGGATAGAGGCAAGATTCAAAGAACAAGATGAGAGGATAGAGGCAAGATTCAAAGAGCAAGATGAAAGAATTGAAAGCAGATTAAAACAACAAGATGATAGAATATCAGCAGAATTTAAAATTATTTATGAGAAATTTGATACTCAAACAAAAGAAATTGCACAAGAATTAAGAACTATGGCAGATTTTATTTATGAAAGAGATAAAAAATTAATCAAAGGATTAGAAAAGAAAATTGACCAAGAAATAGAATACAATAAAGCCGCACATGAGGTATATGATGCTAGATTTCGTAAATTAGAATTAGGACAAGCAAGTTTAGAAGCAAGAGTTACTGAGTTAGAAAGAGTAAGAAAAGTTAGTTAAATTGAATAAATATAAAGAAAATGTACATACCTATAATATAGAAGGTATGTATTTTTTATATTTGAAAAGGGGTTAGAATAGAAATGAATAAAGATAAAAGAGAAAAAGAAGATGCAACTAAATATGGCGAATTTGTTTCATCATATTTTGGTTGGGTATCTCCAGAAACACAAAAAGATAGAGGAGAAGAATTAGAAAAGATCACAAAAAAAGAAGAAAAAAATAAAAATAATTAGAAAAAGAGAGATAATATAAGAAAAAATATTTAAAAATAATTATAAAAGTCAGAAAAGGTCAAAAAACGACTTTGAAAAATAAAATAAAGGTAGTATAATAATATTGTAAGTCAAAGAAAGTCAAAATCAGAAAAGAGGAATATATTATGAGAATGTCAGATATAATAGAAGAATTTATAAAAGATTTATTTGATGATGAAAATGAAGCTATTGAAATTCAAAGAAACGAATTAGCAGAACATTTTAATTGTGTACCATCACAAATTAATTATGTAATATCAACAAGATTTAAACCATCACAAGGATATTATGTTGAAAGTAGAAGAGGTGGTGGAGGCCATATAACAATAAAGAAAGTGAATAATACAAAAGATGATTATATTATGCACATTATTAATAATATAGGTCAAAATCTAACATCAAACGAAGTAGATATATTAATAAGTGATTTTCTTTCATATAATATAATTGAAAAAAAAGAAGCAAAGCTACTAAAAGTAGCAACTAGTGACAATGTACTTGGCTTACCAAAGGATATAAAAGATGAAGTAAGGGCTAGAATTTTTAAAAACATGCTACTAAATTTAGAATAATATAAAAATAAAGGAGGAGATTATTATGTTGTGTGATAACTGTGGAAAAAGAGAAGCTAATGTAAGATATTCAGAAAATATAAACGGAAGAAAAAAAGAATTAAATTTATGTGAGGAGTGTAGTCATAAATTAGGAATAGGTCAAATGGACTTTAGCATGCCAATTGATTTTTCAAACTTTTTTGAAGGATTTATGGATAACTTTGGAAGTAATGAATTTATGCCAATGTTAAGTGATTTAAAAACATTAAGATGTAATAGTTGTGGATATACATTTGATGATATTGCAAATACAGGAAGATTAGGATGTAAAGATTGCTATTCAGTATTTGAAGATAGATTAGATCCAATTATAAAAAGAATTCAAGGTTCAAATAAACATGTTGGAAGAATAGGAAAAATAATAGATAGCAAGATTGAAAATAAAGAAGCTGTAAAAGAAGAAAGTAAAGAGACTGTATCAGAAAAAGAAAAATTGGAAAATGAATTAAAAGAGGCTATAAAAGATGAAAGATATGAGGATGCTGCTAAGATTAGAGATGAAATAAAGAAGTTAGATTAGGTTCAAAAATAATTGCGTTTTGGCTGTGTTAAACTGCATTCGAAAATCCTGCGACGTGCAAAAAGCACGCCTCGGATTCTTCTCACTTGTTTGCCTTGCCAAAAGCACAATTCTTTTTCAAACCTAGTTATATTAATTAATAGAAAGGGATGAAATCATGAATTGGTATTTACAAAGTACAGATAATAGTGATGTTGTAAAAAGTACTAGAATAAGTTTTTTACGTAATATAGGTGAATTTAAATTTAATTTAGAGAAAAAAGATGAAATTGAAAAGTTAGAAAATAAAATAAAAGACAATTTGTTTTCTATTGGATATGGATTAAAATTTTTAAAACTGAAAGATATGGATGAAATAACAAGAAGAAGCTTAGTTGAAAATAATCTAATTACTCCAGAATTTGCTTTTAAAAAGGTAGATACAGGAAGTATTTTAATAAATGATGATGAAAATATTTGTATTATGATAGGGGGAAAAGACCATTTAAATATACAAGTATTTAGCGCTGGATTAGATTTAGAAAATACATTAAACTTAGCAATTGAGATAGATGAAAAAATTGGAGATGCTTTAGGGTATGCGATAAGTAAAAAGTATGGATATTTAACATCATCTCCAAGTGACTTAGGAACAGGTTTAAAAGCATCAGTTATTGTATATTTGCCAGCACTTTCAAAAACTAGAAACACAAGAAAAATATTTGATGCAATTAGTTCATTTGGTATGAGTGTTAGAGGAATAAATAATGATAATAATCAAAACCAAGGTTACATTTATAAAATATCAAATAAACAAACATTAGGAATAACAGAAAATGAAATTATTAAAAATTTAAAAGTTATTACAAATACTGTAATAGAACAAGAAAGACAAGCAAGAAAATTACTTACTAAAGATTTAATTGATTTAGAAGATGAAATTTGTAGAAGTTACGGTATATTTACAAATGCTAGAAAAATATCTTATGATGAATCAATTAATTTATTGTCTAATATAAAATTAGGAGTTGATTTAGGAATTCTAGATAATATAACAGATATGCAAGTTCAAAAATTATATTTATATACCAAACCTGCAAATCTTCAAAAATATTTAGGAGAAAAAATAGAGAGGATGGATATAGATATAAAAAGAGCTGAAGTTATTAAGCAAATTATTAATGAAAAATAAAATGAAAGGATGTGATATTTATGACATATAAGTTTACAAATAGAGCTAAAAAAGCAATTGAGATTGCAAATGATTGTGCAATTGAATTAGGACATAATTATATAGGAACAGAACATATTTTATATGGATTGGCTAAAGAAGGAAACGGAGTTGCCTCTAAAGTTATTGAAAATCAATCAATAACTCCTGACATGATTATTGATAAAATTGTTGAGTTAATTGGAAATGAAGCTCCTATTGAAGATACATTAGGATTTACTCCAAGAACTAAAAGAGTGATTGAAAATGCTTTTATTGAATCAAGAAAACTTGGCTACAATTATATAGGAACTGAGCATTTATTAATAGGAATATTAAGGGAAGGAGATAGTATTGCAGCAAGGATATTACTAGAGTTAAATACTAATATTCCAAAATTATATAATGAAATAGTAAAAGTAATAAATGAAGGCGAAGATTATTCTAAAGATGATAAAAACAGTAGAAGCGGTGAAAGAAGAAATGGTAGTTATAATTCAACACCAACACTAAACCAATTTGGAGAGGATTTAACTAAAAAAGCAGAAGAAGGAAAGCTTGATCCTGTAATTGGAAGAAAAGAAGAGATTGAAAGAGTTATTCAAATTTTATCTAGAAGAACAAAAAATAATCCTTGTTTAATTGGTGAACCAGGTGTTGGTAAAACAGCTGCTGTAGAAGGTTTAGCTCAAAAAATTGCAACTGGAGATGTTCCAGAAATATTAAAAGATAAAAGAGTTGTAACAATGGATATTTCAGGTATGGTTGCAGGAAGTAAATATAGAGGCGATTTTGAGGAAAGAATTAAAAAAGCATTAAATGAAGTTAAAAAAGCAGGAGATATAATTCTTTTTATTGATGAAATACACACAATAGTTGGAGCAGGTGCAGCAGAAGGTGCAATTGATGCTGCAAATATTTTAAAACCATTGCTTGCTAGAGGTGAAATTCAATTAATTGGAGCGACTACTTTAAATGAATATAGAAAATATATTGAAAAAGATAGTGCGCTGGAAAGAAGATTTAGCCCTGTTACTGTAAATGAACCTTCAGAAAGAGATACAATTAAAATCTTACAAGGAATTAGGGACAAATATGAAGCTCATCATGGTGTGAAAATATCAGATGAAGCAATAGAAGCAGCTGTTAAAATGTCTACAAGATATATTAATGATAGATATTTGCCAGATAAAGCAATTGATTTAATCGACGAAGCGGCTTCTCGTGCTAAGCTAAAAACTTATACAGAGCCAGATACTTTAAAACAATTAGAAGAAGAATTAGAACAAGTGGGAAAAGATAAAGAAGAAGCTGTTAGAATTCAAAAGTTTGAAAAAGCAGCATCTTTAAGAGATAAACAGAAAGAATTAAAAGAGAAATATGAAAAAGAACAAAAAAAATGGAAAAATAAAAATAATAAAGAAGTAACAAATATTACTGAGGAAAATATTGCTGAAGTAATAGCGAGTTGGACAGGAATTCCTGCAAAAAAAATAACAGAGGATGAAAATGAAAAATTAAAAAATCTTGAAAAAAATCTACATGAAAGAGTTATAGGACAAAATGAAGCAGTAGAAGCAGTAGCAAAAGCAATAAGAAGAGGAAGAGTTGGGTTAAAAGATCCGAAACGTCCAATAGGTTCATTCTTATTTTTAGGTCCGACTGGTGTTGGTAAAACCGAGTTATCAAAAGCATTAGCAGAAAGTCTATTTGGAGATGAAAATGCTATGATAAGAGTTGACATGTCAGAATATATGGAACCACACTCAGTATCTAAATTAATAGGTTCTCCTCCAGGTTATGTAGGTTTTGATGAAGGTGGACAATTAACTGAAAAAATAAGAAGAAAACCATATTCAGTAATATTATTTGATGAAATTGAAAAAGCTCATCCTGATGTTATGAATATGTTACTTCAAATATTAGAAGATGGAAGACTTACAGACTCACAAGGAAGAACAGTTAACTTTAAAAACACAGTTATAATTATGACTTCAAATATTGGAGCAAGATTAATAACTGACAAGAAAACCTTAGGGTTTAGCAAAGACAAAACAGCAGATGAAAACATTCAGAAAGAATATGAAGAAACTAAAAAAGAAGTAATGGAAACCTTAAAAAAAGAGCTAAGACCAGAGTTTATAAATCGTATAGATGAAATAATAGTATTCCATAAATTAACTGATACGGAAATTAATCAAATTATAGATATTATGCTAAATGAAGTAACAAAAAGGTTAGAAAGCCAAAAAATAAAAATAGAACTTGAGCCTGAAGTTAAAGAATTAATAGCAAGCAAAGGAATTGACAAAAACTTTGGTGCAAGACCACTTAGAAGAACTATTCAAAATATTTTAGAAGATAAACTTGCAGGAGAAATATTAGATGGGAAATTAAAGAAAAATAAAACTTCTAAAATAGGTGTAGAAAATGGTGAAATAACAGTAAAATAACCTTTTGGGCAGGCCTTATAATAAAGACCTGCCCATCTCAAATTTAAATTATATTTTATTTTTATTACTTGATTTCATATAAGAATTAGTAGTATTCAAAATTTTATATGTAAATTCATCAGAACTTTTATTTAAAATTCTATTTATTTTCTTAATTGTTTTATTATCTTCAGCTTTATTTCCAAAAAGAATGTAGTCAGTAGTTGTTCCAGTAAATTTAACAATACGACACAATGTTTTTAAACTTAAAGAACGTTCACCTCGTTCTATTTGACCTAAAAACACATCTGAGATATCAACCATTTCAGCAAATATTTCTCTACTCATTTTTAATTCTTTTCTTAAATTTCTTATTCTTTCTCCAACTTCTATGTTATTTGGTAAATCTTTTTCCATATTTGATATCATTCCTTCCTCAAGTTAAAATAATTATATAACAATACATTTAAAAATCTAACATGATTTAAGAAGAAATAAAATATATGCCAAAAGCATATAAAAAATAGTTTGATTAATTAGTTTACAAAATGATAAAAAAGTGATAATATAGACCACATAAAATAATAAAGGTGAGGTTATGTTAGAAAAAATAAATTCAGCCGAGGATGTAAAAAAATTAAATATAGAAGAACAAAATAAATTAGCTGAAGAAATAAGAAAATATATATTAGAAGTAGTATCTAAAAATGGTGGACATTTAGCATCTAACTTAGGAGTTGTAGAATTAACAATTGCTTTACATACAGTTTTTGATTTGCCAAAAGATAAAATAGTATGGGATGTTGGTCATCAAACTTACGTACATAAAATTATTACAGGCAGGAGAGAACAGTTAAAAACATTAAGACAACTAAATGGAATATCAGGATTTCCAAAAACTGATGAATCAAAAACTGATTGTTTTAATACTGGACATAGTAGTACATCTATATCTGCAGCACTTGGAATAGCAAGAGCAAGAGATATAAAAGGTGAAGATAATAATGTGATTGCTGTAATTGGTGATGGTGCATTAACAGGAGGAATGGCCCTAGAAGCTTTAAATGATGCAGGTTTTAGTCAAACAAGATTAACTGTAATACTAAATGATAATGAAATGAGTATATCTAAAAATATTGGTGGAATTAGTATGCTTCTTAGCAAAATAAGAACAAGAAGAGGATATACAAAATCGAATGTTTCTGCAAAAAATATTATAAATAAAATACCAGGAATTGGACCTATCTTTGTAAAAATAGTACAAAGAGTAAAAAGAAGTATAAAACAATTAATAATTCCAAAAATGTATTTTGAAGATATAGGTTTTAGATATTTAGGACCTGTAGATGGGCATAATATAGAAGAATTAGAAAGAATGTTAAACATTAGTAAAAAACTGGATGGACCTGTGCTAATACATATATTAACTAAAAAAGGAAAAGGATATAAAATAGCAGAAGAAAATCCGGATAAATTTCATGGAACAGGACCTTTTGATATAGAAACAGGAAAAACTAAAAAAGAGAAATCAAAAGATTATTCTGCAGTATTTGGAGAAAAATTAATAGAACTTGCTAAAAATAATAAAAAAATAGTAGCAATAACAGCTGCTATGAGAGATGGAACAGGATTAAGAAAATTTGCTGAAGAATTTCCAGATAGATTTTTTGATGTGGGGATTGCAGAACAACATGCATTAGGACTGGCAGCAGGAATGGCAAAAGAAGGAGTAGTACCAGTTGTTTCTATTTATTCGTCATTTTATCAAAGAGGATATGACCAAGTAATACATGATATTGCAGCTCAAAATCTACCAGTAGTTATGTGTGTAGATAGAGCAGGTGTAGTAGGACAAGACCGGAGCAACACATCAAGGTTTACTTGATATGGCATTTTTTAGATTAATTCCAAATTTAACAATCATGGCACCAAAAGATTTTAAAGAATTAGAAGATATGTTAGAATTTGCTATTTCTCTTGGAAAGCCTGTAGTAATTAGATATCCAAGAGGTGGAGAATCAAAAGAAAAATTTGAAAAACATAGCAAAATAAAATATGGAAAATCAGAAATAATAAAAACAGGTAAAGATATATCAATAATAGCTATTGGAAAAACTGTAGAAAGAGCATTAAAGGTTTCTAAAATGTTAG
>Ga0326514_10003330_pt1 | contig 10221 bp, 6 predicted proteins | sample 3_2548_0518_D_FD_203653 | JGI IMG/M metagenome (GOLD analysis project Ga0326514, IMG submission 203653) | Bovine rumen microbial communities from UC Davis, California, United States - 3_2548_0518 | ecosystem: Host-associated > Mammals > Digestive system > Stomach > Rumen | place: USA: California... | reverse complement strand
CTAAGAATTACGAACAGTATCTCAACAAACTGAATTTCATTGCGATAGATGTTGCAAGCGAATATCAAAATGCAAGGGTTAAGGACGAAATGCTGATAGACTTACAGGCAAAACTACTTAAAGAATTTAGAACACAATTTCCAAAAATCAAGTTTCGCGATAACGAGACATTGGCAAACTGCATGATGGAGGTTTATTCAGCCACAGGCGAGACCTTTGTAATCATTCTCGACGAGTACGACTGCCTTGTACGCGACCAATTTGGCACACATCTGTTTGCCGATTATTTGGAGTTTTTGAACGGACTTTTTAAAAGCAACACACTAAAACCAGCAATTGCACTCGCCTATCTCACAGGAATTTTGCCAATCGTGAGGGATCGGGTGCAGAGCAAACTCAACAATTTTAGGGAATATACAATTTTGAATGCGTACAATCTTGCCGAATTTGTTGGTTTTACCGAAAAAGAAGTGAAGCCATTGTGCAAAAAATACAAAGTTGATTTTGCAAAATGCAAAAAAGAATATGACGGCTACTCCCAAAACGGTTACGAAATCTACAATCCAGAATCTGTTGTGATGTGTATGGAAACCAAGGAGTTTGGTAACTTTTGGGGCAAGACGTCAACATATATGGTCATCACCGACCGCCTAAAACACAACTACAAAGGCGCAAAAGAAGATGTAATAAAAATGCTTTCGGGTGAAGAAGTGAAAGTGAATGTTACTCGATATATGAACACGATGACAGATTTCCGTACCAAAGACGATGTCTTCACATACCTCATCCATCTCGGATATTTGGCTTATAATGCGAAAACAGGCACTTGCAGGATTCCTAATTTGGAGGTGCGCAAGGAGTGGAACAACGCAATGGAAGATTTGCCCGACTATTCCAAAACCGACGAAATCATCAAGGATTCGGAAGAACTTTTGGAACAGACGCTTCTCAAAAATTCCGATGCCGTTGCCAACGCCTTAGACAACACCCACTTACACGTTACTTCAAACCGCAATTACAACAACGAGAACGCACTCGCCGCCGCTGTTTATATCGCATTTGTTCACGCGCTCAACTACTACAACTGTTTCAAGGAACTCACAACGGGAAAGGGTTTCGCCGACTTAGTTTATGTTCCAGTGGTGAAATCGCCTGAGCATCCGGCAATGATTATCGAATTGAAACACAACCAATCGACCGGAAAGGCATTGCAACAGATTCAAAGCAAACAATATTTTGAGGCTCTTGACAATTACAAGGGCAAATTGCTCTTCGTCGCCATCAATTACGACGAAGAGTCCAAAAAGCACGAGTGCGAGATTACAGAGTGGGAAAAATAACACATATCAAACAATTTGTTATTTCTAAAAATATAGACAAATGCGCATAAAATAATTTTTCCGAAATATTTTTGTTAATTTTGCGTCGAAACACATTGTTTTACACAACAAGCATTTTACATATCATAAACAATTACGTTGATAGTTTTAATATTTCAATATAATTACTAATAAAGATTATAACATCCTATTTTATAAGCCATTGTATTTTTTTCAAAAAAAATATGCAAAAAAACATCGAAAAATTTTGTCAATAAAAAAATAACATCTACTTTTGCAATCACAAAGGGAGTCTTATTCGACCAGCTCCCACAAATCCCCCAGGGGCGGAAGTCAGCAAGGGTAAGTGGTTGTAGCGGTGCGTTTTAAGTCGCTCCCTTTTTTATTTTACACGTTTTGAACCATAGACAAATCCTCCAACAACAGCCGTCAAAGGTGCTGTCAAAACCAATCCCAAACTTCCAACCATAGTATGAAGAAACTCTGCTGAAATATAATTAGAACTGAAAATACACACAAAAGGCATTCCCTTTGTCATAAACGCCATAAAAGCAAACATAAAACCGCCTGAATATGCAAACAGCAAAGTTGTTGTCATTGAACCAATTACAGGTCTTGCTATTCTAAATCCTGACTTTATAAGTTCTTTTGAATCTAATTCTGGCAATCTCTGATGAATCTCATCCAAAGCCGCAGCAATATCTGTGCTGACATCCATCAACGCTCCAGATGCCGAAATAAACACTGTTGAAATAAAAATTCCAGAAAAATCAAGTCTGAAACCTCCATAAATCAAAGCCTCACTATAATCCTGAACTGTTGCCGGAATCTTAAAAAAATAACCACTGATAAACGCCAAAAAACCCGTAAAACAAATCCCACAAAAACAGCCACACAAAGCAGTAAAACCTTTTTTCCCAATTCCAGAAACCAACAAAATAACAGCCGCCGCGGTTACAAAAGTTATTAAAATCCCAGTCAAAAAAGGATTATAACCATTAAGATACATTGGTAAAAGCAATTTCCAAAAACATAACGCCGTAAAAACAAAACTCAAAACCGCTTTCAGACCCGTAAATCCAGCAAAAGCCAAAAGCGCAAGCACAAAAACTGCCACCAAAATCAACTCAATATCCAAACGATAAAAATCTTGAGCCTTAATAGTTAACGGTTGTCTTGACACTTTGTCCAAAGTAATAACAATCAAGGCTTTATCTCCTTTTGAAAATACTTTGTCTATGTTTTTTTGACCGTTTAAGACATTTTCCGCCACAAAAACGCTGTCCTTAAACTCTCCTGAAAGAAGTTTTATTTTCAGTTTTTGAATCCCAATTGTAACAACCGAAATCTCTTGCAACCCTTCATCAAAAGTTTCCAAAATCTCGCCTTTTTCGTACAAAACATTTTCTGTAAGAGACGGATTATCAAAACCAGTGGGAATCATAGCCATAATTATGGTTATGATTCCCACTGAAAAAAGGAATATTATATTTTTTTTGTTACGCATATTTCTACTTTAATCCCACAACTTTCATAATCGTATTCGGAATGTCAGTATTATCAATATAGCCATTGAGCAGTTCGCTACCATGTCCAATCGAATAAATCGGAACAGGAAGTGCCGTGTGTGAATAACTTGCCCAATCAACGCCGGCTTTATTATCAAGAATATGAGTTGCCGTAACGCACAGATAATCATAATTGCCGTAATAGAGATAACGTTCTTCTTTGGAAAGTGCTGACTCTTTTTTCTCCAAAAATCTGTTAACCTCATCGTATGCAGTTCTTAAACGTTTTAGTTCGTAATCGCTAAGAGGCAAAACGTCAGGGTCTCCCAACCCGAAATTTTGTTTTATCCATTCCAAAGTTTCTTCAAAAGAAGGTTTCTTTTCAAAAAACTTTTTATCTTGATCCGAAAATTCTTGATACGAAATCGTTTGATTTTTCATAAGGTTGAAAGCCGACTCATAATGCGTTCCCGCAAAACCCAAAGTAAGTCCACCGCACTCATGGTCGCCGGTGAAAACAATCAATGTTTCGTCAGGATGTTGCTGATAAAATTCCAACGCAACGCCAACAGCATGATCAAATGCAATTGTCTCGTAAACATTTGCAACTGCGTCGTTTGCATGGTCAGTCCAGTCTATCTTACCACCTTCGGTCATAATAAAGAATCCTTTGTCCTCGTTGTAAAGACATTCAACCGCTTTTTTTACAAAATCTCTCAAAACAAGGCGATTATCGTCCGACGACTGAATGTCAAGGTCTATATTATAAGGTAATGACGAACCGTCATGAACTTTTTCCATATTTTTGGGAATAGTTGTAAAAATCTTACCCGTTTTATTATTCAATGCGTTAAACGATTGTAAATCTGTTGCAATTGTATAACCTTTTAATTTCAAAGAGTCGAAAAATTGCTCCTTTGTCATATCTTTGTAATCGTTCCAACGGACATTTCCGCCGCCGAAGAAATCGAAATTTGACTTCAAAAGCCAATGACCAATTTCTTCATAATTGTTTCTATCGTCGCAATGCGCATAAAAACAAGCCGGAGTAGCATGGTCAATGCTGACAGAGGTTATAACGCCAACTTTCATACCTTTGTCCCTTGCCATTTCGGTTACGGCCTTGAGATTTTCTGTTCTATCACCATTTTTTGAAATAGTATTAATGGTAGTTTTATGACCAGTTGCAAGTGCTGTCGCCGCTGCCGCCGAACATGTTATAAATCTATTTTCAGCATTTGTGGTTGCCATTCCTGAATTTGTCAACCTCTTGACATTAAGCGAATACCCCTTTTGAACATTGTAAATATTACAAGTTTGGGTGTTGAACTGACTTAAAAAACCGTCATCATTAATCGCCTTTTCAGCCATTGTGATTTGAGGCTGACTCATACCGTCACCAATAAAATAAAATACGTATTTCGGCTGTTTGCCTACATACTCGCCTTTAGCATTGATTACTTCTTTTTGGGCAGAATTGCAAGAAGACAAAACCATTGCCGCAAGTAAAAATTTATACAATCCTTTCATATAATTAGTATTCAATTGATTTTAAGGCAAAATTATAAAAAAATACACCATAAAAAAAACTTTTTTTTTACAGCAAAAAGGTTTTAAATTTGCATGTTTTTCCTTATAAAAAAACTTTAAATGGAGAGTTCAGAAAAAGAAATAAAAAGAAAAAAAAGAATTTTATCGGTCATAATAATTTCACTGTTTTTCTTGTGGGGAATGGCGAACAATATGACTGACACCTTGTTATATACATTCAAAAGCGTTTTGAATATGTCCAATTTGCAAACTTTTTTTATTAAGTTTGCATTTTACGGAGCATATTTTTGTTTTTCGTTACCGGCATTTTTCTTTATAAGAAAACACGGTTACAAAAATTCGATTGTTCTTGGATTACTTATGTATGCAGGCGGAGCGGTATTGTTTTTTCCGGCGGCAAACCTTATGAATTATACACTTTATCTTATTGCTTTTTATATAATGGCTGGAGGTTGTAGTGTTTTGGAAACGGTTGCTAACCCATACATTATGGCAATGGAATCCGATGCTGACAAAGGTATCAGAAAACTAAATTTAGCACAGTCATTCAATCCGTTAGGTTCTATTTTTGGCATAATTATATGTAATATTTTCGTTATGGAAAGCGATACTTTTGGTTTTAACAACAATACTGAAATCATAAAAGAAGAATTAGACACTATTACAATTGTTTACGCCGCAATAGGACAAATTCTTTTGATTTATATGATGATATTGCTTTTTATGAATGTACCTTCATACGGATTAACGTCAAAAGACAAAATTCTGTTTTCAAAATCCATGAACCGATTATTAAACAACAAAAGTTTTATTCTCGGACTTATAACAATGTTTTTGTATTTAGGAGCGCAAGTTGGCGTTTGGTCGTTTACAACAAGTGCGTTAAAAGCAACTTCAAACATCACCGACGAAAGCGCAAGCAAATGGTATATCGCTGTTATAGCGGCATTTATGATAGGAAGATTCTTTTTCACGTTTTTAATGAAATACTATAACCACAGAATTTTGTTATTAATTGCAGCGTTAGGGGCTTTATTAGGCACGGCAATAGTAATGTTTGCACAAGGCATTGCGGTTTTGATAGCAATAATTTTCATTTCGTTTTTCATGTCGTTAATGTTTTCAACTATTTTTGGTAACGCTATTGCAGAGACCTTTCAAGATAGACAATTAGCCTCAGCATTGCTTATTATGGCGATTTCAGGAGGAGCGGTGATAACAACGATGCAAGGTTTTGTTGTAGAAAAATTTGACATTCAAACCTCGTATGTAATTCCTGCATTATGTTTTTTTAGCGTTACATTCTACGCTGTTTATCTTATAATGAAAGCGCAAAACAAATATGAAAATTTAACTTAAAATATTTTTTGAAAATACAAAATTAAGTTGTAAATTTGCGGTTGAAATTCTTAGAAAAGAGAACACATTCTATTTAAAATATAAATATATTTTTTATTATGAAAATTTCAAAAATTCACGCAAGAGAAATCCTCGATTCAAGAGGCAACCCCACCGTTGAGGTTGACGTAATATTGGAAAACGGCGTACTTGGCCGTGCAGCAGTTCCTTCTGGAGCATCAACCGGCGAAAACGAAGCACTTGAACTCCGCGACAAAGAAAACAAAGGCCGTTATCTCGGCAAAGGCGTTCTCAAAGCAGTTGAAAACGTTAATACTATTATCGCTCCTGCATTGCAAGGCGATTGTGTTTTCGATCAAAGAGCATTAGACCACAAAATGCTTGCTTTAGACGGTACAAAAACAAAATCAAAACTCGGTGCTAACGCAATTCTCGGCGTGTCGCTTGCAGCAGCAAAAGCAGCCGCAAACGCTCTTAACATTCCTCTTTACCGTTATATCGGTGGTTGCAACTCTTACACGTTGCCGCTTCCTATGATGAACATCATCAATGGTGGTGCACACTCTGACGCTCCTATCGCATTCCAAGAATTTATGATTGGACCTGTTGGCGCAAAGAATATCAAAGAGGCAGTAAGAATGGGTGCTGAAGTTTTCCACAATCTTGCAAAACTCTTGAAAGAACGCGGACTTTCTACCGCAGTAGGCGACGAAGGCGGTTTTGCTCCGGCTCTTGACGGCATTGAAGATGCTCTTTCTATCATCGTTAAAGCAATTGAAAAAGCAGGTTACAAACCGGGTGAACAAGTTCGTATCGCTATGGACTGCGCTGCTTCTGAATTTGCTACAAAGAAAGAAGACGGTAAATATTATTACAACTACAAACAACTTACTAACGGTGCTAAAAAAGACCCGAACGGCAAAGAACTTGATGTTGACGGTCAAATCGCATTCTTGAAAGACCTTTGCGATAAATATCCTATTTATTCTATCGAAGACGGTCTTGACGAGAATGACTGGGAAGGTTGGGCAAAACTTACCGCTGAACTCGGCGATAGAGTACAACTCGTTGGTGATGACTTGTTTGTAACCAATACAGAGTTCTTGAGAAAAGGTATTACCAGCAAAGTTGCAAATTCAATTCTTATCAAAGTTAACCAAATTGGTTCGCTTACCGAAACTCTTGAAGCAATTGAATTGGCTCACCGTCATGGTTATACCACTGTTACTTCACACCGTTCTGGCGAGACAGAAGATACTACAATCGCTGACATCGCTGTTGCAACAAATTCTGGTCAGATTAAGACTGGTTCTATGTCAAGAACCGACCGTATGGCTAAATACAACCAACTTATCAGAATCGAAGAAGAACTTGGTGATTCAGCACAATACAAATTTGAAAAACTTATTGGATTCAAATTGTAGTACACAATTTTTACTAATAGAGAAATTAACGGTCGTCCGCAAAAAGGCGACCGTTTTTTATTATAAAAATATCTCCACGAAAAACGATACCTGTCGGAATCGACAAAAAAAAGTGCGATTCCGACAGGTATCGTTTGTTTTTTTAAAAAAAATAGTGTACATTTGTCTCAAATTATCGACTCAACATGGCACTATTAATAGGAAGAAAAAACGAACAAAAAGAACTACAACGTCTTTACGAATCCAAAGAGTCAGAAATGGCAGTAGTCTACGGACGAAGACGTGTCGGCAAAACTTTTCTTGTAAACCAAATGTTTGAAAGACAAGGATTTTCATTCAAAATTACTGGTCTTTACAAAAACAGAATGGCAAAACAATTAGAAAATTTTTCGTTAACAATCCAAGAATATTTTCCAAACACAAACTTTTCCATACCAAAAACTTGGATGGAAGCATTCAATTTACTAAAAACTTGTCTTAAATCCACAAAAACAGGAGAAAAACGAGTTCTTTTTTTTGATGAACTCCCATGGATGGATTCTAAAGGTAGCGGATTTCTTGCTGCATTTGAATGGTTTTGGAACGGTTGGGCAAATGCTCAAACCGATATTCTGCTGATAATCTGCGGAAGTGCAACAAATTGGATTATCAACAAACTTTTCAAACACAAAGGCGGACTATACAACCGCGCATCTGCAAAAATATTTCTCAAACCATTCACTTTGAAAGAAACGGAACAATATCTTGAAAATCAAGGTATTGAATGGGAACATTACGACATTGCTCAGGTTTATATGATAATGGGCGGAATCCCATATTACCTCAAACAATTAGAACCGGGACGTACTTTATCCGACAATATTGATAATTGTTTTTTCAAAATCAATGGCAAACTATGGGATGAGTTCGACAACCTGTATGAAACACTTTTCGATAGTTCAGAAAACTACCTAAAAGTAGTAGAAGCACTATCAACAAAACGCATGGGACTCAGACGTGAAGAAATCATAAAAATCGCAAAAATGTCGGATAACGGACTAATTTCCAAAATATTAAAAGACCTTTTAAAATGCGGTTTTGTAAGAGCATACCAATATTACGGACACAAAACCAAAACACAGACTTATCAATTGGCGGATTTTTACACAATGTTCTATTTCAATTTTATCAAAAAAAATTATGGACATGACGAACATTTTTGGACTCATTCTCTTGATACTCCTCAAAAAAACGCATGGCTCGGATATACTTTTGAACAATTGGTAAAAGAACACATTGAACAAGTAAAAACTGCATTAGGAATAGGGTCTGTACTCTCGCAACAATCCAATTGGTTTGAACAAACAAATAAAGAAGAAAACATCAGCGGTGCACAAATAGACCTAATTATTGACCGTCGCGACAAAGCCATAAATCTCTGTGAAATAAAATTTTACAGCGGAGAGTTTACAATCGACAAAGATTATTCACTAAAACTGCGTAACAAAGTATCAACTTTTAAAACAACACAAGCAAACCGAAAAACGCTAATTCCAACGATGATTACAACTTACGGAATAAAACACAATAAATATAGCGGCATCATTCAGCAGGAAATTGTCCTTGACGACTTGTTTTCATAAAAATAAATATCTCCACGAAAAACGATACCTGTCGGAATCGGCAAAAAAAAGTGCGATTCCGACAGGTATCGTTTGTTTTTTTAAAGTTCATAAAGTTAATTTTCATTAACCTTTTTGCGCTGACAAAAATAATTCTTAATTTTACAAATTATTTTTTTAAGCAGTTGTTAAAACACAGAAAATGAACTTTACACTTTTAAGTTTTGCCACCCTGAGCGATTTTCTAAGGGAGGTGTTTTCGGTGGACATTCCGCTACCGATTCAGACATACGGTTTTTTTGTTGCAATGGCCTTTGTTGCAGGAACTTGGATTATGACCATTGAATACAAAAGAAAAGAACAACTTTCTCTTATGGGACCTGTTTACAAAGAAGAAATCATAGGAGAAAAACCGTCAGCAAAAGATATGATTTTTACTTTTATTATCTCATTCTTAATTTGTTACAAACTTGTTGAGATAATTTTTAATTATAGAGAATTTTCCAATAATGCTCAAGATTTTATTTTATCTTCAAGAGGAAGCGTGTTAGGCGGACTTATTTGCGCAATCGGCTTTACAGCATTTAGTTGGTACAACAAAAACAAAGCCGCCTTGGACAAACCTAAACACGTGATAGTGAAAATGTTACCACACCAAATGGCTGGAAATATTCTTGTTGTAACAGGTATTTTCGGACTTCTTGGTGCAAAAATTTTTCATAATCTCGAAAATTGGGACAGATTTATTTCTGACCCTATCGGCGAACTTCTGTCTTTCAGCGGCTTGACGTTTTTTGGAGGTCTTATCGTCGGCGGTTTTGCTGGAGCATGGTTTCTGAAAAAAAACAATCTCAGCAGTTTTCATACTCTTGACACCGCAGCATGTGGTATTCCGTTAGGTTATGCCTTAGGACGCGTAGGCTGTCAACTCTCTGGCGATGGTTGCTGGGGAATAGAAAACACCGCTGAAGCACCGTCATTTATTCCTAATTGGGCTTGGTCATCAACATTTCCTAATAATGTTATAAATGCAGGCTCTCCAATCGAAAACTGCACTCATCAGCACTGCACTGAACTTACAACTGCCGTTTTCCCAACCTCTCTTTACGAGACATTAATGATGTTAGTAATATTTTCGCTATTATTCTTTTGGTTGAGAAAAAAAATCAACTATCCTGGTATGTTGTTCGGCATTTATTTAAGTTTGCAAGGAATAGAAAGATTATTGATTGAACAAATTCGTGTCAACAACAAACTTCATTTTTTGGGTTTTGAATTTACACAAGCACAACTTATTGCTACTGGACTGATACTGAGCGGATTAACCATAATTTATCTTACATGGAAATATCGCGACAAAATTTCTGAAATCACCAAATACAAAGCAATAATCCCAAAAGGCAATTACGAAATTATTGAAGGATAACAAAAAATGAAA
>Ga0326514_10003329_pt1 | contig 10222 bp, 4 predicted proteins | sample 3_2548_0518_D_FD_203653 | JGI IMG/M metagenome (GOLD analysis project Ga0326514, IMG submission 203653) | Bovine rumen microbial communities from UC Davis, California, United States - 3_2548_0518 | ecosystem: Host-associated > Mammals > Digestive system > Stomach > Rumen | place: USA: California... | reverse complement strand
ATGTTTGCAAAAGTTGCATTACCATTTATAGGGCATTTTATTATAGAACCATTGATGTATGGTGCTATAATCTTCTATCCTATTCAATGTATTATTGCTGTTGTAGGTGCTGTATTTCCTTATATATTTTCATTTATTATATTGGCAATTGTTGTTGGTGCATGGCTGTTCACTCGAACTTTTCATTTCCGATATCATTCAGTTGTACTGGTAATGTCAGGGTTGCTTTTTGTTATAGCATTTGCTTGGGGAGGTTATGCAATATCCGTGAGTGAGACTGGAGGCTCTGTTCAGGTGTTGAAAGATAAAACATTGGCGTTAGATGCTTTAAATCAAGAAACTATCACGAAAAAAACAGATAATGATGAATTTGTGGAAGTAGTAGAAGGGGAAGAGGAACAGGAACAGTTTGATGGTGTAGGTAAAGAAGGTTTATATGGTAGCCTTCCTTATGGCCAAACAGAATATATAGGTGAAATGTCTGGTTTCCCAATAGAATTTATTATTACTAAGGGTAATGATAGTGTGGGAGATGTCAAGGCAGTGTATAAAAATGTAAAATATGGAACTGTGATGAATTTGGAAGGTGAATCATTGCCGGGGCAATGTGGAGATATCTCGTTTTATGGGAAACATGGTAATATGGAATGGTTGTTTAACCTGACAGGTGGGGCTTCCAAAATTACTGGCACAGCCCAAGGCGAAGGAAAAGAATTCGTAATAACGTTGTATAAAAATAATTAATTACATACAAAAATGAATAGGAATATTAAACTTAATCAAATTATTGTTGCAACTCTGTTTACTGGTTTGTTAACTTCTTGTGGATTTTTTGGTAATCCGCGAGTAGATGATATGACTAAGATTTCTTCTTTCCACAAAATCACATCTACTAGTAAGAAAATACAATTAGAGACAGATAAAGAGGGTAGGGGTGGGTATTGTGTAGATTTATACATAGACTATTCTGATTGTATGACTACAGCTACTCAGTCACAATATTATATGAATGTTCAACCAGCAATCATTGCATGCAATCCCAATTATTACTCAATTAAAGGAGGTATAATTAAGTTTGAGAGTAATGATAAAATGAAGGTCCATCAATTACTTAACGGAATTAAGAATGTTGACTATAGTAATCTGAAAGGTGCAGTAGATAGTATTTTAAAGAACAATCATGAGGCAATTCTTATTACTGACGGAGAATACTATCAGAAAGGAATCGGTGCCAATCTGAATAATCCATATTTGGCAGATGAATTCAAAGAATGGCTGACACGTGGTCTTGATATTTATGTATATAGCGAACCATATCAGAGCGGTAAGTTTATGAAGAACCGATATTATATGTTATTTACTGATCATCGCATAGACAACAATATACAGCAAATTTTCTCACGTAATGCACCTAACAATAGTAATGTAAAGATGGTTCATCTTTATAGCGGTATACCTGGCATAAAGATTGGTGAGAATGGAGTTAGACTGAATGAACAACTACTTGACACAGGTGAAGGAGGAATATACTCTTCACAAGGTTTTGAATGGCATACACTTGATGCAAAATGGGAAGACATTTACAATTATATAGCAAAAGCCGAAGATGGTAAAGACAGAATCTTTATAAACGGAATAAAACTCGTAATTGGAGAAGAAGATGCCTACCGCCCAGAAGAACTGGAGGTAAAAAGTTATGAAATTAGCGATGTCTATTCTACTTTTGACTCAAAGGCAAAGAAGCCTATCGGATTAGGAGAAGAGTTAGACGATTTTTTAGAGATAGATGAGAAGGCGTGGGAAAAAGGAGATATTGTATTAAAATTTGACAACGATTTTGACGGAGGCTGCCTCAATGGCATCGAGGGAAATTTACTGAGAATAGATATTTGCGTAAAAAAATCAAAAGAGAACTTCACCAGTAATCCTGCCATAGGTGGTAAATTTCAATTTGAATCTCCGTATGGATTGAACACTTCTATCTACGAAAGTTTAAAACAGACTTTGCTCGACCCATCAATAAGCCCAGAGAAGAAAGGAAATCCTGTAATTTACACAATATATCTTAATACTTATACACGATAGAATACTATTAACATTCAAAATTATAATTGTTATGACAACATTTTCAAATGCAATTACAACTGCAGCACAGCTGCATCAGGCAGAAACTGCGACCTATTTAACAGATGCCGTTATTGGTATAGCATTTATTGTTATTATCCTAATTGTAGCCAACATTATTGCTTGGCAGCCAGGTGCTTATGATCGTTCACCCGCCAAACGTCGTTTGTGGTTTTGGATGTTAGGTGCAGCAACATTATTCGCTAGTCTGGGAACCAATTATTATATGTGGATGCGGCATATCACAAAGGCACAATTTGTCAGTGAATACACAATTCATATGATTGTTGCAGCTGTTGTTGCAGCTGTTGTATATTTCCTGATTACTTTCGCTATTTGTAAAACGCAGAAAAAGGACACCAAATTAGCATCTCTTTTTAAGTAATTACCTATTATATTTATGGACACATATAATATTATTGCAATTGGCGGTACGGGTATGAGATGTGCGGAGAGTCTTGTACATCTCTGCGCTATGGGTATGTTTGATGATACGCAAATCAACCTATTAGCATTAGATACTGACTATAAAAACGGGAATTTCAAGAGATTAAAGAATCTTGTAGATAACTACGTTCGTATTACAGCCGACAGAGACGGCGTCTCTTCGGACACGCTTTTCTCTGCTAAGATTAATTATTTCACCTTTAGTCCTGACTATGGACGTGGGACAAATTTTGACACCGAATCACATTATAGCGATTCTCAAGCAGCGGTCCATGGTGAGGAGAGTGTCAAATGGAAAGAAAGTGACATTGTGGATTTATTTCTTAGCCAAGAAATGCGCAAGATGGATCTACAACATGGATATAGAGCTCAAACACAAATGGGGTCTATGTTGATGTATCATTCCATTATAGAAGAAGCATACAAAGCAAAAGTTGGGGCGGTCAAAGACAGCGATTTAGCAAAATACATTGAAAACCTGATGAACAATCCTGGTTCTAAAGTATTTTTGTTTGGATCTGTATTCGGTGGCACTGGTGCATCTTCAATTCCAATTCTACCAAGAGCATTTCAGAAGGCAGCACAAATTCTGTCGAGAGACGGACAGGGTGACGTGCTTTCAAAGAATCTGTTTGGCACTGTTATGCTTACCAACTATTTCTCATTCGTTTCACCCAAGAACCAAGGAGATGTAATTGCCACCAGTGACAAATTTGCATTAAATTCTCAGGCAGCTTTATTCTTCTATCACAATGATAAGACTGTAAGACATACTTATAAACGTCTTTACCTTATTGGGCGCGATGCACCACGTGATGTAACAAAGGGAAACTCACAAAGTCTGACAGGCGGAGAAGGCCAATGTAATCCTGAAGACTATATTGAATTACTGGCGGCTTCAGCTGCATATGACTTTTATAAAGCAGCCCAGCAGCATCAACAGAAGCCACTTTTTGGTCCTGAAGGAGAGACATTCTATCGAACACTCTCAAGTGACGAAAATGATTGTTTGACATTTGAAGCGTTCTTCGGTGAGGACAAAGACAAATTTGCTGAGAAATGCGGTATCATGATGGCATCGGCATTCCTCTATGGTCCACAGAATTTTGCAGAAAATCGTCGTAAGCACGACACTTTTGCCTGTTTAACAGAGGAGAATGTAAAAGATATACGCGATTTCTTCCGATCATTCTACGACCTAGAACGACTCGATGAAAGAAATCCTGGAAGTGGATGGATTAAACAAATGCAGGAATCATCAGCCGATATGGGGTATAAAGGTTTCTTGTTCCATCCTGACGTGTTTACAACCGACCCACGCAAGGTAAATGAATATAAGTATAACACAAAATTGTACCCAGAAGGTTCACGTTTCAAATACGAGGTTAGTATAGTTTCAAATGCATTCAGCAAGTTTAAGGACGAATTTGGAAAACAAGACAAAGTACAAGGCTTGCAAAATACAGTTTCTAATCTTTTGAAGCGAACCTACACTACATTTCACGATCTTTACGGTTTTTAAAATTCTAAGAAACAATGATTACAAAGAATATACTGCCTAAATGCATTAAAGGCCAAGATACTCAACAAGCAAAGCCCAATAGTTGGGCAAAGATGGAAAAAGAAGAGCAGTTTATTGACAGTATCGATACAACCGCTAGTAGTGAGATGTCAGATTCCGCCAAGTTCAATCTCCTAGTATCGAGCGTACCATCTCCATGGTCGCGCGTACATTTGACTTGTCATGCCATTCAGAGCGAGATGCAACAAGGTGACTCCCGTACACTGATGCAATTCTATGACTTCATGCGCAGTGAGTGGCGAGGACTTGTTGCTGCATATGTACTCCAACCTGATTATTTTAAACTTACGGAACCTATAGAATTGGTTTCATCGGATATTAACGACCGCAAGGGAAGCTTTGATATTATAAGCACCTATGCCGATATGCTGTTTGATGATGCTTCGTTATGGAAATATGAAAAAGGAGGACAAGATGTTCCTAAAATGCAACTACTATATTATCAAAATGGCACAGAACGTCAGCTGGTTGGAGGTACTTCGCCATTTACGATGTTCTTCACAGCCATGAATTATAGTGTAAAGCAAGACGAAGAGAGAATCTATTGGATTCTGGATGGCAAATTCCGAGATCCGTTAGACACTTCATTTGAAATGTTCTTTAAAAAAGGAGAATCTAAATACAGCGATAAGCATTTTGATAATTTAAAGAAACTGTATTCTTTTTTAACTAGTGTACAAGCAAACAGAAAAGAGTATTTGAACGAACTAGAAGGCATTTGGGATAGCGAACACCCGAATGCCGATCTTTCTGCGACACCTGGTTCAAGATGCGCATTTGTAAATGATGTCCTAGATAAAGCGATAGGCCAGTGGATGCATGATTTGGAGAAGGCGCTTAGCAAGGCTGTTGCTGAGGAGTCAACAAATCTTCCTGTTCATCTCGAACTCCCTAAAGGCCCATTAGGTAAACTATTGGCCGTAAAGACTGTATATTACTGGTGGAATAATACATTCTATACGAGTGCATTTGATGATCCGAACGTGAAACGTATTGATGATGTAGAAAGAGTTTTTATCGATAGTTCTGATCTTGCAATTTGGCCTGACGATGCAAAATCGGTGACCAATAGCCAAGGCGGTCGTTCGGCTAGGAAAATTATGGATTATCGTTATTCACCAGTTTATTTCCTAGAGGTACAAGAGAATGGTCAATCATGGTTTCTTGCCGTTCCTCTAAGTAATTATGCACTTGACGAAGTCTTTAAGGAGGAAACAACTGCAATTATCACTGGTGCAAGTGATAAAGTCAAGTTGATGGCAGAGAAACATGGAGAGAAAGTTGATGTTTACTTAAAGGCTCGTATTGATGGGCAAGGTGATTTCATCACAATTAGGAACAGGACATTCAATATTAAAGATAGCAAACTAAGCTCTCAAAAGCATGTATTCATCTGGCCGAACTTCTGTTCGGAGAAATGGACAAAATATTACTATTACAGCGAATACCCGACAAACTCTCCCAATGTACAAATGGTACCAGTCTTCGACGGTATTGTAGATGTTGAAAATCCGGAATTGCGTACGAAGGACAAGAACGTATTCTCTCAGCTCATCAAGTATCCAAGTAATCATACATCGGAAGACCATGAATATGAGGTGATGCGAACCAACCGACCATTGCGCCGCATCGTAATTCGCAAGTACATGGGTAGTAATCTAGAATGCCTTGGTGTCCTGATTATCCGTCAGCATGATAGTAAACCAGGAATAGACGAACCTCAAGCGATGTATCGTATCAACAAAAGCTTAGATGAAGCTACTGTTGGATTCGACTTCGGCAGTACAAACTCCTGCTCATATTATAAGAAAGACAAACAACCGGATGTTAAGCCCGTACCATTTGCCAATCATCGTTTGGCTATTATAGGCTTTGACAACGAACCCGGTAAGACAGCAAAGAAAAACGAGTTATTATTTATTTCGAACGAAGAGCCTATAAACCATAATGGTCAGATTAAATCATGGCTGCACGAACACGACGAGAAGTTCACAAACCCAACCTTCATGGACGAGGAACTGGTGGGTGGCGTACCTGTAAATGAAACAAATATCACTGTAAAGAGCATGGACGCCTACGAAATCATGACTAATGCAGGACGTTTGCGCTACAATATGAAGTGGTTGGTTGACGATGTGGGCAAACGTCGTAAGAAGGCATTTATGAAAATGGTATGGGTGCATATTTGTGCCGATTTGTTTGAGGAAGGAGTTTATCCAAAGACTCTTAACTGGTCGTATCCCAGTGCCATGGGGTCAAGTGATATGGAGGCGTTGAGCGATATATTCGAAGGACTTCCTACGCCATGTCCCAGCTATCCAGTTGAGACAAAGAACTCGTTTACTGAGGCAGAAGCAGTGTGCTCATACTTCCTTGACCAAAATATTGGTTTAAAAAACAACAACATGTTCCTGGGTATTGATATAGGCGGATCGACTTCAGATATTCTTGTGCTTGGCAAAGATGCGCAGAACAGAAACGATGTAGAGGAAAATCCTACTGTCAATATAGTTGAGGAGACAGCAAATTGTGATTTCACAAACAAGATTTGCATTGATTACGATGAACTTGGTCGTAAAGATCTGTGTAAACTTGTTCGGCAGCGTGGTCTTGCAGGTAAGGTAGACCTTGACGAGCTGAGCAGATTGGAAATTGTAGATTTTCTGAAAGCAAACGAGAACACCGCACAGGTTGATTATGACGAATTAAGTCGTAAAGAACTGTGTGATTTAGTTCGCCAGCGTGGCCTTGCAGGTAGGGTAGATCTTGATGAACTTAGCAGATCGGAAATTGTAGATTTCCTGAAAGCAAACGAGAGCACCGCACAGGTTGATTATGACGAACTTAGTCGCAAGGAACTGTGTGATTTAGTTCGCCAGCTTGGCCTTGCAAGTAAAATTGACATTGACGACCTAAGCAGATCGGAAATTGTAGAATTTCTGAAATCAAATTCTAACATTTCGAAAGCACAGGCGGCAAATGCGCATAGTTATTCATCTTCCCAATGTAGTAGTGAGAAAATAGAAACCGTTCAACAAGGTGGTACGGATCGTAGGTTATTCACACAGTGTTCGGTTCGAATGGCTGCAGGTGTTTTCTTCGATGCAATCATCAATTCGAAAAAATTCCGCGACTGCATCCGTCTATTCCACGATTCGAAACAAACAAATATAATGGTTGATGGCATAGCCAATATGGAAAAGGATCCAAAGATGGCCCCATATTATTTAAACAATATTTTCGACCAATTGCATGGTGATGAAGATTTTAAGAAATTCTATACCTCACTACGAAGTGAAGTGCCATTTGTATTTACACTACCGGCCTACATTACAGGTGCCTTGATGGCATACTCAGGTATGCTGATGCGTAATACCATCATCAAGCAACAGCTGCAGGATGTGAAAGAAATTCACATGCGTTATTTCGGTAAAGGTGGCCGATTATTTGAGTGGTTATTCTTTGCTTTCCGGGAGGAACAGGTAGATGCATATTTGAACGCATGCTTTGAAGTTGGTTTGAAGAATGAGATAATTAACCAGACATTCGGAAGAGACAAGAATTTTGAAATTAACTGCATCTTCGACAATGTTAGAGAAACAAGCTTCGGGCACAACGAGAATTCTGAGAACAAGTCTGAAGTTGCTCACGGATTGGTTTCACAGCATCCTGTGGTTGGTATTGAAGCAAATCGCAAAATACTCTTTGGTAAACGCAAAGCTAATGCCCCAAAGGAGTACGATGCCCGCAAGCAGGAGGTTATTGGCGAGATGAACGTGCTACTGCGTGGTAAGCCTGTAGGAGAATTGGATTTAGTAGACGATAACTTCTACGAGAACGAAGGTGCCATAACAATGCCGGAAAAATTTGAAAACTTTAAGGACTTCATTGATGTGTTTACACAATTTATCGGCCAAGCTTCAAGCATCTACCCTAACGCAAATCACCTTGAGCAGCGTTCACGCGAAGTTGAAAATGTCAACAGTTTCATCATCCGAGATTCTGAGTATCGCAAGTATATTGAAAATATCCGCAAGGGTAATGAAGATTCTTATCGTATGCCAGTATTTGTGGCCTCATGCCTTTACTATCTGCAAGAAGTCCTTTTGAAAGAAGTCTTCAAAAACTAAAAGGTAAGGTATGGCAAACACAAGTTATTTACAACTCTACCTCGACACTGACTATATACTTCCCGTAGCAGTCGGTGCCGATGGTAACCTTGTTAAATATCAAAACCAACAAGGCGAAAGTAGGTTATGGCTCTATTTCTCAAAAGTTACCGGCAGAGATGTCTATGAAACTGGGGCCGCCGCAAAAGCCAATTTCGAGGCTAAGAAAGAGGGCTTCTATGGTGAATTTTGGAAACATCTGGAAGTGGGTGATAATGTTGGAAATGAACATTTTGGCTATATCGAGCTGTTGGAAGTTGCAGAACTATTAGAAACATTACGTAATTGGTGCAAGCCTGTATTAGGCACATCAACACCGACTGTCGTGCTCAACTTTGCCACCACCATCAGTATTAAGCCTCGCCGCCTGTTTATTGACTACCTCATGAAAAAAGGCTTCAATGTACGTAGTTATAGTATTGAAATGAACGACCTTGTAGCTGAGAAGGTATTCTATGACCATCGCTCCACTATGCATCTCACGTTTGGCGATCAAATTATGATTCTACAGTCGACAGGCGACAAGATTCTGCTTTCCACGATGACATGGTGTGGTAACCAATTTATGCAAGGTGAAAAGTCTGAAGAATTGGAGAAGGAAGGTGATGACTTCAAAAAGATAGCTTTGGCCAAGATGGTGGTCGAAAAGATGGAACAATACAATAATTTTCTTAATCCATCAGAGAAAACTGCAGAAGTAGCATACCAGACACAATTCGCAAATAAGTGGCTTAAAGAAAGAGAGGGAAACAGTATAAGCATAAAAGGCTTTTTCTATTCAAATGATCCTTCGCAAATATTCCCCTCCATTCAAGTTGATGCCAAACAACTGGATTTGTTGGTTCAAGCCAATAGTCGCGAGACAACCAATCGGATTGCCAAGTACTATCGTGAGAATATTATTAACAAGCATTTGCATACTATCTTCTTCGGCGACGTCTTCAGTGACGATTTGTTCGTGAAAGACTGTATAGATGTCACCTCCAGTCAGAACAAGTTCACATTCTTCAACGACAACGCCCTACAGGAGGCCATGGGACTTTACTACTATTCATACGGTAATGTAGTGGAACTTGTTGAGGAACTAGAGAAGCGCTATCTTACAATGGAACAGGAACGCGAGCGTATCCGAAAATACGTGAAGAATGCAGAAGCACTTGGTTCGTTACGTATCGCCATTGATAATAGTACCAACGAAGTTAGTAGGGCTATAAGCAGCTTGAAATCACGTACGTCCAAGATTGAAGATACATGGACGACCTTTATGAAAGGCAGCAAGTTCGACGATGCAGAAAATGCGCTTAGAGGCATGGCTACAGACGAAACACTGACAGTAGCCCTTAGAGGGCTTTTCGACACATTGGCAAACGTCGAGGCAAACACCAGTCTACTAACAGATCTTAAACAACTTAACGAAGTCCACGTCCAAAATATCGTAGAAAATATTGAGAATGGTTTCAGCCGTCTTCAAGCACTACAAAAAGAAGCCAAAGACTTGGAGATACGTCCTAGGGAACTACGTGAACGCACGCAGCACTATAGAGATAATTATAGCGAGTACAAGAGATTCAAGAAACAGATAGAAGGGTGTCAGACCAAAGGTGGGCTCCGTCGTATTTTGGCAGAAATGGAAGGTCTTGACCTTACGATGGAGCCGTTGCCTGAAATTCAGGACGAAGTGGTTGAAGCAGAGTTCACATGTCAGTTAGAGACCAAACGTTCAGGTCTGTTCGGTATAAAGAAAGAATACTCTCTTAAGGTAGCGCTGCAAGTAAAGGATGGCGCTGTTCTTCCCTTCCCTTGCGTGGTGATGATAGCGAACTGTAAAAAAGTCAATCTTGACCGCAATGCATGGTGTTGCGATTTAAACAAAGGTGATAGCCACTGGGAAAAAACTATA
>Ga0326514_10003328_pt1 | contig 10226 bp, 7 predicted proteins | sample 3_2548_0518_D_FD_203653 | JGI IMG/M metagenome (GOLD analysis project Ga0326514, IMG submission 203653) | Bovine rumen microbial communities from UC Davis, California, United States - 3_2548_0518 | ecosystem: Host-associated > Mammals > Digestive system > Stomach > Rumen | place: USA: California... | reverse complement strand
CTGTCTCTTCGAATAAAATGCACCGATGGCTCCCATCGTTCCGAGTATCGTCGCAAGCAGGGCCGCTACAAGAGCAAGCACCACAGTTCCGATAATCATATCTCTGAGCTCGGGAGTCGTAAAAAGAGTCACATAATTATGAAGCGAGAAACCTCTGATTGCTCCGATATTGGTAGCGTTCGTAAAACTGTAAACCGTGAGAATCAGGATCGGTGCATACAGAATCACGAGCACGAACAATATGAAAATTCTGCTTAATTGTTTTATCATAACAGTGCACCTCCCGCTGCAGATCCGTCTTCATCTTCCATACCCTTGGTAGCAAGCGTGAACGCGCAGATAATGCCGAGAAGGATCAGGGCGATCATTGAGCCGCCGTGCCAGTTGTAAGCCGCAAAATAGCTTCCGATCAGGCTGCCCATGATATACGTACTGTTGTAGAGCATGTCGAGAACAACATAGTTGGTCATGGCCGGCAGGAAGACCATCGCGATCCCGCTGACGATGCCCGGCACGGACAGCGGCAGAGTGATCTTGAAAAATGCACTCCTCTCGTCCGCTCCGAGATCCTTTGCAGCCTCAATGAGAGACTCGTCCAATTTGACGATCGTGTTGTAAATCGGCAGGATCATAAAAGGCAGAAAATCGTACGTCATACCGATCACTGCATTCAGGAACGGGTAGTAGGCAAGATTGCCTTCAATGAGCGTCAGGATCTCTTTGAGCGCGGTAATTCTCAGTGAAAAGTTGATCCACATCGGCATGATAAAGAGCATAACCACGACTGACTTCCGTTTAAAATTGCTCTTTGCCAGGATATAAGCCGTCGGATAGGCGAGCAGCAGACAGACCACCGTGGTCGTGACCGCGATCGCAAAACTATAGCAAAGCGTTCCCAGCGTATTGGGATCCGTAAAAAAGCCGGTGAGATTCGAGACGGTGAACTGTCCCTGTCCGTTCGTGAATGCATAGTATACCAATACAATGAGCGGTGCTGCGACGAACAGCAGCAGGAACAGTGCGTAGGGAATTCCCAGGCTCTTTCTCGTTAATTTCAGAGCATGCAATTTTTCATCCTCCCTGTATATCGGTTCTCTTCGCCTTATTCTGTCTCACTGTCGAAAAGGAGAAGGATTCTCTTACTTCCTGACAAGCTTGAATGTCATCTTATCGACCGGCATGATCAGTCCTACATGGTCTCCCATATTCCACAGATATTCATCATCCGCGATGAAATCCTGATCAAGATCTGTATGGATGACATAGCTGTAATGGTCTCCCTTGTAAATCAGGTTGCTTATGTAGCCATCCACATTTCCCGCGGAAATATCATCCGTCATCTGAATATTCCGAGGATGAATAGCGGCACTGATCTTAGTGCGTTGCGGATCAATGACCTCTCCTGCAGAATCCGCTATACTGCCGTTTTCCAGACGCCTGCTTCCTTTAATGATTTTCGTAACACTGGTATCCAGAATCTTCCCGTTGAACTCAAGACGATGGTCGCTGTTGATGTCGACCATAAAGTAGTTGGTATTGTCCTCCGCGATCATGATGTGAATATTATCCGGATCGACCTTCATTCCGACATACTCACCGACTTTCGGTGCTCTGACGGACTGAATGACCATCTCATTCTTGCCCGATTCAACGACGATCTCATAGTGAATTCCCTTGAAAATAACGGAAGTCACCGTTCCGCGGATCGTACCTTCCTGCGGAGTTGTAATGATGACATCCTCCGGCCGCACGACAGCTGTGATCAGAGTGCCTTCTTCAATATCATCGACGCATTCAAATTCGCCTCCGCCAAAGCGCGCTTTTAACTTTCCTGTCATGATGCCGTTGAAAATGTTGCTCTCCCCGATGAAGTCCGCTACAAATGCATTCTTCGGCTCATTATAAATATCCTCCGGTGTACCGATCTGCTGGATCTTGCCCTTGGACATGACTACGATCGTATCCGACATGGTCAGAGCTTCTTCCTGATCATGTGTGACGTAGATAAATGTGATGCCGAGTCTCTCATGCATCTCCTTGAGTTCCAACTGCATCTCTTTGCGCATCTTGAGGTCCAGAGCACCGAGAGGCTCGTCCAGAAGAAGGATTTCCGGCTCATTCACGACAGCGCGGGCGATAGCGATTCTCTGCTGCTGACCGCCGGAGAGCGTGGCGACGGACCGCTTCTCAAAGCCCTCCAGATCGACGAGCTCCAGAACCTTTTTCACCTTCTTCTTAATGACATCCTCAGACATCTTCTTCTGCCGGAGACCGAATGCGATATTTTCATAAATATTCATATGCGGGAAAAGCGCATATCTCTGAAAGACCGTGTTGATCGGCCTTTCATAGGGCGGAAGATTGGCAATATCTTTGCCGTTCAGAAGAATTTTGCCCTCCGTAGGCAATTCGAATCCGGCTATCATTCTGAGGGTCGTCGTCTTGCCGCAGCCGGACGGTCCCAGAAAGGTAATGAATTCACCGCGCTTGACATACAGATTGAAGTCAGAGACGGCGGTGAAGCCGTTATCGTATGTTTTTGTGATGTTCTGCAACTCAATAATCTTTTCTCTCATTTTTATCGTACCCTTTTCCCCTGATACATTTATTCTTAAAACGTCGGCGGCGTACTCACCCAAATATACTTAGCCGGTTTTGCCGACGCATTCTCTATATAATGTGAGCGGTCTGCCCTGTAGTAAAAGCTCTCGCCCGATTTCACAACATAGTATTTCTCCCCGAGATGCAGCCTGATGCGCCCGGATATGACATACCCGAACTCCTCGCCCTCATGAGGCGTATCCTTCTCAAGCTTCTGATGGGGCTGAAGAACCACAAGGAGCGGCTCCATCATGTTTTTCTGTGCGGTCGGAACGATCCACTGAATGCTGTTTCCGCCCTCATCTATTTTCTCGAAGAAGCCTTCATCCGTGAACACGACCTGCTCAGGCTCCGTCTCCTTGAAAAAGTCGGAAGGCGTTGTTCCGAGGCATTCGATAAGATCGAGCAAAGTGATGACCGACGGTGCTACCAGTCCGTGCTCGAGCTGCGAAATATATCCCTTCGTAAGCTCTGTCCGGTCTGCCAGCTCCTGTTGAGTGAGTCCTACCTGATGCCTCAGATCCTTAATTTTCTTTCCGATCTGTTTGTTAATTATGTCAATCTCCATCGTACTCTCTTTCTCTAAGCGGCTGCCTTTTAATCTCTGACGCAGAATTCTCGTGACTTAAGTCGTGAGATGAATGCGCAAAATGATACTTGTCTCTGACATGGGATACAAACCCGCGTCAGAGATTAAAAGCCTCCGGCGGATCGCAGCCGCGCATTAAGGAAGGTGCTTCGCACCATGCGCGGCGCGGCAAGAACGCCGAGGCGTTCTTGATTCCTTCATCCGGACATATGTAAATGCAGTCGGCCTATTGCCAATTCTAAACAAATAATAATTTTTTGCTAAACTTTCGCAACAAATCTGATTATACTATTATTAAACTTTTTGTCAAATAATAAATGACTTCACGGCCGGCGTTTCACATATTTTTGAAAGTCAGACTTACCTCTTTCACTTATCCTATAATTCGAACCCGGTCCTATCATGAACCATCGATGCGCCCTGAACGGAACTATTATGGTTTTATTTTGGATTTTATTTGACGCAACGGCCTTTTTATGATACTCTAAAGACAGCTTATCAGAGCTTCCACTCTATACATAGATGAAAGTGCTATTACTTTATAGCTATTTCAAAAGGAGTCTTGCATATGACTATCACGGAAATGAATGAACGAAAGAGAGAACTCGGCTACACCGACGCACGCATCTCCGAACTCTCCGGCGTACCGCTCAGCACCGTCAGAAAGGTTTTGGGGGGAATCACGAAAGCACCGCGTTATGATACGATCAAGGCACTTGAGAAAGTTCTTGGTAAAGAAACGGCCGGCTCCGGCTATAACAGTAGGATTTCCGATAATGAAACAACCGCCTTCAGCTATGACAGCTGCATGACATCAGGCGCACCGCAGGGTGTCAGAGAAGTACAGCCGGCATATAGCACAAAAAAACAGGGTGAATACACCCTGGAAGATTATCTTGCTATTCCTGATGAGAGACGGGTAGAACTGATTGACGGCGTGATTTACGATATGAGTTCACCACTTGGTCATCACCAGATCATTGCGGGTCAGATTTATTTTCATCTTGTTTCCTATATTTCCGGAAAAGGCGGTCCCTGTATACCCTTCATAGCTCCCATCGACGTCCAGCTCGACTGCGATGATAAGACAATTGTGCAGCCGGACGTCCTGATTCTCTGTGACAGGAGCAAGTACACGCCTCAGCGAATCGTAGGCGCCCCTGACTTTGTAGTCGAGGTGCTCTCCAAGTCGACCCGGGAAAAGGATATGTTCCTCAAGCTCAATAAGTACCGGTCAGCCGGTGTCCGGGAGTACTGGATGGTCGATCCCGACAAGAAAACTGTCATAGCCTATCATTTTGAGAACGATGACGACCTCTCCGTTTACACATTCCGGGACAAGGTTCCGGTCGGTATCTACGGCGGAGACTGTGTGATAGATTTTGCACCGATTGATGATTATGTGTCGCAGCTGCCGAAATAAGCTGAGCGGTTAATCATCGACCTCATTTATAAAACTGGGCATTATCTACAAAATCTGCTATAGTATTATGCAGCAAAAATCATAAAGGACACTGCAATGCATACAAAACTTCCATATGCACCGTTATTCACCCTGTTATTAATGTTACTCTTTCTTTGCCCCGAAAAAGTACTGGCCGACGACTTTCAGATTACAGATGAAATCGTTACTGCCTATTACGGACCGGGAGGAGACATTACACTTCCGAGTAATGCATTCAAAGTCGGCACTACCGCATTTCTCAATAATACCGAGATTACCTCTGTGACGATCCCGGAGGGATATCATACGATCGCGGAAGGTGCATTTGACGGTTGCAGTAATTTAAAATCCGTTTCTCTCCCGGATACGCTGGAAACAATCGAAAAGTTCGCATTCGCCCGCTGCGCAAGCCTTGAGAGCTGCTATCTTCCCCGACACGTTTCATCAATCGGAAACGGAGCGTTCAGAGAATGCCACGCCCTTACTTTCCTTGAGATTCCGGAAATAACCGACTTCATCGGTGAGGGCTGCTTCTGCTACTGTGACAGCTTAGACAGATTTTCCGTTGTATCCGGCAACACCAGCTTTTGCGAAAGGGATGGTGCTCTCTTTACGGGCGACATGAAGATGCTGATACAGTATCCGTGCGGATCAAGAGCTACATCTTATACGGTCCCTGCCGGTGTCGAGACGATCTGCAGGAACGCGTTTACGCACGCGCGGTCACTGAGAGAAGTCAGACTTGCCGATACAGTCAGAGAGCTGAAATCTTTCGCGTTCAGCTCCTGCCCTTCTCTGATTGAGATTGAGCTTCCCGCTTCGCTGGAGCATGTTTCGGAATATGCATTTAAGAATGTATCCAATCTGTGCAGGGTCTACATAAAAAACAATGCTATGAGGATAGATCCGGCAGCTTTTATCGGAGCTCCTTCAGTCGTCCTGTACGGTGAACACGGCTCCGAAGCGGAATCTTATGCCAGGAAACAAAACATCATGTTCTCCGCGGCAGAGGACAATGAGACCGTATATCCCAGGACAGAAACCATCTTTTAGAGGATAAGACTATGTTTTCAAAAGACTTTCACAATTATATTTTTTATACTTTGACAATATTGTTGACAATGGTGTGCATCTCCGTTTTCACGCCCCTGTCCGTATCGGCGGACGATTTTTCCGTGTCAGACGGCATCCTTACGAAGTATAACGGACCTGGCGGAAACGTAAATATTCCGGACAATGTCCAGAAAATCGGAGGTTCCGCATTTCAGGACTGTGAAAAGGTTACATCCGTATCCATTCCGGAAGGTTGTTTTGCGATAGAAGACGGAGCATTTGACGGTTGTATCAACATGAAGACGGTTTCGCTCCCCAATACGCTCACCTCGATAGGTACTCTCGCATTTGCAAGATGTAAGAGTTTGGAATACGTCCACCTCCCATCCGGCCTTGAAACGATAAAAGGCGGAGCATTTTATGACTGCGAAAAACTGGGTTCCGTTCAGATTCCTTCCGGTACCAAAACCGTAGAGAACGGATGTTTCTCAAATTGCGACAGCCTTATACTGCTGGAGACAGATCCTTCTAACAGCTCATTTATCGCGGTAGATAATGTTCTTTATACATCTGACAGAAAAACCCTGCTCCAGTACCCCGCGGGGAAGACCGACACTTCCTTCACGATACCGGATGGAGTGGAGACGGTAGCTGCCGATTCTTTTAAAGGACAGAAGCATCTCAAGGAAATCGTTTTTTCATCCTCTGTTCGTGAAATTCGCGAAAAAGCTTTCTCAGGATGCACATCCCTCTCATCTGTGGATCTGCCCGAGAACATACAGAAAATATACGAGCACTCTTTCCGGAACTGCACAAATCTGTGCAGAGTATATGTGCATAATAAGGATCAGCAGACGGTTGCGACAGCGTTCAGCGGCGATTCATCCGTTATCATTTACGGTTATGACGATTCTCGGATTCATACACACGCTAAAAAGTACAATATTCGTTTCCGAACGCTGGATAAAGACGTTTATGATCAACCGGATCCTGAGATGATATTCTGAACTTTCGCAATCAAGAACGCCTCGGCGTTCTTGCCGCGCCGCGCATGGTGCGAAGCACCTTCCTCAATGCGCGCCTGCGATCCGCTGTGCCTAAGCATGCTTAACATTGTCCGGCAGTACCTCATTCATACTGCCGGTCCGGTATCCCATAAGATCCATCGTAACGTATGTAAATCCCGCTTTTCTGAATTCCCGGATAATCATTTCCCGGTTCTCCTCACGGAGTATACATTCGAAATCAGACGGAAGCACCTCTATTCTTGCCATATTGCCATGTATCCTGACTCGGTATTGCGCCAGCCCCATCTCACACAGGACTTCCTCCGCATGTCCGACCATGCGCAGCTTTTCCGGAGTGATCCGCTCGCCATACACGAAGCGGGATGCAAGGCATGCAAAAGACTGTTTGCCCCAGGTCGGCAGTCCCATCTCTTTCGAGAGCGTTCTTATTTCGGATTTATACAGATGCGCTTTGCGCAGCGGACTTATCACCTGAAGCTCTTCTATCGCGCGAAGTCCCGGCCTATAATCACCCAAATCGTCCATATTCGACCCTTCCGCTACGACAGATATTCCCTGCTCAGCGGCCAATTGCTTCATTTTTGAGAACAGCAAATGCTTGCAATGATAACATCTGTCCTTCGGGTTGCTGACATACTGCTCAAGTTCCGTCTCCCCCGACCTGAACAGGATCTGCCGAATATTCTCCTTCTCACAGAAAGCAATCGCCTCTTCCATTTCCCTTGCAGGAAAAGACTCGGACTGAGCCGTGATTGCTATGCACCGGTCTCCCAGAACATCGTGGCAAACTTTTAACAGAAATGTAGAATCCACTCCGCCTGAAAATGCGACGGCTATTCCGTCAAAAGAAGCTATATAGCGTCTTAAATCTTCCAATTTCTTATCAATCTCACGCATCAAGCGCACCTCCTAATCCTATCAAAACCGTAGGAATATATCTTCTGTCATTATAAATAAACGCCTTCGGGAAATCAATCCTGAAGGCGTTTATTCTTCGTTAGACGCGATTCATATTTGCATTATTATATGCCATACAGATCGCATTCGCGTTCGTTATAAGAATATTCATTGCAATGAACGGACCGAGACCGCAGGCGACGATACCGACGATGAACCATAGCAGAACGGCGGTACCGCCCTCCTTGAACTGCATTCCGTATCTCGGTGCATTATCCTGAAGCCGGTCGGCAAGAGAATAATACCAGTACCAGGTATAAATCCCGCAGGTCAGAAAACCGAAAACAATGAGCTTCAAAAGTCCGGCCGTTTCTTTCCCGTCTCCCTCACACGCTACGTTCACGTCTCGTGCAAGATCGTGAATGAATATAAGGTTGTAAATTCCACACGTGAACAGATTAAAGAAAATAAATTTCAGCAGACTTCTGTTTGAATCGAGCGGTACAAAAATCTGACTGTGCGGAATATCTGCCCGGGACTGATTATATCCCCCCGCGCTTTGTCCGGTTGCCTTGCTTGCACTTCCGTTTGAACTCTGTTGATACCCGCTCTGATAACCTGCCTGACTACTGTATGTGCCTTTCGCATTCTGCGAACTGCCCTCGTCGCCTTTCACAAGACCGAACACTTCTGAATATGCTCCGCCAAATGAAGACTTGACATCGTCCGTTGACATTCCTTCAAAAGGTTTTGCCTTGCAGAACAGACTTGCCAGATAGAAGATTACGGCAGCAACCACTCCCCAAAGCATAAATGCTATCATTGAGAACACGGAAATCTGTATGCCGCGAATCATAGACAGTATCAGAACAATAATACTAAGCACTACTTCTACTCCGGCTATAGTCGAAATCACAAGCATAAAACTGTTGGTGTGCTTTTTCTGCCATTTCAAAACTGCCAGAGTCATGACAAACGCCATGAATCCGTACAAAACGGCTCCGATTATTGACAGAAACAGCTGCAGCAGAGATGCTATACCGTATATCGGAGCATACATGATCCATGAAATCGTATATCCGAGCATCGGCAGATCAAGAACTAATTCCCTGATACAGATAATTGCACAGATGAGAGCAATGATTCCGGCAGTTGCTTTTACTATGATCGGATTCGACTGGTCGTCTGTCCTCATATCATTGCTCCGGTCATAATTCTGCTGATTATATCCGCCCTGACCATAACCAGGCTGGCTATATCCACCCTGACCATAACCAGGCTGACCATAACCGCTCTGGCCGTAATTTGGCTGATTTACGCCGCTCTGGCCATAGCAGCTCTGACCATAACCCGGCTGACCATAACCGCCCTGGCCGTAACTGCTCTGACCATAACCCGGCTGACCATAACCGCCCTGGCCGTAATTTGACTGATTTGCACCGCTCTGACCGTAACTGCTCTGGCCATAACCCGGCTGACCATAACCACCCTGACTGTAATTTGACTGATTTGCGCCGCTCTGGTCATAGCCGCTCTGACCATAACCCGGCTGACCGTAACCGCCCTGACCGTATGGCTGCTGACCGTAGCCGCCCTGGCCGTAATTTGGCTGATTTACGCCGCTCTGGCCATAACTGCCCTGACCATAACCCGGCTGACCATAACCGCCCTGACTGTAATTTGGCTGATATGCGCCGCTCTGGCCATATGCGCCCTGACCATAGCCCGGCTGACCATATACGCCCTGGCCGTAATTTGGCTGATTTGCACCGCTCTGACCAGAATCACTCAGACTATAACCCGGCTGGCCATAGCCGCCCTGGCTGTAATTTGGCTGATCTGCACCGCTCTGGTCTGAATCACTCTGACTATAAGTCTGCGAACTGTAACTATCCAACTTTTCGGCAGGCTGAACTCCTGTATTTGAGTATTCCGACGCTTTATCTTTCCCGGATTCAGATGGTGCTTCTGTGACCTTCCTCCTGATGTCACTCACAATCACTGTCTTCTCATCATCCCATTCGTCCTCGGACGGTGGTACGATGATTGTAGGTGCATCGTCATATAGTTCTTCCGACATTGAATTCTGCAATACGACCTCATCGTGGTGTACTTTGAGATCCTCAACCTCCAGTTCCTGCAGATCTGCCCCTGATTCTCTTTCCGGTTCCTGTGATGTTCCGTCCGGAATTTCCCGGCCTGAGACATGGTTGTCGGTAGAATCACTGCTCCCATTGTCTTCAGCGGGCTCCGCCTCCTGTGAGATATTTTCAGCTTTTTTGAAGAACTGCTCCGGTTCCGCGGCCAATGTGCTGTCATCCGTCTCTTCTGCTTCCGGCTTAGGTTCCTGCATGTCAGAAGCAGTGACCGTCTGATTCATGAAAGGATCTGCTCCGTTCATCATCTGCTGAGCCGGCTCAGCCTGCGGCGAGTTCTGCTGCGCATTTTTCATAGCCAGCATAGTCTGAGCACCGCATCTGTAACAGAACCGGTCTGTGTCAGACAGCTTTGCTCCGCATCTTATACAAAACATACTATTTTCCTCCTGTTGCTTTTCTGAAGTAATCATGAACCACTGAAGGATCTGACGATTAGATTTATAGTTTTCAGTATT
>Ga0326514_10003327_pt1 | contig 10227 bp, 15 predicted proteins | sample 3_2548_0518_D_FD_203653 | JGI IMG/M metagenome (GOLD analysis project Ga0326514, IMG submission 203653) | Bovine rumen microbial communities from UC Davis, California, United States - 3_2548_0518 | ecosystem: Host-associated > Mammals > Digestive system > Stomach > Rumen | place: USA... | reverse complement strand
ACATTTTTATTTTTTACCATAAATGTGATAAAGAACCCTGCAAAACTCTATATGCTTCTTCTTCATACTCGTCTCTATAGAAATCTTCAAATACAGAATTTGGTATTGTCTGAATTCTATAACTTCCATCAATACCTATATCAGAATTATCTAAATCTGTATGATAAGTTTCTTCATATGCTTTTCTTCCAAGAGGAGTACTTAGAATTTTAGCTAAGCAAGCTTGTTCTTGCGCTCTTTGGTATTCATCCCACTCGGAACGCAGATAATTTCCTGGGGCACTTCTTAAAATATCAAGCTGTTCTTGAACATCATCGCTCTCCTGAATTTCAATTTCATTAGAGATTTCTACTCCAGGAGTTTCTATATCATAAACAGCTTCTTCTAGATTTTGATCTGTTTTAAGAACATGCTTTTCTATTCCCCACATGTTCATCAGATCATTACCTTCATAATAAACATATAGAGCCCACAACCAAGAGAATACCTGGTCATCGTGAGTTGTATTAGAATGCTCTACTCTACCATTCTTTTTTACTTCCATACCACAAAGCTCATCATATATAGTTTGTGATGCTATTTTATCTTTATGATATTCTACTCTTTCTCTTAATATTTCTATTAATCTTTCTCTTTCAGCATGATTAGAATCTGATCCATATACTTTTGTTTTTTGTATTCTTCTAGTAACACGAGGGCCATCTGGTCTTTCTTCTATAACTCTATCTTTAATAGTAAAGAATAGATTTTTCTTTACAGGAGTATTTAAAAGCTTAGCTATTACTGTGGCTCCGTAACCCATTACATTTACTTATAGTCGCAACCTATAAGCCATGGCCAATTCCATGTCACTTCCATTACAGAACGTGCGTAGATCATTTGTACACCCATATAATATGGGGCAGTATTTTTCTTCTCCCATTAGCTTGGAGTTCTACTTCCCTCGTTAAGGGATGATCGTTGAACGTCTATCTTTTTAATATATTAAAAAGATATTTCGCTGCTATACTTGGACTTGTAACTGAGTACTTAGGATTTAACCATATACTCATCCTTACTACTTTTTTCTGCTTTCGCAACCGTCACGCTTATTCTTACGAATTACGTTGTGGTGAGTAAGGCTCTTAACCCATTTCATAGCAATTAACACTGGAAAACATACTAGTTACCTAATATGCTGAGATTGCTGAAAAGCTACTCCATTTCTCTCTATGTTTACGACAGCATTTGGCATCATTCTTACTAATTCTACTATAACTGCTGCTAACTCTAATGTAGATATGTAGTTGCAGTTCATAGTAGCTGCCACATTAGTACTGTAGCTATCTATAACTGTAATAGCACTTGAGTCTCTTTGAAATCCTCCAGATACGTCGACTCCTATAATTGGAGGATATTTTAGATTAACTCTTTGATATATATCGAATTTAAATTTATTAAGAAGAAGAATAGTTTGAATAGGTGGACGAACAAGACCTCTAATAGTATCAAGATCTTCTCTTCTAAATGGACTGTTTTCATTTCCTACAGTCCAATTAAGTAAAACTTCGCGTAAGATTGCATCCCAGTCATTACGCATAGTTTTACAAAGATCCATGAACCATTTTTCAGAGAATCCTAATTGTTTATAAGTGTATTTTATATATACGAAGTTAGAATTTTGATTAGATCCAATCAAGTCCATAATTTCTTGGTACGATAAGTCATACCATTTTTCAGAAAATGGAGTTGCCGAATTTAATAAGTCCCAAGCTTCTAAACCCTCTTCGGTAGTCATAATTCCTGGAGTTGTTGTAATAAGAATTCCATATGGAGAATTATGCGCTTTTGCGTTATTTGAAGCTGTATTAAATGCAGGAACCATGTTTGAATAAATGATTTTATTATAAACTATGAATGCGTATTCGTCTATATAGATAATTGGGGTAGTACGACCACGCATAAGTGATGCAGCGGCAGTCCTAGATCTAGCAGATGGTACAGTCCTAATATTGTTTCCATTTACAGGATGAGTCATGGATTCAACATTATCTCTCATTTTAAGTTTAGTACCATCTGGAGCGAATGGTTTATCCATTTTAAGATAGCTTGGTAAAAGATCTCTTATCTCTTTCATACGAGCCAAATTTAATTTAGAATCTTCAAACTTTTTATTCAAGAATGACATTTCGGATCCACGAGCTCCGAAGTTATATTCGTATAGATACCAGCATAATGATGATATGGTTTTATATGTCTGACGAGGTTGCTCTAAGAATATATTTAAATTCATCATTAAGCAATAAAATAATGCTGCATTAGCTCTGTGTATGGTAAATGGAATACCTGTAGTTACACCGTCTACAGGAACTCTAACCACATTTCTAAAGAAGTACATAGGATTCTGTGTTACTTCTCTTAGAATTTTAACTTTCATAGTTCTAGATAGTCTTGGATCAAAAGGATCTACTCCTGCTAAATCAGGATCAAATAAAATTAAAGGCCAAGCATAATGATTTATGCCTACATCTCTATAGTAATTTGCCAAATCTATAAATGATTTGTTAGTAGTAGACCATTCGTAATATATATTAGTAGGATTACCTATTATAGCCATATTACTATTTGGCACCTCCTTACAAAGTAATATTACTATAAAGTTTACAAATTTCAATATATTTTGTATTAAATATTTAATACAAAAATTACATTATTGTAATGAATAGAAGTATGATGATTTACTTCTAAAAGAAAAGGAGATGCATTTATAATGGATTACAAAAATAAGAAAAATTCAAAGATTGGTAAAAAGGATTTTTCTAACAAGAATAAGAGAAAAAATAATCCTATTAGAAAAAGAAAACCAAAGCTTAGAGATTCTAAAGAATTTACTAGAGAAACTGCTCCTGGATTTGTTGAAAGTTTTATTAATCTAGATGGCTATGCAGTTACTGTATTCAAAAGCCCTATTAGAGAAGATAGACTTCCGGCATATTTTAAGAAATACAAGAATAATAAATATGCTTTAATATCTTTTGAAGATCTTGATAAGATTATAGAGTATGTAAATTCTACAAAGTGTAAAGATAATCGTAAAAAAGATATTATGAATATTATGAGAAATATCCGTAATCCGTCTTTAAGAAGTTTCTTCAAACTTTATTGTAATACCCAATCTACCTATAAGAAAAAGGATACTAAAGATTATGGTATTACATTAGACAATCAAATTGATGAATCTAAACATGAAGATCTTATGATTTTACATGCTGAAAGATATAAAAATATGTGTGACAGAAGAGGTATTAAAATTCCTGAGGAATTCGCTAAGTACAACAAAGCGGATGTAGCTGAGAAATTTATTCCTTGGGCTTATGATAAAATTAAAGATTTTAATGTAGATAAGAATAACTAATAATATTATCCAGATAGGAATATTCCTATCTGGATAATAACTTTTTTAATTAAATACTATAGTTACGCAGAAGCAAAAATAAATATTTAATTTATTTGGAGGTAATTTATGGAAACTAAGAATTATTATAAGAAAAAGCTCGATAAAATTAAGGAAGAACTTCCTACTATGAGTACCGAAGATCTTATCGAAGTATTACAATATTCCTATGTCGACTACATTGAATTTTATAGGCGTGATGATAGTATCGAATGGAGCGAAGAAAACGAATCTCTCATTAGAGAGATTTATTTCGCCGTAAAAAATGAAATTATTCACCGTTTAACGAAAGATGATTCTGAAGATGACGATGAATAAGGAGAATATTATTATGGGATGTTATAATTGGTTTGCTCGTCCGTTATCTGAAGATGAAATCTCAAAATTAAGAGAAGCTTGTAGGACAGACGTAAAAAGACATTATGATGAAGATGGTTACGATTCTACTATACTTAAATTAATAGCAGAAAGCGCAAAATCTAATAATTTTTTTAAAGATCCGGCGCTACCAAATAAAAAATGGTACTGGTTTCAATTTGGGTATGGGGAAAAGTTTATTAAACCTATAAAACGTTATCCTGATATATTAAGCGATGAAGATTTTGGAGGAATATTTATAAAAAGTGTGTTAGAACCTGGCGTAAAGAAAGCTAATAAATATAAACTTTATGCTTCTATCAAATTAAGTATTCCATCAAGGTTGAGATCGACTTACCCAAAGAAAATTATTCATAATAAACATCAGTTAAGAAGATTTTTAAGAAAAGATTATTTTAAACTTACAGACAAAGATCATGAATTATTATCTTTGTTTTGGAAAACATTTCCTAAAGGTATTATGTATTGGGGGTAAAAATGAAATGAAACCTTTTGTTGAAGATTCTGCAAACGGATATTCTGTTCTTTTTACGAGATCAGATGATGGTAAAACAATGGTAGCAAGAAGATTTGATACAAAAAAAGAAGTAAATGATTATCTTGATAAAATTAATAAACCAGGATCAGGATGGTTTCCTGAAGAGTTAGAATCTTTAAGTGTCGTTCTTAATAAAAATTGGATTCTCAAATAAAGGAGAGTAAAATAATGAGCAACAATGCTGCTTTAGTGTATCTTAAGAAACAAGATCTGTTTGCATCTATTGCTATTGGTGATGGTACAAACGATGATTCATTGGAAGAAGGATGTGACAGCTATCTTTATATAGATACCTTCAAATTTGATGGAGAATTTATCCAGAAGGATGGAGGACAACTTGATTATAATTCCGATACTAATGAATATTACAGTAATGAAAAAATAACTGAAAAAGCTATTCAAGATGCTTTGGTATTCATTATCAGTGAAGATGCGATTGAATATAAAATTATTAAATATTACAATCACTAAAGATATACACAGGTGGTGAACAATTATGATATTAGGCAAAACCGAGGTAATTAATGCCTTAAAAGATATTAATAATGCATCTATAGAAAATGACTGCTTTTATAGAGATGGAAAATTAATTTGTACTGCAGATGAACTTGTAGATGCACTCAGAATCAATATGGGATGCGATTTTGAGATCATATATGCAGGAGATTCTGACATGGGAGACAATTCCATCATCTATATGTGGGACTGTTGTGTTTGCAGATGATGATGAATATGACGAATATGTGTTTTGTCCTAAATGCTCTAAAGATGAGCATTATCTCTTTAGCTTTTGGACTAAAGAAGAAATTGAGGTAGATAAAGAAAAACAAGAATATCTAAAAGGAAAAAGAGACGCTTTTAAATACCGAATGGAATATTTTAAAAGAATGAATTCCAGAGGTGGTTTGTATGATCATGAAATTTTTAGAAAAGAGTTTAAAAGAAAAAGAAAACGTTATCCTTTTATGATAATGTCTTTACAATGCAACAATGCAGTAGAAAAAGATTATAGAAATCTTCGTTTATCTGTAAGTTTTTATGGTAATAAATACAGACATTTCTATATTGAAACACCGTTATACTATATCAAAAGACTTCTTGGAATTAACCCGTACAAATAATAATATAAGGGACAGCAGTATAGCTGTCCCTTTATTTTTTAAAGTTTCATCATATCTACAGTTCTAACACCTGTTCTGTCGTCATCATCTGTTAAATATAATCTTCCTTTTACGATTATATACAAACATGCACCAAAAATATACAGCGCTTTAGAATTATAGCAAGTCTGGTTTACATACGAATATTCATTCTTTTCTGCTGAAGATAGTGCTTTAATTTTATCTTTATTTACAGCGGCATTCAATTTTAACCAAGCTGCTCTATTTTTCTTTGCATAATCTCTAATTCTTTTAAATTGAGGATCATTATTTTCTAATTTAATATCAAATTCTCCGTTTCCTAATTTTAATTTTTCGGTTGTGTTCATATTATCGATTTCGTCATATACTTCATATATTTCTTTTATACCATTGTTTAAAAAAGCAGGAGTTAATTTACTATGCATTCTTATATAATCATCAATACTATTCCAACTTTTTTCAATTTTAATAGCATTTTCAATTAATGGAGTTTTATTTTTTAGATAAACTTCAAAAGCATCTATAAGCTTAGGATATCCTAATAATCCAGATGCACAATCAAATTCCATATCACAAGATATATCACTTAATCTATACAGTCTGTTTCCAACATGAGCTCTATAAATGGCTTCTTTTCCAGAAAGAATTCTTTTTAATCTAGCTAGGATGCTGTCACTTTCTTTATCAGCGTATCCCACTGTTATATTTTTTGAATTTTTATCATTTATCATAAATATCACTCCTTATTAAGATTCATTAAAAATTTTATCTATTTCTTTATCTACACCAGAAGCAAATATTCCTCCACGCATAGTAAATTTATCAAATTTAGTAAGCATTAGTTTAAATAGTCTATTATAATAGAATTTATTTGATTTGTCTGGTTTTTCTAAAATCTTGTCCATTTGTAATTTTATAGCTTGCATATTTTCGTGAATTTCTTTTTTAATATCTGGATCTAAATCTTCATTTAATAATTCTTTTTCCAGATATTCCATTTGCTTTCTTAATCTTATTGCAGTATGGGGATGAGGTTCACTTAACGAATGTATAAATTCAAAAGGAATGGATAATGCGTTTAAATATTTATTTGCTTTACTTCTTTTATTTAAAATTTCATCTACTATATTATCTATTTTTACTAACGCAGTAGATAATTCTGCGCCATAACCAAATAGAGTCGCAAATGAATCGGCTATAATTTCATGTCTATATCCAACATATGACGTTAATTTATTAGATATGACTTGCAAAATAAGAGAACTTGCTAATTTAGCAGAAATTGCTCCTTCATTATAATTTATATTTTCTTGATGAATATCAATTTTATCTATATAGTAATTTAATTCATAAACTTTATTAGGCATCCTATCTAATAATGCGGATATAAAATTCGATATTTTTTCTTTTAACATTATCGGATTGATATTATTGTACAATAAAGACATAATTCCCATTTCAACACTTATACAAAAATCATTAATTATTTTTATTACCTGTATGCAATTTCTAGCAAATATTAAACCTTTAGCAGTAGGACTGATTGCATTTTGGAAATTGTGTCCTATTTCGTGCAATACTACTGCTAATAACTCATCATCTGTAAATTTATCTGAATACATTAGTCCGCCGTAAAATAAAAATATAGCTTTTACTTTTGCCGATTTATCGTAATAAATTCTGTCTTTATCTGTTTTTATAAATTTTCTCATATTTCTATAATCGAAGTGAGCACTTATAGGATATATTGTAGCAGCATTTAATGTAGAAGAAGGATCAACTATAATCTGTATTTTTTGAAATCCAAATATCTGTGCAATATCAGAAGCAAATTTCTTTACTTCTGGGGATCTATTGGCGCCATTCTTATTCAAACAAGTCTTATCTCTAATTTCATGTATATCGTTTTTAAGAATTTCCGTATATTGATTTTTTCCTATAAAATACTCGTTTATAGGATATAAATTACTATTATTTGATATGGGCGATTCGCTAATTTTATATATTGGCATTTATCATCACCTCTTAATATTATAATGATTCAAGAATTTTAATATCATATCTTTTAGCTGTTTCATGTTCTATAATACAACCTCTGTATTTATCCCAATCTTTAGCAAAACAAGCTACATTCGCTTGAGCTAATATTTCTAAAGATTTTGCTAAGAGCCATACTTCTTCATTTTTTAATCCCTCAGGAGGTTCTTCATTAATCCATGTATCTAATAATTCTACCTCTTGTCCTAAAGCTAATTCAGTATTTTTCTTACAATCTTCAAATGATTGAAAAATTTCTTCTTTAGTTTTGTCTTTCATTGGAACTGAAGCAAACAATTTCAGTTTATCATTAATCTTATAAACTGGCATAGTAATTTTAATCCACTCCTTTTTAAAGATATTAATAAAATGTGAAATAATATTATTTATACCACTATAGATTAATAGATTAGAAAGGAAGTATTTTAATGTACGAAAAGGTTTTTAATGAAGAAGAGTTAAAATCAAGCATAGAGCTCTATAATAAAATAAAGCATAATAAGGCTGAAAAGGAAAGAAAAAAAGAAAAAGAGAAAAAAGAATTAAAAAGATTATGTAAAAAATACGGATTATCGGAAAACACAATGCTTATGGCGCAATACAACGAATATAGTCGTGATCTTAAAAGATTATATGTTTTATGTAAATTATGTGAAAGTGTAAAATCTGAAACGAGATGTCCACTTATTGTAGAAAAATCAAAGTTTTTAACAAAAGTATTTTACAATACTTTTGTTAAAAAAGAAGTTATTACGTTTTATAAGAAAATTAAAAAATTAAGTAAAAACGGTATAAGCTTTAGTGCAAAAAATAAAAATAATTATACCTATGGCATACTAGCAATTCTTGAAGAAATTGGTGCTTATTCTAATGAATATATATCATTAGCTATACATTTACATACTTCTGGGTTTTTTGAAAAATACCCTTGGGATATTAATTATAGATCTTATATAGGAGAATTCGATTTTAGATTTGACGATGATAGTTATTTAAAATCATTAATAACTGCGTATAAAGCTACTAAAAAATATTATATAAAAGGAGAATGATTAAAATGATGGTATCGAACGAAAAAGAGTTTAAAGAAGCTAAAGCCAGATATCACAATGAAATGATCTTTGAACAAGACCTAATAGCAGCAGGTCTTCCTTATCAGAAGATTGAAGAACTTAAAAGAAATTTATATAATCAACATAGTAATATTTATATCGCTATATGCATATATTGTAAAATGTTTGATATTTTTATTTCGGAACAACATGAATGTGAATGTGTATTATGTGATAAAAACTCATTGGTAAATGCCTATAAAATATATATGGAAGTTTTAAAGATATATTTTGAAAAATATCGCATAGAATTTAATATCGAAAACTATTCTTTTGATCTTTATTCTTTTTTGAAAAACGATTTAAGAGAATCTTATGTAGACGTTGCTGCTATTTTTTATATGAATGATACAATAAAAAGATATTTAAATCCAATAAATGAAAATACTAGTATAGGTATTGATGGACAACTTTTTGTAAAAGATATAATTAATTCTATTTCATTTTCTATTAAAATGATGATAAAATATGATCCATATCTTATTAAATTTATTTAAAAATCGGGTAACCTAAATGGTTACCCGATATATTTAATTTTTCACATATGAGAAATAACGTATCTTTGAATTTCATCTTGAATATATGATTCAAGATTTATTACAAATGTATCTCCGGCTTTAGTAACAAGTTGCACACGAGTATCGTTATCGATTAATTTCATTGATTCATAAAAAATATCAATTTGATTTATGATGGATTTAATATTAGCAGATTCTGTTTTAATATAATTCATTACAGATTCATTGGTAATAGGAATCAGTAGCCCTTTATCATTAATAGTAGATGTATCATATCCTGCTGCTGGAGTAGAAATCATATTAGCAGATTCTGATACTACCTTAGTCGCATAAGCATTAGGATGAGAAGGATAAATTACGTTGTCATAAGTAATCATTCTTAGATTTCTAACTACATTTCTTCCATGCATGTTTTCTAAAGATCCTAGAGCTCTTAAAGAAAATGATGGAAGACTACCCTCTCTAAGATCCATATCAAATGCATCTCCAAGAGCATTATTGGTTCCACGGAATTGAGCTTTTACATCATTACCTTCCATCCAGAACTTGGTATATTGCACAATGGTATTAGCAACATCAATAGTTTGCTGTCTAACCATAGAAGAATCTGTAGGATGAGAAGCCTCACCTTTCATATTTCCAGTTCTTATCAGTTCCATAGTCCTAGGGCAGCTAATCTCTCTAGCAAGATCAGAAGTCAAATAACAACGTCCGTTTCTATTTTCTTCTTCTCCTGATTGCATGGTACCTTCTGCTGTTACTCTTCTTCCTGATTCTGATACTATATTGATATCTATATTTTCTGTAGAAGGAGCACCTTCTAGTATTACATATCCAATTTTCTTTGATTCCATAATATAGATTCTCCTTTATAAAGTTATTGAATTAAGCAGTATTTTACAATTTTATTGATATGTGAAGATTTATTAAGAATAAAATGTTAAATGATAATATATTATAACTGTGTCAAAATATATAGAAAGGAGTATTTTATGAATACACTAGACTTTGTGGCAGAAACTTGTGATGGAATGTGCGAATTGTTTCCAAAATTAGAAACAAACGATAT